>Ga0207421_10006343_pt1 | contig 12903 bp, 15 predicted proteins | sample SodLakKL_010_SED_4_FD_187542 | JGI IMG/M metagenome (GOLD analysis project Ga0207421, IMG submission 187542) | Alkaline sediment microbial communities from Lake Tanatar, Kulunda Steppe, Russia - 8KL_010_SED (SPAdes) (version 2) | ecosystem: Environmental > Aquatic > Non-marine Saline and...
CCGGACGAGCCAGCAACAGTAAAACAGCGACAGTGACTCCGTTACCGCCCTTCTCGCCCAACTGCATCGAAGGTCGCAAAAAGGTCATCAGCATCAGGAAGCAGCCGTTCTGCCCGGGTCCGAAGGGATTCAGTCCGAGTGAGTAACTCCTGGTACTCGTCGTTCTCAACCAGCTCATCAGCCTGTAACTCCGCTTCGAGGACGCTCTGGGTTGCTGCTGCACTAAAATACTCCCCAAGTAGTTCATAACCGAGAATGCGACACTGCTGGGTGACCGCAGCACGAAGGTCTTCTCGCTCCAGTGGTTTGCAGAGATAATCGTCAAACGGCATATCAAGCACATCGAAACCAGGGTCAATCGCAGTCACCATCACAACGCGTCCCTCGAACGCACGGCCAACGAGCCGTTCAAGTACTTCATCACCTGACATTCCCGGCATGTGTCTGTCGAGCAAAACAATGTCGTAGGTCTCATCTGCAACGAGCGAGAGGGCCACAGCCCCATCATAGACCGTTTCAACTGCACAGCATCCGCGAAGGCGGAGAGCATACGCGTCTGCAACCTCCTTCTCGTCGTCGACAATGAGCGCTCGGGGGAGGGACTCATCAGGTGGGGAAGCCGTCATGGGTGCGTTTCTGTTCGAGTATTGCCCTGAATCGTTAAAATAGCTCCCTTCAACAGCCGGGAGTTGCCTCTCGGTTCAGGTGCGCCAGCAGAGAGACAAGCGTGCAATGAACGGAGGGTTTCCGCTGGTTCATGATAGCTAGATGGTGGGGCTATCTCGTTCAGTATAACTAGCAAGAGAAGCGATGTGCAACGAGGCGGTCTATAGAGATATGTCAAGTAAATCAGCTCAGGTCTATCGTTCCCAAACAGGACAGCACAACTCAACCGCCAGAACCACCATCGAGTGTCCGACTGAGACGCTTCTCGAACTACTCGGCGACGAGTATGCACGCGCTGCACTCGAAGCGGTTGCCGAGACGCCTCGAAGCGGGCGAGAAGTGAGTTCCTGTACGTCGATGTCACGACCTACGGCCTTTCGGCGGCTGAACGAACTCGAAAGTGCGGGCCTTGTAACGACCGAACAGCATATCGACGAGTCGGGACATCACCACAAACGGTATCGGTCGCTGGTCGAAGAAATCTCGTTCGAGCTGACAGCCGACGGGCTTATCGTCGAAGTCACCGCGTATTGAGGTCGTCCTCGTCTTTGACAATACGGGTTTCTGCAGTGCCGCTGGTCTCCTCGTTAACGAGGTCATAAAAGTCATTTTGCATCCCCGCCGGGAACTCAATAACACCAATCCAGGAACCATCCGCCTGCCACTCTTCGCTTTCGAGCGTTCCAAACTGTCTTACCTTTGCCTGCCCGCTCCCGGCATACTCCGGTGGGAGTTGAACAGCAATCGTCACCGTATCAAATCTGATTGGAATTACCGGACGCAACGCATCGAGCGCGTCGTCAATCTGGCTTTCGACGGGTTCCATCGGGTCGATTCTGAAATCAGTTTCTTCGAGCGCAGATTCGATTCGGTCTGGCGGATGGGGCGCGTCATCCATCTGCGGATTCACCGCATTCCGGGCAATCTCGCTGACAAGCTGGTTGTGCTTCTGTTCTTGCATCTCCCGGCGTTGTTCAGCGGTGATTTGTATCTCACCACGTTTGATGACCTCGGGAATGATTTCGAGCGGGTCGGTCGTCTCAAACACCTCCTCGAGTGCGTTCTCCGGCGGGCGGTCACCGGAACTGGCATCCTCGAAGACATCCTCAGCGGCGATAACCTCCTCCAGATCGTCGTCAAACTCCCCACGTTTGATGGCTAACGCGGCATCCGGGTCGACCAGGACCTCGAAGCGCTCGCCGTGAGATTCGAGTCGGGCAGTGACTGCTTCGTCGAGTGATATCATTACCCGTGTCTACTGGCGGACGCATTAAAGGTGTTATCAACAGCGGAATACAGTTCGCGTGGAAGATGCACCGCTATAGAAGGTGGAAACTGCAAAAGACGGAAAGCGAGATTACTCGTCGTCTTCGTCGTCTTCGTCGTCCGCATCCGCCGCTTCGTCTTCTTCCTCCTCGTCACCGAGCAGATCGAACTGTTCGAGGTAGGCTTCCGTCTCCTCGTCTGAAAGCTCGTGGAACCGTTCGGTTTCCGTGCTAATGGTGGCAACTCCTAGGCCATCCGCAGAGAGGCCGTCATCGTTGACGGAAGCGAGCGCGGACAGTGCCAGTCCGACACCTTCATCGAGAGTCATATCGTCGTCATACTCCTCTTCGAGATACTCGCGGATGTCAGCGCGGTCGGAGCCGACAGCGAGCGCTTTCCACTCATAAGGCGTCCCAGATGGGTCCGTCTCGTAGAGTCGTGGTTCGCCGTTTGCGATACCAGCAATGATGAGTGCAACACCAAATGGTCGCGCACCACCAACCTGAGTGTACTGCTGGATGTAATCGGTGACCTCTTTGGTCAGCGTCTCGACCGGAATCGGCTCGCCGTAGCGCAGTTCGTTGAGCTGTGCCTGCCGGCGGGCGAAATCGATAAGCTGTCGAGCGTCGGCGACGTGACCGGCGCTGGCGATACCAATGTGGTCGTCAGCTTTGTGGATTTTTTCGACGCTGTCTCGCTCCATCAGCGGCGAGCGGATGCGTTTGTCAACCGCAATGACGACTCCCTCGGGCGTTCGAACACCGATACTTGCCGTTCCGCGTTTGACCGCTTCACGGGCGTACTCGACCTGATAGAGGCGACCGTCCGGGGAGAAGATTGTAATCCCTCGGTCGTATGCCTGCTGTTGATTTTGTCCCTGCATAGTTACTCGAAATCGAGCGTCGTCGCGCCAACGAACGCGTCACCGACACAGATATCCGCCCTGTCGTCGAGACAGTGTGCAGTTCGGTCGGCGTTCTCGAACACGACGTCTCTCTCTTCCCGTTGTTGCAATCCGCGACCCATATACTTTTCCTCACACGCCCGGATGGTACCGCTTATCCCCCGCACACGAACGCCGACGGGTTCGGCGTCAATTGTGTTCAGGCAAGCAAGCGCTGCGCGGGCACTCGAAACGTGCCCACGGTAGACTCGAACCACTGCTTCGGCTCCCGCGTCGTCGCCTCGGAACCGGACTACTGACAAATCAAGCCGCGCGCTGCCAGCGTCACCAAGCAGATTCTGCGCGCTATAATAGAGTTCGCGCTGAAAGGTATCTCTATCAGGTGCGTAATCAGGCCACGTCGTCAGCTCGACAGCAAGATAGCGCCAGCGCGGCTGAAGGTGTTTTGGGAGGTGTCTCATACGTGTTCTCTTGGTGATTGACCCTATATACAACGGGTTCTGGTAGTTCTTATGTTGGCAGGTATTTGTATCGTCGGTCTCGGCCGGATAGCTTAATATACCGGGACTAACAGAGTAAGGTAATCGATGGCACAGAGACAGCAGTACGGACTACTGATTGCGCTTGGTGGGGTGTTGCTCGCCGCCGTGCAGTTGATACAGGGGATACAACAGCTTGCGGGCTTTACCGGAACGACTCGGATTATCGTCTTTCTCTTCGAGACGGGTCCCTTCCTCGTTATTAGTCTTTCATTGATACTAATTGGCTACTGGGTAACCCAACAAGCTGAGTACGAGACTGACCTATCGCGGGTGGTTGTGTGGGGCGTGGGAAGCTTTCTGTTGTTCGCCTCGGTTGGTGCCCTGTTACTATTTAGCCTCGAAGTGACAGTCAGCGGTGAGATACTCGAACAGACACCATACGTCGTGGTTAACTTGATAACGGTCGGTGCAGTCGTCGGTGTCTTGCTCGGCCTGTATGATGCCCAAAGCAGGGAACAGAAGCGCGAACTCAGACAGGAGCGTGACCGGGTTGAACAGTTCGCAAATAAGGCCGCAGATATCAACAATTACGGACGAGAGTTAAATCGGAGTGAAACGGTCGAAGAGGTAAGCGCCCTCTGTATCCAGTCGCTCCAGACGTTTCTCGGATTGACGGAAATGGCGTTTGTACTCACTGACGAGAACGAGCAAATTGTCGTTGACGATACCACCTTCGGCATCGATGACCAGGAGATACACCAACTCGCGGAAACTGCAAGGAAACAGGAATCCGGAACGGTCGTTGTCAGACCAAACGACGATAGCGGGCCAAACGCCGAACCGATGGAGCTGCCGGCAGAAGCAACGAGCGTCGTGTTAATCCGTCTCGCCGAGACGCCGAACGGAACAGCGGTCCTCATCGCAGTAACAGAGACGGAACTGAAACTGAACGAAGAGGATAAACAACTCCTTGAGTTCCTGATTTCCCACGCCGGAACTGCCCTCGAAGGAATCCGAACGGAAAACGAGCCACTGCCCAGCAAATCGGCATAGATTTGCGTTAAATCAGCTCTGTATGGATAATTCTCTTGTAGGAAATGGCTATACTTCCCCCATGAACAACCCAGCCGAATATCATTATCGATAACGACAGACAGCGATTCATATAAAAGTACCCACCACCTTGTTACGTGTGCAGGGGTACCAATGCCCTGGATGGGGCATCGGGGGCAGGTGGTGGCATCTCAACGCACGGCGTTGTTGGCTTGTTTTCGAAATCGATACTGGGCAGCGCAAGCTTTCAGTGCTTGAAACGAGAAGACGACTCCAGCAAGCGACCGCTTACAAGCGGTCCAGAACAAGCGCGTCACACAGTGCATCCACACCAGCAGCGTCACGAATGCGACGTTGTTTTTCGGCTCCACTTTCTGCCTCATAGACCGACCAGAGCGCATCCGTATCAAGTCTCGCGGACTCTCGTTCTAAGAACTCGGTCAGGCTGATTGTCCCCTTCAGTTTCTGGTCAAGAAACGCCGTCTCTCGTCCGTGGCGAATCGCCCGCCACTTCTGTTCGTCAAGCAGTTCCCGCCGGTGTTCATGGCCCGGTTCTCCATCCTCATAACGTTCACACAGGTCCATCACGAGCGCGTGAACGTACTCAACAAAAGCTAGCACATGTTCAGGGTTCGTCTGTGCATCCGGCGTCCGAACTTCGACTGACCCATGGGCTGTGTGCGGTCGAACGTCGTACCAGAGTTCGCCACGGTCACGAATTGACTCGGTTTCGAGCATCGTCTCTTCGAAGGCATCAAATTCGGCAAACGACTCGAAAGCCGTCGGCATACCCGTATTCGGTAATCCCTCAAAAATCTTCGCACGAGCGGACTGAAGCCCCGTATCGTACCCATTCCAGTACGGTGAGTTCGCAGATAGCGCGAGCAAGAATGGCAGATACCACCGAAGTTCGTTGGCGACCCAGACTGCCTTATCTGCATCGTCAACACCAACGTGGATATGCAACCCAGCAGTGACGTTCCGATGCTGTGGATACTGAATCCGGTCAAGCTGTGACCGATACCGTGGCTTTTCGGCGTGTTCGAGTTCCCGCCAGCGTGCAGTGGGATGGAGTCCCGCCGCAGCAATCTGGTAGCCGTGGTTCTCTGCATGCGAAATCAGGGCGTTTCGCATCTCCAGTAAAGCATCCCGTGCATCTGCGGGGTCAGTAATCAGCGGCGTCTGTGCCTCGATGACGAATTTGAACAGTTCGTGGTCAAGGCGTTCCTGCAGCGGTTCCGGCGGCTCGTTCTCGTAGACGAGCTCATCGGTCCCAGCTGTCGGACGGCCGTCGCTATCGACGATAAAATACTCCTCTTCGATTCCAAGCGTTCCAAGCCGGCTGAAGTTTGACGCGTCGCCGCGGTCCATCTGCAACCTCGTTATTGCGGCGGCCGCTAAAGTATTCCCTTTCGAACGAGCACCAGCGTGAAAAATGTGAACAAACGACAGCCGAATTAGGCGAGCGATTCGATGTTCTCGACGATTGCGTCTGCGTACTCGGAGGTAGCGAGTTTGTCGCCGCCCTCAATCTGTCGGTGGAGGTCGTAGGTCACCTGCTTGGAGGAAATTGTCTCTTCGACCGCATCACGGACGAGGTTCGCCGCATCGTTCCAGCCCATATATTCGAACATCAACACGCCGGAGAGAATCATTGCGGTCGGGTTGACCTTGTCCTGACCGGCATATTTCGGCGCGGAACCGTGGACCGGTTCGGCCAGACACAGCGAGTTCCCGAAGTTTGCACCAGGTGCAATACCCAGACCGCCAATCTGTGCCCCACAGGCATCGGAGAGGTAATCGCCGTTGAGATTCATTGTGGCGATAACGTCGTAGTTATCCGTTCGGGTGAGAACCTGCTGGAGCATGTTGTCGGCGATACGGTCGTTGACGACAACAGCGTCGTCCGGCTGTTCGCCGTCGCGCTCTTCCCAGAGGGTATCTTCGGTGATGACCTCGGCGCCGTACTCCTCTTCTGCAACCTCATAGCCCCAGTCACGGAACTGACCTTCGGTGAACTTCATAATGTTCCCTTTGTGGACAAGCGTGACTGAGTCTCGGTCATGTTCGAGAGCGTAATCGATTGCCTTTCGAACAAGGCGTTTCGTTCCGAACTCCGTAATCGGTTTGACACCGATTCCGACCGGACCATCGTGGATGGTGTCGTCGAAGCCCATCTCGTTTTCGACGAACTGTTTGACGGTCTCGACTTCATCCGTTCCTTCCTCCCATTCGATACCCGCGTAGACATCTTCGGTGTTCTCACGGAACGTGACCATATCCATCTGCTCAGGGTTCGAAACTGGCGATGGGACACCATTGAGATGGTAGGTCGGCCGAACGTTCGCATACGTATCGAGTTTCTTTCGGAGCGCAACGTTCAGCGAGCGGAATCCAGCACCGACAGGCGTTGTAAGCGGGCCTTTGATTGCAATGCGGAATTCACGAATTGCTTCGACGGTGTCCTCAGGGAGGTTCTCGCCGTAGCGGTCACGTGCACTCTCGCCGGCATAGATGCGCATCCAGGCAATATCACGACCAGTTGCCTCAGCAGCAGCACCGAGGACTTTCTGAGCAGCAGGGCCGACATCCGTTCCGATGCCGTCTCCATGCAAAATAGGGATGATTGGTGTGTCCGGTACGACGAACTCGTCTTCGTCTTCGTTTACCACCTCTACGGGCTCTCCGTCGTCGGGCACAGTGACTTTGTCGTACGTCATATACTCGGTAGTTCACTCCGGGGGTCTAAAGTAATGGCGCTTTCCCCGAGCGAATAAACTCAAACACCGTGAGTTCGTTTATTTATTTCACTGTTACCGAATGACAATAAACAGCTGTCCTGTGGAGCAATTGATTGGTGCGAGGACGTTCAGTTTGGAGTTGGGCGCTGTCCAACAGCAGAAGTCGTACGCTCTTTACTGTCCCCATGCAAAACGAAGCGCATGCACGTTATCGTTCACGGTGGAGCAGGGAGCCCCGCAGACGAGCCAGTCGACAGACAGGCGGTTCTCGATACGGCCAGCGAACGCGGGGCAATGGAGTCGACACCTATGGCTGCGGTTCGAGCGGCTGTCAACGAACTCGAAGAATCACCACGGTTCAATGCAGGAACCGGGAGCGCCGTCCAGAGCGATGGCAAGATTCGAACCGATGCAGGCCTGATGACCGACAGCGGACAGACTGGTGCGGCGTGTGCTATGCCGGGTGTTGAGCGTGCCGTCGATGTTGCCCACGTCGTTGCCACTGAAACCCCACACATCCTCGTTGCTGGCGAGCACGCAGTTGAGATTGCAGCTGCATTCGATATTCCAAACGACTGTGACCTGTGGAGTGACCGCACGCGCGAGCGCTGGGAAGAACTCGCTCCACCGGCGGAAGGAAACGTCCGCGAACATATCGACTGGGTTCACGAACAGTTCGGCGGCAGCGACACCGTCGGTGCAGTTGCCACAGACGGTGAGAGACTTGTCGCCGCGACCTCAACCGGCGGACGCTGGTGTGCGCTGGCAGGCCGCGTCGGTGACGTGCCACAGGTCGGCAGCGGCTTTTACGCCTCGCCAGCAGCGGCAGCGAGTGCAACCGGAGCAGGGGAGGCAATCGCTCGGTTTGGCCTTGCACGGAAGGCCGTGGAACTGGTCGAGGACGGACTCGGACCACAACTCGCCGCCGACCGCGCCATTCGTGAGTTCGAGCGCGTAACCGACGAACAGGCCGGAGTGATTGTACTGACGGATGACGGGACACCGGGCGAATCCTACAACTCCCCTGCAATGCAGACTGGCTTCTATCACGCCGAATAGGTATTCCGGGCTGGAATGGTGTCATTTACCCTGCCTGATACCGTATGGCTAGTATGGAATGGCAAGCAGACTGGGGACTCCGCGGGCGGATGCTGGTGACGATGGTGTTGCTCGGCGTTCTCTATGTCGTTGCGATTGCAGTCCTCTGGGAGCTCTTTACCAGCGTGCTGATAATCGTCGTGTTCTTTGGTATTTTCACGTTCGCGCAGGTGTTTTACAGCGACAAATTGGCGCTCAAGAGCATGGGCGCACGGGAAGTAGACGCAAGCGAGTATCCACAACTGCATCGGATGACAGAACGGCTCTGTCAGCAGGCGGACCTCCCGAAACCGAAAATAGCCGTGGCTGACTCGAACGTCCCGAACGCGTTTGCGACGGGTCATTCGAAAGACTCCTCGGCGGTTTGTGTTACAACGGGACTGATGAACACGCTCAATGACGAGGAGTTAGAGGGTGTTATCGCTCACGAACTCGCCCACATCAAAAACCGGGACGTGATGGTGATGACTATCGCTTCCTTTCTCTCGACGATTGCCTTCCTCATGGTCAGATATGGGATGTTCTTTGGCGGCCGGGGTCGTGGTGGCCGCGGTGGAGCCGGTATTCTGGTAGCGGTCCTCGTCTCGCTTGTCATCTGGGTCATCTCGTTTATCCTCATCCGCGCCCTGTCACGCTATCGTGAGTTTGCAGCAGACCGCGGCGGCGCACTGATTACGGGGAATCCCGCAGCGCTTGCCTCGGCACTCCGGAGTATCGATGATACGATGGAGCGGACACCGGAAACCGACATGCGCGAACAGGCCGAGATGAACGCCTTCTTCATCATTCCAATCAAGAAAGGGTTCATCGGGAAGATTGCGCGAACGCATCCACAGACCGAGAAACGAATCGAGAAGCTTCAGGAGCTGGAGCGAGAACTGCACACCTGATGGGGCTGTTCAACTCGATTAAACAGGCGCTCGGTGTTGGTGCAGAAGCCGCCGCTACCCGCGATGCTGACCCAGAGGACCTCTTCGGGATGAGCACCGCCTACGTGACGATGGAAGCGAACCTCGGCTACCGACCGACCGGCGATGCAGCCCTCTGTTTTTCGGCCGTCGAGAGCGCCGGCTTCAATGATGTCGTCGAGGAGGTGAAAGCAATTCTGGCGGCCGGTGAGGAGGATACCGGAACGGTTGCTGAGTTTCGTGAGGATTCGTATGGCTATCGCTGGATAGTTCTGGAAGCCACCGATTTTGAAGACCTCGTGACGAGCGTGCACTTTGCCTCCGATACCATCATCGAAGGGCGATACGGTTCACGGCTGCTTGCAGCCGTCTTTGCCTTCGAGGCGACCGAGCGAGCGGGTGCCGAGACCGGTCAGCATGTCTACTGGGTGTATTCGTTCCGCCGTGGGACCTACTATCCGTTCGCACCGAAACCGCGAGAGGAGCGCAACGAACGTGTTGAATTTAAGCTGGAAAGCGTTCTCGACGGCGAACTCACCGTCGAAGACGACCGGGGCTACTGGTATCCACTTTGGCCGGATACCACTGGGAGCCATCCGTGGGAGTGACTGATTGACGAGTGTGGGAATGACCGACTACTGTGTGGACAACAGCAGCTCTGGATACGCTGGTTCGTCGAGATAGAAGAAATTCGGCGTCCGGACATCGTCGTCGTAGGTGTTATGAAAGGCCTGTGTCGTGGCCGGACTCATCGGCGGTACCAGCCACGACCACTCGCCAGTGACCTCACGGCCAGCCGCCTGTTCGTTGCGCTCAAACTGGGCAAACTGGTCGGTGGCGGTGTGATGGTCAACAATTGTGACGCCGGCGTCGTCATAGGAGTGTAACACCGCCTGGTTGAGGACGACAAGCGCCTGGTCTTTCCAGAGCGAGCGGTCAGTTGTTGTATCCAGCCCCAGCCGTTCGGCAATCTCAGGAAGCATATCGTAGCGGTCGGTATCGGCGAAGTTTCGCGCACCGATTTCGGTCCCGAGATACCAGCCGTTGAACGGTGCGGCCGTATACTGGATGCCGCCGATTTCCAGCCGCATATTGGAGACGATAGGGACGTCATACCACTGGAGGTCGAGGTCGGCAAACCACTCATACTCCGGATGGCTGAGGTGGACTGATTCGACAAGCGACTCCGGAACCTCGAACAGTTCGGGTTCGTTGTCCCGGATCTGGATAACGTGCGGAAGAATATCGAATTCCGTTCCCTCACCCTCCCAGCCACGTGACTGGCAGTATTCAGTGAGTTCGACTTCCGATGGGTCGCCAACGATTCCGTCGTCTCGCTCGTATCCGGCATATCGCAGCAGTTGGTAGTTCCAGAAGCGAACCTGTGTCTGCCCCTGTTTGCTCGGCTTGAAAATGGTGATTGTCGGGCGAATATCCCCATCGTTTCGTGCATGCTCGATGTGGCGACAGCAGGCCTCATGGATTTCCTCGGCGGTATCCGCGTTGCGTTCATCAATGACTTCAAGCGACTGCCAGAACAGCCGACCGATACACCGATTGCTGTTGCGCCATGCCATTCTGGCCCCGTGTTCAAGCTCCTCGTTCGTGTGGGTGTACTGTCCAGTATGGGCAATCTCGCGGTCGATATCAGCGATGCGTGATTCGATGGCCCACTCCCGGTCAAGTTCGGTATAACACCGCTCGATAAACGACCGCGCTTTCTTGCGGAGTCGTTCCGGGTCATACTCGGGAATCGGCTGGTGCATTGCCTTCGTATTGGTCGGAGCAATCCTAAGGCTGACGAACAAATGTGAGATAAGAAATCACACACCATAATCCATCCGTGGCGAACCGTACGGGTTTTAAAGCCGGATAGCAAAGGGGCCGTAAGGTCGATATCTATGGAAATGCCACGACGGATGAATACGTACTGTCCGCACTGCAGAGAACACTACGAACACGAAGTTGAGAAGGTCCGGAGCGGTCGCTCGTCCGGGATGAAAAAGGTCAACGACCGCCAGCGAGAACGCCAATCCGGCATCGGAAACGACGGGAAGTTCTCCAAAGTGCCTGGTGGAGACAAGCCGACAAAAAAGACACAGCTCACCTACCGTTGCAGCGAGTGCGGGAACGCACACCAGCGCGAAGGATGGCGAGCAGGCCGACTGACATTCCAGGAGTAATCATGGCAGGAAATTTCTATCTCGTTGGCTGTCCCGATTGTGAAAACGAACAGGTCGTCTTCAGCAAGGCCGCCACCGAAGTGTCATGTGCGGTCTGTGGCCACACACTCGCCCACCCGACAGGTGGGAAAGCAACGCTTGAAGGCGACGTTCTCGAAACCGTCGAAGCACGATGAAATTCAGTGGCTGGCCCACACAAGGCGAACTGGTTGTCGGTCGCGTCGAGGAGATTGAGGACTTCGGTGTTTTCATCGACCTCCTTGAGTACCAGGACAAGCAAGGGCTCTGTCACATCAGCGAGGTCGCCTCCGGGTGGATTAAGAACGTCCGCGACCACGTCAGCCCGGACCAGCGCGTCGTTGCGAAGGTACTCGACGTCGACGAGAACGCCCAACAGATTGACCTCTCGCTGAAAGATGTCAATGACCACCAGCGAAAGGACAAGATTCAGGAGTGGAAAAACGAACAGAAGGCGGATAACTGGATGGAAATTGCCTTCGGCGAGGATATCAGCGACGAGGAATACGCCGAAACGGCAAACGCGTTGCTGGCGGAATATCCGTCACTGTACGATAGCTTTGAGGCAGCAGCCATCCACGGCACGGAAGCACTCGAAGAGACTGACCTGAGTGATGATGCTGTCGAGGCAATCGTCGAAACAGCACGGGAGAACGTCTCCGTTCCGTACGTGGCAGTAACGGGCTACGTTGACCTCGAATGTGCAGCGAGCGACGGTGTCGACGTTATCCGCGAAGCCTTGCAGGCAGCTGAAGGTAACGGCGAGATTCCCGAAGAGGTTGACCTCGACGTAACCTATGTCGGCGCGCCCGAGTACCGTATCAAGGTGCAAGCTCCAGATTACAAGACGGCAGAGGGCCAACTCGAAGCCAGCGCAGACCGCGCGGCAGCGGTCGTCCGTGAACACGGCGGTAATGCCGAGTTCCACCGCGAACGCCGGGTTGACGACGAATAGCTGTCTGCGGCGATACTGCTTTTACCCCATGAAATCTGCAATTCAGGTTTGTTTGAACTGGGAGACCGAGCACGAACGACCAGTGTATACGCTCTCCGAGAGCTGTCCAGATTGTGGTGGCCCTGCTGGCAACAGTGCCCCAGCCCCATTTTCCCCTGCCGACTCGTATGGCGAGTATCGACGCGCACTTAAGCGGCGCAACACCGAATAAGGGGTATGGACGATTTCGATATCGAGTACGTTGCGGAGCCAACGCTCGAAGAGCCAGTGCTAATCGAGGGATTACCGGGTGTCGGCCACGTCGGAAAACTGGTCGTCGAACAACTGGTCGAAGAACTCGACAGCCAGTTGGTCTGTGAACTTTTCTCGACGCATCTCCCGCCACAGGTCACCGTCGAGGATGGGATAACCTCGCTCGCCAGCATCGAACTGCACGCCATCGAAACCGAGGCTGGTGACCTGCTCGTCGTAACTGGCGACCACCAGGCACAGGATTCAGTCGGACATTACGGGCTGACGAACGCAATTCTCGATATTGCTGAGGAGTTCGGCGTCACCCAGATGTACGCACTGGGCGGCGTCCCGACCGGGGAACTCATCGAAGAGTACGACGTCATCGGCGCAACAAC
>Ga0207421_10006344_pt1 | contig 12902 bp, 8 predicted proteins | sample SodLakKL_010_SED_4_FD_187542 | JGI IMG/M metagenome (GOLD analysis project Ga0207421, IMG submission 187542) | Alkaline sediment microbial communities from Lake Tanatar, Kulunda Steppe, Russia - 8KL_010_SED (SPAdes) (version 2) | ecosystem: Environmental > Aquatic > Non-marine Saline and...
CGGTATATCTCTTCAGCGGTAAAGCTGAGTATGGGCAGCATGTTTTTAAGAAGCACCTGCAGTACGTGATACAGAACACTCTGGGCCGATTTTCTCTCCAGGCTTTCCGGTGCGGGGACGTACAGCCTGTCTTTGATGATATCCAGGTAAAATGACGACAGCTCCAGCACACAAAGGTTGTGCAGGTTGTGATAAACCTTGTGAAACTCAAAGCGCTCATAAGCCCTGTGCATGGCCTGGTCCTTTTCCATGACCAGGTGCAGGGTATAGCGATCCAGGGGATGCATCCGCCCGAAATCCACCATGTCCTTTTGAGGGTCAAAATCATACAGATTGCTCAGTACATAGCGGCAGGTGTTTCTGATTCTGCGGTAGGCATCCACCAGCCGGGTGAGGATCTCCTGGGAAATGCGCACGTCTTCCTGGTAGTCCACGGCCGATACCCAGATACGCAGGATCTCGGCCCCGTACTTGTCGATAATCTCCTGGGGGGCGATGACGTTGCCGATGGACTTGGACATCTTGCGCCCTTCCCCGTCCACCACGTAACCGTGGGTGAGAACAGTTTTATACGGAGGACTGCCCCTGGTTCCCATGGATGCCAGCAGTGAACTGTGAAACCATCCCCGGTGCTGATCCGTTCCCTCCAGATACATATCCGCAGGAAAAGAGCATTCCGGGCGCTTTTCCAGTACTGCAGCAAAGCTGGTCCCGGAATCAAACCACACATCCAGGATATCATCCTCTTTTTGCCACTCCTGCGAGCCGCATTCAGGGCAGCTGAGCCCCTGGGGAACCACTTCCTCCAGTTCCGCCTCGAACCAGTAATCGCAGCCCCGCTCATGCTTTTCAAAGCGCTCCACTATGGAAAAGAACCACTCCGGGTCTGTATAGGCATGATCGCATTTGCCGCAGATCAGGGCCACAATGGGCACCCCCCAGTTCCTCTGCCTGGAGATGCACCAGTCCGGGCGGTGCTCAATCATGGAGTAGATTCTTTCCCGTCCCCAGGCCGGAATCCACTGCACCTGCTCCTTGATGGCTTCCAGGGCCTTGTGCCGCAGAGAATTGGCCTCCATGGTGATAAACCACTGGGTGGTGGCCCGGAAAATTACCGGCTGCTTGCAGCGCCAGCAGTGGGGGTAGGAATGGGTCATCTTTTTTTGTGCCGGAAGAAGTCCCTGTTCCTCAAGCCTGGACACAACCAGTGGATTGGCTTCATGAACATTTTTGCCGGCAAGAAAGGGCACGGAATCATCGAAACGGCCATGGTCATCCAGGGGGGACAGCACTTCCAGGCCGTATTTAAGGCCTGTTTCATAGTCCTCGCGCCCGTGCCCTGGAGCAGTGTGTACAAGCCCTGTACCGCTTTCCAGGCTTACGTACCCGGCCAGGACAAAGGGAGAACTGCGCTCCAGGAAAGGATGCCGGGCCTGCAGGCCCTCCAGCTCGCTTCCCCTGACCCGGCCCATGTCGGTATAATCCTGCCACCCGAAAATGCCGGCCGCGGTTTCCACCAGTTCGCCGGCCAGGATATAAAATGCCCCGTCCACCTGCACCAGGGAATATTCCAGGTCCGGATGGGCAGCTATGGCCTTGTTGCCGGGCAGGGTCCAGGGGGTGGTGGTCCAGATGAGGGCGTATGTCTTATCCGGATCAACCTGGGGAAAAATCTTCTGCAGGCCTGTGTCCTTTACCGGAAAGGCCACATAGATGGAGGGGGAGGTATGCTGGTCGTATTCCACCTCAGCCTCGGCCAGGGCGGTGCGGCAGTCAATGCACCAGTAAATGGGCTTCTTGCCGCGTATGACCTGGCCGTTCTGGATGAAACGCCCAAGCTCCCTGGCTGTGGCTGCCTCGTATTGGGGATGCATGGTCTGGTAGGGATCATCCCAGACTCCCAAGACACCCAGGCGTTTGAATTCCTTGCGCTGAATCCCCAGGTACTTTGTTGCATATTCGCGGCACAGCCGGCGCACCGTCAGGGGCGGGACTTCCTTGCCCTTGGCCCGGAGCTGCTGGTCCACCTTGTGTTCTATGGGCAGGCCGTGACAGTCCCATCCCGGGACGTATTCGGCCAGGTAACCGTTAAAGTTTTTGGATTTGACGATTATATCCTTGAGGATTTTGTTCATGGCCGTGCCCATGTGGATATTGCCGTTGGCGTATGGGGGACCGTCGTGCAGGACATAACGGGGTGCTTCCCCACCCGCTTGGATCATCTGTTTGTAAGCGTCTGTTTCTTCCCAGAACTTCAGGGTTCCGGGCTCATTCTGGGTCAGGTTGGCCCGCATGGGAAAAGTTGTCTGGGGGAGGTTCAAAGTCTTTTTGTAGTTGGTCATGGGTCTGCCTTTATATTTTATTTGCTTCCAGGTATCAGTTGGATTAGATTTGATACAGCATGAAAAGGACATTTTTTAAATAACCCTGATCTCAGGATAAATAAACGAAAATTTTGTACCATTGCAGGGCTGAAGTCAAGATTTTATATATGGTCCTGCACATACTATGAACATACCAGTAAGCCCGGAAAAAGACCACCCGTCCTGTATTCTTTGCGGCAGGTGCCTGGAAGTCTGCCCCCTTTTCAAGGTCACTGCCCACGAGGAAATGAGCCCCAGGGGCAAGGCCTTCCTGGTGCAGCACTTTTCCTCCAAGGATATCAGCCTGAAAGAGGCATCAAAGCTGGCCGGACTTTGCGCCGGCTGCAACAGGTGCACCAGGGTCTGCCCCCAGGGCATTGATCTGCCCCGGCTCATCTCCAGTCTCAAGAGCAGGCACCCGGGCTGGAAAAACTGGCTTTTCTCCCGGATGCTTACCAACGGTGCTTTTTTTCTGCCCCTGATAAACCTTGGTGGACGTCTGCTTCCCCAAGGCGGCAGCGCCAAGGTTTTCACCCCGCCCCGCAGTTCCATAACCCCGCTTTTCAAGACCAGGGTCTCCAGGAAGCACTCGGGCCGGGCCGTGATTTTTCCTGGATGCTTTGGACGTTACCTGCGCCGGGATCTGACAGAAAAGGCCGTCCATATCCTCGGCAGCACCGGCATGGAAGTTCTGCCCACCCCGGCCTGGAAATGCTGCGGCTTCCCTTTGGGTCAGGCGGGATTTCTCCAGGAAAAGCAGGCCTGCATGCAGGCCAACATAAAAATGTGGCAGGAGCTGGGCAGGCCCCGGGTGTACACCTTCTGCGCCACCTGCCGGGCCGGACTGACCTCAGACGATTCCCCTGAACAGCTTTCTGCTGCCATGCGCATGTTTGCCCGGCACACATTTTCCCTGTCCAGCATTCTGCCGGATTTAAGCATCGAGCCTTTGTCCCATGCAGGCCCGCAGGAATTTATCTGGCACGAGCCCTGCCACGGTGCACAGGCAACAGCCCCGGCCCTGCAGGAAATCCTCGGGGCAGAAAATCATGGACTAAAAGTCCCGGCTGGGCAGTGCTGCGGCCTGGGTGGAGCCTTTCGCCTGCAGTCGCCCAGGCTTAGCCTGCAGGTGGCCCATGACCTGTGGGAGCATCTGTCCCCCCAGGCATCAGACCTGTGTCTTACCGAATGCGCGGGCTGCATGATGCAGCTGGCCTCCACCGCTCCCCGGGGGACGAAAACGGCCCACTGGCTGGATCTTTTCCAGAAGTGAGCCACTAAAGCATTTGACTAAATCCCGGTCAGTTTATATTCAGCCTAAATATACTTTTGCTGCAGCACTGGTCCACTTGGGCCGGCCTGATCCCCTGTTCCGGCTTTAAACGGACCGGCTTTTTTCTACAAACTTCAACCCCGGAGGAAACTGGGTCTTGTCCTTATACAAGTGCCTGCTGGTGGATGCGGGCAATTCCAGCATCAAACTGGCCCTGGCCGGAAAAAAAGGCCTTGGGCCCTCTTTTGAGCTGCCCACAGACATACGGGAGACCTCGGACTCTCTGGGACTGAAAATCCTTGCCTTTTTTGAGCAGGAGCAGGTAAAACCTCAGGATATTCATGCCTGGCTTGCAGCATCTGTAGTGCCGCGCCTGAATCCGGTAATAAAGCGCGCAGGAAAAAAAATCTGCAGCTCAGAGGTGTACCAGGTACCCGGAGACCTGCATCCGGACATAAACAACCGCTACCAAAACCCGGGAGAACTGGGCGCGGACCGCTTAGTGAGCGCTTTTGCCGCCCGCAGGATATATCCGGGTGAAGGGATAATCGTGGTGGATTTCGGAACCGCCACAACTTTTGACTGCATCATAAAAAAAGACTATAGTGGAGGACTTATCTGTCCCGGTATTTTTTCTTCGGTGCAGTCCCTCAGCACACTAACGGCCAGGCTGCCCTGGTTCTCCACGGAAGAGGCCGGAGATACCCTGGAAATATGCCGAAGCACCACCCGGGGGCTGGCCCAGGGGACGGTTTTCGGTTTAGCCGCCATGACCGACGGGCTCATCTCAGGACTCAAAGAGCTCATGCCCGCAGATACCATGGCAGTGGCCACAGGCGGAGGAGCAGCCGCCGTGACCCCTTTTTGCACAAGCGTGGACAAAATACATCCGGCCCTGTTGCTTCAGGGACTGATGTTTACAGCAATAGACAGTAAAATTTTATAACCCAAGGAGTAAAGACATGAGCGTAATTTCTGATATCCTGGCCAGGCAGATACTTGATTCAAGGGGCAACCCCACCATAGAAGTTGAGGTGGTTCTGGAATCCGGCATCATCGGACGGGCGGCAGTTCCCTCGGGTGCTTCCACCGGCTCCCGCGAAGCCCTGGAACTAAGAGACGGCGAAAAGGCCTATGGGGGCAAGGGCGTATCCCTGGCCGTAAAACACGTAACCGAGGACATTGCCGGCGATCTCATCGGCATGGATGCCCTGCGCCAGGTGGAGATCGATGAGTTCATGATCGACCTGGACGGCTCTGAAAACAAGTCCAAGCTTGGGGCCAACGCCATCCTGGGGGTCTCCATGGCCGTTGCCCGGGCCGCGGCCACCTACACAGGCCTGCCCCTGTATCAGTATATCGGCGGGATCAATTCCAAGGTCCTCCCGGTGCCCCAGATGAACATTATAAACGGCGGTGCCCACGCAGCCAACAATCTGGACATTCAGGAGTTCATGGTCATGCCCCTGGGTGCCAGCACATTCTCCGATGCCCTGCGCATGGGTGCCGAGACCTTTCATACCCTGAAAAAGCTTCTATCCAGGGATGGCTTATCCACCACAGTGGGGGATGAGGGAGGTTTCGCCCCCAATTTCAAAAGCAATGCCCAGGCCTTTGAATACATAATAAAGGCCATTGAGGAAGCCGGATATCAGCCTGGATCGGAAATCGCGCTGGCCATAGACGCTGCAGCCTCGGAATTCTACCGGGACGGCAAATATCATCTCACCGGGGAAAACAAAATTCTCACCTCGGATGAAATAATCGATTACTATCAGGAGCTGGCCAAGAAGTTCCCCCTTATAAGCATAGAAGACGGGCTGGCTGAAAGCGACTGGGAAGGCTGGCGCAAGTTCACCTCCATGGCCGAGGACACCCTGCAGATAGTAGGAGACGACATCTTTGTCACCAACCCCTCCATTCTGGCCGAAGGCATCACCACCGGGGTGGGCAACTCCATTCTCATCAAGCTCAACCAGATAGGGACACTGACCGAAACCATGGACACCATAGAGATGGCCAAGTCATCCGCCTATTCCACGGTCATTTCCCACCGCTCCGGGGAGACAGAGGATTCTTTCATTGCCGATTTGGCGGTTGCAGTGAACGCCGGTCAGATCAAAACCGGCTCCGCCAGCAGAAGCGACCGCCTGGCCAAGTACAACCAGCTACTGCGCATCGAGGAGGAACTGGAAGAGCAGGCCATTTACTTCGGCCCGGCCATCGCCCTGCAGTGGTTCGGCAAGGAATAACCAGACAGTGACTTGCGGGCGTGCGGCACGAGTGGCGTTTAGAGTGGCAGGCTGCAAGCAGACAGTACTGAAATTCAGGCATTAAGGCCTGGTGCTTGTTTACGTCTCTTTGCAGCTGCCACCCTGCATCCGCAAGACTGTTCTTTCCGGATGCAGAACCCATGGGCCTTCTCTACAGAACCAGGCGCATTATTTCAGCGTGGTGCATGCCGCATGGTGCCGCATAAAGACAGGCTTTCCTGAAAGGTACTGAGTATAATGGACCTCAACACCAGACAACAACTGCCTGGGCCTCACAGCTTTTCTAAATAGCGCTGCGCTTGCTCTTTCTGCCTTTTTCCCCTTGCACTGCCTGTCAAAAGAGAAAAAGGCGTGTTTATGCCTGAATGCAAAGCTCAAAATGGAAAATATCCCCCGATGAACAATGATAAATGGCTAAGCAGGATACTGGGACTGGTATGCAGTGTTTTTGACGGCTATTCCACTGTCCTTTTTCTGCGTGATCCGGGCCGGGATATTTGCCGGATAGCTGCAAGCTTCAGCCTGGGCGATTCCATAAGTACCGGGTACGAGATCAAAACAGGGACCGGCCTGGTGGGGTGGATCGCCAAAAACGACAAGCCCCTGCTGATAAACAACTTCGACCGGGACGAGGGCTGTCTTGGTTATTACCCGAGGGAGAGCGAGTCCAAGATCAAGGCATTCATGGGTTGTCCCCTGCCCCAGGAGGCGGGAGTGCTCTGCGTGGACAGCAAAAAAACCTATTCTTTCAGTGACAAGGATCAAAAAATCCTTTATCAGTTCGCCCAGCTTGTCCAGGATATCCGCCAGGGCTTGATGCAGGCGGATCACAGCCTTAAGAGCCGGGAATATTACAGATACCTGGCCCTTATCCAGGAACTGAGGCAAAGGGTGCCTAAGTGGAGATCCTTTCTGCAGCAGCTCCTGGAACTGCTCAGTCAATCCACCGGTTTTTCCCACTGTTTCATGGCGGCCAGGGATGAACGGGGGGAAGGCTACTTTATTGAGGGCCTGCAGCAGGAGATACTGCCCAGGGTCAACCTGAAGGAACACAAGTTCAATATCGATTCCGGGCTGCTGGGGTGGGCCTTTAAGCACGGTTCACCGGTTTTTTCCGGCCTGCATGAAGGACCGGCGGGCCTGCCTCTTTTCGGCAAGGAAGTCCCTGCCAAGCAGTTCAAGTCGGTTATCTGCCTGCCCCTGGTGGTGCACAGAAAGACCAGGGGACTTCTGGTACTGGCTGATACCGGGGCCCTGCCCATAGATGAAGAGTTAAAGGGATTTGTATACATGGTTGGCGATTACCTGGGTCTGTTCCTGGAAAACCTGTATCTCAAAAGCCGCGTAAGCTGAACATTAATCCTTAGTGAGGCCTGTTGATGTTTATTTCCAAGCTGTTTTCCCTCTTCGGCAAGAGCCTGGCCATGGACCTGGGTACAGCCAATACTTTGATGTATACACCCAGGGACGGTATTGTCCTCAATGAACCTTCTGTGGTGGCCCTGGATTCCAGGGACGGCAAAGTGCTTGCCGTAGGCCGTGAAGCCAAGGAGTTTCTGGGACGCACCCCCCAGAGAATAGTGGCTATAAGACCCATGAAGGACGGGGTCATCGCAGATTTCGAAGTCACCAATGCCATGATCTCCTTTTTCATCAAGAAGGTTATCCACGGGTTCAACCTGGTCAAACCCAAAATGGTCATCTGCGTTCCCACCGGTATAACTCAGGTGGAGAAAAGGGCGGTCATCGAGTCCGGGCTGCAGTCCGGGGCCCGGGAGGTGAGGCTGGTGGAAGAGCCCATGGCGGCAGCCATCGGAGCAGGCATGAGCATCGAGGAGCCCCTGGGCAACCTGGTTGTGGACATAGGAGGCGGGACCACAGAAGTGGCAGTGATTTCCCTGTCTGCAGTGGCTTATTCCGAGTCTGTCCGGGTGGCCGGAGACGAGATGAACGAGGCCATTCAGCGTTTTATCCAGGAAGAGTTTCAGCTCCTGGTGGGGGAGAACATGGCGGAAAATATCAAAATGAACATAGGCACGGCTTATCCCCCGCCGGAACCCATGACCTTCAGGGTGCAGGGCAAGAGAATCGTGGACGGCAACCCGGCAGCAGTGGAGATAAACGACGCACAGGTACGCGAGGCTATACAGGAGCCTGTGCGGGCCATTGTCCACGCCGTGCATCAGGCCATGGAGAAGACTCCGCCGGAACTGGTTTCCGATATTGCTGACAATGGCATTCTTCTGGCTGGAGGCGGCGCCCTGCTCAAGGGGCTGGACCAGCTCATAAGCAAAGAGGTCCAGGTAAGGGTGCAGGTGGACGAGGAGCCCCTGACCACTGTACTCAGGGGCACGGGAAAGGCCCTGACCCAGGAAAAAAAGTATTCTTACGTTTTTATTAATTAGCACTACAGCGAAACTTATAAAATTTTTCAACCTGTCTAAACTGGGGACAGTCCCGCACCTACTTGATTTCTCAACAAGATTTAGTGATTTCATGAAATCATTCCCAAGTAGGTGCGGGATAGTCCCCGGAGGTCAATAAATAAGTTTCGCTGTAGTGTTAACCTGTTTGTCGTGATGTATTCAGAGCTTACCTGAAAAAAAGTCCAAGTCTCCAGAGGTAGACCAGCCAGGGGGTCACGGTCTCCGGGTTCTCCTGGATAAGCATGGAAAGCTCCCGGGAGTCCAGGAGCAGGCCATCCCGGTTTTTTTTAAGGCTTAAGACCCTTAACTTACGGATCCTTCCAGCGTTGAAGACATATACAAACTCGTAGTTTGTTTCCCTGCGGCCGTCTACAAGGGATACCAGCCTGAAGCCAGCCAGCCTGAGACCGGTTCTCTCCCTTAGTTCCCTGCTGGCTGCTTCCTGCACCGCTTCCCCTGCCAGTACATGCCCTGAGGCCGGCAGATCCCACCTGCCACAGTAGGGTGGTTCGGACTCAGTTCGTTTTTGAAGGTATATCAGGCCTTGCCGGTCATAGAGGGCCACGGCTACGGACCGGTGGTGCAGACCGTGAAAGTGCACCTGGCTTTCCGGGAAAACACCCAGGGGGCGATTTTTTCCATCCACCACTTCCAGAATATTCCGGCTTGTTGTCGTAGAAAGCATGCTGGTCCTTTCTGTTTTCTGTTTGCATCAGACCACAGGATCCATCCCTTTTCAGGAAGAGCTATACCTGATAGTACACCTGTCGTGCACAACTGTCACCCGGCTTTTGACCGCAGCCTTCCTGGAGATGACAGAGGACAGTGAGGAGCTCGGGTGTTTTTTTGTGCAGGCAGCTATTGGTCAAAACTAAAGACAACAGGTGCATTGAGGTTTTTGGCCCGGTTCAGAAGGATGCTGATCCGGGATGATCCATTATCTTTTTGAAAGTGATATTGACGCAGGTGCTGATTGTATTAATTATCAATAGTGAAATGGTTTGCAGGTAGCAAAATGTTTAACCTCTGAACCCAATTCAGGGTGAGCAAAGAAGGAGAGAATGAAAAGACTGGATATGGACTGTCTGGCGGCAATCAACTTTGAAATCAGGTGGAGCAGCCCCGAGGCCGTGCATCGTGAGCATTTCATGGCCAGGAAGGCTAACATGTGGCGCGATATTTTCCCGGCAGACTTGAAAGAGGCTCTCATGGGGCAGCCAGCGGGGGGCGAGGCGGTTGTTTCGTGCCGGCCTGGAGAGGCTGTGCCCGCCCGCTCCGGACAGGATATTCTGTCCACCAGGCCGCAGAATTTTATGCGCCGCGAGTTCCTTGGCCGGAATGTAGAGCCGGCCAGGGGCCGGTTTTACCCCAGGGGTATGCTTGCCGGAGCTGGTTTTTTCAGTACGGATATGCGGCCCTGCCGCATAACTGCCCTGGACGAAAAAGAATTAAGAGTTGACTGCGCACATCCCTTAAGCGACTACAATGTGGAAGTAAGGGCCAGGCTGGAAGACCTGGCCACCAAGGAATGCGAGATCGGGGGGAGGATGAATCACTGGATGGAAGAAATCCTGGGCAGCGGCCCTGGAATGCAGGCCAGGACGGGGAATGCCCCCACGCAATTCGCCCATGCCCATGGATTTGAGAGAAACGACTCCATGGACGATGCCCGGTTTTATTCTTCCCCGCGCTTTATTGACCATATAGATGCCCGGGCCCGTGGTTTTCTGGCCGGAGAGTATGCCCGGGAACTTGAGCCGGATATGAAGGTCCTGGATCTCATGAGCAGTGTAACCTCCCACGTGCCGCAGGACATGCAGCTCCAGGTGACCGGCCTGGGCCTGAATCCGGAGGAAATGCAGGCCAACCCGGTTCTGGATTCTCACGTGGTTCACGACCTGAACCGGTACCAGGAACTACCATTTAACGATGAATCGTATGATGCTGTCCTGTGCAGCCTGTCCGTGGAGTATCTGACCAGTCCCTGGGCCGTTGCCCGGGAGGTGGCCAGGGTCTTGAGGTCCGGGGGGATATTCATGGCGGGCTTTTCCAACCGATGGTTTCCTCCCAAGGTTGTCCGCCTGTGGCAGGAACTGCACGAATTTGAAAGAAGCGGATTCGTCCTGGATCTTTTGCTGCAGACCAATAGTTTCAAGGACCTGGAAAGCATAAGTATCCGCAACTGGTGGCGTCCGGAGGATGACCCCCACACCGGGCAGACCTGGGTCAGCGACCCGGTTTATGTGGTCAAGGGACGAAAGATCTAAGGCGGGCCATGTCCGCAACCCAGGTTGAAAGGTTGCACCAAGAAGGGCATGAAGATCTCAGGGAAAAAACCTTCGGGTCTTGAACTACATGCCCTTCACCTGTCCCATGAAATACCCAGCACTCACTTTAAAGATTTTGGTCTCAGCATAAGCAAAATAATGGGAAAGTGAGTGCTGGGTCCAGCTCAGCTGGATTTCATCGGGATGCTCTTCATGGTTGATATGCAGAAAAACAGCTGGTCTTTTATCAGGGTCAAGCCAGGGGCACTGTAAAGCTAAAGGTGCTGCCCTTACCGGGTGTACTGTTTACCCGGATTTTTCCGCCCTGCATTTCAACAAATTCCTTACAGAGCAAAAGTCCCAGGCCGGTTCCCTTTTCTCCCCCGGTGCCTTTTCTGGAAGTGGTTCTGTCCAGGACAAACAGCCCGGACAGGGTCTGTTCGTCCATTCCAGTGCCGGTGTCTTCTACGTGTACACTGCACTCGGAGTTTTCTATTTCTGCCGAGATCCTGATTCGTCCCCCGGCAGGGGTGAATTTGACTGCATTGGACAGAAGGTTTCTAATTACCGTGTCCAGCATACGCCTGTCTGCGTAAACCATCAAACCGGAATCAACTTCGGACTCAATGCTGATATCCTTGTTCCCGGCGGGTGTCTTGACCATGCGTATGCTTTTATCCGCTGCACCGGCAAGGGAGACATCTTCAGGTTCACATTCAATGGCCCCTTTCTGTATGCTGGCCCATTGCAGCAGGTTTTCCAGAAGGTCCTGCAGATTTTCTGTGGCCTTGTGCATCTCTTCAGCCACTTCCCTTAGATCCTGCTGGGAGAACTGATCCACTTCTTCAGCCAGCATGCGGGTAAACCCCATAACTCCTGTGAGAGGAGACCTTAGGTCATGGGCAATTATGGAAAAGAACCTGTCCTTTTCATCCAGCAACTGCTGCAATTGTTCATTTTTACGGTTTATTTCCTGCTCAGCCAGCACTCTGCCAGTTATTCCCCCCAGGTGCCTGGCTATTGCATGCAAAAGCCTCCACTCTTCCTGGAGAAAAGGTCCGTGGTCAGCGCGGGGTTTTTCCTGCAGGTAGGCCACGGTTATATCCCCCAGGGTCTGAGCCCCAGTGGTGAATTCAACGCTCATCTGCCACGGGGTTTCCTGGAAGCCTGGAGTAGAAAATACTTTCCCCCCGAAAGTTATGCGGGCGGCAGTGTCTTCGGGGTACTGCCATCCCGGGGGTATGGCTTCCACTGCCTGCTGCAGGAACGTATCCAGGGTGGTATCCTTTTTAAAGGCACTGGAAATTTGATAAAGACACTGCTGCTCCTTGACCCTTTCCTGTAGCCTGACCTCAGCATCTTTTTTAGCGGTAATGTCCGTGACAAAGCCCTGATAATAGATGACATCACCCTTTTCATCCCTGACTGCGCGCACATTCCTGGATACCCAGAACATGCTGCCATCAGGGCGTCTGAAAAGGGACTCGTAATTTTTGACCTCTCCGCGGCTCTCCAGGACCCGCTTGAATTCTTCCCTTTCTTCAGGATAGACGTAAACTTGGGAGGCGATATCATTTACCGCAGTGATGAGCTCTTCAGAGGTGTTGAAGCCGTGCATCCTGGCCAGGGTGGTATTGGCTGTAAGATAGCGTCCATCAGGAGTGACGGTGAAAATTCCTATGGGAGCCTGTTCAATGGTGTCCTGGTAAAACCTGATCAGATCCTGCTGATCCTGGCTCAGGGAACCGGGGTTGTGCTGGTGCATTTTTTCTCCGAGAACTGCCCAGCCATGCTCAAGCCATGGTCTGGATAATTCGTTTACATATCAGCCTGCAGGGGCGTTGCCGTTTTTTCCGGGCACGCCTGCCCTGATTTTAAACCCGGGTACAGACTGGTGGAGTTGAGCGCTCATGAGCTGATGCAGGTCTTTGAACCTGCCTGACTCCAGCTTTTATTTATACTTTTTAAAACCGCCAAAAAGACCGTCTGCCAGAATACAAGGAAAAAATCAATTCCTGCATCCGGGGGTATGGCAGGTGCGGGTAACCATTCGGGGGTGGGTGTCTGCAATCGCCACAGAGGATAGACTTGATGCGTACTCCGCAACCGTGAGCGGCAAAGCCGCCCGCCTGTCCCGTGAAACAAACGTAGTTTCAGCGTAGCTGGTTTCACTGGGATGTGCAACGAAGTTGCCCGTGCCAAAAAAATCTTCTCCGGCACGGGAAGCCTTCAGCTTCACACCCGACTAAAATGCGCTTTGCTGTCCTGCGGAATTTTAGCGGGCAGGCGGGTGCTCCGCA
>Ga0207421_10006345_pt1 | contig 12899 bp, 10 predicted proteins | sample SodLakKL_010_SED_4_FD_187542 | JGI IMG/M metagenome (GOLD analysis project Ga0207421, IMG submission 187542) | Alkaline sediment microbial communities from Lake Tanatar, Kulunda Steppe, Russia - 8KL_010_SED (SPAdes) (version 2) | ecosystem: Environmental > Aquatic > Non-marine Saline and...
CCGGTCCTATGGCTCTGTTGTTGTCTATCAGTGTTTTCCATATCTCCAACACCTTCTCGACGTCTTCATCGTCAACGTTTTCAACATCGTTCCAGCACTCGATATAATCCTTCATCAACCCCATGTCCAGTTCATCACTGGAGGGGACGCCCACATCGATGAACGCGAAGCGTCTCATGAAGGCGTAGCTCATCTCGTACAGCGATGACTTGTCGTAACTGTTCATGGTCGCCAACAACCTCCAGTTTCGGGTGACGTAGAACGAACTGTCGTCGTACTCAAGATCATCTCCACTGTCCAAAGAAACGATGGATATCTGATTCTCCTCATCATCGTTGAAGGGCAGTTCCACACTATCATTGGACAACACGCTGAACAGCTGACCGAAGGCCTTGTCTATATCTGCCCGGTTGATCTCATCGATTATCAACCACTTGTTGATCGGCATACCTTTGGTATCCTTAAAGCAACTGAGGAACAGTCCTGGTTTGAACTCCAACCCACCTCCTTCTTTGGAAGGATAATAGCCTCCGATGGTATCGAAGGTGGTCCAATCCGCGGTGGCGGTGGTGAAGATGAAATCATCATTCCACTCATTCTTTCCCTTTATATGTTCGGCCACCTTCTTGGCTATCTTAGTTTTACCTGTACCGGGTGGTCCCGTAAAGATGATGTTCTTACCCGACCTGAGAGCAGAAGCGATGGACATCTCTATCTCCTTCCAAACACCGCTGGGGAAGTATAGATCTCCGTCCAGATCGAACGAACCGATATCCAAATCGGACCTGTGTATCTCCAGAAGTATCTCCTCCTTGTCTATCTCCTCGACCTCAGGCTCGGGCTCTAAGGCCAATATGGTCTCGAATTCCTTTTTAGTGAGTTCGAATATACTTCCCTGGGCTCCGTTGGAGATGGGTTTTGAATCTTCCAGATCCGGGATATCTTTCAATTGGAACCAGGTGATGTTGTTCAAGGGTTTCGAATATTTGACCCTTATACCTTCCACAGGTTCATCGAAACCCTCTTCCTCCTCGTAGTGCATACCTTCGGTTATTTCTCCCTCTGCAACGATCTTCTTTACCGGTGTGGATTCATAGAAAATCACTTTGTCCCCAGGCTTGGCCTTTTCAAATGCATCAAATATCCTTCTTTTATTACCCCTTTGATTGTAAGCGGTGTAGAATATAGTACCGCCATCCTTGATCTTAGATACATTCCATATCTTAGGATTGGCGGTTATCCAGAAGTAATTAGTTTTTCCTTCCACACTGATCTCGCTTTCACCCATGATCCAATCGTATATATCCTCCCTGTGAGACTTACGATATGGAGTACTCTTATAGTCTTTGAAAATATTTCTAGCAAATCGTATTGCACTCTTCCAAGCATCGTTTAACTCTGGTTTTCTTCTTAGTATGTCTTCAGTCCAAAGAAATTGTATCAATTCATGATCCTCACCCGTAGTGAATGCTCCTTTATTTTCTGTGTATTCGGTCCAATCGGTGAACTCCTGGGGTAATTTCGACGTATCCACAGCAAAATTAGCAAGATAATCTTCACCACGTCTTTCGATGGAAAAGAGCTTCCACCTACCAAAGTTGACCGAGATCTGCTTTCTAGGACCTTTGTAAGTAACACTTAGGATAGATTCCAGATCATCTGTATAGTCAATATAGTCGAAGAGCTTTTGGAAGTATCTTCTTGCATCCATTTCATCCTGTTCGTTCAAGAATACTTCTCTAAAATCTTTATCTTCAGCGAAAGTATATCGTTCGAGTTCCTCAAAATCATCTTCCAACGAAGGATTCATCTCCACCAACTGTTTCTTTATCTTCATATAACGTTCTTTTTCGAGTGCTGAAAGAGTAAAGAGGACGAACTCAGTATCAAGATCGACCTCTATCGTTTCACCATATTCATCCACTAGATCTATCACCCAATCCACGGGTCGAAAATTGCCGTATATATCGTTCCGCCCACCAACCAATCCCAAATCTTCTGCTTTTTCGATATCTCGGAAATAATCTCCCGTCACCACGCCTATACCATATACTTTGTTGGATTTACCGACCTTCGCAACGATGATATCTCCTGTTTCTACTTTATTAACGAAGTTATAGGTAGTACGGGTGTCATTGTCCTTTTCTTTTTTACCGAGTAAATATGCTACTTCCTTTTTTGATAGGCCTTCCAAAGAACCTTTTTGTGCATCACCGATAGCAGCTAAAGAATTCTTTGAAAATATAGGCCAAAAGCCGTATCTACTCCTACCAGGAGAAAATTGCCAACAATTAAATCCTTCCATAGAGATAACTTCTTCTTGAAGATCCCCCTCTAACTTATTTTTCTTCAGAAACTCATCACTGAACGAATTATACCTATCTATTATTCTATCTAAACTTAAATCATCCATATCTTCGATGGCTTCAACATACTTCTCCCCACCTTCAAATTCGGGATCTTCGATTTCTTCGCCTGTGCTAAAGCCATATTCTATTTTTTTTGGCAAGATCCTAAAGAAGAATTGATAACTGTCTCTATGACTGCCTCTTTCCTCAGGATATATCAGTATCCAAGGTTTCTCGGTGAGGAAATTTTGAGAACCCTGAAAAGTCACGATGTGGTGTTTTAGACCATCGATATCGATATTCTCCACTAGATACTCTCCCAGATGCTCAAAATATCCCTGCAAACGTGTTTTAAAATAGTCGAAGTAAATTTGCCCTAGTATGCTGAAATCGATCCAAGATTGAAGGATATTCGTCTCATATTTCTCACTCACTTTAGCCTTGATCTCCTCCAGATCAAAGCTCACTCCGTTCAAGATCTTTTTCAAGACTTGATACCTGATTAGTTTTATTTTCTCAGTTCCTTCGTATTTGTCTGATTGACTTTTAAGATAAGCTTCTGGAAGTTCCTTAAGCCTACCGATGAGTTCATCCGTATCATCTTTACAATCTTTCAACCTCTTGGAAAATGAAAAAAGGTACCTCAGAAAAATATCTTCTTTTTGGATATCTCTATATTGTTCCATAACGAACATGAAATCCTGCGCATACAGAGCAGACTTTTCGGAGAACAATCCTTGTTCGTAAAAATAGTCCCTCAACACATAACATAGTTCCAAGTATGATCCGTATTTATCACCAATGGACATACCCTTTCTTTTAAAATCCATGTTGTCTAAAAAGTCATCTATAAAGTCCCTGAACATGCCATCCTTATATATCGGAAATTTATCCTTATCCAACGCTGCGAAAAGGTATCCAAAGGTGGACGAACCTATCCTTACATCTTCTATTTCGTCTAATGTACTTCTAAAAGAGTCTATCCTTTCAGAAATACTCCCTTCTCCATAGTAAAGAGTGTTCAACATCTCTGCTGCTTTATGTGGATCACTTTCAGAAAATTTATTCAGATGGTCAAGATCACTCCAGTGAGTGAAGGAGCCAGTATTTGGATTTATCTTCTGCAAATACTTGATATAATCTTGAACGTTATTTTCAGATATTTCATTTTCTTCATGCCATCGGTTGAGTTCACCCAATCTATCCCACTTGTAACTCTCATTATAAACATCTTCTCCTACAAATTCCTTATAGCGCTCACCCGCGTGTTTTAGCAAAACCGTGTCGATGGTTGCTCCATCTAATTCCAATAACATAGACATCGTAATCAACCTCTTTAACTTATATTCTAAGACATATTTTGTTGAGATATAAGCTTTATCCAACGGATATCTATAGTGATAAGAATCAACGGTAGATGCATCAATAAAGATGTGTATACGTACAAACTGGCGGAGGACCACGAACTGACAGGAGGACAGAATGAAAAGTGGTGTTCAAGGCCGCTAAAAAAGCGGTGAAACTGGGAAAACGATCCATAATGAACTGCGATATACTGGAGATGATCCGCAGAGAGTTGCAGAAAGACGATGATATGAGTTACGATATCAACAGTGGTTTGGGTGAAAAAGACCGGGACCCGATGTATTCTTGATCGGACTGAAATAAGATTATCAAAAACCGGAAAACTTATTCAGATCGGAGGTTGATAAGAATCTATGAAATGCGGTAAAAACGAAAATATCATACTAGAACTTTTCAAAGAAACCTCATTGCGATTAGGCAATGATGATGATAAATGTGAAAATCTCATATTTTCGCAATCGCAATCCGGTAAATCTATTATCAGGGAACCAGAGGCTAGAAATGTGATGACATTGTTATTAAATAAAAAAAATATCGAATATGCTTTGGAAGTTCCAACTGAAGAAAAATACAAGTTCAGCGGTGACAAACCCGACTCCGCTAATACTGATCTGGTAATATATCTCAAGGATGGTCAAATAAATATTGAATTTAAGACAGGACAACCAAATCCCGAACACATAGAAAAGGATTTTGAAAAGCTGTTAAAAGAGCCAACCGACGGCTGTGCTTTTTATCATATTTTGAAAAATACCAACATAGACACCATTCCTAAACTTTTAAAAAAATATAAAACTGCATATCGTAAAGCATATGACGATGGTAACATTAAAGAGAAATGGTTTGTGTTGTTCATCTTTGTTAAAGAAAAACGAAAAGTTTATTGGAAAATGTTTGATGATATAACCGATCTGAAACAAATGACCCATGGTTTAGATAAAGATAAATTAAGAATGTTAGATTTTAAGAAATATCCTAAAAATGGATAAACGATAAACATACTCGATATGTTATTATACCTTATCACACTTATGTATTCATGATAAAATGGAAAGGGATGATATATCACTAACATTTCCAGGTTGTGTGGGCTGTGGAACAAAAAATATACTAAATCTATCTAATAAAAAAGCTGATAAAGTAAATTTTGGAGGCGAATTATCCATACTCGAGTCAACTTTAAAAGACAGACGGGGTTTGAATATTTACTGTTCATCGGGAGATTTACTTTGTTTACTTTGTAAATTTATGGCTTTTCAAGGTGATATTGAAGAAAACGAAGTAATTCACGAACCTTATTTCAACCAATTTTTTGACATTTTCTACCAAGCGCATATGGACTTACGAACATCATTGTTTCTTGTTATATGTGGACATCATAGAGCATCTAAACAAGTGATGAGGAGTGCATATGAAAATATTATAATGGGAGGATATCTCGCCTTGGTTGACGAAGACAATATAGATGATCAAGATATAGATGAACAAACGGTGAAGGATAGTATTAAAGTTTTCAAAAAATTTAGAAAGGGCAAATTTCATTTTAAGAGAAAAAGAATAAAGGAAGTTGCTAAGCGATTAGAATCTATAATTGATCTTCCGATAGATCAAAAGAAAAAATTTCTAGATGTATATGATCAATTCTGTCAGTACATACATCCAAATCCATACGGCTATGCAATTTATTGCGAAAAAGATGGTTGTGTATTTTCTTTAGAATATGACGAGGAATATGTCATAAATTGGTATAAAGATTTTCAATATCTGGTCTTCATGTTCATTGTTATTTTTATTAATTGTTTCGTTTATGATATAAAACAGTTTTTAGATACTAATCCTGAAGTGGGCGATAGGATTGACCTGATTTTGGATCGTGTAGAAGAATCGGAGGAACAAATATTTTTGATAGATCCACTGAAGGACATTATAAATGAATTAATACATATAAATTAATTGTCTAATAGGAAAATCCGAAATGGTACCCATCCAATTCAGACAAGATACTCGAACATCTTCAGGTAGTTTTTTCCCTTGGGTGTGAGACCTATCTTCCGGTTCCTGGTCTCTCCCTGTAGATAGATGAAGCCCCAGTCGTTTTCGAGTTTATTTCTGAATCGCTCTCGGAACTTTTTGTTCAGGGACTGACTCTTGTTCTTTACTCTTTCATCTACAGTAAGCATGCCCTCTCGGACCATGAAATCGATAACATCTTTGTTCTTAACCACGTTATCCTTTCCATATCCATTGCGCTGGATATAGTCAAGTATCCGGAGTTGTTCTTTATCCGGTATCTGAAGATGGAGTGTTTGGATCTCAAAAACATCCTTCAAACCTTCAGACATGGGTTCACCGGGCTTCCTCTTGTGCTCGTCGATCACCTTCTCAGGAAGGGCATAATAGGGCTCAGCGTCCCATATTATAGCGGCAAAAGAGGCCGCTACTGCTGAGATGCCGGTGGAAGTGGATATGTTCACGTACACATCATGACCCTGCTGTTTTAGATCATGGATGATCCTTCCGAATACGGAGATGCAGTCTACCATGTCGAGCAGTTCCGCTTCTTCTATTTGGTAGTCTAATCCCCGTTCCTCTAACCATCCCTCCACACGATCGAGATGGTCCTTACCGAAGGTTTCCTCTTTACGGATCACCAGCCAGAATTGATCTGCCTTTAATTCCTTCAAAGGTTCCACTATACGATCGAACTCGTATCCCAAAGGAGCGACATGTACTCTTTTCTTTATCTTCATATTCAAACCTTTTAAACGTTTAAAACTTCGTAATATTTATAATTATCGTGCCTGATTACTTCAACATGGATCAAAAAGAATGCGAATGTTGCGGAAAAGGATTTGACGAGGACCCGATCAACGATCTCATCACGGTGTGTGATAAGTGTGGTGGGAAAATGGGGATAGACCTGATGGAACAGGAGATATCCTGGTTCATTAAGAACATGCAAACGGGAAGATTCATAGGATATAGTAGGTGAAATGATATGAAAAAACAAGAACTGATATTGATACCATGTTCGGGAAGTAAGCTCGAAGGAGGCATCGAAAACCTCCAAGGAAGGAAGCTGATAGAAGATATCTATCAAACAGATCGATTGGATGATCTCAGGAAAGAAGTAGCGAACTTCTTCGGAGCTCCAACACCAGAGGAGTTTCATAAAAAACCTTCTTTAGAGGCCTACAAAAGGTACTCCGGGAACATCTACGGTAAGATATCCAACGAGGCTTGGAGCGAAGCAAAAACCAGAGATGATCTTGAGATCGTGATCGTGTCTGCACTTTACGGCATGATCTACTGGGATGAACCGATCATCAAATATGATGTGGCCATGGATAACAGTATTCGAAGGGGTAGGCGGTTGAACACATGGTGGAGGAACAACGGCCTTCCCGAGATCCTATCTTCTTATGTGGATAAAAACGGATTCGAATTGGTTAGATCTTTTCTATCTGGACATTACCAAAAAGCGATACTACCTGCTGTGGATGAAGTTCAAGCCGAATGGCTTCGATACGAGTATCCTGCCCTGGGCTCCGGAAGCAACTATTACCGAGGTTCAGATATAAACGATATCATCCTAAATAGACATATCGAATGTCCAGGTTGTGAGTCCAGAAAAACAAAACGTATAACAAGAGAGAGTTACAAGTGTTCTGACTGTGGTCAGAAATATAGGGTGTGATATCATGGATAGAGAAGCACACTTAGAAAGGTTCTATACGCTGTTGAAAAGGTTGGAAAACAAGATAGGAATCAGAAAGTTAGCATACTGCCACGGCAGGATGGACTGGCCCAAGCGTGGACTCTATTTCTTCCTATCCCCAGATGAGTATCGGGATGGATTCCCCAGGGTCACAAGGGTTGGAACCCATGCAGTTTCAAGGGGCAGTTCTACAACATTATGGGATAGATTGATCACCCATCGAGGAACTCTCAGAGGAAAAAGGGCCAACGGAGGCAATCATAGGGGTTCCATATTCAGGTTAAGGGTCGGCGAGGCCATCATACACCGGGATGGCCTCCAAGATGAAAACCCAAGCTGGGGAAGGGGTTCCAACGCCCCCTCGGATGTGAAGGCAGATGAGCATCCTATGGAGCTAAGGGTCAGCGGATACATCCGCGAGCTACCCTTCTTATGGCTGGAAGTCGATGACGAGCCCGGACCGGATAGTGACAGAGCTTACATAGAAAGGAACTCAATCGCACTCTTGAGCAACTACGGTAAAACGCCGATAGATGAGAGGAAGAAATCATGGCTGGGAAATCACAGCCCGGTGGATAAGATCAGAAGATCTGGATTGTGGAACTCTAACCACGTTGACGAACCTTACGATCCAGCATACCTAGATGTGATGGAGGAGTACGTGTGATACACTCCAGAAAATTGTTTATAGAATACAAACTATGGCGTAAGAGGGAAAAATATGTCTGTAAGGATATTTCATACGGCTGATATACATATCGGGAAAAAGTTTTCAACTTTTGATGTTGTACCTGATCTTAAGAGCGAGTTAGTAGAAAGGAGGTTCGAGGTGTTGGGTGACATGGTCGATATGGCCAACGAACACTCGTGTCAACTCTTCGTGATCGCTGGAGACCTTTTCGATACGCACACTTTCAACAAAGGAGAACACGTCGAAAAGGTCCGGTCAAAACTCATCGGTTTCGAAGGTGACCATATACTCATACTCCCTGGCAACCACGACTACTGTTCTGAGAAGAACATGAACAGTTGGGAGTGGGTGGAGGATATAGACAGAGTATCGGTTTTGAAGGAAACTCGACCCTACGAACTGTCTATCGGTGATGAGAAGGTGATCATCTACCCCGGACCCTGCAACAGTAAGATATCGAAAGATAACAAGATCGATTGGATCAAGGACGTAGAAAAAGATGATCCCGAAGCATTCAAGGTAGGTGTAGCCCACGGTCACCTTGAAGGCTGTTCGTACGACAGCCAGGGTAGTTACTATCCGATGTCCAAAGACGATCTGGAACAGTGCGGTATGGATGTATGGTTATTGGGACACGTCCACGTACAGATACCCGAGCAGGATACAAGTTTGCAAGACCATCTTTATCCCGGTACACCGGAACAGGAAGGTTTCAAGCGGACAGCAGAGGGGAGTGAGAAAGGAAAAGCGTGGATCATAGAACTCGGTGAGCGTATGAGTGCTGAGAGCATAGACACCGGTAAGTATACATTCATCCACGAAGAGCGGACCTTGAATAGCTCTGAAGATCTTGATGAACTCAAAAAATATCTTGAGTCCGATGGTAACGAACACACACTGGCCAAGCTGGAGATAAAAGGCAGGTTAGAACAGGATGATCACAGAGATGCTCTGGAATACATCAACTCGCTCAGGCACGACCACAAAGGGTTCAGATACATCATAGTCGAGGACGATGACCTAGATCAGAGGATAGACATGGAACTCGTTAAGGAAAATTTCTCGGAGGGCTCGTTCCCTTACACCATGCTCGAGTCACTCATCGAAGAAGAGGATGAGATAAGCAAAAAGGCGGCAGAGCTGGGTTACGACATATTCCAGGAGGTCGATTAGATGAGGATCAAAGAGATATCTCTCGAACCCTTCGGTAATCTTAATAAAAACACATTCGATCTTGAAAAAGGCACCCCCAACATCTTCCTGGGCGACACCGGTGCCGGTAAGACAACCGTATTCGATGCCCTATACGGCGTGTTCTTCATAGATTCAGGGGTGAGCAAGGCCAATCGGGAATACAAAAAACATATAAAAAAGAGATTTCCACTGGACGGTAGCAATGTGGTGAACGTCAGGGTAAAATTCGAACATGAGGGTAACGGATTCGAGATAGAGAAAAAATGGAATGAAAGTAAAAAGGGCATCACCGTCCTCAAAGGTGATTCCCTGGGTACCATCGAGGGAGATAAAGATGTAAATAAGAAGCTGCAGGAGATATTACCGTCCAACAAAGGTACCTTCAAGAACGTGTTGATGGCGTACCAGACGAAGATACAGGACGTATTCGAGATGGATACTGACACTCAAACAGAACTGGACAAGCTGTTGAGAGAGAGCATCAAGAGCGATGGTATATCACCCCAGGAATTCCTGATAAAGGTCGAAAAAGAACTAGAAGTTTACGGTGATAAGTGGGATTTCGATAGAGAACGTCCTGAGTTCACATCTACCGGGAATAGATACAAGGGTTCAAAAGGAGAGATACACGATCTATATTGGGAGATGGAAGATCAGAAAAGAGGATTAGATGAGATCGAAAGACTTGAAACAGCCACCGCAGAGATCAACGAACAGATGGATGATATCACTAATGAGCTAAAATGTATCGGATCGTTCCTAGATGACCACAGAAAAGCATACCAAGATTCGGACAAGAGAAAGGATATCGAATTTGATATCAAGGACAAAGAGCGTGACTACGATTCGTGTGAAGATGATTTTGAAAGATGGGATGAGGCTGAGAAGAATATATCTCAGCTGGAAGGAAGGGTGGAAGTCTTAGAAGATAACCTTTCAAACAAACAAGAGAAGAAGGCAGAACTGGATAGATTTTCAGAACTATATGAACTGTCAAAAAAGATAGATATCGAGGAAGGTAAACTAGAGGCGGGAGAGCTCGAAGGAAATATCCTCGGTAAAGAAAAGACTAGCTTCGAGGTCTACAAAGACACTTCCTCTGATCCTGAAGGATTCACTCTGGCTCAAGATGAAGTGAAAGAGGTGAAAGCCAAAGGTATACTGCAGATACACACAGATCGGTTCCACATCGATATACACTCCGGGATGGGAGATTTCGAACAGGTACTAGAAAACGTGGAAGTATTGAAAGATCATCAAAAAGAGAAAGCTGACGAATATGGTATAACGTTACCTCTCCAGGAAAGGGATCCTGCAAAAAAACTCGAAGATATAAAGGAAGAGATATCGGCGATCAAGGGAGAGATCAAAGATGCCCACAAAGATATAGAACACTATGAGGAAACGATCTCAGAAATCAAGAACAACCATGAGATATCGTCAAAATCCGAGATATCTGAGAAGAGGATAGAGTTGAAGAAAGAGATCGGATCACTGAAGGAAAAACTACGGACCATGGCAGATATACCAGAAGGGTTCGAGGACACATCTGAATTCAGAGAGAGATATGAGGAGTATAGGGGAAGAAAAGAACATATTTTAAACGAAAAGAGTAAGCTACTGGAAAAACTCAACCAGATGGAAACACCGTCTTCATCTTCTCAAGAGTTACAGGAGTCGATAGAGGAACTAGATAAAAGATTCCAGCGAGCCCTGAAGATAGGAAAAGCGTATCTGCTGCTTAAAGACAGAACCCAGGAACTCATGGAAGATGGGAGCATGATCTATGGTGAGTTGAAAGGTAATATAGAAAGACACCTCAAATCGATCCTCAATATAGATGGTTTTGAGATACAGATGGACGAAGTGGTCTTACAGGGTCTTGATCACCCTGAAGGGTACACCATACCCCGCAGTTCCTTATCCACTGGCCAAAAAGACATCGTAGCACTTGCTCTGAGGCTGGCCATGGCGGAATATTACTTACAGGGTACCGATGGATTCATAGCCATGGACGATCCCTTGGTGAATATCGATCCAGGAAAGAGGAAGGCTGCCGCAGATACCATCCAGGAACTCAGTGAAGGTAAACAGGTGCTCATCATGACCTGTGATCCCGCCCATGCAGAACTATTCGAAGATGCCAACGTGATCGAGGTGTAACTACCTATTATCTCTGGACAATCTATGCTGTAGTGCTATCTCCTAAAACAGTTTGAGTGAGCTGATGGTGAAATTATCAGTATCTATCGTATCCTTTAACTATCATCACTACATCATAAGATCTACAACTTCAGCATACACTTACTTCAGCGAACTGGATATACGCTTCTATTTGTTCTTCCATGGTCCTCGCTAGATCGTATCCCGTGTAGTCATCCGGGTGGACCCACCTATATTCATCGTGCTCTGGACTCAGCTCGACCTCACCCTCTTTGTGATCGCAGAGATGGGTTATCACGGTGATCCAGATATGATCTTTCATAAAGTGACATGTATCTATTATGCCGTGCACACCGATATCGATAGATGTTTCTTCTTTGACTTCTCTGGCAAGAGCTTCCTTCAGCTCTTCACCATGGTCCAACTTACCGCCTGGAAGCTCCCAACGGTTCGGTTGAAAACTGCTTTTCGATGAACGCTTGAGGATCAGTATCTTATCCCCTTTACGTACGATCCCTCTAACGGATACCCCGATGGTCTTTACCATATATATCATTCCTGTATCGGTTTTGGATGATAGATGACAGATATAAAGTATTCTTCCGATACCCTGTAACATCTATCCTTTACGGATTTCATTTTTAAGATAATGTTCCTTTAGTGCTTCAATCACCGGTGATCAGAGCGAGTATTAGGTTTCCTTATTCAAGACAAGACCAACTACTCTAGTTAGAATAGAACACTTATAGGGTGCTACCGAGCATAGAGATGAAGGGTTTCTAAGTGTACCTCCCGGACAAGGATTACGAAATCAGTGATAAACCTGCCTTAGATACGTTCGGGGTGATCTAAACCCGTCCGATTTAAACCCCTTCCCCACCTATCCTCTTTTTTTATCCTCTACAGATCCAACGGTGTAAACATCCTTCACCATCCTCACCACATAATCCGGCAGTTCAGCCACCTTTACATCTTTGGGAACTGCGTACCTATCATCGATATCATCACCGTAGATACGGAACCTGTACTTGGTACCGTTCCTGTCCCTCACCTTGATATCCTTCCCGGCTCTGCTGATCATGTTATCACGTATGACCTGTTTACACTTTTCCGGGAGCTCGTAGCCACAAAAATGACACTCGAACTCGTCCCATGCATTGGCACGCAGCGGTATCTTTTCGCCGGTCTCCCGCCTCATCCTTGCGATGCACTGCTCACATCCGACAGTGCCTCCGTCTCTTTCGGAGATATAGTTCATCAATCTTAATCCACACATATCTATCACTCATCTCTATTTGGTTCCAAACTGTTATTTCAGTAAATACCTTGTATTATTTAAAGTATTCTATCGGCATAGGTTACCAATTTGCCGATGAAAGCCAATAAGTGACAAATTATTAATACTACGAAGTGCATGACC
>Ga0207421_10006346_pt1 | contig 12899 bp, 11 predicted proteins | sample SodLakKL_010_SED_4_FD_187542 | JGI IMG/M metagenome (GOLD analysis project Ga0207421, IMG submission 187542) | Alkaline sediment microbial communities from Lake Tanatar, Kulunda Steppe, Russia - 8KL_010_SED (SPAdes) (version 2) | ecosystem: Environmental > Aquatic > Non-marine Saline and...
GCCGAAGCCCCCTGTTCTCCGTGGCCCCCCACTCCGGACAAAACAGGCCCAGGCCGGAAGACCCGGGATTTCTTCACCGCAGGGGCGCGGAAACATTCCCCCGTGAGGGCAGCCTCAGGAATCCTCCTCCCGGGAAACCCCCTTGAAGTGAGCGGCCATCACCTGCTCCACCCGAGGGGCGGCAGCGGAAGATCCATGCCCTCCATGCTCCACCATGGCCACAACGGTGATCTGAGGATCATCCGCCGGGGCATACCCCACAAACCAGGCATGATCCCGCTCCCTCCTTTTGGCCTCGCGGGCGTGAAGTTTCCGGTTCACATTGTCGGGAAGCCTCACCACCAGGGCCGTGCCCGTTTTTCCCGCAATACTGAGCGACTTGTCCTTCACCGCTCTGTGCGCCGTCCCCCGATCTTCATGAACGACGCCCTTCAGGCCCGAACGGACCATGTCCAGGTGCCTGGGATCCATGTGCACCTTGCGCTTCAGGTTGCCGCGCATTTCATCGGCGCCACCCGTGCCCCCTCCTTCGATGCGGCGAACCACGTAAGGCTGCCAGACCTTGCCCCCATTGGCCAATGCCGAGTAAGACAGGGCCATCTGAAGGGGAGTGGTGAGGTTGAAACCCTGACCGATGGAAACGGAAAGCGTTTCCCCCCTCTGCCAGGGCACGCCCGTGGCCCTTCGTTTCCAATCCGCCGTGGGAATGAGCCCCGGGTGCTCCCCATGAAGGGAGATGCCCGTGGCGGTTCCCATTCCGAACAACTTGGAGTAGTGAGCGATCCGGTCCACTCCAAGGCGCATGCCCGTCTGATAATAAAAAACGTTGCAGGACTGCACGAGGGACGATTCCGCATCCAGGTTTCCATGGCCCTGGTCCCGCCAGCACCGGTACCTTCTGTTGGCAAAGAAATAAAAGCCGGGACAATTGAACTTGGTGTCCAGAGAAATCACCCCTTCGTTCAAGCCCGCAAGCAGCAGAAAGGGCTTGTAAACGGAGCCGGGGGGATAGGCTGCCCCTATGGCCCGGTTGAGCAGGGGACGACCGGGGTCATTGCTCAAGGCGCGCCATTCTTCCCGCGTGAACCCCCGGATGAAATTTTCCTGATCAAAGGTGGGACTGCTGGCAAGGGCCAGGATGGCTCCATCCCGGGGATCCATGGCCACGATGGATCCCGTTTCACCCTTGAGGGCCTCTTCGGCCGCTTTCTGCAGTTCGATGTCGATGGTGAGCCAGATGTTGCGCCCGGGAATGGGAAGCACTTCCTCCAAAAGGCGCATTCGCCTTCCCAGTGCGTCCACTTCCACCTGCCTGCCCCCGCGCCTTCCATGAAGATACCTCTGGTAGGCCCTCTCGACTCCATACCGGCCGATGTCCTCACCGGGATGATAACCCTCGAATTGGGGGCTGCTCAATTCCTGCTCGGTGATTTCACTGAGGTATCCGATGAGGTGAGCCGCGACCCCGTTCCAGCGGTATTCCCGTTTGGGCTCCAACTGGAGCACAACCCCGGGCAGACGCACCCGGTGAGCTTCCACTCTGGCCAGGATGTCCCGGTCCAAATCGGCGAGAAGCCGCACGGGCTTGAACCGCGGACGATGCCGGTTGGATTCCAGGATGTCGAGAAACTCCTGAGGGTCCCGCTCACAAAGCCGGGCCAGCCTTTGCACCGTTTCCTCCAGATCCGCCACATCCTCCCGGATGAGTTCCAGGTGATAGGCGGGGCGATTTTCCACCAGGGGTATTCCGTTGCGGTCGAAAATGATCCCTCGGGGAGCGGGAATGTCCTCCAGCCGAATCCGGTTGTTTTCCGACTGGTACCGGTACCTGGGTCCCTCCAGGATCTGAAGGTGCCACAGGCGCAGCACGTAAACGAGAAGAACCAGAACGAGCACGGCCGTGAGGAGCAGGTATTGACGGCCAAAGAGGCTGCTTTCGTTATCGGAAAACTTGAGAATCTGCAGGGTGCTCTTTCTTTTTCTTTTTTCTGCCATGATGAAGGAACCACCTCTCCCCGGAGAATGGGCGCCACTCCCGCAGGTGACCAAAATCCCCGAAAATGACCAGGAACTGAGAAGCCAGACTGAATGTCATGTTCCCCGTGCAGACAACTTCCACAAGGGATGGACGATGAATATGGCGGACAGAGTCATGACAGCGGATCGCCCGAGAAGGCTCCACCAGATCTCCTGAAGAAGAACGGTCTCGCCCCCTTCAAACCACAGAAAAAAACCGAGAACCAGGGACTGGCCCAGGGAGATGAGCCCGATGAACAGCAAATGAAAAAAAGGATTCGCCATCTCAAGGCGGTCCATGGTGACCGTCACCAGGCAGCAGGTGATCACGTAGGTGCCCACGTGAAACCCCCAAAACTTACCCGAAAGAACATCGAGGACAAATCCCCAGAAAAAAGCCCAGAAAAGCCCGGCCAAAGGAGGCCACAACAAGGACACCGCAAACATGAGGGGAACCAAGAGATCAATCCTGAGCGCCTGGGCGGGCAAGCGGGACACCCAGTGCACCTGGACCATGAGGAGAATGAAGGTGTAGGCGAACACTCTCAGAAAGTGATGATTGCTGCTGGGCTTTCCGTAAGACACCTGAGCCACGCGTCAAAGTCCCGTTAACCCGGAAAAAAGGCGTCCATCACCGCGCCATGATTTCCTCGGGCATCCTGCTGTCTCTTCTGATGATGAGCACCTCTTCCAGGGCGGTGAGTCTCACCAGGGGCTTCACCTCTATGCGCTGAAAGAGATCCACGGGATCTTTCACCACCCCCTGAACCACCCCCAGCCGAAGTCCCTTGGGAAAAATTCCGTCCTTTCCCGAGGTGACGATGAGGTCACCCACCTGGACATCCTGATTACCACGCACATAGCGCAGAAAGCAACTGCTTGAATCCTTGCCGCTGAGAACACCCCTCACCCGGTTTCTCTGCACGACAGCGTCCACCGCGCTGCCGGGATCGGTGATGAGCAGAATGCGCGAGTAGCGATCGGACACGTCCAGGATGCGGCCCACGACCCCCTCGTCGTTGACAACGGGCATGTCGGGCTCCACCTGATCCAGAAAACCCTTGTCCACCATGAGCGTCTGAAACCACCCCGTGGGATCGTGGAGCACCACCTGGGCCGCAATGGTTTCCGCATGAATGGTGCTCTTGAAATCCAGCAGGCGCCTCAGCCTCAGGTTTTCCAGGTAAGCCTCCCGATAATCGGCCAGCCGCTGCTCCAGTCCCTGCACCCGCTGGCGCAGCACCTCGTTTTCCTCCTGCACCTGCCTGAGCCACACATACTTTTGGATGGTGTCTTCCACTGCACCGGTGGCATTTCCCAGCAGCTGAACGGGCACCATGAAAACCTCCACCACAAAGCGCTGCAAGACATCCATGCGCTGGGCCGGACGAAAATTGAGAAAAAAGATATAGAAAAAAAGACCCAGGAAGACCAGGATTAAAACTGCGCCACGAAAACGGCGCAACCATTCCATCATGACTCTGTGACCCTAACTGAGGATTATCCCTTTCGCCACTGCACGAAAGCCCGGAATCCGGCATTTGGCCGGACCCTGTTTCCCTGTGCCCGAAGGCGTGGCGTCCCGGGGAATGTGAAAACTCATTGTTCCGCGCATCCGCAGCGGGCAAAGACTCCGCACAAGGATGACAGCCGCATGGTTCACGAGAGAACGTCTTTGAGGACTTCGATGTCTTCCAGGGCCTTGCCCGACCCGAGAACCACCGTGGAGAGGGGATCTTCCGTGATGGTGATGGGAAGGGCCGTTTCCAGCCGCAACAGGTGATCCAGGCCCTTGAGCAGGGCTCCGCCACCCGTGAGAACGATGCCTCGGTCCACGATGTCTGCCGACAGTTCAGGCGGGGTCGTTTCCAGGGCGATCTTGATGGTTTCCACGATGGTGTCCAGCTGCTCCTGTATGGACTCGCGCACTTCCTCCGAATTGATCTCCACGGTTTTGGGAATCCCGCTCACCAGGTCGCGCCCTTTGATGGCCATGGTCTGCACCTCCTCCGTGGGGTGAGCGTTCCCGATGGTGATCTTGATCTGCTCCGAGGTTCTTTCACCGATGAGAAGGTTGTACTTGCGCTTGATGTGCTGGAGTATGGACAGGTCCATTTTGTCCCCACCCACACGAACAGAGCGGCTGTAGACGATTCCCGCCAGAGAAATGACGGCCACTTCCGTGGTCCCCCCGCCGATGTCCACCACCATGTTGCACACAGGTTCCGTTATGGGAAGGCCCGCCCCTATGGCCGCAGCCATGGGTTCCTCGATGAGGTAGACTTCCCTGGCGCCCGCCGACTCTGCCGATTCACGCACGGCCCTCTTTTCCACCTGGGTGACTCCCGAGGGAATGCACACGATGATGCGCGGCCTCACCAGACCCCTGCGGTTGTGCACTTTGCGAATGAAGTAGCGGAGCATGGCTTCCGCCACTTCAAAATCGGCAATGACTCCATCCTTCATGGGCCGAATGGCCACAATGTTGCCCGGCGTCTTTCCCAGCATCATTTTGGCGTCCGTCCCCACAGACACCACCCGGTTGGAACCGCGGTGATCCTGGCGAACAGCCACCACGGAAGGCTCGCAAAGGACGATGCCCTTGCCCCGCACATAGACCAGTGTGTTCGCTGTCCCCAGGTCGATGGCAAGATCACTGGAAAACCAACCCAATATTCGATCGATGAACATCTCGACGCTCTCTCCTCTTCAGAACCTGTGAAACCTCTTTTCACTTCATGAAACAGGGGCCGGAAGCAAAAGACCAACAAAAAATTGAGGAATGTGCGCGTCTTTCCCTCGCCTCACCCGGTGCCCATTCACACAGACCTTTCTTCCTCTTCTGGGCAGGCACATGGACCCCGGAAACCCATGGCCCCTTTGCCGCAGGGGGTGAAGACCACTGCAAGCCCGAAAAGAATCATTTCATAGCACGGCCCTTGGGGATCTTCAATGACTATGAAACGGAGGCTCCAAAAAGAATCTTCCCCGGGAAAAAGGTTCACCCGGCGAGGCTTCACCTCCCCTGAAACCTTATTGCCACTTGACAAACAAAAAACTTTTCGATTATGTGTTCGTTTTTGCATCCGTGAAATGATTTTCTCAGGCTGGAATGGGTGATCGAAGCATCTTCCATTCCCCACTGTCGCCCGGGGATGCTGCCAACGGCCCCGTGCCGGCATCAACTATTGATTGAACATAATATGGAAACCAGGGGAAAATCCCATGAGCAAGAGAACCTTTCAGCCCAGCAATCTGAAGAGAAAAAGAGCGCATGGATTTCTCGTGCGCATGTCCACCAAAGCAGGGCGGCGCGTGATCCAACGGCGGCGTGCCCGGGGGAGAAAGCGGTTGTCCGCCTGAGGCATTCTTTTGGAACATGACACGAAAAGACAGCGGGTTCCATGATGGGCGGGACTGCCTCCCCTCACGAGCGTCAGCGATCCTTTCCATTTCCCAAAACCCATCGGCTCAGAAAACCCGGTGAGTTCGCCCGGGTCAAGGCGGAGGGGCGGCGAAGGCGGACAACCCACTTCACCGTCAACTACAGGATCAACGGACTGGCGCATCATCGGCTGGGGCTCGTGGTGCAGAAAAAATTCTGGAATGCCGCCCAGAGGAACCGAATCAAGAGGTGCCTGCGTGAGAGCTTTCGATTGAACAGGCACCTGATTCCCCTTCCCGGCAAAGACATTGTGGTGGTTGCTCGACCCGGGGCAGAAAAACTTTCGTGCCAGGATACGGGGAAGGAGCTATTGGCAGCGCTTACAAAACAGGATGGCCCGAGTGCATGATCCGCTTTTTCTGTCTTGCCCTACTGAAGTTTTACCAGTGTTTCATCTCACCCCTTAAAGGCCCCAGCTGCCGCTTTGTCCCCACCTGTTCCCAATACACTTATGAAGCCATCCAGTGCCACGGACCTGCGCGAGGCCTTTATCTGGGTCTCAGGCGGCTGGCACGCTGCCACCCTTTTCATCCTGGCGGGTACGATCCCGTTGAAGGAGCAAATCTCGAACCTCATGAATCTCCCGCTGAAAACTGAAGGGTGAAATGCTCCATGAAACTGGCCCGAGTCACCCCCTTTTCTCACTGAAAACACCTCACAGGGATCTTTTCGCGCACCTGTGTGAAACGTTGTGGAGTCGCGCTTTATGGAAAAAAGAAGTCTGCTGGCACTCGTTCTGTCCATGGCGGTGCTTTTCCTCTGGCAATATTTTTATGGAGGCCTCTGGGTCACCCCCGATCACCAGGAACCGCAGCGGGAGGAGCGCCCTGCGGACCCCGCGACCCCGCCTGCCCCAAGCCCTTTCGTGGATCCGGGGCCGGAGGCGCCCGCGCCGAGGATTTCCACGGGAGTGCTTCCCGAGGATCTCATTGAAAGAATCGATGAGCAATATGAGAGCTGGACGGTGGAAGACGAGCGCTACACCTTGAAGATTCTCTCGCCGGGAGCGCGCATGGGCTCCTTTCAGCTGAAGGGCTTCCGCCAGTCCGTGGAACCGGAGTCTCCCCCCATGGAGCTGGTGGCGGCGAAAGAATCGGGCTTCCTTCCCCTGGCCGTGGACTTCCTTCGTCACACGGAGTGGCAGACTTCCGTCAGACCCTTTGACAGCGATGCCCCTTCCAAACTGGAACTCTCTCCAGGGGACCCCCCCACCGACCTGTCCTTTCACACGGAAATTCCCGGCGAGATGAGGCTGACCAGAGTGATGTCCCTCAACCCCGATTCCTACATGATGGATATGGAAATCCTCCTTGAAAACCTGTCGGAAAGCCCCCTCGAGGATCAGATGGGAATCAGCTTTTACTTCCAGCCTTACCAGGAGACCAGCCGCTGGATCGCAGAAAACGTTTCCCGGTTGCACGTCCACCAGGGGGGGGACACCACCAGCTTTGACACGGGCGACATCCAGCAGGGCGGCGTGCTCATCGAACCTCCTCTCGACTGGGTCGCCTACGCCAACAACTACTTCATTCAGGCCATCATCCCCATGGAAAGGGACAACTTCCAGGTGGTTCCCCGCGTCCTGGACCCGGAGCGCGGCCTCATGCAGGTGGCCTACCTCACGGACCACTTCAGTATCGCCCCCGGCGAGAGCCTGAATTTTCAGATGCGGCTCTACATCGGCCCCAAGGAAATCAACCTGCTGGAGGCCGCCGGCCACAACCTTGCCAACGCGGTGGATTACGGCTGGTTCAGCTTTCTGGCAAAACCTCTCCTGAGACTGCTCAACTGGTTCAACAGCTATGTGCACAATTACGGCGTGGCCATCATTCTGCTCACGGTTCTGATCAAGATCATCTTCGCTCCCCTCACGCACAAAAGCTTCATGTCCATGCAGAACATGAAGAAGGTCCAGCCCAAGATCACGGCTCTGAGGGAGAAATACAAGAACGACCGGGAAAAAATGAACCAGGAGCTCATGAATGTCTACCGGACTCACAAGGTGAACCCTCTGGGCGGGTGCCTTCCCATGCTCCTCCAGATCCCTGTGTTTTTCGCCCTCTACCGCATGCTTTCCGCTGCCGTGGAGCTGAGGCACGAACCCTTTCTCTGGTGGATCAACGACCTGACGGCCCCCGACCGGCTCGACATCGGCATCGCCATCCCCTACCTGGGAGGCATCCCGGTGCTCACCATTCTCATGGGCCTTTCCATGTTCCTGCAGCAAAAGATGACCCCCATGACCGGCGATCCCATGCAGGAAAAACTCATGATGGCCATGCCCATCGTCTTCACCATATTCTTTGTGAACTTTCCGTCGGGTCTTGTGTTATACTGGCTCATCAACAATGTTCTGTCCATCGCGCAGCAATACTACATCAACACCCGAAAGGCGTGATCGCGACCTCCTCGCGGTGGCCACTGGTCACTGGCCCCATATGGAGAATCAACGGAGGAGAGCATGTCAACAATTGAAATCGAAGACAAATCTGTGGAAGATGCCGTCGCCGCCGCATGCAAGCAGCTTCAGCTGCCCCGGGAGCAGCTCGAAATCGAAATCCTGTCCAAAGGCTCTTCCGGCATCTTTGGAATTGTTGGAGCCAAAAAAGCCAAGATCCGCGTGACCTCCAAAGTCCTGCCCGTGGAAGCAGCCGCTCAGCAAGCCAAAGAAATTCTCTCGGAGATACTCAGGCACATCAACCTGCCAAGCGTTGTGGAGTACGAGATTGAAAACCAGCACGTGGTGCTCAACATCATCAGCAACGGATCGGGCCTGCTCATAGGAAAACGCGGAAAAACACTCAACGCCCTTCAGTTCCTGGTTTCCAAAATTCTCAGCAAGGAAGTGGGCGAAACCGTTCCCGTCATCGTGGACACGGAAAACTACCGCATCAAGCGGCAGGAAAGCCTCACGGAGCTGGCTCAGCAACTGAGCGAAAAGGTGAGAAAATCGCACCGCCCCCTCACCACGGGCCCCATGAACTCCCAGGATCGCCGCATCATTCATCTGGCCCTGCAGGAGGACCAGGAAGTCCGCACCAAGAGCAAAGGCGAAGGAAACCTCCGCCGGGTGGTCATCTATCCCGTGCGAAGGAGCAAAAAGGCCCCGAACAGGAACACCGAGTGAGAGGAGAGCTTTTCCTCCCCCTGAACCCCTTTTGCACGATGGACATTTCTTTCAGTCAAGACACCATTGGCGCCATTGCCACCCCTCCCGGCGAGGGGGGCATTGGCATCGTCCGCCTCAGCGGCCCTCGGGCCCACTCCATCTGTGAAACCCTGTTCCACCCCCGATACGGCTCTTTTCCCCTTCCCTCCCACCGCCTTCACTATGGGTGGATCAAAGACCCCCGAACCCGCGCCACCGTGGATGAAGTGCTGGTGAGCCACATGGCCGCCCCGCGCTCCTACACCCGTGAAGACATGGTGGAAATCAACTGCCACAGCGGGTATGCGGTGCTTCAGCGCATTCTGGAGCTGGTCCTGAACGCGGGCGCCCGTCTCGCCGAACCGGGCGAATTCACCCGCAGGGCTTTTCTCAACGGCCGCATCGACCTTTCTCAGGCGGAAGCCATCGCCGAGATCATCGGATCCCGGTGTGAAAAAGGCCTGGAACTGGCCGGCCGCCACCTGGAAGGGGCCCTGCGGGAAAAGGTGCACCGGTGGCAGGATTCCCTGCTGCAGCTGGAAGCGGAAACGGAAGCGGCCCTCGACTTCAGCGATGACCTGCACGGGGAAAGCCTGGAAGCCGCCCCTCAACAACGGGCCCTTCTGGAAGAACTCCTGGCGTCCGTGGAGGAAGCGGTTCAGGAAGGGGAAAGGGGCCGCGTGCTGCGGGAAGGACTGACCCTCGCCCTCGTGGGAAAACCCAATGCGGGGAAATCTTCCCTTCTCAACGCCCTGGTGGGCAGGGACCGGGCCATCGTCACGCCCTTTCCCGGAACCACCCGGGACGTCATCGAAGACTCCTTCCTCCTCTCGGGGGTTCAGGTGCGCATCCTGGACACGGCGGGCATTCGCGGAGGACCCGACGCCATTGAATCCCTCGGCATCGAACGCACCCTTGCCAGCCTGCAGCAGGCGGACGTGGTGTTGTGGCTCCTGGACCAGAGCCGCCCCCTCGACGAGCAGGACGACCTGGTGCACCAGTCCATCGGCCACAAGGCGCACCGCATCCTCCTCAACAAAAGGGACCTGCATTCCCGGGTCACCCCGCAGGAGGTCATGGACCGCTACCATCCCTCGAGCCCTCCCCTGCCCCTTTCCACGTTCCACCCCCATGACCTGGAGCGCCTGAGAAACAGCCTGGCCCGGGAATTCCTGCAATCTCCCCTGGAAGGCTTCGAATCCATGATCGTCCCCAACCTGAGGCAAAAACAGTGCCTGAAGGAGGCTCACCAGGCCCTGAAGGGAGCCGCCCGGCTGATGGACCGGAAGGGCTTCGGGGAGCTCATCATTGTGGAGCTGGAAAAGGCTCGCAAAAAACTGGACGAGATCCTTGGAAAGGGGGAGGACGAGGATGTGCTGGACCGCATTTTTTCACAATTCTGCATCGGAAAATGAATGATGGAGGGGACGACCCCGGGCGGAGACGCCTTCCAACAAGAACTTTCGCGCCTCGGTTCCCGGGTGGGCCTGCAGCTTTCCGCTGCCCAGATCCATGCCCTGGGAATCCATGCGGAACTCATGCTTCAGTGGAACCTCAGGACCAATCTCACCCGAATCCTTGAAGCACGGGACATCGTGATCCACCACGTTCTCGATTCCCTTCTGCCCGGCCGCTGGCTCCCCCCTTCAGGAAGGGCCCTGGACGTGGGAACGGGAGCCGGCTTTCCCGGCGTGCCCCTCAAGATCGAAAACCCCTCCCTGCACATGACTCTCCTGGAATCCCACCGAAAAAAAGTGAGTTTCCTGAAAGTCCTCTGCAGCCGGCTGGCCCTGGAGGGCCTGAGTGTTGCCCACAGCTCCTGGGAGGAGTGGGCGCGGAAGGGAAGAAGTGAAGGGCTGGAATTTGACCTCATCACCATGAGGGCCGTGAAGCTTGAAGAAAATCATCTGGCACGCCTGGCCTCCCCCCTGCTCGCCCCCGGGGGGATTTTTGCCTGGTGGGCAGGCCCCCGGAGCGTCCTGCCGGCCCGCGATCTGGCGCAGTCATGCCCCGCGGAGGACCTTGCCTTTTTCAAATCCTTTCCCTACTCCCTTCCGGACACCCCCCAGGAAAGGCAGGTCATGACCTGGATCAAAAAATTCCCCTGACCTCCCTCACCACACCATACAGAGAGAAAAAAGGGCCTTTCAGGACATTGGCGCGTCCAGTTCCGTCTTTTTTTTCTCCTGAGCGGTTCTCTCCTCCAATTGCATGAGAGAGGAACTGATGGTGACGGGATAGGAAGACCGGGACCTGGTTTGACGCAGCTCCCGGGGCAAACGGGCCCACTCTTCCTGAAACCGTTCCCGGATGGTGTTCAGGGATTCGGGTTCGCGCAAAGGTTTTCCGTCTTCCATGACCGTTTCCAGAAGGGGTTCCCCCCCGGCCACTTCTTCCTCCAGGAGGGCCACCGTGTCTCCTTTCATGCGCCCTTGTTCATCCCAGTGCCTGTAGACCTGCTTGCGCCCCACCCATGTTTTCTTGCCGCTGCTCAACTTGAGCACGGGTCGGCCGTCGTATTCCACCAGCTTGTAGGCGATGTCGAAATAGGGAGCGTCGGCGCTCACCCCCATGCGCGTTCCCACGGCAAAGACGTCCACTTCCGCCCCGTCGTCCAGCAGTTCTTCGATGGTGTACTCGTCGAGGCTGCCGCTCACAAGGATCTTCACCTGGGGAAAGCCCCCCTCACGGAAAATTTCCCGCACCTTCCGGCTCAGCTGGACCAGGTCCCCGCTGTCCAGGCGGACGCCCCGAAGCTCGAGCCCTTCTTCCCTCATTTTTCGTGCCACCTCCAGGGCCTTTTCCGCGCCGTGCACGGTGTCATAGGTGTCTATGAGCAGCACCGTCGACTGGGGAAAAGCCCGCTCGAAGGCGTAAAAGGAATCGAGCTCGCTGGGAAAGCTCGTGATGTAGGAGTGTGCCATGGTTCCCACCACGGGGATGTTGTAGAGCTTTCCCGCCAGAACATTGCTGGTGCCGTCAAACCCGGCCAGGTAACTGGCCCGGGCCACCTTCACTCCCGCATCCACCCCGTGAGTCCTTCGAAGGGAAAAGTCGATGAGGGACCGGCCCCGGGCCGCCTGAAAGCAACGGGCAGCCTTGCTGGCGATGAGGGTCTCCAGTTGCAGGACGTTGATGACGAGGGTTTCGATGAGCTGAGCCTCCGTGATGGGCGCGGTGACTTCCAGGAACGGTTCCTCCTTGAAAAAAAGGCGCCCTTCGGGAATGCCCCTCACGGTGCCCGTGAAGCGGAAGTTTTCCAGGTAGCGGAGAAACTGCCGGGAAAACCTGTTCAGGGAAGCCAGGTACTCAAGGGACTCCCCGCTGAACCGAAACTGTGGAATGAGTTCCAGAAGATGCTCCAAACCCGCGGAAACAAAGCAGGTCCGGTCTCCGGGGTAGCTGCGGATGAAGAGGCTGAAAGTGGCCAGGCGGTCCATGCCTTCTTGAAGATAGCTCTGGGCCATGGTGAATTCATAGAGATCGGTCACCAGTTCGGGAGTGTATTCTTGCCAAAGGTTCATTTTCTCTCTTTCCTTTTTTCAAGGACTGGATTTGAAACACTTTTGACTTGAGCCTTTTCAGACAACGTGCCTTTTTCTTCGCGTCGTTCCCGTGCGGGCAGTCGCAGTCATTCGATCTTTTTCAACTTCCCGCGAGGGTGGCGGAGTGGACCTGCGGGTCACCCTTCTCCCTCCACGGCATGCAAAAAAACCCGGAGGGCCGCAAGGCCCCTCTCCCCCTGCCCCGCAATGCGGTTGACTCAAGCTGTCCAAACCAGTGCAACAACACCTTCACGTCATTCCCGCGACTTTTACGTCATTCCCGCGACTTTTACGTCATTCCCGCGACTTTTACGTCATTCCCGCGACTTTTACGTCATTCCCGCGAAGGCGGGAATCCAGCTTTCTCAAAATCTTCAGATCGCCGCCTTCGCGGGAATGACGTGGCAGAACAGCACACAAATCCCTGAATCAACGACATCGCCCCCTGTCCCTGCCCCGTGGACCTCCCGGCGGCTTCCTTCCTTCAGGCCGCCATGGGGTTCCCTGCCCTTTGCAGTTCCATGAACACAGGGTGGTCTCTTTCCGATGCATGAAATGGAGAGCTCTGTCAATGATCAAGATTCCCTCATTGTTTCACGGGGACGGCACCGCCACGAGCGGGGAGGGTCACAAGAACGGCTCGACAAAAACCATTAAAACAACAATTACAAACACTTAAACAACAAAAAGAGGTTTTTTGGGGTGGCCTTCCCCTCAATGCTGTTGATCCAAGCTGTTTCAATCA
>Ga0207421_10006347_pt1 | contig 12898 bp, 5 predicted proteins | sample SodLakKL_010_SED_4_FD_187542 | JGI IMG/M metagenome (GOLD analysis project Ga0207421, IMG submission 187542) | Alkaline sediment microbial communities from Lake Tanatar, Kulunda Steppe, Russia - 8KL_010_SED (SPAdes) (version 2) | ecosystem: Environmental > Aquatic > Non-marine Saline and...
GCCACTACATAAAATTTATTTACTACCTAAAACAGATAGTCTCTTTAATGGGATATAGAGCAACTACAGGCGGATTGTTCGCCTTCATGATCGGCCTGTTTATCGTCATAGGCTTCCTCATAGGCGATATATTCATGGGTAATTGGATAATGGGAACTATCTTTTTTCTAGCCATTGCAGGGATAATGAATCTAGTGGCATACTTTTACAGCCATAAATTGATACTGCGATCTCACAACGCAAAGATAATAGAAGAAAAGGACAATCCAAGGTTATTCAAGCTTGTAAAAGAGGTAGCTTACGAAGCAGGTATAGAGATGCCAAAGGTCGCTATAGTCCCTTCTGATACCCCAAATGCCTTCGCGACCGGCAGAAACGAAGACAACGCAGTTGTAGCAGCAACTCAGGGCATACTTCAAACTCTAAACGATGATGAACTCAAGGGTGTTTTAGCACATGAAGTAGGACATATACAGAACCGAGACATGATGGTGATGAGTATAGCCGCTACTCTCGCTGGAGCTATAACTTTCATGGCGAGGATGGTTTGGTTTCAGATGATGTTTAGTCGTAGAAGGATAAACCCGATATTTCTAGTAGCTATGATCTTAGCACCAATTGGCGCGATAATAATCAAGTTGGCGATTTCCAGAAAAAGAGAATTTATGGCCGATAGAAAAGGCGCAGAGATATCCAAGAACCCGAGAGCTTTGGCTAGTGCTTTAGAAAAACTCTCGGCTAAGAATGAAAGTAATCCCATGAAGAGTAAAAGCACAACTACCTCTTCTTTATTCATAGTAAATCCCTTCAAATCGAGCGGCTTCGTCAAGCTTTTTTCCTCTCACCCCCCTACAGAGGAAAGGGTCAAAAGACTGAGAGAGATGGCATCGGATTTCAGCTACATGTGATTCTGATGAATTTTTCCGACTCTTCACAAATCTATAAGTATTGATTCCATTTTTGGTAATATGTGAGTGCGAAAAGTTCAGCTCCTGGAAAAGTAATCCTGTTCGGAGAACACGCGGTCGTTTACGGAGAACCCGCTCTATCTCTAGCAGTAGATAGGAGGATAAAATGCAAGGTCTCAGCATCCTCTTCGGAGACTTACGTGAACGGATATCCGATCAACAGAAAGCACCATAGTTATATCCTTGAGTGCGTTAAAAAGCTAGATACGGACAAAAAATTTGAGATAGAAACAAATAGTGACTTGCCTAGTGGCGCAGGGATGGGATCCTCGGCAGCTGTGACTGTTTCTACAATAGGATGTCTGAGAGAATTCCTCTCCAAGGAAGTAAAAGAAGAAAGGATAGTTAAGGATGCTTTTGAGGTGGAGTTCAAAGTCCAGGGAAACGCCAGCCCTATCGATACATCGACCTCCACTCACGGAAACGCCATAATGATTTCAAAAGAAAAAGCAGAAAATTTCTTGTGGAAGATCGAAAAAGATAAAAATATTTGGAACATCCATCACCAAGACATCCCAGATATCGATCTCGTAGTCGGAGACACGGGGGTACATTCTCGGACAGGACCTCTAGTGGAAAAAGTACGAAGGTTCTATGAAAATAGCAATTTTGCCAAAGAAATAATCGAAGATATAGGCAAGATAGTCAAAGAAGCTACTTACCTTTTGAAGAACGAAGATTTAGAGGGGCTCGGTGAATTGATGAATAAGAATCATCGTTTGCTTTCAATACTCGGTGTCACTCATCCAAAATTGGAAAAATTGATTCGGGGGGCAAGAAAATACTCTTATGGTGCAAAACTTACAGGCGCTGGTGGAGGGGGGTCCATGATAGCACTTACTGACGAACCGGAAAAAGTCGCTGAAGAGATCGAAAAGAAGGGCGGAACCCCTTATATAATAAAATCCACTAAACAAGGCTTGATTACCGAGAAGTAATATATCTTCTACCTCGACTCTCTGAAGGGTAAAACCTCCGTATTTCAAGAAAGAATTCAGAAGGGTTTTATTTTTTTTCTGTCTATTCCGATCCCTTCAGGTGTCAAAACAATGAAATTATTTCCCACTCTTGCTACATCTCCAGACACTTCGCTAGCAACTGCTTTGAGTTCGCTTTGAACTCTTTCCATCGATTCTGCACTTCCTGCTATAGCCTCAATATCCACTAACAGTATATTTCCGTCATACACCTCTTCAGTAACATCCCTCACGTCTTCATATCGATGGACCTCCGCTATTTTAATAAGAGTATCAGCTTCAAAAGTCTCGTCCATCTCTCTTTCTTCAGAAAGGTGGGTGAGGTCTATATATTCTTCGCCTCCGAGGTCGGAACCTCTTCCCTTCTTCTTTTTCAAATGGGTCTTTTTCTTGAGGAAATCTCCTATCATGACATTCACGTCCGACAAAGTGATTGATGGCAAACAATAAAAATCTATCGGATGTCGAGCAGGCATAAATTATAAAATTTTTAATAACCCTAACAGAAAAGATTAATATCACCCCCATAGTAATCAAAACTGCTAGCCGCAGGCGTGATCTAGTCTGGTAGGATCTGAGCCTTCCAAGCTCATTGCACGGGTTCAAATCCCGTCGCCTGCATACTACAAAAATCATTGATTTTATATCCCACGAGTCTTTTCTCCTAATCATGAAGCGGATATTGATCGGAGTAGCTTGGCCATATGCGAATGGTCCTATCCATATCGGCCAGGTGGGCGGTTGTTATCTACCACCAGACATATTCAGACGTTACCATGAGATGAAGGGCAACGAAGTACTGATGGTCTCCGGATCAGACCAGCATGGAACCCCTGTCACTGTGACGGCTGATAAGGAAGGTCTCACTCCAAAGGAGACGGCTGAAAAATATCATAAAATCAATTCTCAAGCTCTCAAGAGATTAGGAGTTAAATTTTCTCTTTTTACTTATACTATGAATGAAACGCATAAAAGGGTATCTAGAGATATCTTCAAAACCCTTTATGAAAAAAATCACATAAGCCTAGATTCGATGGAGATATTTTACTGTAAAAATTGTGGGAGATCACTTCCTGACAGGTATGTTATAGGGACCTGCCCTGAATGCGGACAAGAAGGTATTAAAGGTGATCAGTGCGATGAGTGCGGGACTCTTTTAGATCCAGAAGAACTTCTCGACCCAAAATGCATGCACTGCGGTGAGACCCCAAATCTTAAAGAAAGCGAACATTTCTTCCTGAGACTTTCGAATTTCCAAAAACCTTTAGAAGAATATATTGAGGATAAAGATTACTGGAAGAACCATGTACTCAACTTCACAAAAGGATGGTTGAAGGAAGGACTAGAAGACAGACCTATCTCTAGAGACATGGAATGGGGTATCTCAGTGCCCATTGAAGGATACGAAGACAAAAAGATATATGTTTGGTTTGAAGCAGTAATAGGATATCTTTCAACATCGATCAAATGGTCAGAAGAAAGTGACGGTGATTGGACAAAATTTTGGAAGAATCCTGATGCAGAACATTATTATTTTCTAGGAAAAGATAATATTCCATTTCATACTATTATATGGCCAGCTATGTTGATGGGATACGATGATGAACTCAATCTTCCATATGATGTGCCCGCCAATCAATACATGAGGATAGGGGGCCAACAATTATCCACATCAAGAGGAACAATAGTCTCTCTCCCTGATATTCTAGATGATTTCAGTAGTGATGCTGTTAGATATTACATAACTGCGGTGATGCCGGAGACAAAAGACACCAACTTTACTTGGGAAGAATTCGAAGATAAAGTAAATTCAGAACTCGTCGGGAATTTAGGTAACTTTATACACAGAGTACTCTCCTTCACCTATTCGAATTTCGGAGAAATACCACAAGCTGGTCAAATCGATGAAAGAGACAAAATAGTTATAGAAAAAATTGAAAGAAAAACCGAAGAGATCGGAAAAAGTATCGAAAATAGAAAGTTCAAAGAAGGTTTAAAAAAAGTAATGGAACTCTCTAGGGAAGGAAATAGATATTTCAATGATAAGGCACCTTGGGAAAAATTACCAGATGAAAATAAGATTGCAGGTACAACTCTTAACATATCATTAAGAATAATCAAAGCTCTTTGTATAAGCGCCGCACCTTATCTACCTCAAAGTATGGACACCCTTTGGAACTATCTAGATCAAAAGGGAAGCGTACATGATCAGAATTGGAAGGATGCACTTAAACCGCTGGATGTCGGAACTCGATTGGAAAAACCAGAACCACTCTATGAACAGATAGACCTAGAAGATATGGAAAAAGGAGACGAGCTTATGGATTCTTTGAAAAGATTGGATCTAAAAATTGGTAAGATAACCAGAGTGAAAGAGCACCCAAATGCAGACAAATTGTATGTGACTAGGATAGATCTTGGTCAGGAGAAAAGAACTTTAGTTGCGGGTTTGAAACCTTATTATGATAAAGAAGAGATGGAAGGTAAAAAAATTGTCGTAGTATCCAATCTCGAAACAGCGAAGTTGAGAGGCATTGAATCTCAAGGTATGATGCTAGCAGCTCAAGAAGGAGAAACAGTTTCTCTGCTCGAACCAAAAGGCAAAGTAGGAGAGAACATTATAGGGACCGTATCTGGTGCAGATATGATTTCATTTGAGGATTTTCAAAAGTATGAATTTAGAACGGCAGTTTGGGAAAACGGGAAGATATCTTCCGGAGATGAACTAGAACCGATCAAATCCGATAGATTTGAGGGGGTATCCGTGGTATTGGTGGAGGAAGGAAAAGCGGTATTACTGAGAGACAGCAAGAGTCCTATAAAATTAGATAAAAAAGTTTCGCCTGGAAGCGAGATCATGTAAAAAAAGAAAAACAGTGTTAGTGACTCGAGAGGTCACCATGGTCTTCTCTGCCTTCTTCTTCTACTCTTATACCAGAAGAATATCAAAAGACTCGCTGCTATCATAGCTATGATAATACCAGCATAAATCAGAGAACTCGTTTCTTCCTCGATCTGAAATGTGCGGCTCATAACCAACCTCTCTTTATTGAATTCTCTGACATCATCTGATGTACCTGTCCAAACCTCTAATGTGTGTTCTCCTGATTCGAGACCACGTTTTGACCATTCAAAAGTCACTCTTCTTTCTTCTCCAGGTTCAAAGTCTCTTAGTGTTTCCACAGCTTTCAGTTCCCCGTTGATAAAGAGTGCGACTTCCAATTCCTCTATATATGTATCAGTCGGATTTCTAACTGTCACCCATGTTTTTTCTGGCTTTTCAACGTTGATCCAGAATCTTACTTCATTAAAAGCCACTTCGCCGTCTTTTCCGCAGTAGGCCCTGAAATTCAAGTTGCCTTCACCTTCTTCATGTACGGTCACATTCACAGTGAATTTATTGCTAGTGTCACTCTCTGATTCCTCAGGCTCAATGGTTGCTTCTAGGTTAGATCCTGTTTGAAGAGTCCAATTATCTGCTTCCTGAGCGCTAATTATTTCTCCATCGATCCTGAAGACCCCTCGTATCTCAACTTCGTAACTAATAGTTTCATTAACAAAAAATTCTTGTGGTCCATCGATCGAGAGATCTATCAGGTCGTCTTCAACTGCTGCTTCACCGGGTTGGACCGTGACGAGAAAAAAGGTTGAAAGTAAAAGGGATATAGCCACCAATACAGCGAAGTTTTTAACTTCCATCATATCCACCTCTTTTTCTTCGCCACAAATATTCCGATAACCCCAACAGAAATAACTATACCTGCCAAGTGCCAGTTACTCAAAGTAAAGGGCTCTTTTTCCAAAATGAATTCATCACTTTCGAATTCCACCATATCCCTATAGGCCGTAATCTCAGGTAGAGAAGTAGTGAATATCTTGGACTCCTGGACATTAGGATCACCTTCAGAGCGCACTATTAAATCTAGCTCGATTCTTTCTGCCGGATCAGATAAAGTAGATTTAAATCTAACTTCAAAAGAATCTGTTTCGCCTGCACCTATCTCTTCTGTCTTCTCTGGAACGGTGACATCCCATCCATGACTAGAAGTTACTGCGTCCAAGTGATAAACATCAGGACCATTCCCCGTATTGCGTAATTGTATCGTGTATGTCAATTCGCCGGACCTGTACCTCCTGTTTTTGATCTCTTCAGATATTTCTAGTCCGTACGTCTGCCTTATCTCTATAGGGAGGTCTTCCTCTAAAGTCTCCTCTGACTTGAGTGAGCGGACCATGAAACTAACAGTTTCTCCGACTTTGGCGTCTTCGGACACTCTAACTTCTATATCGATATCTTGGGTATCCCCAGGGGATATCTCAGAGGTCTCTTTCGGATCGAAGATGATGTCCCAATCTTCCAAATCTGCAGCGAATTCATACTCGTCTGGCATGTTACCCGTATTTTTGATCTGAGCGTTATACTCAACAACGTCCCCTGGAGAGGCTGTTTTGCTTTGTAAATCCACTTTCATCTGGTAGTGCTCTTCCTTTCTAAGCTGTATATCTCTATCACGATCATATATTATATCTATCTCGGAACTATAACTGTAGGTTGTAGTCATATGGCCAATGTCCTTTGAACTATCTATCTCGACCGAATAAGTATCAGCAGGTAGTAAAATCCTGAAAGAACCGTCTTCTTCAGTCTGGAAAGTATGATAAGCTTTATCTCTTCTTAAGGCCAGTTCAGTCTTTACTGATTCACCTTCCATGTAAACTTCTCCTGAGAAGATCACTGCTTCTTCTAAAACAACATCTATCTCATGATCATCGGCTGGCATTTCAAAGGTATCGAAATAGGCATAAGATCCATGTTCGGTATAAAGAGTATACTCGCCATGAAGCAGCTCATCTATCTCAAACTTTCCTGTCTCATCAGTCTCAATCTCATCGTGGTCAGTACCAGGAATCTCCAATATCACACCGCTAAGAGGTGCTCCATCAGCAGTCACATAGCCCGTCAAAGTAGAGTTCAATATCTTCTTCTCCAAGTTAAGAGCAGGCCGGGGAGGAATCTCAGTAGTCAAACTAAGATGATAAAGCACATCTCTAATCTTCCCGTCTATCTCTTCCTCAGTTCTGTGGTCGACGGTTATTTGGTATTCGCCTTGAGAGATATTGAGATTTAACTCACCATCGATATCAGTCGTTGTTTCTATAACATAATTTGATTTCGTATTTCTGAACCTAACTTCTATCTGCTCTCCTGGAGGACCGTCTAGAGTAGAATCGATCTGGGTTATTGGTCCTAGCTCAAAATTAAAGTCGGCTTTAGGTTCACTTAAAGTCAGATTTCTCTGCCTAGCAGAGATCCCTTTAGGATGAATAGCTCGAACCGAATAATCACCTTTTAGAAGATATATCTCATAAGTTTCGTTTGCTGATATCACTGATACGATTTTATTTTCAGAATCCTGGAAAGATATATCTGCGGATGGAGTTTCATCTCCATGCGGGATAATATCTCCAGCTAATCTCACTTTATATTCAATCTCGAGATCTTTTCTAACCTCTTCATCATCCGGCCTAATGGTCAAAGAATCAGATACACTATATTTCGCTTCGCCACCCTCGATCAAATAATCTCCATGTATCTCATATCTACCGGGCTGAAGTTCGACCTGATAGTCTCCGGTTTCGGAGAGAGTCAGTTCTTTTCTTTCCGCTCCGTCGCCTATAGCTTCAAACGTCAGTTCCATTTCATCGATCGGATGTTCATCGAGATTAATACTTCCATCTACGATTACGTCTTTCGCCCTGAGTGATAGTTTACCTTCATCCCCCAACTCTTCAGCTGAAGGATCAATTGTACCTGTCCAATCATGATAGCCAGCTCTTCTTACCGTGAAGCTACATTCTCCTTCAGGAAGTGATAATTCATATTCGCCATTTATAGTTGTAGTTGTTTGTAAAGGCGAAGTTCTATCCTCGCAGAACACTTCTATACTGGCAAATATACCTTCTTCAGGCATCGTGTCTCTAACTATTTTGCCTTCTAGGGAATATCCTCTCGAGCCTTCTAGGGTGATTTCTCTAACTCTGTTCAAATTGATGTCTTTCCAATCGAAATATAGTCCGTATAGAAGCTCGTCGTCGGGATGGAACTGATACCTTCCATAAACTGTGTAGTGACCTTCCGGCAAATAAGTCTTAAATCTTCCTTCTTGATTAGTAGTCATATAATATTCTGCCCCTGAGCCATCTTTCACGAATAATTCTGCTCTGTGTATCTCATCACCTTCATATTCAGCAGTTCCACCCAGTTTTTGCGCCTTTAAAAACTCGCCCTCATAATTCCTTATATCATCATCCAACAAGATATCATCTAAAAGAGCAGTGATTTGGCTTCCTCGGCGATTAACACCGTGTATGTTATAATGGCCTCTTGGTAATTTTATACTGAATTCGCCTTCCGCATCAGTTTTTATTTCTCTATCATAATATCTTCGCGCGAGGATATTCAACCTCTGATTAGGTAATCTTTGCCCTTCCTGTCTTATCAAACCTTCAAATCTATAAGCTCTAACTACTGTTAAGTAAAGTTCACTACTCTCACCCTCTCTTATCTCTATTTCTTGTGGCCCCTCTCCCAGAGTATAACCTTCGTCCTGTATCTCTATAGTGTATTCTCCAGCAGGAAGGTTCTCGAACTCGAAGCTTGCTGTCTCCCCTAAAACCAACTCTGCCGTCCTGTCGGTATCCCTCAAGGATAAAGTCAAAGTCTCTGTTTCAAGATCTCCAACATCATATGATATACCTCCAGTCAAATTTCCCGTAGATACCGGTATATCCTGGGTTGTTTCCTGCCCAAGATCTACCTCAACACCTTCGAAGGTTTCGCCTCCAGGAATTGTCGTGTTGATTGTATATTTACCTGGAACAACTCCTTCACGTTCATAATTTCCATCCTGAATATCAATAGTATACTCCAGTTCTGAATGTTCGTTTTTCATTCTCACTTCGCCGGGGGAGGTGACTAACGTATCGTTCTGTGGGTCGTATTCCCCATCACCATCTCTGTCCAAGAACACCCTACCCGAGATCTGACCTGAATCCACTTCGAAATCATTTTCAAGTTGATAATCCCATCTTCCATCGCCGGATCTGTCTCTCTTCCTCCTCAAAGCCTGATCTTCAGTAATTTCAAATTCTTCAGTACCTAAAACGATTTGTTCTTGTTGAATTTGCTTTTCTCCTCCACCGCCCGTAGAAACAAGTACGGTGATATCGCCTTCAGGAAGTATTGCTCTATATCTTCCCTCTTCATCGGTTCTGGAAGTGTGTTGGGGAGTGAAACGCTCTGAGCTGGTATCCAAAACCGTGACTTTAGCATTTGGAACTGGTTCTCCGTCTTCAGTTCTAACCTGTCCCTCTAAAATAGCTCCGTCATAGTACCTTAAAAATACGACGCCCTGCCGCATATAAGAACGAGGGCTTATATCTGCCGTGACATTCTCATCTTCTCTGTACTCAAAGGCTTCATCATAAGGCATCGCTCTCCAAGCATCAGTATGATTTTGAACCTCATCTCTTGGATACGGATTGAAGTAAGCAGTACGATGAATTTCGTTAAAATGGGTAAGATTCCATCCCGGCATAGGTTGAGCTTCTTGATCATCGATGCTTGGGATGCCTTCTCCTTCCCCCACTTCCTGGAGAGAATAACCTGCGTATATCCTGTACAGAGCGGAGTTGTAGAACATATCTTGGAATTCTATTCTTTGATCCACTATTTGCACATCTGGCGGAACTTCTTCATGAGTCTCATATGTTCTTCCCTGCGTATCTTCGAAAACAATTCGGTAGAAATCTATTGGTGTTCTACCTCTACCATCTTCTTCGACCCTATGCCCTGAGAGGAAAGCAGGGGCGTGGAATATACCAGTATCTCTAGCGGAGGTCGGGAACAATCTAGAGTCTACTGCGAAATAACCCATCCTGTTCTCTAGCCTCTCGTAACCAGAATCAAAACTGATACTTCTGTAAAGTGAAGATAGCGTTTCTAGGTCCTCATTAGCTAATGTGCCCATGACCATAGCCCAACGTACATTTCCACTGTCGATATCGTCAGCTCTCGGATGGTATCTATCGGGATTTGAAAGAACTTCATCGCGATAAGAACCTGGATTTCTGTAAATATCCTCCAGTTTCTCCGTTTTTTCTTCTCCGATGTGTTCTACCAATATTTCTTCGACTCTACCTTCAAAACCTCCCTCTTCATTGTAAGGTAATTGAAGCTGTCTTCCTATAAGCAATGCCATCATTTCTGATTCGCTCTGAGACATCAAAAAGTTACCCGCAAACCTATAGGCGTGCTGGAAGTTGTCCGCAACTGTAGGATGTTCCCCTAGATTCATAGCTTCGAAACCGTAATCCCACCAGCTCAGAAATGCGGGCCTTTTTTCTGGTGGGATGTTTTCATTTTTTTGTCTCAGATCCTCCCAGGCTGTTGGCCAGTGGTCAGTCGGCTTATCAAGAGAATATCCAAAACCACCGAAGTAATGATAACCACCAGCTTCAGGATCGTAATCCGGGGGTCTCAAAAAGCTTGGAAGGCCCTCATATATTTGTTCTTCGTATCTTTGTTTTTCCTCGTAAGGAATCCCTGCATCTATAGCATATAAGACATTCGGCGTTAGAAGAATAAATATAACTAAAAGAGTAACTAGAATATGTTTTATCTTAACACCTTCTTTTATTCCTCCTACAAAGCTTCCTCTATGCCTTTTAAAATATCTTCCAATCTCACTGAATCCAGTTTTATCGAAAGTGAGCGCAACGACCCATCCTGCTGTGAGTGCGAAGGCGGGCCCTGCATTGAATATGAATCTGACAGCCGTAGTAGCCATGTAGATAGCAAAGGCGGTCCAAACCAATATGAAGACAAATGACCGTGACCAGTCCACTCGGAGATGCCAAGCAGCAAATGCTATTCCTACCCAAGATAGGAAAAAAGTTGCTAGTCCGCCAGCTAGAACCAACCTGCTGAATGCCGGTGGTTGAGCCTCTGCGATAGTCGCATACATTTTATTATCCACGAAGTACTGAGCGGCAGCAGTCTGTAAGACATCTGGTCCAAGGGTAAAAAATAGTATACCAGCGAGAATAATTATGGAAAAAGTCAAAACCCATGGGAGATCTCTAGTAACGGTAAAGTACATACCTATACCGAAGGTCCCTAAGAAGATTATGAATGGAACCTGGAACCACCTATCTAATGGCCAACGGAACCAGTTTGTCAAGATTCCTGGACTATACATTTGATACCAGGGCAGAGCGATGAGAAAAGCGATCATGAATATGATAAAGATATTTACCGTAATCCCCAATGAATCCTTTTCTCTGAACTTATCTATAAGTAGCTGTATCAGGAAATAAACCAAGATTATCACCATTACGTACGCGTAACCTTTCCACGTCAGGGCGATAGCACCAATGGTGATTCCTGTCATAGCTGCATAAAGCATGCTCTTTTTGTTCGAATTGAAATATTGAGAAAGTCCATTTTTTATTTCATCTGGTTTCATCCAATCTGAAACCCATCTTTTACCAACTGTAATCTCTTCTAACGAACGCATGAAGAAAAAGAAAGCTGTCACGACCAAAAACAGCGAGAACGAGTCGTGATTTGTATTGGTCAAAACTCCTCTCTCAAGGTGGGCGGCACTGATAGCCAACAAAAATGCTCCAGCGATCCCTGCTTTTTTTCCGAAGGTTCTTTTGCCTATGAGGTAAGTAGGGAAAATTGTAAGCGCACCCCAAAATGCAGATGAAAGTATGAAGGAGTGATTGATCGCTTTATCTAGATTACCAACAAACGGAAGCAGTAAGTATCCACCCAAAACGACGGACCACTGATAAAGCGGGGGACGAGTATTTACATATCCTTCTAAAGGATAAGCTCTCATCGGATCCGTAAAAAGATGTTCATTATATTCAGCAATATAGTTGACTATCCTAGCATTGTAGTGAGAGTCAGCTCCTCCTCCTAACAGATAAGGGAGGCCGAATTCCGTAGCGGTTTCATATGCGAAATAGGCTCTCACCATCATCGCGATTATGAATATCCCTACCAGAACTACTGTGGTGTCCCAATGTTTTTCCAGCCACGAAGGGTTAGAGGAGGATTTTTTCTTTCCTGCTGTTAAACGTCCAATTAAACTAGAACTCATAGTTATTCACCTGTATTAGAGTATATATACAGCTCATATCATTGACCAGTAAACACGATTATATTGGGACCCCTATTTATAGCTTATTCACGCCTGTATTCAGCGATCATAATACTGGTTTCTAGATTTATATCATGTCTCAAAAAGAAATTCTTCCAACATATCTTCAGCTTTTTCTCTTTTCGTTTGGTGCTCTTTTAAAAAGCCTTTGATATTATCTTTTAGAAGACCTTTACATTCCCCACAGAGTATATCACCATTTCTACATCTTTCTGCGATATTTTGGACCCTTTCGTCATCAGATTCGAATATGAAAAACCTGTAATTCTGTACTGCGCAGTGATCAGGATCCCCGCCTTTTTTCCTCTGTTCTTCAGCTGAAACTCTACCGCCTGTCATTGCTTCATGAATCTTCTCATCGACTTCTTCTGGGGAATCCGTTGTGAAAATGGTCGTTTTTGGTTGACTAGCAGACATCTTACCGGTCCCGTCTAAAGAAGGAGCTAGTTTGTTATGAAGTAATGCGGGCTTTAAATAACCGATGGTCTCCGCTATATCTCGAGTAAGTCTGAAATGGGGGTCTTGATCGATACCACAAGGTATCAAAACAGGGACGTCCTCGCCCTTCATTTCGGTAGGTAGGAAACAAGGAGCGGATTGCATCGCGGTATAGAATATACTACCGACATTCGTTGAATTATCGAAGCCAAAAACTGCCTTGACATTAGAAAAATTAAGTCTCTTTCCAGCTTTTAAGGCTAATGGATACAGCGTATCGATA
>Ga0207421_10006349_pt1 | contig 12895 bp, 8 predicted proteins | sample SodLakKL_010_SED_4_FD_187542 | JGI IMG/M metagenome (GOLD analysis project Ga0207421, IMG submission 187542) | Alkaline sediment microbial communities from Lake Tanatar, Kulunda Steppe, Russia - 8KL_010_SED (SPAdes) (version 2) | ecosystem: Environmental > Aquatic > Non-marine Saline and...
TTCGCGTGCAATCCACCTGCCACCTTTTGCGAAAAATACGGGAAAAACTGCCACCCATTGCACAAAAAATCAAAAGACCCTGACAAAATACTCTAAGGAGGTGATAACATGGTTTCTGCTTACTGGGCTCGGGACGACCTGCTATCCTTTGCGTGCGAAATTCGGCAGCTACCTGCTACCTTTTGAGAAAAGGATTGGAAGGATGGAGACAACAACATATTCATAGGAATGGAATTCCTATTCTCATTCGGACGAAGTCCTTATGATAAGTAGGAATGAGAGATTCCTACGCTCACTCGGGTAAATCCCTCGTGATTCGGCGGAAGAGAAACTTCCACTTAATAGTTGAGATGAAATCGTCAACTATAAATGGAAAGGGATAATAGCCAAAGCGAAATGGGAGAAGAAAAAATTAACAACCAAAATGCGGAATCGGAAGATTGCAAAAGCGAGGAAGACCGAGCGGGTGAGGACGCCGGAGGACTAGTGAAGATTGTTAAAGATATGGGGGTTATTGGGCTTTCTAAAATATTAACTGCAGTATCTGGAATCATCTTATTACCTGTTTTGACTAGATATTTAGGGGCATATGGTTACGGACTTTGGACTAATATGAGAGCTACTTTAAATGTAGCCACAATGCTACTTCTCCTTGGTTTACCACCTGCTGTCTCCAGAATGTTTCCCTCCAAAAGTGAAAAAGAAAGAGGTGAAGATCTTTTTTCTATGATTTTTTTGATTTCGTTGATAGTTTTAGTATTTTCATCTATTCTTTACTTATATCCTGACTTCTTAGCAAATATAATTTTTGACGGCGAAACATTCGTTGTTAGATTCACCGCTATAATAATTTTTGTCTGGTCATTGGATACATTATTATTGAGATCTTTCCAAGGTTTTAGAGAGTTAAAAAAATACGCAGGAGGGAGGGTTTTAACTAAGTATTTTGAAATAGGCCTTGCTATTTTTCTTGTAACAAGAGGACATGGTCTATTAGGAGCTTTAACCGCAGTTGTTGTAGCAAGAACTTTTCTACTTTTTATTTTGATTATAATTTTTTCAAAAAGATTTGGGCTTCACAGGCCCACTTTTTCTCGATTGAAAGGTATAAAGAAGAATTATCTGAATTATGGAGTTCCTCTTATCTTATCCTCTTTAACTTACTGGATTATATCTACTAGCGACCGTTATCTGATAACTTACTTTTTAGGTGTCGAGGATGTAGGATTTTACAGTCCTGGATATAGTATCGGCAGGATGGTTCCCTTTATGTTAGGGCAAATGATTCTCTTTGTACTTGTACCGAGTTTATCAGATTTTTATGATAATGGAGATACAAAAAAAGTAAGGTCAGTACTAGGTCTAGCAATTAAATACTCTTTTATATTTTCAACCCCATATTTATTTGGAATTTTGCTATTTCATCAAGAGATAGTTGCTCTATTCACCACTACTGAGATTGCTACGAAAGGTTCTTTTATAGCCATATACACTGCACTTACTGGTCTATCATATATCCTTTTAAGAACTTTTGAGATAATCCTAAACCTGGTAAAGAAAACAAAAATTATAGCAATAACGAAAACGATTTCAGCATCAATCAATATAGGAGGAAATATTATTCTAATACCCTTTATAGGTATTGTTGGAGCAGCTATCACCACTCTTGTTTCTTATTCATTTATAGCTCTTACATATATCATAATAACAAGAAAGCATTTAATTCCAAAAATTGGTTTGAGTAGTTTATTGAAAATCATAATATCCTCGATAAGTATGTATATTTTGATATCAACATCATTGGGATTTATTGACATCTACTTTTTATATTTCGTTCCATTAGGTATTTTGATTTACTTTGGGATTTTATTTGGAATCAAAGGGATTTCAAGACAGGAGATTCAATTTATAAAAGGGTTGATGAAATAAAACCCATGATAAATTGAAGTTATCAGATCATTATTACTCACTAATCTCAATATTTTAAGAATTTTTCTAGAAGAGTCCTAGCAGTTTCTCTATGGGCTTGACAAGTAATAAATTGCTTATTGTATTGCAACTTATTTTCATTTAAGAAATAATCCATTAAGCCCATTTTTGAAAGAGCGGTAGAAGCATATTTGTTATAACCAGACATAATGGCTAAAAATCTCTTCTTTTTTTCTACATATTCTTTCCATTTCGAATTAACAATATCCTCATTTTTTAATTTCTTGGATATTTCTTCTATCTCTCTATGAATTGAAGAGTTTTTAAATTTAGTTTTAATCGATAGATTTCCATTTTTGCATTGCTCGTAAGGAAGGATTTCAAAATTAAGTTCATTCTTTTCTATATTCAACATGACAGCATATCCCTTAAACCATGACTCAGTTTTTTTGTTTCTAGGGGGAAAAAGAAAGTTACCAAGGCTGTAGAATATAGGAACCCCTTCATGAATTTCATACCCACCGATACAATGGGGATGATGCGCTAGTATAATATCAGCGCCATTTTCGGCAAAAAATCTATATCGTTTTTGAGTTTCAGGGCTAGGATATTTATGATGTTCATGTCCACCATGGATGATAACAATAACCTTATCAGCCTTTTCTTTAGCTTTATTTATCTGACGCACATTCTCGATCAAATCTAAAGGATTAGCTCCTCCGTGATTTTGATCAGCACAAGTAAACTCTACTTCAGTAAAATTCAATATAGCAAGTGCTTGATTTTTAATATCAAAATAAAATGGTTTTTTAGCCTCTTTTATCGTTTTGCCCGCCCCAACCCATTTTATACCGTTTTCATTCAATATTTTGAATGTATCATTCAACCCTTGTTGTCCTTGATCATAAATATGATTGTTAGCAAGCGTTACCAAATCAAAACCAGCATCTTTAAGCAAACTAGATGCGTGAGGATTTATCTTAAAGTTATCACCAATTTTTTTAATTGGATTATTTTTTGTCGTTAAAGGCCCTTCTAAATTTGTTATAGCCATATCTGTTTTAAGAATACGATTATAAAACTCACCAAATACATTTTGAGGTGAGACACCGTCCTTAAAAGCTAGTTTTCCATCTCTATCAGGGCAAAAATCTCCTGAAACGAATATAGTGATTTCTGACATATTAAAAAACTCCTATTTTTCGACCTTGGTTAGATAAATTCAAAGCCAGGAATTTGGTATTCCGTTATTCAGATAAAATTTTCGAATCCTTTCATCTTTTAATAATTGAGAATGGATTTGCATTAAATCTATATCAGTGTTAGAATTTCCTTCAATGATTACAAAATCTCCTTCCCCAGTTAAAAGAATATCCCATCCTACATATTTGAGTTCAGAAAATTCATTTACTAAAGTTAAGAAATTATCTTTAATATTTTTCCATTGGGGAATAGTGGATCCTTTTATTATAGTATTAGTGTCTGGATGCTTTTTATACCACTTTAAATTACCAGGAGAGATCCGTGACGCGGCTGGACTTAATTCTCCATTTTTTAAATTTATTTCTACACTCAAACCTCCTTGAGAAAAATTATCAAAAACTCCAGAACGGTCTGTACCTATTCTTAAAACTGACCTAGCAATAAAAGGGTCTGAATCTTCGGGATTCATAACTAAAATCCTCATCGTATTCGCAGAATGCGGATAAATATTATTTAAAAAATCACTTTGGTTTACATACTCGGTTACAATATAATTTCGTGTTTTATCCAAAAGAGAACTTATGTTTTCAATTTTTTTATTTTCTCCATTTACACAATAATAAAATTCCTTTTTCTTTTCGATTATATATATGTTATGTCCTCCTCCTCCTCTAAAAGGTTTTATGACTACTTTTCTATGTTCATTTATGATTTTCTCTAAATTTTTATTATTCTGAGGTTTTCTATTTTTAATTATATCAATCAATTCGGGTAAATAGTGGACGAACCCCTTTTTATCCATATATTCATAAAATTTCCTTTTATTATTAAGGACTTCTGAATTTTTATTTATCTCCTTTGTATATGCCAACCGAGCAAATTCCGATAAATAATCATTGAAATTATAATTGTTTTCAAAATTGTACAGTGAATATAAGTCACTTGTAAAGCCATTTTTATAAGCTCTAATTCTCTCCTTTATAGGTAACCTGACTGAAGAGATGGTTTTGATTTCCTCTTCGAGTAAAGAAAACATCCCGGCAATAGGACGAGGAGATAAAGATTTTGAAAAGGCAAGTAGGCCTCTAATTACTCCCTTTCGCTGGATTATATTTTCAAATGATTTCTTTTTATTTTGAAAATTTTTTATCATATAAATAATCACCAGGTTTAACCGCTCAACAATTTTTTCGTCAGAGGATTTTCAAAAAAAGTGAGAATCGAAAATAATTCATTTTTGTGATTTTTTCCTTCCATATGACCATTATAATATTTCAACACCTTATCAAATTCTAAAAACGGACATTTTTTTATTAGTTCCTCATTTTCATAAATTTTATTTTTTACAAAATCGGTTTTTCGTATTATCTCGCCGACATTACCCCACGATTTTTCCCTCTCACGTTTTTCTTTTTGATATTGAAATAATGTAGATTTAGTAGAGTTGATTTTTTTATTTAGAATGTGAAATATCAGAGGATATTTAACAGGTAAATCTGAATTTGCATTTTTAATACCCCCTACGGAGGGATTGATTTTTTTTATTGATGAATTGATAACTTTATTTCTCATTAAATAACTATCTGGAAGCGTTAAAAAAAAGTTTACTAATCGACTATCAATAAAAGGATATGTCGAGGGAAACATTTGAAGATCTGAATAATAGTTTAGATAAGAGAAAGTATTTGTAAGAGGGTAAAAATAAAAACTCCTATAAAAATCTTCAAAAGAATTGAAATTTACTCCAAAGCAAGATATTTCATTTTTTTCCATATGTATTTCAGATTTTAAGTAGTTTTGCACTCTTTGTTTATCTAGTCCATTGATGTCTTCTGAATTTAATCCTAACCTACCCCATCTACCCTCCAAAAAATAGCTTATAAGTTCATCTATTGAGTTAATATCTTCAAAGAAGGGAAGAGCGATACTTTCTTCTAGAAATGGGAGGTATAATTCTTTTCGGCACCTTTTCCCTTGTTCCAAAATGGTATTTGAGTAACTTCCATCAATCATCACGTCTACCTCATTTTTTAATTTATCTTTAAAACCCACTCCATGAGCGTGATCAAACCAACTATTAAATATTGAAATAGTAGATGATTCTTCTAATACCTTCAATTGGTAATTTTTATCTCTCTCCAAAAATCTAAATTCGAAACCTAACTCATTAGCTACTTGTTTTGATATCTTAGCTTCTTTATTCATCCATTCATTCATATGATAACATATCAGATTTATATCAGGATAAACTTTTTTTATTATGGATAATAATAATCTAGAGTCGTTACCTCCACTAAGGTAAAAACCATAAGATAAATCATTATTAAATCTATCTTCAATTATTCTTGTTAATATCTCTATATATTCATCTACTGTTTCAGAAAAATTTCTTTTCTTGCGCTCATAATGTGGTCCCCAGTAAATTTTTGTTTGAGGTTTACAAGAAGAAGTTTCATAAATGAGAATAGAACCAGGATGTATTTGATAAACTTCTTTTAAAGGCGTTTTACAACCTAACACTCGTTCAAATATTAGAAATTGAGAGAGATATTTTAAGTGAAATGAAGTCTCCACACTAGGATAATAAGGTAATGATTGTATTTGCGTGGAAAAAACTAAATTTCCATCGTCAGTAATCGTGTAATAAATAGGATGGGTACCTAATTTATCGGATATTAATGAAATACTTTTGTTTTTTTTATTATATAAAATACCAGCGAATTCTCCATTTAAATCTTTTAAAATATTCAATCCATTTTTTTTATAAAGCTCTGAAAAATATTCAGCATCATCTATATCTTTTCGTTCTTTAGAAATATATTCTCCATCTTTTTCGTGACCATAAATATCTCCCCAAGCCCAAAAGAGTTTGTCATTTCCTAGATTTATAGGTTGGTTTTCTACCGACTTGGAAAAGAGGGCAATTCCTATTTGTGCATTTTTATCTGAATAGTTTTCGGTGTATTCACTTCCTGTGTATTTCAATTTTTGTTTCATGCGATCTATTGAATGTTCTGGGCGACCGAACACCCCACAAATACCAACCATATTAAACACCTTCACTTTTTTAGACCAATAGAAATTAAACTTTGCAACAATTTTGAATAGTGGTAAAAAATTAGTTATTTATCGATGAACTCTTTAAAATAGTCGAATCCCCGTTAGAATATATCACATCTGAATTATTTATCAATTCATCTTGCTGTTGAAATTCGACATATCCTATGACCTCTAGGTCATCAACTCTTCTTTTGTTATATTCAACGTTCGCCCTGTAAAGATATACGTAGCCTTCAAATCCTTCATTCATAGTTTCATTATCAAGACGTGAAACAATATCTTGAGGATACAGGAATTGATCGTCTGGAGGTTCAAAGGCTATATCCAATCTACGAGTTTCTCCTAATTCTGTTGTGTAAATATCTACTTCCTCTTCTCTATATTCATCCAACCATGAGGCAGATCTAAATTCCGCTCGGGAAACGTAATGTTCTAAGTAATCATCACCTTCAGTACGTAATGCATAACCTCTTTGATAACCAGCCAATTGAAATGTTACTCCAACGTTAGAAAATAAAAATAATATTACTATAGCTAAAACTACATATTTAACAGCCTTTTTCTTTTTTACCAAGAAAGAAACACCTAGGACAAAACTGGGAGCCATGAAAACTATAGCGGATATGTATACACGCTGAAGATTATAGTAATTTGAGATTCCCGGTACAGCGATAAAAGCTAGCAATATGATACCTCCCGCGATTATCAAACAGAGTAATTCCCTTTCTTTATATTCTCCTTCATCCATTAACAGCCGCTTAAGGATATAAAAAGCACAGATCATCATCAGAAGCATAATAATCCATGTTATAGCGAATTGTAAATATTGAGATATGCCAGCTTGACCTAATGTCCTACCTGCTACAGCTTGGCTCTCTCCATCTATTTCTTCACCGTTAACAAAGTCACTAAATCGGGGTAAAGATGAGTACAAGATATCAACAACTCTTTCAAAAGTACCTACCGCACCCATAACTATATTTAACAATATATATAATATAAAAAAGTAAATTAAAAGATGAACATTTTTTAAATTCTCCAAATAATTACTATATTCACGATCTAATTTTTCCAATATCAGTCTTCCGAACGATAATGCTATTAAAGAGAACAAAAATATGAAAGCCGTTGCATAATGAGATACCACAATACCGACCGAAAATAGAAAGAAAAGGATTTGGAACTTGTGAGAGTGAATTTTGCTCACTACTAAAAGAACAATTAAGGATACAAAAAATATTGACAAAACGGTTCTTGGCGACGTGATCGAACGGAAATAGTAAGGTGTCGCACTATAGAAGATTCCAGTAATGAATGCCATATTATTACTTAGGAATTTTTTAGAAATTTCGTAAATACTAAGTATAGAACAAGAAAAAATCAAAGGTATCAAGTATCTAAAGATGGTCATGCCAGAAATACCAGTTAAACGAGTCACTACCACGGGGAAAAAGTTTATACTGAGAGAAGCCATCAGATTGGTACGATCAGTTATTATAGACCAGTTTCCTCTGACATCGATATGTCGATAAACCTGATATTCCCTGAAAATGTCCCATCCAACAATATAATTATATCTCAAAATCGAAGGAAGTACTAAAGACACCCCTAATATGATCAAGAATAAAGGGTACTTCTTTTCAGATACTTTATCAGTTTTAAGAATTGCTAAAAACACAAGGATAGTTAAAAAATATGCCAAAATCGAAAAAGAATTATAATTAAATCTTCGAACATACAAAGAAGAATAAATAACAAAAATCAAAAGAGATATCGATAGTGCTAATAAAAATATTTCATGAGTATTAAATTTAATTTTCCAATCTAGCTTTTTTTTCCCTTGGCAATCACGTGAATAAGCTAGAGTAAGAAGAGCACCGATTCCAAGTAATAAAATTAGAGGAAAAAGGAACGAATCTAGGGGACGAGATATACCTAACTCATAGAGGCCCTGATCCAATACTAATCCACCGACCATCAAAAAAACTACAGAAATTCCAAGAGAAAAAACAAAAGTTTTTGTTTTATTAACTTTTAAGTTCAACAAATCGATCAATAGATATCCAGGTAGAAAGATGAAAATAAATGTTGTAAGAGGTATTAGGTAAGTTGATTCTAAAAGATTGATAACTATCAATGTCGAGAGAAGTAACAGAAATAATGTGATGTAGAGAACTCTTTTTTTCATGGTTAGTTAACCTCTTATTGATTTCAGGATATATTCATACATATATTTCTCGTCTCGCTCTTAAATAATTAACTAATTTTTCTTTACTAACAAAATGTTTATTTGTATTTTAAATATCCTTATATCAATTCTGAAAAAACTTTTTCATATTTACTTGAAAGATTGTCATATGTGTACTTTCTTTTAACTAATTCTTGAGCGTTTTTTGATATTTCTTCAAGATCATCTCTTTTCATTATCTCTTTAACCCTTTTAGCAATGGTTTCTGGATCATTATTTTCTAAGATAAAACCGTTTTTTCCTTCGTCAATCAAATCAGGGATTATTCCTACCTTTGTGGCTAACACAGGTGTCCCACAAGCCATCGCTTCAACTGATATTCTTGGACCTGTTTCACTATAAGACGGAATTACCAATAATTTCAATTTATTCAAATATCTTGGTAAATCTTGATGTTCAATCCATCCTATGTATTCAACATGATTTCCAATTTTTCCTTGAAGGATTGAAGTCATTTTATCTCTTTGATTACCATCTCCACCTATTAAAAAAGAAACATCGTTCTCTGACTTATTAATGATTTTGACAGCATTAGCGAATTCTAATACCCCCTTTATTTTTGCTAATCTACCTATGTAACCTACTTTTTTTTCTCGATCGTTAATAGCAATCTTCTCTTTAAATTGGTCAGTATCAATGATATGATCCTCAGCAATTCGAACTTTATCTCGAATGAATTCATTTTCATAATTTGATTTATTATTGCTTGATTTTTCTAAAATCACATCTGCTAAAATCAAATTGAGTTTCTGAAAAGTTGACAAAAATTTTGAATAAAGTCCACTATCAAGTTTTTTTTCCCTTTGTTTTTCACCAGACATTCTTATAACTATTTTTTTTCTAAAAATCTTTGTTAAAAACAAGGGCAAAAATAATCGTGAACCATAAGCAAAAAAAGCCACATCGAAATCATCTATTATTTTAAATGTAGCTACTGTTATTTTAATTTGAGTTGAAATATATTTTAAAGGCCTGAAAATTGGATTTTCGCTTTTCTCATGATATATAAAAATTAGCTCTGAATGAATTTCATCCTTTAATTCATTTAGCTCTGGAGAAGAAATCAATATGATATTTTGAAAATTTTTTTCTAATATTTTAACTATATCTTTTAATGTTGAAAATCTAGCTTTAGAACCAGGAAAATTGATTACACAGATTCCTTTCTTAGACATAAAATTACCCACTTATAAAATTGGAAATACTGAAATTCATTCCAACAGCTCATCATATATCTCTTCCATCTGCCTAGCAACGTCTCCCCATGAATATCCCTTAGCATATTCAACAACTTTATTTTCCATACTTTTTCTTTCTATTTCATTCATTTCAAAAAAATCTAAAATTTTACTAGCAAAGCTTATCGGGTTATTTACTTCCCCATATAGCCCTACCGAACCTTGATCAATAACATCCATAAGAACTCCTATATCACTTACTAAACAAGGAGTACCTGCAGCCATAGATTCAAGTACTACTCTTCCGAATGTCTCAGCTTTAGAAGGAAAAACGAATAAGTCTGAGAAAGAATAAATTTTAGCCAATCTATTAGAGTTATCTATGTATCCTGTCATATATAATTTATCTAGATAACCACTATTTTTAGCCCTTTTTCTAATATTTTTTTCTTGTGGACCTTTGCCTACGATAACTAACCCAGTATCTGGGTATTTTTTTATTACCTTTTCAAAAGAATTTAAAAGGGTTTTTATTCCCTTTCCTTCAACTAATGATCCTACAAACAATAGTATTTTTTCGTGCTTTGGAATACCATCTTTTGTTTTTATTTCTAAATTTTCATGGTTATTATATCTTGAGAATATTTCTATATCTACACCATTTGGAACTACATGAATTTTATCTCTGTATTTTTTCAACTTTGGAAAATCTTTTAAGAACCCTTTAGTTGGAATTATTATTACATCACTTTCTTCTAAAATCATTAAAAAAGTAGTATTTAACTGGGTTTTTTTAAGTATTCGTCTTCTTATAGAACCCCAATTAGGGTTCTGAGAAGCCCGTATTGAAAGTAATAAAGGGATTTTGTTTTTATTTTTACAATATAGTGCAGGAAGTTCACACCCCGGATAACCATAATGACAATGTATTAAATCAAATGAAAATTTATCAATATCGAAAATCATGTTAGGTGGTATTATTCTACTAAAAATTTTATTATTATTTAATATGGTTCCAAAACTAGGATATCGAAATAAATTGAGACCAGTTTGAGGTGATTCTTGCTGAACAAGTTTCTTGTTTCCAAGCGATAAAATTGTAAAATCATATTTGTCTTTATTCATATGAGAAATTAAATCCAGGAGGGATTTTCCATCACCTCCGGCGCTTGAAGGAAGAGTTTGTGGAAAAAGGCTTGAAGAAGGAAATCCTGTATTTAAAAAACCAATCTTTCTTTTCTGCATCATGCTCTACACTCTCTAATTTTTTAATCTAAAACTTTTGAATATGCCTTTATGGTTTTCTTTACTGTATCTCTCCAACTATAATTTTCTTTGATTTTAATCCTCCCTTGTTTTTCATATTCTTTGATGATTTCTTCATTTTCAAAAAGTCTAATAATCTCATTAGCTAATTTTTTTGGATTTTTTTGCGCAATCACACTTCCACAGCCGTCTAAAATATCAGTTATTTGAGGTAATCTAGTGCTAACGACTGGAACCCCGCAGGACAACGCCTCCAACACAGTTCTCGGCACCCCTTCTGTTAAACTCGCCAATGCAAAAAGCTTTGATTCATTATAAATCTCTGGCATTTTTTCGTTTGGTACGAATGTTTCAAAAATTATGTCATCATAAATACCTAATTCTTTGGCTTTATCCACCATTTTTTCTTTTAATGGACCATCACCAACCATCTTCAATTTTAAATCTTCGTGATTTTTTTTCAGATGATGAAAAGCTTCGATTAAGTATCTTACACCTTTTCCAGGCAAAAATCTCCCCACCCACAATATTTGCTCTTTTTTTTCAACGTTATCCATTGGCTTGAATCTTTCAGTATTGATACCGTTATGGATAACTTCTATCTCGGGTTTTATCCCCAGTTTTCTCATCTTTTGCTTTTCATCTTCCGTATAACTAATGATAGCGTCAGCACTATTGAATGTCCACTTCCCTAGTGTTCTATTGTACAATTCACTCACCCACAATGGAGGTGTCTGAGATTCTAAACCGTGATTAGTAATCACTAAAGGAGTGTCATTTATTTTCCTCAAAAAACTGCTTAAATTAGTGGGGAAAAAAAGATGTGAATGGGCATGAACTATATCATAATCCTCAAAATCATGATGCAGATCATTGAGCATATTTAAAGTGATAGGATTACCAAATATCTCAACATTGGGTTCAAATCTACGGATTTTGAAACCATCTCTTTTCTCAAAATTTGGTTCGTTACCTATTTTTTGGACGAAAACAGTAACGTCATGCCCTATTTCTGTTTGAATTTTAGACATGTCATGAACATGTAATTGGACGCCTCCAACGCTATCCGGATATATTCTTCCTGCTACTCTAAGAATTTTCATAGGTATCAAACCATATTATTGTAGAACCAATTTGATTTCTAAATCACTTTAAAAGTAGCTAAATCTTCAATGCACTTGGATTTCATTATCCTGATTGACCTGCATATCGTAAAGCATAGCGAACATGATCAAAATACTTCCTAGGGTGAACACTACTAGCCCGAGCATACCTCTCATATAGAAAGCCTCGTTATGGAATAATTTCCGAAAGAGAGACCAAATGACCGTCAGTGCTCCAAATCCTGCAAGTCCACCACCAAAAAAATAAAACAATGCCAGTGGATGAAAATCTAACAATAAATACTTTTTTTTCATTCTCCAAAAGAAGTTCTTCATCAACATCAATGAAACTTTGACAACATATTCTCTATATCTAATATGACTGCTTTCTTGTCCATATACAGCAGGAATGGAAACATCAGCTACTGTCATATCTTCCGTGTTTAGTTTGACCAGTAGATCATTACAATAACCATAATACTCGTACATATCTTCGATTCTTACATTTTCTAGAGCAGTATTTGAGATGGCAGTATAACCATTTTGCGGATCCATCATTTTCCAATACCCACTGGCTATTTTGGTCAAAAAGGTTAGGAGAGCATTTCCTAAAAATCTGCCTTTAGACATTTCCTGCCTATATTCCCAAAATGCCAATCTATTTCCTTTCGAATAGTCGGCTTCTTCCTCAACGATAGGATCTATCAATTTATCAAGGTAGTCTGGGTCCATCTGACCGTCCCCATCCATTGCTGCAACTACATCTATCTCATCATCACGCGCTTGTAGGTATCCTGTTTTTCTAGCAGCACCTTCCCCTTTATTTTCCTCATGTTGGATGGGAACGACACATCTATCGAATTCATTATTATCATTGTTATTATTGTTCGAATTTTGTTTTTTTGCGT
>Ga0207421_10006351_pt1 | contig 12890 bp, 8 predicted proteins | sample SodLakKL_010_SED_4_FD_187542 | JGI IMG/M metagenome (GOLD analysis project Ga0207421, IMG submission 187542) | Alkaline sediment microbial communities from Lake Tanatar, Kulunda Steppe, Russia - 8KL_010_SED (SPAdes) (version 2) | ecosystem: Environmental > Aquatic > Non-marine Saline and...
GTCGGGATTCAGTACCGAACCCGACCTCGACACGGGTATAACCGTGACGGATGGAGCTACGCTGACGATTGATCAAAGGGCTAAAGCCTATTGGATCTACGTGGAGAAAGGAACGCTCGCGATAAACACGATGGAAGACGTGAGCTTCAAGGATCCGACTCTCACGCTCAAAGACGATAGTAAGGCAGGGATCATGGTAGGGAACGGAACTATAGACGTGCTCGAAACGAGCGAGAGTGCAGCGGATGCTGGCTATGAGGAAACGTTGGATGCGAAGTTGAAGGAGAAACCTAAGGCTGTGATCAGGAACGAAACCTTGATAAAAAATACCCGTATCGAACCTCCAGAGAACAAATGGTTTTTTGTACCCACCGAAACGGAGTGGAGCTTCCATAACCCTCACCTCCTCGAAACGTACAACACGCTCCCGCTGATCACTTATTGGGAGGACGTTGAAGGAACGTGGAAACAGAGGATCCTGACCTTCGAAGAAGGGATATGGGGAACTGAGAGAGAGAAGGAGACGGAGCTTCACAAGAAAACGATGGATGGAGGCGAGAAGATACGGCTGAGTTACGATAGAACAGAAGAGAAGACATGGGAAATAGGAGGTATATTCGACAGAAGGTACGAGGGCAAAGAGAAGTTGAAACAGCTCTATCGGCTCGCAGGCCCTTTACAGAGAGACACGCCGGTCTTCTTCGTATGTGAGAACAAGATCTCCTACATCATGATCAAAAACGTGGAGCACGAGGTAGAGAGGAACTTCTACCGATGGAATATGCTGATAAAAGAGGAGGATGAAGCTGCCGCTGACAGAATATATACTTGAGGTGAACGGCAATTGACTATCAGGAAACCAAACTACACCCCGAGCCAGCCCCCCTGCGCACCGGCGTTGAACTCCCTCGTTGGTAGTTCAAGGGTCTTTTTTGAACTCGGCAAAAAGTGCACACAAAAAACCGACTCACTTTTTTTGAAGGCTGGAAAAAAAGTGAGCAAAAAAACCGTTCCACTCGTGCTGGCGCTCGAGTCTTTTGATCCATGGGAGGAACAATTTTGGACCTAAGAAAGAACACTGCAGGAAAATACGACGTCTTGATAGAGCTCGGAATCCTCCAGAATGTGAAGGAAATAGACAGCATGAACTACGGCTGGGACCGGCGAGCCGGAAACCTGCGATCGAGGAAAAAGTACGTCGGAGATATCGATGCTCCGGGCCTGGTTTACTCCTACAGAGACTTCGATCACACTAAGTTCTCGGTGAAGAGAGAGGAACTGGCCGACCAGGAAGGGAGCGTTTTCCCATGGGGCCCGGTCTTCGGAGTGGAAGAGATCACGGAAACGAATCAGGAGGGCGAGGAATACCTCTCCTTCGACCTGTGGATGATATTATCGCAGGAAGCGGAAACGCAGAGTGAAGAATCTTACGTGAGCTCGGAAACGATCGCAGAGGAAGGCGATTCTTTTACCGTGAACACGGTTAGCAGCGACGTAGTAGGACCGAAGAAAGCGATACTCGAGGGAGAGGTCCCGAACATGGGGAATTACTCAGAGGTAGAAGCCCACTTCGAATACTCCAAACATCACAAGGAAACGTGGTGGATCCTTGCAGATCCTCACACCGGTTACGGAGGCGATTACTCAGCTGACGACCTTGAGAAAGCTGTGGACGATGCGCTACAGCTGGGAATTTCCGACCATGCGATAACGCTCGGAGATATTGTAGAAAATAGATCTGACGCTCTACCTTCTTACAAGGACCAGATGAACCGGTTAGATCACGATTACAATTTCGTCTTAGGCAACCACGACGTCGATGGATGGTGGTGGGATGATCCCGACGAAGCTCCCTTGATAACGGAGCCGAACTGGGGAAGCAAGATAGTGGCAGGAGTGCGCTTTATCTGGCTTTCCGACGAAGGTGACGGGAATTGGGATTATGACGGAGGGTACGGAAGGAAGATGTACATCAGCGATGAACAGAACGCATGGTTCAGGTCGCTGATGGACGAAGATCCTGACATACCTACTGTGATCATGTGTCATCAGGGCCCGTGCGAAGATGGAGAGTGGGCTGAAGATATCCCGGACTTTTGGGATCCCGACGAAAGGGGATGGCTCCGGGAAAATATAGATCAATACAACGTGATCGCGTGGATCCACGGCCACCGGCACAGCTGGATAATAGAAGAGAACTTCGGCGGCTGGGGATTCGACAGGATATCGGTGGACTCTATCGACAAAAACACGGACACGAACGAGAGCTGCTTCATGACGGTCGAAAGGATAGCAGACAAAACCCGTCTGGAGTTTGTCTTCCGGGACCACTATAACGAAGAATGGACCGACGCCTACTACACCTGGGAGTACGAGATAGAGACCGGCAACGGTCTCACGGGCTGGCAGGAAACGACGCCGCAGACGATAACAGAGCCGTCGATATTCCGGGAGCAACTGACAGGTTTGACCAAGGGCGAGGATTACCTCTTCACCGCTGTGGCGGAAGATACAGGAGGCTCAGAGCTCGATAGAGGCGAGCAGCTGACCTTCGAGACGATGCTCCTCGATCTCATTTTGGGAAAGGTTCACTATGATCCGGTGACGGAAGCATGGAATGTCCTCGAAACTTATGATCGAACAACGACAAGGGCCCTCGAGTGGGGTCTGATCTACGAGAAGATAGACGAAAGGGATGGCTACACATTGAAAGTGTATGGGGAGGAAGAAGAGACCGGCGAAGCTCCGAAGAGCTGCGTCCTCGAGCATCATTTTCCGGAAAATAATTGGAATAGTGACGTCATGGGGATTTGGGGAAAGGAAGCCCGGATCCATACGGCTCTCGGTTTCGCGAGATACGAGTACGGAAAGAGCGCTGCCTACGAGGATTACGAGGTCGAATGGAGAGAAGATGGCACTCACGAAGGACATATCGAGATGAACAGGGACCAGGAGCTGGTTGATCACCTGCAGGGCGGAGCACACGCTTTCATATACTCTCACCCCCACAAGAAAGACGTCGAAAGTACGGATCTTTACGGCGAGAGGACTGAACTCTTCAGCGGATACGTGACCGACCTATCGGACCGTGACGGCTCACTACACATGAGCCTTGAAGGGGTTATGAAGGACCTCGATCGAGAGGAAGAGGTCATCCTGGTTCAAGATATCGACCAGACGGCGCAGGAACCCGAAAATAGAGTTACGCCGCTGGACTGTTTTGACGTCCTGCAGTACGTGTTTGATCACGGATGCCGGTTGAGGAACTTCGAAAGCATGACAAAAGGATCCGAGTGGCATGATGAAAACGACAGAGCTTTCTCGGTGAACGGCAGCCTGCTTAACGCAACTGTGAGGTTCAGCCAATTTCTCGACATGATCTTGAGAGTTCGCTTCGTTGAAGAAGGGGCTTTCGTTGACGTCAATCTCGACGATCCGAAATCAGGCGAGACCATGACCGTGAGGACGTCGGACCTTGCAGCTGACAGAGAAGAGAACATCATCAAGGACTTCGATCTCAGGAAAGATACAGGAGTGGACGAGTACATCAACAAGCTGAGAGGGGAGGCGCTGCTCGCCGATGAAGAGGAAGAAGAGTGGAAAACGATGAGAACAAACCGGTTAGGCCGGTTGTTGGGAGACGAGCTGATAATCAACGAGGAAGACACGCTGCGCTTCGCACAATTCATAGGGTCCCGTGAAGAGATATCGGATATCGTGGAAGAAGAGTTGGAAAAACACGAATACGAATGGTCTGGGAAGATAGAGCTGCATGGACATCACCACCACCTCGGCGGCTACAACAGACAGGGGACCATAACGATAGAGCACTCAAGGAAAAATATAGAAAAAGAGTTCCGGGTCGCTCGATTCGAGGTTTCACCGAGCTCGACGGAACTCTACGTGACGAACAGCGCAAGGGAGAGAACAACGCCGGGAGGAAGCGAGCTGTGGCTTCAGTGGGACTATATGTTAAACCGAAACGTGATAAGTTCGATGAGCACATCGAAATTCGAGGCCTGGGAGGACAGGCTCGGAGTGTTCGACATAAAGACGGTGACGGAGGCCAAGCTGGTCGGCGAAGACGACCTCGACATAACAGACTGGGCGACCGTTCACACTTCCGGCTACAGAGGTTATAGATACGTGGACACGAAGTTCACGGAGAGGGAATGGTTAGGGAATAGCAAGGACCTGAATCCGGACAGGATCGTTTTGAGGAATGGAGCCGGACATACAAAGGTGATAGAGCTGCCGGAATTCTACAAGTACGGAGTCTGGGCACTGGACCCTGATCCGAAAGGAACGGGAGAGCTGCAGGAAGATTTCAACATATTCGGAAATATAGGAGTCATAGAAGATCACTACGAGAACGAGATCCTTGATGGTTACTTCGTCCTCGGCGATATCTCCGGAGGCCTCGGAAATCCGGAGGCGGGTGGAGGCCTTTTAGGAGATCCGAGAGGTGAGGAATACATAGATCCTCCAGGAGGCGACGAGTAAAATGAGCGACGGAAAAAGCAGAGCTGTAAGATCCATGAACCAAGAATGTACAAAATGCGGTGACAGCTTCGGTTACACGCCTATAATGATAGATGGAGAACCGTACTGCAATCAGTGCGGCTTTTCAGAACTCGAATTGGGTGACAGAGATGGGTAAGACAGGACGATTGATCAAGGAGAAGGAATGGCCGTTTCAGGCCGACTGGTATTCGATACTATTCTCGGTTACGGGAATGGGTTTCATACTCGAGAGAGCTGGCGAGTGCGCTCCAGCCTTAACGCAGGATCCGAGAACTATGAACGTGAAAGAGGGATATGTGATATCTCCAACCGGCACGGTGAGATATTTCCCGGGCAATACCGTACAGCTCGATGAAAATCCCGGGAATGAACCGAGACTGGACCTGCTCGTTCTGAAGGAGAACGTTGACGATCCTGGAAAGATGGAGCTGGTGGTCAGGAAGGGAACACCGGCAGAGAGGCCGAAAGCGCCACAGCTGCCGGATCCTGATTCAGAGATACAGATCCCCATAGCGGTGGTCGGATTCCAGGAATATTCCGACCAAATACACGGTCTGTTCGACGCAAGGAGCGTGCTGGACTCGGAACACCATCATGGAGCTGGAGATGCGCTGCAGCTGGATGATAAAGCAGGGGAGATGAGCGTTAAGACTGACGGCACAACAGTAGTTATGCAGAACGGGCAGCTGCACCTTGACAACACCCAAATCGTAACCGGTGATCTCGATATCGAATGGGGGAACGGTCTGGAACTCTCGAACGGAGGGATCAGAGTAAAGCAAGGGTACGGATTGAGGTTTGATCATGTGGAAAGTGTGGCCGTAGAGGACCAGGAACTATGGTTGGACGCTGCAGCCGTCAGCGGAGACGGCCTGACGGAAGATTCCTCCGGTAAGATCAAGGTGGATACAGGTGACGGAGTTGCAGCGGGATCCTCCGGTGTATCGATGGACGTCGGAAACGGGTTAGCTCTCGTTTCCGGGCAGCTCGAAGCTGATCTTGTATCGGGCGGTGGCTTGAAGTTAGATGCAGACGGAAAACTCTACGTCGATGCTAACGATTTTGTGAACGGTGTAGGCCTCACGGTGTCGAGCGGAGACATAGACCTCACCCCCGGAACAGGCTTGAGGATAGATACGGATCTGCGGACAGACGAGACGAACGGTCTGAGAGTCTGGAGCGAGCAGCTTGAGGTTTACGCAGGTACAGGGGTAGAGTTCAACGCAGACGGAAAGCTGCGGCTGAACTATGCTGACCTTCTTTCGGCACTTGCAGGGAACGGCATTTTGGTGAACAACAGCGTGCTGGAAGTGGGAGCTTCCGACGGATTGACGATGGATCACGGACAGCTGACAGGAGATGTTGGGGCGGGGATCACGTTGGGGTCCTACGGACTCTCTTTGGATCCTGACGAGACGACCTTGACGCTCTCGAACGGAGCTCTCAAGGTCCTGCCTTCGGGAATAGCTGGAGACGGCCTGACGAACGAGAAACCCAATTACACTTTGGAGATGGCAAGCAGCACGGGAGGTTCTGTGGATCCGCCGGAAGGGACTCACGAATACACTGCAGGAGCTGAGGTAGAACTGAATGCGTACCCGGATCAGGACTATGATTTCAGTTCGTGGGGAGGCGATATCGAATCATACGACAATCCGGAAACGATCACCATCAACAGCGATCTTTACGTGAAAGGTTATTTCGAGCCTTCGGGTATAAAGAGCAGCGGCGAGAACGACCTAACGGCCACGTCAGGCGGAACTGACGAGCTGCAGGTGGCTCTCGGAGAAACCGTAGGCCAGGATTCGGGGGTTCTGAAAGTAAAAGAGGGAACTGGCGTATCGATAGGTTCAGGAAACCCTGTCTCGATCAACAGGAGCGAGATATTCGGTTCGACCATCTCCACTTATACGGATGGCGATGGAGTGGTGAGAGGCGAGACCAACTTTTTCCAACACGCCTTCGAAAAGGTGGACTACAGCAATTCGGCAGTGATCGATGCAGCCGACTCTTCCAACTACGTTCACGCTACAGTAGGGACGTCTTTCGAAGGAGAGGATATCTGGATATTCCCTTGCCCGATATCCGGGCAGTACGACAGCTACAGGAACGAGCTTGAAGTGATCTACGAGCAGGGAGCGACAGATGAAAGCTGGTGGTCAACTATAAGGCTGGAGAACGTCGGAGGCCAAGATGGAACGGAACAGGGCGAGATATGGATAAAGTATCTCGCTCTCACGCCCAAATGGATGGGCTCAGGATGATAGATAAGGAGGAATTAGATGGAACTGATAGGAAGATCGATCGACGAAGGAGAGACCGTTCACGGAGCCGACTGGAACTCGATATGGTGGAGTGCAGTAGGGTCCGGCACGATAGTTCCGGCGGACAACATGTGTAGGCCGGAGATAGCATCCATAGAAGGTGGCTATCACCGAGGAATCAGGGTTAAGAGTGGAAGAGTGCTCTACAAGGGAGAGATCTACGATGTGAAGGAGCAGGAAATTGGTCTCATGAACAATTTAGGGAAGGAAAAGAGGTACGACCTGGCTTATTTGAAATTCATCGAAGAAGAGGATCAAGTGGAGCTCGAAGTCAAGATAGGAGAGCCTTCAGAAGAAGAGGCCTTCCACCCTGAGCTGATAGAAGAGAACGAGGATGTTGTTGTTCCGATAGCGGTCATTTTCCTTGAGAAAGATGCGACGGAGATCACAGAGTTGAAAGACGTGAGAAGCGTCCCGGACGCTGAGCACTTGCACAGAGCAGGTTTAGGACTTTACCTCGACGAGAACTACAAGGCGAACGTGTACGTTGATGAAAAGAGTTTGAAGATCACAAACGACGAGGTGACGCTCGGTACTCTCGGAGGACACGAGCTGGACCTTGAAGATGGCGAGGGGATAGAGTACGAAGAGATCTACGACGATACTGCAGAGGAATACACCTTCATATACAGGGTAGATGAAGGAAACGGCCTTGCGATAGGTAGCAGCGGCGAAGTTGAGGCGACGCCTTCGGACGTCCCCGGCGCAGCCCTCGAAGTTAGCTCCGACACGATAGATTTGATCGACGGAGACGGGCTGCAGATAACGAACGGACAGCTGGTAGCAAGAGTGGGAAAAGGAACGCAGATATCGAGCGGAAAGGTGGCTGCGGACGTGCTCGACGGCCGGGGAGCAGCGGCAGGATCCTCCGGAATAGAAGTGATCACTTCGGATTTAGCCGGCTCCGGCCTTGGATCTAACTCGGGAAACCTCGAAGTGAACGGCGGTGCTGGTTTACAGCTGAACAACGGAAATCTTGAAGTGAACAGAGGTGAAGGGATCACTGGTACGAACGGACAGATAGGTCTCGACCTACAGAGCGGTGGAGGTCTCGGAATAGATGATAACAACGCCCTTTACGCCGAAGCTGGACCTTCAGCTGAGGCTGGAGACGGGCTCTACGAGGACTCGAGCAACGAAGAACTTCATGTTGGTGAAGGCGACGGAATAACGACGTCTGCGGACGCCGTGAACATGGATCCTGGAAACGGAGTACAGATATTGGACGGAAAGATCGAAGCTCACGTCGATCCTGGCGGCGGGATAATGCTTGATGATGGACTGACCATAGATCCGGCAGATATAGCTGGTCCCGGCCTGACGGCCTCGAGCGGAAACCTTCACGTTAATCCGGGTGCAGGTATGCAGATATCGAGCGGTGAACTCACCACCGACCTTCAGAGCGGTGGAGGGTTCACGAAAGGGGTCGGTCTGGAAGCCGTGCCTTCCGACTTCGCAGGGAATTCTTCGACGAGTTGGACGAAGGTAGTTAGCGGACAGGTAGAGATAGCTCCCGAAGATATATTCGAGATGATAGGAGAAAAGACAGTCACGATCGATACGGAAGGACAGAGAGAGGGGATATGGTTCAACGATCACAACAAGAGATATCCCGTGGTCATCGGAATAGCTTTCCTTGATCAGGCGGGTTCGATAACTGCAGGGATCCAGGTGAAGAAGGTGATGGAGGACTGGAACACGGAGTCAGGATCCTCGGGAAACGATTTCTTCGCAGGAGTCGAATGCGTGGGAACGATAGGAGGCGATTCCGGATCTGCGCAAGTGCTGATAAGAGTTTATGAAGTGAAGATGGACGGCAGCTGGAGTTATAACTACTGAGGGATGAATATGGGAATTATAGGAAGGATGATCGAAGAAGGCGAATGGGCTCACACGGCTGATCTATACTCCATGTGGTTCGGAGTGATAGGATCCGGATACATAATGCCGGTCGGCAGCAGATGTGCAGCGACGCTTTCAGGAACGAACGAAGTGACGATATCGGATGGAAAGGTATCTTTTGGAAACGCTGGAGAGATGGAGTACTCGGGCACAACGCTCACCCCCAACGTGGGAAGCGAATTCTCGCGATATGATCTGGTTTACCTCGTGAATAACAGCGGCAGCGTGGCAGCGGAAGTCTCGAAAGGAAGCGACTTGAAGCTGCCGAGCATGACCATGCCGCCGGACAAGGAGATAGTGCCTATAGCGGTTCTGTTTTGGGACGAGAATCAAGAGATCGCAGAGTTGAAAGACGTGAGGGTCGTGGTCGATGCGGAGCACTCTCACAGCCCTGGAGACGGGCTGCTTTTGGACAGATACAACGCAGAGATGAACGTCGATGCTGACGAATCGACGATAACCACGCAGAACTACAACGTGGAGGTGGATGAAGTCAAGATTCCTTCCGATCTACTCCACGAAGGCCTTTTCCTCGAAAATGACAGAGTGATGAACGTAAAGACAGGCGTCGGCCTGGGGATCGAGGAAGTGACAAACGATGAAGGAAGCGTGATCGAAGAACTTCTCGTTATGGATCCTTCTACGGCAGCAGGAGACGGTCTTGCAGCTCCGAGTGGAAACTTGGATGCTGAGGCTGGAAATGGCGTGGAGCTGGTATCTGACAGAGTTACGGTGAACGACGGCGACGGAGTGATCCTTCGAGGGACCACACCCGACAGGCAGATAGATCTGTATCGTCAGGATTATGGAGGCCTCTACTTCGAAAATGGAAGCGTGATCATACAGGCTGACGATTTCGACGGAGCCGGGCTTTCGGGTTCAAACGAGAAGTTGAACGTGAGAGCCGGTTATGGAATAACGGTAGGGACCGACGTTAACCTTGACGTCGGCAGCGGATTAACTATTGGAACACAACTGAACGTTGACAGAGAGACCGGCGGAGGGATAGAGCTGGACGCTGACAACAAGCTCTACGCAGAGGCGAAGAGCGAGATCGGTGGTCCCGGGCTGACAGTATCAAACGGTGTGGTGAGTGTAGATCCCGGGAACGGCATACAGCTCACGGCTGACGCAACAGAAGTGGACCTTGAATCGGATGGAGGTCTGCAGATAACGAACGGACAGATCGAGGCAGTGACAGGAAACGGAACAAAGTTGGGAACGGATTACGGTAGATTGCAGATAGATCCTGCCGACATAGCGGGAATAGGCCTGAAAGCTGATAGTGAAAGTCTCGCCATAGATGTGGATGCAGGCCTGCAGATAACTTCGGATGCGGTAGCGGTTGATATGGGTTCGGGAGTGACGACCGATTCCGGCGAACTGACAGTGGTACCGACAGAGCTGGTGGACCAAGACACGCTGGTTGTGAACAGCGGAAGTATTTGCCTCAACGAGAAACCGAACTTCTTTGAACTTCTCGCAGACGAAACTTTCACTCTCTCACCTGGTGGAGCACACGTGATCACCGTAGCGGACGTATTTCCGCTGGTATCGATCAACGCCGTCGGGCAGACCTCGACAAACCACGGAGAGTACGAATGGTATTGGCAGGAGCACTCCGAAGAAAACGGAGGGAAGCAGGAGATAGTCATCGAATATCCTTCCGGAAATTACAGTGAAGATATCAACTTGAGAGCAAGGATCTATCACATCAAGTGGGTAGAATGGATGGAGTAGAAATACCGTGGACGATATCCGCAGGCCTAGGTCCGAGGATCGGCAGGATGTAATCCTGAAGAAGATAGGGTTTGCGTCTATATTGAGCCAAGAATCAAGTGTTCCAGAGGGACAGATAAAATTTTGATTTCCGTTCGGCTGTTTTGCGGTTTTTTATCCGCAAATTCCCGCCTCCGATATAGTATCGAGAATTTTACAGGAAGAACGGCTTTTGCAGATCCGTAACCAGCGTAAGAACGAGGAAAGATTTTCGGGAAGGCGGAAGAATTAGCAGTCGACATGGAAATTCACCTCACGTAATCCGAGCGTAGAGGCGCAGCGCAAACCTCCTATACAACTGTCCTGCGAGCCGGAGGAAGTCTACGTTCTGCCCCAAACCTGCGTCGCTCACCATATCACGAACTTTACAAAAGGTGATTTGAGAGCGAGCTGCTTTGTAACAGCTGCGAGACTTACCCTGCTAAATTTCGCAAATCCCTCTATCTCCAAGAGATGCTCTATTGAAACCTCACCCTTCCTAGGAACTAGTTCCGAGGTGACTGCACTCGGCCGGTCGCTTTCACTCCACAGGCCTCAATTGGTAGCAGCGAAAGGGAGCTGCTACGAGAGGTATCATATAGAGCACGAGAAATTTACCCTACGCTCTCTAACTCAAGTTAGTTAGAACAGCGATAGATTGACGTGTGTTAGAAGGATTGAACCATCAGATGTTGAGCGATTTAACAACGCACTTTCACCTGTCTAGAACTCTCCTTGCAAGCCTGCGGAGGTTAAAGAAACGGTCACGACGACCGCTCCCTTTCATCTAGATTTTTTTGTTATAGAAAGGTTTCAAGACTTTCCGAGTCAAAGCAGTAGTTCACATTATAATCACCCGTTTTTGGCTGAAACTACCTTTCGGTCTTGATGGGCGAAGCCGGTTTTTCCAAACCAAGCTTCGCTTCTATTGGCTATCTGCTGGACAGGTGAAAGTGTTGGATGGTCATATATCCCTTTTTCTTCATTTTTTTCTGTGCATAAGGCCGTCCGCATTCCTCTTACCCTCCACGCCCGCTCCACCTCCCTACTCATAGACGGTAAGTCTCCCTTCGGTCAACCCATCTACTGGAATGTGTGAGCACATTCCATCGATATGAGGAATTCCCTTGAATTCCTCAGCATCCCGTGTATTCGAGAATAACTTGGGAGGGTATTGCGGTGAAAAAAATGAAAGAAAAAGCCTCACCGCAAGAAGTAGATGAAAACCGATTAGCCGAGCCGAAAGGCGAGGTTTACGAAACGCTAGTGAACGAACTGAAAGCTGCAGCTCGAGGAGAGTTGAAGAGCTGTAGACTGATATCCTTCGATGAGAGGCGGTCTTTATGAACGGTGCAGAGATCGCTCCTATCGAAGATGAACTGATAGAGTCCAACGGCGAAATCAGTCAAGCTCTAGTGGAGATCAAGTATGCAAGAGAGAACGACCTACTTGAGAAGAACATCGACGAGATCAAGGAGATGATCAAGAGTGCAGAGTTCAAGCTGAACGTCACTCTCAGAGAGCTTGAAGAGGTGAACTAGATGTACTACTGGAAAGAAGAGAAGAAAGAGGAAAAGAAAGTTCCTTTTCCTGTAACTGAGAGCGTTTTGACACATGTAAACCTTCCCATCGACAAGGAGAGTGGTCGCGATGAGTGAGAGCAAGATATTCGATCAGTACAGGAGTGAAGTTTCTCTCCAAGAGGTCGTGGAAGAACACGACCTTCAACCTTTATCTTCCGAGATATACAGGTCCGAGAGAGTTGACGACCTGTGGAGTCTCACTGACAGGGGCTTCGAACCCCTTGCCTGGACTCCCAACGTGAGGTATCTTCTCTACAACAAGGAGAAGGGGATACTGATCCACGATGTGGAAGGTGATCTCTACATCTGGAAAGATCCAACAGAAGAGACCATTAGGAAACGGGTAGAAGAATATCCCAAAGCGGAAGTCAGTGTCGGAGAGAAATACGACAGCAGGTTTGACAGGAGGTGTGGAAAGTGACTATCAGTGATGTTCAGGATCCTATTCAAGTGCTCAACAGAGGATCGGTCAAGGTGAAAGTCAAGAATTGCGGTAAACTGATGGAGAAGAAGGTCCAGTACAGGCAGACCAACCAGATGGTCTGGCAGATTCGAAGAACATTCCAGGGAGGCTGGACAGACTTTGCGAACGAATTGACGCCGGAGGATAAGGTCAGGGTATTGATCAGGAAAGAGTTTGATGTTAGATATTGAGAGGGAAACGCTCTCTCTTTTTTTTTGATGCATTCGAAAAATGATTAACAGGCAAAGATGTCGGAAAACGTAGGAAATGCGACATCATTAATTTCACCTCCAGAGGTTTAAGAGGATATGATCTTTGCTAAAACACCCCGGAAAA
>Ga0207421_10006352_pt1 | contig 12889 bp, 10 predicted proteins | sample SodLakKL_010_SED_4_FD_187542 | JGI IMG/M metagenome (GOLD analysis project Ga0207421, IMG submission 187542) | Alkaline sediment microbial communities from Lake Tanatar, Kulunda Steppe, Russia - 8KL_010_SED (SPAdes) (version 2) | ecosystem: Environmental > Aquatic > Non-marine Saline and...
TGCAGGGGAAGGGATTCGAACCCTTGAAGGCACTAAGCCATGGGATCTTAAGTCCCACGCGTTTGACCGGGCTCCGCCACCCCTGCAAATACTGAAATAAATCTTAATTTTTCAAATTGAAATGGGGTCACTGAGATTTGAACTCAGGTCACCGGCACCCAAAGCCGGTAGGATACCAGGCTACCCTATGACCCCTTTAGAGATCTAAAAAACCCATTTATTTCAATGAGTATATTGGAAAGTTTATATTGAGATCCTTTTATTTGTTTGTTTTGGTAATAATTAAAGATTTAGAATTTTCCTTACCTTATTCCTTTTGTATCATTCCTTTTCTTTTTTTATCAACGTATTTTTTGAAAGCATCTGGATCGGGTTCTATCCTTATTTTCAGTAGTTCAAAGGTTTTTCTTGTAATGTAAGTTTTTGCTATTTCCCTTAATTCCTTGTTTTCTATATCTATTCTTCTGGGAACTTTATTTTTAAGATCTTGTAATGCCTTTGTAACTATCTTATTACTTACTCTTCCTTTTATTCTGTACTCTTCCTTTTTATCGTCGTACTCTGCTCCTGTTATATCATAAGCTATTTGATCAAGTTCCTCTAAATCTAGTTCTTCTCCCGTATAATCCCATACTTTTCTTTTAAATGAATCATAAATGCTTGCTAGGAGTTTCGCTGCTTCCATAGGATCTGTGTCTTCTCCAAACTTACCTTTCTTTACACATATCCAGTCTCCTATCCTCGCGTGGAATCTAACCTCATCTTGTTTTTCAGTCATTTAACCATCTCCTTTCTTTTTTCATGGTTCTCTAATTATTTAAAAGTTTCACGCGAGTTTTTCAACTTCTTTAGTTTTTTCCTTTCTTGTAAGCATCAGTACTTTTTGTCCTGGATCAATTTTGGTATCTTCCGTAGGTATTATCAGTTCACCGTTCTCATATATTGCAACTACTGAAGAAACATTTGGTTTTTCTACTTCACTAACTTTCTTACCTGACATCTTAGATTTCTCTACAGGCTCCAGTTCAAGTATCACTGCTTCTCCTTTTCCTAGGAAAGATAAATCAACTAATTCTGGTTTTGTTATCACTTGAGAGATGTGTTCAGCTGCATTTGCTTCAGGATATATCGCTCTATCTATACCTAACTTCTTTAATACTTTCTCATCGTAGTGAGTCGCTCCTAATCTTATCCCTACTTCTTCTGCTCCCATTTGTTTAGCAATTAGACCTACAACAAGATTAGTTTCATCAACATCTGTTAATGAAAGAACTGAATCTGCTTCCGATATACCTGCATCTCCAAGTACATTTGGCTTTGTTGCATTTCCTCTTATCGTTAGTGCTTCGTATTCAGAAGCTACTTCATGACATCTATTTCCATCCTTATCTATTACTACGACGTCGTGACCTTCTTCAATTAATATTCTAGTTAAATGTCTTCCTATTTTACCTGCACCTATTATTATAATATACATCAAAGCACCTCTTTTGATTTTTTTAAATTGATTATATTCTTTAAATCCTTCTTGATGTTTTTAGGGAGGGAGTCTTTTTATATTTGAGCAGGAAACCTATCGCGTGCATTATTGGAATTATTTCTATTCTGCCCACTATCATATTGAATACTAATACTCCTTTGGTTATGTTAGACATTCCTGGATTAACTACACCTACCATTAAGCCTCCATTTCCCTGTGATGATGAAGTAGCAAATAATGCATCCCCTGAAGTTACATTTGATTCAGAATAAGTTATTATGAAAGCCCCTAGAATTATGAATGCAATATATAACAGTATAAATACATTCGTAGTGCTTAAATGACGGTTTGTTGCTTCTTGACCTTCTATTTTTCTTGAAAAGTGTGCTCTATCAGGTAAAGCATATTCTTTGATCTTCCAGTATATGGATTTCAAGAATATCCAGAACCTAATCATTTTTAGACCACCGGCTGTAGATCCCGCTGAACCTCCAATAACCATCAGTAAACCTAAAGTTATCTTTATTGCTTCACTCCATTCAACTCCCAACATAGTTTGAAATCCTCCTTCAGTTAACGCCGAGGTAGCGTGGAAGAGAGAATGTCTGATTCCTTCAGATCCATAAAGAGACATGAATTGAGGAACCATCATAAAAGCACCTAGAAGTAGGAGGATTATAGTTAGTTTTACTTGTATGTCTCCAAGATAAGCTTTCCATTTCTTCTTCAAAAACTGATAATGTATGTAGAAAGAGAAAGATCCTAAAAGCATTATAATTGCCAATGAAATTTCTACTCTTATACTATTCATTGCTGCTAATTCTCCCCAAACCATCTCCATTCCATTAGTGCTTATAGCGCTCATAGAATAATTTACAGATTGGAAGAGAGTTAAACCAGATAATAAAAGCAATATAACTCCAATAGTAGTTAAAAGAATGTATACCCACCATATCCTTTTAGCGGTTCCCATTATGCTGGGCCTTAATCTTTCTTCCCTTCCTTCAGCCTTATACAATTTATAAGATTTTATATAAGAGAATATACCTATCAAGGCAAGCATTATTATACCTGCACCACCTATCCAAGCCTGTGTACTTCTCCAAAACATTAAACTATTTGGAAAAGCAGCAGTCTCTCCTCTTAAGGGAGTTGAACCTGTTGTTGTAAAGGCTGAGACTGAATCAAAATAAGCATTACTTGGACTTACTCCATGCATCATGTAGGGAACAGCCCCAAATAAAGGTAGAATGAACCAGGCTATAACAACCATGCTGAAGGCATGTGTTTTCTTAGTATCTTTATTAGTACTAAATAACCTATTAAGAAGAATTCCAAAGGAAAAAGTAAGTATAGCAGGTACTAAGAAGTAATTTAATTCAGATACTCCTTCCAAATAGATTAAAGAAACGATTATTGGAAGTAGAAAAGCCGCTGAGAAATACATTGTGATTTCTCCAAGATCTCTGAATACAACTTTCACATCTTCGAATCCCAATATGGTCATTCAATCACTTTCTCTAAATCCTTTTCTTCTTATTACTTTCGATCTCTATATTATTCTTGGACCTATGAGACTTAGAAGAACTTCTTATTTAAATTATTTTCAATAATTGAGAAAAACAAAGATATGCAGAAGAAATATCAAATCATGAAAAGTTTTTTTCTAAAAAACTTTATTCTTCATCTAAAAATGTTCTAGCTTCCTTTTCAGTATCTAAAACAATGAAAGTAGTTGTCTTAGCTACAGAAGGATGTGCCAACTCATTCTTTATGAAATGGTCTAAATCCTGCATTGATTTACACTTGATACCTGTGAGTAAATCATATTGACCTGTAGTAGTATAAACAGCGTATATATTTGGATTTATTTTAAGTTTATTTATTATTTGATCCAAGGAACGTGATTTAACCTCGATTCCTATTATAGCAGTTACATCATATCCAAGTTTATCCCAATCGATAACTGCATGATATCCTCTTATTATTCCTTTTTCCTGAAGCTCGTTTATTCTATTCCTAACGGTTCCAGGAGAGACATCTATGTCTTCAGCTATTTCTCTATAACTAGCTCTTCCATTTTCTCTCAATTCTCTTATTATAGCGAGATCCTTATCATCGACTTCTTTTCTTGGATACATGTTGTAAAAATAAGCATTCGAAGTATTTAAATGTTCACTTTTTTGTAAAAAATAATAAAAATACTATGGATAAACAAAAAATATGAGAAATAAAACAATGGTTTGAATAATCAAAAACTTATGTTTAAATTATTTTAAAGTCATTCAAAGAAAAATAAACTAAATAATTCTTCGAGAAATTCTAACAAATTTATAAAAGAAAAACTATTCTAAAAAAACATGTCAAAAGGACTAAAATCTCAAGAAGTGAAGAAAAAAATTGAAAAACATGGCTATAACCAGTTAGAAAAAGTAGAGAGAACTAGCTCTCTAAAGGTACTTCTCAACCAATTCAAAAATAATGTAATGATATGGATACTTATAGTAGCTGCTGCAGCCGCATTACTAACTGCTAAAACAGCTGAATTTTACTTTGTTTCTCTCATAATAGTAATTGTTGCATTTATGGGGTTTTTCCAGGAATGGAAAGCGGAAAAGGCAATGGAAGCACTTAGAAAAATGTCTTCACCGACAATAAAAGTTTACAGAGATGGAGAGTTAAAATCAATTCCAACCAAAGAACTAGTGCCTGGTGACTTGATAAAACTTGAAACTGGAAATAAAGTTCCAGCTGACGCAGAAGTTATAGATCCAAAAAACCTAAAAGTAGATGAATCCATATTAACGGGAGAAAGTAGATCAGTTGCCAAAGAAGATGGAGAAATGATTTACTCGGGAACCTCTATTTCCAGAGGAAGATGTGAAGCTATAGTAAGGAAAACTGGAATGGATACCAAGCTTGGAGAAATAGCGGGAGGACTCCAGAAAAAAATAGTTGAAACGCCACTTCAAAAAAAAGTGAAAAAACTCTCCAAAAAAATAGGTTACATAGCTATAATTACTTCAATTATCCTACTGGCAATAGGATTCACTATAGGAGCACCCAGTGAGGAAATTGTAACTGTTACGATAGCTATAGCGGTAGCAGTAGTTCCAGAAGCTTTACCTCTAATAATAACATTAACACTATCTTTAGGTATGAAAAAAATGGCTAAGAAAAAAGCTCTAGTAAAGAAAATGCTAGCAGTAGAAAGCCTTGGATCCACAACAGTAATATGTACTGATAAAACAGGTACACTTACAAAGAATGAAATAACTGTGAAAAAGATATTTACAAATGGAAAAGAGATAAATATAGAAGGATCTGGATATGAGACAAAAGGAAAAATAACTATAGAGGATAGAGAAATAAATATAGATGAAAATAATTCCTTAAACTACATAATAAAAGCTTCCTCTCTATGTAATGATTCTGAAATAAATTTTAATGGAAAAGAACCAGAAATTCATGGAAATCCAACGGAAGCATCTTTGTACACTCTAGTAGAAAAAACTAAATATACTAATGATGAAATCAGAGAAAAATACGAAAGAGTAGAAGAAATAATGTTCTCTTCAGCCAGAAAAAGAATGACCACAATACATAAAAAACCAGAAGGGAAAGGACACATAGCATTCATGAAAGGAGCTCCAGAAGTGGTTCTGGAAAGATGCACTCATATACTTGAAGGAAATGAAAGGAAAAAACTAACTCAAGACAAAAAGAAACAAATTCTAAGTAAAAACAAGGAATTTGCTAAAAAAGCGATGAGAATTCTTTCATTTGCCTACAGAGAAGATGCTCCTGTAAGTTCTAACAAAGATGAAGTTGAAAAGGAAATGACTTTCCTTGGATTGGCTGGAATGATTGATCCTCCAAGAGAAATGGTTCCAGAAGCAATTAAAAAATGTAAAAAAGCAGGAATAACCGTTAAGATGGTTACGGGAGATAACCCAGAAACTGCAAAAGCAATAGCTAAAAAAATAAACCTCACAGATAATCCAAAAGTGATTACCGGTGAAGAAATCTATGAAATGAATAATGAAGAACTAAAAGAAATAATAGAAGATGTAGATATCTACGCAAGAACATACCCAAATGACAAATTAAGAATAATAAAAGCACTTCAAGGACACGGGGAAATAGTAGCAATGACAGGGGACGGAGTAAATGATGCGCCCGCGGTAAAAAATGCAGATATTGGAATAGGTATGGGTATAAAAGGAACGGATGTAACTAGAGAAGCAAGCGACATCGTACTACAAGATGATAATTTTAATACAATAGTAGAAGCTGTAAAAGAAGGTAGAAGAATATATTCAAACATAGAAAAATTTACAAGTTTCCTACTTTCACGTAACTTTACAGAAGTAATGCTCATAGGAATAGTGTTAGCAGTTATAAGGGATTTCACGTTCTTACCATTAATAGGAATGCAAATACTATTTTTAAACATGATTGGACAGGTTGGACCTGGATTGGGTCTAGGTATTGACCCAGCAACAAAAGGAATAATGAATAAACCTCCAAAAGAACCTGAAAGAGAATTATTAAACCGTAAAAATCTTTTTGTAATTACTTCTGCAGCAATAACAATGGTTTTAATGGCGGGAATTTCTTTCATATATGGAAATATATTGGGAAGTTTGGAATTAGCCAGAACAATGACATTTGCATCAATATCAATAATGATTATTGCAAATGCATATAACTTCAAATCTTTAGAAAAATCATTATTAAAACTGAATCTTTTCAAAAACAAATGGATGATACTCGCAACTTTATTAACTATACCTCTAATCATTTTAGCAATTTATTTACCAATACTACAAATCATATTTGATCATGTTGCTCTAAATAGAATTCATTGGACAGTAGCATTAATAACTGGATTAACTACAGTAATTTTAATAGAGATAGTGAAGAGAATTTCGAAATACATTGATCTTTAATGCTCCGACCGGGATTTGAACCCGGGTCTCGAGCTAACTCCAATCTCTAGAAATCTTTTTGATCAAACTTTTTCTAAAAGTTTGTTTTGATCAATCTTTTTCCTAAAAAGTTTTCGAGAGGCTCGAATCCTTGGCCACTAGACTATCGGAGCACTTCTTGAAATGTTAAAATATTCAAGAATTTATTGACTCAGAAGATACTTAAATCTTTTGGTAAGGATACATCTTATGATTTTTTCAATTATTTTTAGTGGGTCCGGGGAGATTTGAACTCCCGTTCTTCGCCATGTGAAGGCGACGTCATAGCCACTAGACCACGGACCCTTTAGAAAATCTCTTATTTTTTTAAATTTTTAAACCATCAATTACAGATTCCGTTGAAAAAACATTATTTATTTACAGATTATTAAATCTTAGGATAGTTGAACTAAATGTTTATGTAGATTTTTTACAATTTTTTCATTAGTTATTTAAGGGACGAGTTAATTAAGAGAGTTAGAGGAGCAAAGGTAAGATTTCGCCATGCTCACCCAGAGGCGATAAAATGATAGAAATAAGAGAAGGACCTTCAAAGGCAGATGGAACACCTACAGATATAGTTATAGCTACAACTAACCCGATGGGAAAAGGTGTAAATAGATACAAGAAGCTGTTAAGTGAGAGGATTTTAGCTAGATGTGGATCTGATAGAGCTCCCGAAGATGAATACAATATAGTGATAGATAGATACGATGCTAAGGAAATTATAAGAGCAGCAATCTACGGTGGACTGGATCATCAAGATGGTCTACATGAGGAAGAATTTATAAAGAAAAATGGGGAAAATTCAGAGTATACTTTGATAATAAATAAGGCTCTTAGTGAAATGGTTCTTTTCGTGGATGGAGATACTTATCCTTTGAGAAATAACAAAGAACTTGGAAGAAAAAAAGCAAATATTAATAGCCCCGAGCGGATTTGAACCGCTGTCAACAGGTCCAGGGCCTGCTATGCTTTTACGTAACTCTTACTATCCTTATTAAACCATAGTGAAAAGAGTTAGACCGCTACACTACGGGGCTTTTTGAAACTAGTTATTTACTTTTTAGTTTTTAAGAATTTCTCTATTCTGCTTATTCCTTCTTTTATTCTTTCTTCAGGTTCAGATACAAAAGTTAGTCTAATGTGATTTTTACCTTCATCTCCAAAGTAACCTCCTGGAATTACTACTATCTCTTCTTCTTCATATAGAGAGTCCGATAACTCTTCTTCATCCTTGAATCCTTCCATATAATTGGATAGATCTACGAAGAAGTAGAATGCTCCTTCTGGGTCAGTGAATCCTGCTTCCGGTAGTTTCTTTTCTAATTCTTGTTTCATTATGTTCTTTCTATGCTTGTAAGTAGGTAGAACATTTTCTTTTATGTATTTTCTTTTATATTTTCCTCTTTCTCTTAGGAAGTGTTGTAGGAATATCTGTGATGTGTGATTTATGCATAGGGCTTCGTACTGAAGTAACTGAGTTATGTTTTTTATGAAGTGTTCAGGACCGTATGTATATCCTATCCTCATTCCAGGTATCGAACCTGTTTTTGAGAAGCTATTACACGTTATTGTATTTTCTCTTGCCCCATATTTTCTTGAATTTATAAATTCAGCATCTCCATAGGTTATATCTTTATATATATCATCTGTTATAAGCCATAGATCTTCATCTTCCACTATTTCAACTATTCCCTTTAAATTCTCATTCGTGAGCATTCTGCCAGTTGGGTTATCGGGTGAAATTATCATTATTACTTCCGTGTCCTTTGTTATTGCTTCATTTATTTTTTCAGGTGTCATTTGGAAGTCTTCTTGCCAAGTTGTTTTTAGCCTTTTGATTTTTCCTCCTGCTAACTTTATAGTTTGAGGGTAACCAACGTACTCAGGATCTTGAATTATTACTTCTTGACCAGGATTGATGATAGTTTGTAAAGTTGCATATAATCCCTGTGTTCCACCGTGTGTTAAAGTTATTTCTTTCTCTGGATCTATTTTGATATCTTCTTCTTCCTCAATTATATCTGTAATTGCTTTTCTAGTCTTTAAAGTTCCTGGTGTAGAACAATATATGGTTGATTTCTGTGGTTCTTCCTTCATTTTTTCTGCGAGGTAATTCATAGAGTCTTGAGAAGGTGCTAAACTAGGTGCTCCTCCTCCAAAACTTATTATTGATTCTTTTTCTCCCGCTTTTTCAAGTAATCGAGCTATTCTTCTTATCGGGGAACCTTCTATCTTTTCAGTTCGTTTCGATAGATCTTTATATCTCTTCATTTTACTTCATCCTCTGCTTTTGAAACTATTCTTTTAACTCTTCCTATTGTATCTGGATTTACCGATATTGAATCTATTCCTTCCTTGATTAGGAACTCTGAAAATTCCGGATATATACTGGGTAATTGTCCACATATGCTCACGGTTTTTCCTTTTTTATGCGCTTTACGTATTATTTGTGATATTGATTTCTTAACAGCTTCATTTCTTTGATCGAATACCCCTAATTTAGCGAGTATTTCTGAATCTCTATCTGCACCTAGTGTTAATTGTGTTAAATCATTTGTTCCAATTGAAAATCCATCGCAATATTCCGCAAATTCTTCTATCAGTAGAACATTTGATGGTACTTCCGCCATCATCCATATTTTTAGGTCCTCGCCTCTTTCAAGACCGTGTTTTTTCATTAATTCTTCAGTTTCTTTCATTTCTTTTATAGTTCTAACGAATGGAATCATTAAATGTATGTTTTTCTGTTCTCTTCTAGCTTTTTTTATTGCTTTGAGCTCCAACTCAAATGCTGGTTGAAATTCTTTTGATGTATACCTTGAGCATCCTCTCCATCCTATCATAGGGTTGTGTTCCTTCGGTTCATGTTTTTCTCCCCCTTTAAGCCTTCTGTATTCATTTGTCTTAAAATCGCTAAGTCTTAAAATAACTGGTCGAGGGTCAAATGCTTTTGCTACTTTTAATATTCCTTCTGATAGTTTATCTATGAATTTTTGTTGTTCTCCTTTTTCTATTAGGGACAGAGGATGTTCTTTTACATGTGTTGCTAGTATGAATTCTTCTCTCATTAATCCTACTCCATCAACCGGTTTTTTAGATATTTCATCAGCTATTTCAGGTACTCCTAGGTTTACATATATATTAGTTTCCGTTTCAGGTACAGGTAAATCCTCTTCATGTTCTTCAGACTCAACTACTCCTCTAAATACTTCTCCATGTGTACCGTCAACACTAACTACTTCACCTTCCTTTATTTTCTTCGTAGCATTTTCAGTTCCCACTACACAAGAAATTCCTAGTTCTCTAGAAACTATGGAAGCATGAGATGTTAATCCTCCTTCATCAGTAACTATTGCTGATGCTCTTCTCATTGCTGGAACCATATCTGGATTTGTCATTTTAGTTACGAGAACATCTCCTTTTTCCACTTTACTTAATTCATTTAAATCGTGAACAATTCTAGCTTTTCCATGTTCTATTCCAGGACTTGCAGCCATTCCTTTAATTATTATATCTCCTTTAGATTTCCCCATAGTTTTTATAGTTCTTTCTGACCAAGCGGTTTCTGGCCTTGATTGCAGTATATATATTTTTTCTTGTTTTTTATCGTAACCCCATTCTATATCTTGTGGGAAATTGTAATGTTCTTCTATTTTTATAGAATAATCAGATAATTTCTTTATTTCTTTATCTGAGAGAACTTGTGCTTTTCGTTTTTCTTCAGAAACTTTTTTTTCAATTGTTCCTCCTTTCGGATTATCTACAAGTTTTTTCTTTTTCGTAGCGATTTTTTTCTCTTTAATTTCAAGCGTCTCTTTGTCCACGAAATAAGTATCAGGTGTTACTTTACCTCCAACTATGTATTCTCCAAGCCCCCATGATCCTTCTATAGTAATAACACTATTATCACCGTTTCTCAGATCTAAAGTAAATAATACTCCTGATGATTCAGATTTAACCATTTTTTGTATTGCTACAGATAAAGCTGCATCCATATGATTGAATCCTTTTCTTTCTCTATAGTAAATTGCTCTATTAGTGTATAAAGAAGCGAAGCATTCTTTTATTTTTTCCAATACATTCTCTATTCCTCTAATATTAAGATAAGTATCTTGTTGTCCTGCAAAACTAGCTCCCTTTAGATCTTCAGATGTTGCACTTGATCTAACAGCTACTTCAGGTTCTCTACCAAGTTTTTCTTTAAGTTCCTTGTGTTTTTCTCTTATTCCTTCCTTGACTTCTTCAGGTATTTCACCATTTAAAATTATCTTTCTTACTTCTCGGCCCACTTCATTCAATTTTTCCGTATCTTCAGGATCTTTCAATTCTTTTAATTTATCTCTAATTTTCCTAACAAGCTTATTATCATCTAAATATTCCCTGTAAGATTCGGTTGTAACTACGTATCCAGGTGGAACTGGAACATCTACTTTATTTAATAATTCACCTAAATTAGCGTTTTTACCGCCTACTAAGTACTTTTTATTGGAATCAATCTCACTGAAAGAAGCTACGTATCTTGGTATTTAAATCACCCTTTTATCTGTGAACTATTAACGAATGTTTCTTATGAATAGGTAAAACACTTACCCTTTATATCTCTTTGTTACAATAACTTAACTGGTGATTAACAATGGCACAATATGAAACAATAAAAGAAAAAACTTTCGAATATGGAAATAACTTCATAGAAGTTTCCAGAAAAAAAGTGACAGGTGAAAGCGGAGAAACAGAATTTATAAACTTCTCCAAAGGATTCTACAACGATGATCAAGAGAAAACCTATAAATCTGGATTTGGATTCTCAGCAGACAACGAAGAAGCCGTAAAATTCATGAAGAAAGCTCTAGACGAAGTATAAAAATGCTGTAGAATGAAAAACCTAAGATAAAGCATTTAATCTGAAATCAATTTTTTTAGGAAAAGGTCTCTAAAAGAGACCTTTAGCACTAATTTTTATCTATATAGGTCTAAACTTTGAAAATAATGGGAAAACAATTACATTTTCATAACCCTTGTTTTTATAAACTCTTGAATTCCTTAAATATGTGAGGTAATTCAAATGAATAGAAAATTAATTCCTCTAATATTCATTGGACTCCTAATAATAGGAATAGGTTGTCTCAATGACATACCAATAGAGGAAGAAATGGAACACGAACTAGTAATGAATATAGAAGGAGAAGGAATATTGGAACCTGCAGAAGGAACCCACAACTACACGATAGGTGAAGAAGTAACAATAAAAGCAGAAGCAGAAGAAGATTGGGAATTCGTAGAATGGGCCGGAGACTATGAAGGAACAGATATAGAAACAACAATAACAATGAACGACAGCAAAAACATCACAGCATATTTTGAAGAAGTAGAAGAAGATGAAAATGATGAAGACGATGAAGAAATAGATGTCGGAGAACCTGGAGAAACAGTAATTGCATTCTTAGAGAAAATGTACGACGGTAACATAGAAGAAACTGCTGAATACTTAGTAAAAGAAGAAGCAGAACAATTTGAACAGGAATTAGAAGAAATGTCAGAGGAAGAACTACAACAGATTAAGATGATGATGGAAGAAGTAGATGTTGAAACAACAATAAAGAGTGAAGAGATAACCAACGGCGAAGCAACAGTGGAAGCAGAATTAATAGTTTCTGCAACTGATCCAATGACAGGTGAAGAAGTCGAAGAAACCGAGCTAGCTTCATTTATACTATTGGAAGAAAATGGAGAATGGAAGATAAGTGAAGAAGCAGCTGCAGGGTTTTAGATAAATAACTAATCCTTAACTTTTTTCTTTTTATTTTTTCTTTATATAGTAGTCGCAGAAATCTGTGAATTGACATTTTTCACATTTTGGATTCCTAGGCAAACATATATCTCTTCCAAAGTGTATCAGAGCAACGTGAAAGAATCTTCTATCCTCTTTAGGTGTTATTTCTTCCAATTTTTTCTTAACTTCTTCTTTAGATGCTTCTTTAGGTAACCATCCCCATCTTTTAGGTATTCTATTTACATGAGTATCCACAGCAATAGTATTTATATCAAAACCAAAACATCTTGTAACATCAGCTGTCTTGTAACCTACTCCAGGAAGTTTCATTAATTCTTCTCTAGATCTAGGTACTTCTCCATCGTGTTCTTCAAGTATTTTTTCAGTAGTTTTTTTTATTCTCTTTGCTTTTTGATTGTACATCCCCGCTTGCTTTATCAGTTCCTTTATCTCTTCTTCGGAGAGATCATTCATCTTTTCCAGTGAATCTGCTTCTTTGAACAATTTTCTACTGGCTTTTTTTGTTCTTTCTTCTTTGGTTCTCTGTGAAATTATACAACTAATTAGAACAGCGTATGGGTTTCTAGAATTATCTTCAGCAGCGGTTTCCAATTCGCTGTATCTTTCTTCAAAAAACCTCTTTATTTCTTTATATTGTTCCTT
>Ga0207421_10006353_pt1 | contig 12888 bp, 10 predicted proteins | sample SodLakKL_010_SED_4_FD_187542 | JGI IMG/M metagenome (GOLD analysis project Ga0207421, IMG submission 187542) | Alkaline sediment microbial communities from Lake Tanatar, Kulunda Steppe, Russia - 8KL_010_SED (SPAdes) (version 2) | ecosystem: Environmental > Aquatic > Non-marine Saline and...
GCCGTCTGCGGCATCGACGGCGCCGGCCGACGCAGCGCCCGCGCGCACGGCGACCTCGGCGACGTCCTCGGCGGCGTCGCGCTGCCGACCGACGACGGTCAGGTTGGTCTGCAGGCGCCCGGCCGCGACCGCGACGGCCCGCGCCGCGCCACCCGTGCCGAACACGATCAGTCGGTCACCCGCGGCCACCGCGATGTCGGCGGTCAGCGCATCGCGCAGCCCGACCGCGTCGGTGTTGTCGCCCAATAACCCGTCGGCGTTCCACACGAGCGTGTTGACCGCGCCCACCAGCCGGGCCTCCTCGGTCAGGCGGTCGCACAGAGCCATGACGGCCCGCTTGTGGGGCACGGTGACGTTGGCGCCGACGGCTCCGACAGCGCCCAGTCCGTGGACCGCCACCTCGATGTCGCTGTCTCTGACCGGGGTCACGAGGTAGACGAGGTCGAGATCGTGCTCGGCGAAGGCCGCGTTGTGGATCACCGGGGACAGCGAGTAGCGCGCGGGCCAGCCGAGCAGCACGACCAGCCGGGTGGTGGCGACCGGCCAGGGTGTGCCGGCGGGCCCGCGGCTCACTGGCAGCGCCCCGCGTCCCGGAACGCCTGCACGTTGACGTTGTGCTCCTCGCCGGTCTCGGCGAAGACGTGGGTGCCGTCGCACTCGGGGTCGAGTACGTAGAAGAAGAACGGCACCGCTTCCGGGTTGAACGCTGCGCGCAGGGACGCGGCACCGGCACCGGCGATCGGCGTCGGTGGCAGCCCGTCGATGCGGTAGGTGTTGTGCGGGTGCTCGATCTCGAGGTCGTCGAAGGTGACGATCTGCGTCGGCCCACCGCCGAGCGCGTAGACCACGGTCGCGTCGATCTGCAGGCGCATCCCGTCGACGAGCCGGTTGGCGATGACGCCCGCGATCGTCTCGCGTTCGTCATCGACTCGGGTCTCGCGTTCGATCAGGGAGGCGAGCACGAGCCGCTCGTAGAAGGTGAGTTCGAGCTCGTCGACCAGGCTCTCGTCGCCGCCGGCGTCCTCGTCCGCGAGTTCGTCGACGGGTTCGCCGGTGTCCTCGCCGCCGAGCGCGCCGTTCTCCGGTGGTGGTGCGCCCGGATCGTCGGTCGCTTCCGGGATGCCGTCGAGGGTGCGGCCGAGCTGTTCGACCATGCGCTGGAGCACCTGCAACGGGGTCGCGTCGTCAGGGACGTCGTAGGTCTCGGGGAACAGCAGGCCCTCGAAGGGCTCGATGTCCGGGTCGTTGTCGGGCCCGGGCAGCTCGGACGGTTCCGGCACCCACTCCGGGATCTGCAGGGTCCCGGGCGCGTTCTCGCCGACCTGCAGGCGCTCGTTGAGCACCGCGCGGAAGTCGTCGACACCGTGCGCGGCGAACTGGTCGTCCAGACGCGCCAGCGTCTGTTCGACCGTCAGGCCCTCCTGGACGGTGAAGCGGATCTGCGGCGGGCTGAGTGGCCCGGCAGCCAATACCTCGACCGCCTCGTCGATGCTCATGCCCGTCTCGAACTCGAACAGGCCCGGCTGCAGACCGGTCGCCAGGCCCTCCTCATCGGCGGTCAGCCGGAACCGGACCGCACTGCCGATCACGTTCAACTCGGCCAGGTCCTCGCCGACGCTGCGCAGCGTCTGACCGCGACCGACCTCGTACTCGACGGGTACGCCCGCCTCGAAGTCCTCCCGGAACAGGTTGGTGTCCAACCAGTAGACCCCCGCCGCGCCGGCCGCCACGAACAGCAGGAAGAAGGCGAGGAACCACTTCGATCCACGGCTCAGACGCACAGCGGCCCCTCACCCATCACTCGCCCGTCGATCCGGTGCGCCGACGGCGCTGCGATTCCAGCACAGACTGCAGGATCACGCTCGCCGCGACGCGGTCGACCGCGTCCTTGCGATCCGCGCGTGAGACGTCCGCGTCGAGCAGCACGCGTTCGGCCTCGACGGTCGTGAAGCGCTCATCCGCGAGCAGGACCGGCAGTCCGGTGCGCTCGCGCAGACGGTCCGCGATATTGCGGGCGTGGCGCGCGGCCTTGCCCTCCCGGCCCTCCAACGACCGGGGGTAGCCGACGACCAGGCCGGCTGCCTCGTGCCGATTGGCCGCGTTGACCAGCGCATCGGTCAGGGGTCCGTCCTGGTCACGCGGGACGTGGAGTGTCTCCGCCGGTGATGCGAGCACCTGGCCCGGGTCCGACACCGAGATACCGACCCGGACCTCACCGAGGTCGATCGACATCAGCCGACCCTCGGTCGGCAGTTCGTCTCCGAGATCCGCCATCAGACGCCTCCCGCGATCGTACGCGCTTCGGTGGCTGCGACCTGCAGCGCCTCGTCGAGCTTGTCACCCTGCTTGCCGCCGGCCTGGGCCAGGTCACCCTTGCCGCCGGCGCCGCCGCCGACGATCTGTGCCGCGGGGTGCAGGATCGGGCGGGCCTCGACACCGGCGTCGGCCAGGTCCTTGGTCACCGCGCAGACCAGTTGCGCCTTGCCGTCGTCGGTGGCGGTCCCGAGCACGACGACCGCCTTGGAGCCGAGGTGGCCGCGCACCTCACCGGCGAGGCTCCGGAGGTCATCCATCACCAGGCCGTCGATGCGGGCGACCACGACGGCCAGTCCGTCCTCGCGGGTGGCATCGTCGGCCAACTGCTTGGCCTGCCGCGACAGCCCGGCACCGCGGGCCTTGGCCAGTTCCTTCTCCGCGGCCTTGAGACGTTCCATGAGCGCCTGCACGCGGGACGCCGCCTCGCTGGTCGGTGCGTCGACCAGGCGGGCGACCTCCTCCGCGACCAGCCGTTCCCGCGACAGGAACCGCAGGGCGTCGTGGCCGGTCAGTGCCTCGATGCGGCGGGTGTTGGAGCCGATCGACTCCTCCCGCACGATCGTGATCGTGCCGATCTTGGCGCCGGACGGCACGTGGGTCCCACCGCACAGCTCCTTCGAGAAGTCGCCGATCGTCACCACCCGGACCACCTGGCCGTACTTGTCGCCGAAGTTGGCGACCGCACCGGCGGCCTTGGCCTCGTCGATCGACATGACCTCGGTCTGGACGTGCGGGTCCCGCAGCACGCGTTCGTTGATCGCGTTCTCGAGCTCCTGCACGCGCTCGTTGGACAGCGACTCGAAGTGGGGGAAGTCGAAGCGCAGCCGGCCCGGCTGCACCAGCGACCCGGCCTGCTGAGCATGGTCGCCGACGGCCTCCTTGATCTGGGCGTGCAGCACGTGGGTCGCGGAGTGGCTGCGCGCGGTCGCCACGCGCCGATCCGCGTGGACCACGGCCTCGACGGGCTGGCCCTGGCTGACCTCGCCGGCGACCACGCGGGCTCGGTGGACCGTCAGGCCCTCGATCGCCTCCTGGGTGTCGAGGACCTCCAACCGGCCCGTCGCGGTGGTCAGGACCCCGGCGTCGCCGATCTGCCCACCACCTTCGGCGTAGAAGGGTGTGCGAGGCAGCACGATCTCCACCTCGTCGCCCTCGCCGGCGGCCTGCAGCAGCCCGCCGGGGGTGATGATCGCGCCGAGCTCCGCCTCCGCGGCCAACCCGTCGTAGCCGACGAAGTCGGTCGTGCCGACCAGCCCGGCGGCTTCGCGGTAGGTCTCGACGGGCACGCCGCCGCCGCCCTTCTTCGCGCCGGCGCGGGCACGCTGGCGCTGCGCCTCCATCAACTCGTCGAACGCGTCACGGTCCAGCGGCAGGCCCGCGTCCTCCGCGATCTCCGCGGTCAGATCGATCGGGAACCCGAACGTGTCGTGCAGTTCGAACGCCGCGTCGCCGGGGAACCGCTTGCCGCTGCGGCTGGCCTCGGCGGGGTCGGCGCCGTCGGTGATCGTGTCGATGACCTGCTCGAGGCGTTCCAGGCCGTCACGCAGGCGCGTTCCGAAGTCCGTCTCCTCCGCCCCGGCCACCCGCGTGATCAGCTCCCGCTGCCGTTCGAGGTCGGGGTAGGACGCCTTGTTGGAGGCGATGACCGCTTCGACCATCGGCAGGATGACGCTCTCACCCTCGCCGACCTTCAGGCCCAGCAACTGCCCGTGACGCACCGCGCGCCGCAGCAGGCGCCGCAGCACGTAGCCGCGGCCCTCCTTGGCGGGCAGCACCCCGTCGGCGATCAGGAACGCCGAGGTCCTGGCGTGCTCCGCCAGCACCCGCAGGCTGACGTCGGTGTCCGCATCCTCGCCGTAGCTGCGGCCGGTCAGGTCGCTGGCGCGCTCGATCAGCGGGACGAACAGGTCGGTGGCGAACACGTCGGCCACGTCCTGCTTGAGCAGCGCCATGCGTTCCAGTCCGAGGCCGGTATCGACGCTCTGCGCCGGGAGGTCGCCGACGACCTCGCCGTCCTCGTCCTGCTCGTACTGCATGAACACGAGGTTGTAGTACTCGAGGTAGCGCTCGCCGTTGGCCTCCGGACCGCCTGCCTCGCCCCAGTCGGGGCCGCGGTCGTAGTGCAGTTCGCTGCACGGCCCGCAGGGACCGGGACCACCGAGCGACCAGAAGTTGTCGGACGCGTCCAGGCGCGTCGCACCCTCCGGCGCACCGACGCGTTGGATCCGCTCGGCGGGCACCGCGGTCTCCTCGAGCCAGATGGCCTCCGACTCGTCATCGGATTCGTGGATCGTGGCCCAGATGCGGTCGGGGTCGAGCCCCATCGGACCGATCGAGAACTCCCACGCGTACCGGATCGCCTCACGCTTGAAGTAGTCGCCGAACGAGAAGTTGCCGAGCATCTCGAACATCGACAGGTGGCGGGTGGTGCGGCCGACGTTCTCGATGTCGTTGGTGCGCACGCACTTCTGGAAGCTGGTGGCTCGCGGGTGCGGCGGCTTCGCATCGCCGAGGAAGTAGGGCTTGAACGGGACCATCCCGGCGATCGTCAGCAGCAGGGTCGGGTCATTGGGGATCAGCGGCGCAGAGCTGTAGCGCTTGTGATCACGTTCCTCGTAGAAGTTCAGGAACGTCTCTCGGATGGTCAGGGAGTCCACGTCGATCCTCAGCTGGTCGTACCCGTATCAGCAGGTCAGGGTGCCGCATCGCGGGGGTGGCGGGGAACACCGGGCGCAGGGGGCGCGATCGGTGTCAGCCGCCGAGGGCCCGGCGGACGCTCGGAACCTCGAAGCGACTGCGCAGTTCCGCTTCGCGTTCGGCGGCGGCGATCCGGCCGTCGGCGCTGGCTTCGCGGTAGCGCTCGAGCAACGTTCCGGCGGCCCGGCCGGCCTGTCCTGCGAGGTTGACGGGAGCCACGGCACGTTGCGCGTCGTCGAGGCGCTTGATGACGTAGGCGCCGATCAGCAGACCGGCACCGAGACCCAACGCGACCGAGAACGCGCGCTTCACGAGCCGTCCGCCCGCATCTTGCGCGCGGTGCGCGCCGCGCCGGCCCCGAACGCCGCGACCTTGATCAGCGGGTTGGACACCGTGGCGTGCACGACCCCCACCAACTGGTCGGTCGTGGCGGTGATCGACTGGACACCGGCGACGATCGTGTCCACCCGTGCCAGTTCGACGTTGACGCCCGCGACGGTCTCGTTGACCCCGCGCAGGATCGGCACGGTCTCCTCGGTCACGCCCTTGATCGTGCGCACCGTCTCGTCGAGCACCTTCATCGCGCGCGTCACGAACACGCACAGCACGATGACGAGCACGCCCCAGAACAGTGCTGCGGTCAGTACCGCCCAATCTCTGACGGTCACGGCCTGCCATCCTTTTCGTTGCTGACGCTCGGTCCCTTGCGGCCCCCGCGGGAGTGCTCCGCAGCCAACCGACGCAGTTCGGCGACGCGGTCCGCGACGGCTCCCTCGTGTCCATGGCGGCTGGGTTCGTAGAACCGCGCGCCCTGGAGTTCATCGGGGAGGTGGTGCTGGTCCGGCACGAAGCCACCGGGGTGGTCGTGAGGATAGTCGTAGCCGGCGCCGTGTCCGATGTCCGCGGCACCGCGGTAGTGACTGTCCCGCAGATGCGCCGGAACGTCGAGGTTGCCGTGCTTGCGCACCGCCTCCAGCCCGGCACCGATGGCGCGGGTGACGCTGTTGGATTTGGGAGCGACGGCCATCGCGATCGCGGCGTGTGTCAGGGCGTAGCGCGCCTCCGGCAGGCCCACCTTGTCGAGCGCGTCGAAGGCCGCCAGCGCGGTCGGCAGCGCCTGCCGGTCGGCGAGCCCGACGTCCTCGGAGGCGAAGATCACCATCCGCCGCGCCAGGAACCGGGGGTCCTCCCCCGACTCCAGCATCCGCAGCAGCCAGTACACGGCAGCGTCGGGGTCGGAGCCGCGCAGCGATTTGATGAACGCCGAGACCTGGTCGTAGTGACCGTCCGCCGTCTTGTCGTAGCGGAACCGCTGCATGGCCTGGGCGACTTGGTCGCGTTCGATGTGCGCTTCCGGACCGTCGGTGCCTGCGGTGGTGACGCCCGCCGCGGCCGCCGCGACCTCCAATGCGCTGAGTGATGCCCGCGCATCCCCGTCGCCGACGTGCAAGAGGTGGTCGATCGCCTCCTCGTCGAGGCTGACGCGTCCCCCGAAGCCACCCTGCGGGTCCGCGCAGGCGCGGTCGAGCAGCGCGCGGATGTCGTCGTTGGTCAGGGGCTGCAGGCGGATCAGCTGACAGCGCGACAGCAACGGAGCGTTCAGTTCGAAGAAGGGGTTCTCGGTCGTCGCCCCGATCAGGGTCACCCAGCCGGCTTCTACGCCTGGGAGCAGCGCGTCCTGCTGGCTCTTGGAGAAGCGGTGGATCTCGTCGACGAACAGCACGGTGCGGCGGTCGCGGATCTGCTGGCGGCTGCGGCCCTCCTCGATGATCCTGCGGACGTCCTTGACACCGGCGGTGACCGCGGAGATCTCGGTCCAGGCCGCGTCGATGTGCGCGGCGATGACCGTGGCCAACGACGTCTTGCCGACCCCGGGCGGGCCCCAGAGCAACAGGGATCTGAGTTCGCCCTGGTCCAGCATCGAACGCAGTGGCGTGCCGGGGCCGAGCGCATCGGCCTGGCCCACGTACTCGTCGAGGTTTTGGGGTCGCAGCCGGGCCGCCAGCGGCATGCTGGACGGCACGGCGCGTGGGCGGGCGTGATCCCCGCCGCGGTCGCCCGACTGGCCAACGGACCCCACGGACGGATCCGACGCCGGGTCGGACCCCGCGTCAGCATCGCCGAAGAGCTGCTGATTGGACACGGCCGCACCCTACTGGCCGGCCTGCTACTGGGTTTCCGTGCATCCGCGACCAGCACCCGAACACGGCTGCACGCGAACCCGGTGCGAGCGGCCGGGTTGGGCCCGTGCCCGAACGGACAGGTGTCCGTACGGTAGGGGGACGCCGGTGTCGGCGCGCGTGCGAAGCGGCGACCCTGAACGTTGAGGGTGTTGCCCCGCTCCAGAGCCCACATCCACCGGCCTCACCCACCAGCCACACGCACCAAGGAGGACCACATGAAGGTCGAGGAACTGTCCGGCAAGGTCGCCCAGGGAGTTGAAGAGGTCCGGGATCGGGCCGCCGAAGCACTCGGCGGCGACGGTGAATCCGTGTTCCGGGCGATCGCCCGCCTGGCGGACCGCATCGAGGCTGCGGAGAAGACCATCGACGCACGCGTCGCCTCCGCCGAGGAGACGTTCGCCGAGGGGCTCGCCGACGTCTCGGTCAGCAAGCGCACGACCTGGCCACGGCGCGTGTTCTGGCTGACGCTTGGTCTCTCGGCCGGGATCGGCTTCGTCGTCGGCTTCCCGGACAAGGTCAAGGAACTGCGCGACAACCTGCTGTCCTGACCGGCTGGCAGCGGCAGGGGTGCTCAGCTCAGCGCAGCTCGCTGGCATCCCCGCCGAGTCCGTTGACGATGGCGTGGGCGTTGCGGCGCATCAACTCGAGGTAGGTGTGCTCCGCGCTGCCCGGCTCGCCGGGTAGGACGTCGTCGGACAGGTTGGCGACGTAGTCCGCGCCCGTCTCCTCCGCGATGGTCTCCAACACCGGTGTCGGGAACACGTCGCTGCCGAACACGACCGGTACCTCGAGGTCGCGGATGAGGTCGATCACCGCGCGCACCTCCGCGGCCGACGGCTCCGAGAAGTCAGCGGGCTGGACGGCGGTCGCGTAGTCGAGGTCGTAGTCGCGGGCGAAGTAGGTCCAGGCGTCGTGGTAGGTCACGAGCGTCCGGTTCGCGGCGGGGATCGTCACGGCCGCATCACGGACCAACGTGTCCAACGCCTCGAGCTCGTCCTGATAGGCCACCGCGTTGTCGGCGTAGAACTCAGCCCCGTCCGGATCCAGCTCAGCCAGCGCGTCTGCGATCCCCGCCACCAGCGCGGCCGCGTTGCGCAGTGACGTCCATACGTGCGGGTTCGGACCGAGGTCGTCGTCACCGTGGCTGTGGCCATCACCACTGTGCGAATGGCCGCCGTCCTCGTCGTGCGAATGGCCATCATCGTGGCTGTGCCCGTCGTCGCCGTGCGAATGCCCGCCATCGTCGTCGTGCGAGTGGTCGAAGACGAGGTCCGCGTCCGTCAGCGCCAGTTCCCCCAACAGGATGAGCGGTGCATCCTCGGGCAGGTTCTCCTCCGCGAGGCGCAGCGCACCGTCGTTGAGCTGCAGGCCGATACCGACGTAGGCGTCGGCCTCGGAGAGCACGACCACGTCCTGCGGCCGGGGTTCGTAGGTGTGGGCGTCCCCGCCAGCGGGGACCAGAGGCGCCACCTCGACGCGGTCGCCCCCGACCTGCGCGACCAGGTCGGCAACGGGCGCAACAGTCGCGACCACGCTGAGGACCGGTTCGGCGTCCGCCTGGTCCGCAGGCTCCACCTCGTCGTCCGACGATGGCTCATCCTCAACCACCTCGTCCCCGGAGGTATCGCGATCGGAGCCGACGACGCTCTCGACCCCGCCAGCGTCTTCAGCGTCACTACCGGCACATGCGGTGACCACCAGGGCCAGAGCGAGCAGGCAGGCGATGAACCAGGATCGGCGACGAGGCACGGCGGAACTCCGGGATCGGACGGTGCGGCGTCAGTTGTTGCGAACGCTTTGCAGCATATCGTCTGCCGGCACGACCGCCTCGGGCCGGCGTGCACGCACCAGCTGCCGTCGCGTCAGGACCGCGGTGACCACGAACACCACGGCGAAGAGCAGCGCCCCCGACAGCACGATCGTCGGGCCACTGGGCACGTTGAGGTGGAAGGACGCGAACAGCCCGATCACGCTGGTCGCGACACCGATCGCCGTTGCCATCGCCAGGGTCGCGCCGAAGGAGCGCGTCAGCAGGCGGGCGATGGCCGCCGGGATGACCACCGCCGCGGCGATCAACAGGACGCCCAGGACCCGGACCGACGCGACGACCACGGCGGCCGTCGAGAGGCTGAAGACCAGCTCGATCACGCCCGTGCGCACCCCGTGGACCCCCGCCACCTCGGCGTCGAAGGTGGTGAAGACCAGCCGCTTGTAGAGGGTGAACAACACCACGGTGAAGGCCCCGCCGACCCCGGCGGCCACCCACAGATCGACCCGGTTCACACCGAGGATATTGCCGAACAGCAAAGCTTCCGTGTTGACACGGGTCGGGATGATCGCCAGGACCGCGACCCCGATCGCGAACATCGCGGTCGTGACGATGCCGATCGCCGCATCCGCGTGCAGACCGCGACGCCGCGTGACCCGGTCGATCAGCAACGCTGACACCACCGTCGCCGCGATCGCCCCGATGTAGAGGTCCGCCCCGAACGCGACCCCGACGGCAACTCCGCCGAGCACGCTGTGCGCCAAGCCGTGGCCGATGTAGCTCATGCGCCGCAGCACGACGAAGACCGACAACGCGCCGCACATCGCCCCGATGAGGACACCGGCGAGCATGGCCCGCCCGAAGAAGGCGTACTGGAACGGTTCGGTCACGAGCTCGATCATCGTCGGACCGTCGGATCGCCGGGGTGCCGGTCGCCGTCCGCGGAGACGTCGGGAACACCATCGACCCGGACGTCGAGAGAGGCATCAACCCGGACATCGACGGGCGCGTCGCGATGCAGGTCGGCCACCGGTGCCTCGAGGTGGTCAGGGCCGGCGTGGAGCCGGATCGGGTCGGCATCGACGACCACGACCCGGTCCTCGTCGTGCAGCACCCGCATCGGCGCGCCGTAGGTCCGCTCGAGCGCCCCGGGTGTCAACACCTCGCGGGGGGACCCGTCCGCGGTGACCACGCCGTTGAGGCACACGATCCGGGGCAGATGCGCCGCCACGAAGTTCAGGTCGTGGGTCGTGAGCAGCACCGTGAGGCCCAGGTGGTGCAACTCGCCGAGCAGCCGCAGGACGTCGCCCCGCGTCGCCAGGTCCACCCCGGACGTGGGCTCGTCGAGCAGCAGCAGTTCGCACTTCCGCAGCAGGGCCCGGGCCAGGAACATGCGCTGACGCTGCCCGCCCGACAGCTCGCGGATCCGCTTGCCGTGCATCCCCGCGAGCCCCAGCCGGTCCAGCAGTTCCCGCGCCTGGCGCTTCTCCGCACGAGAGAACCAGGGCACCGGCGGCGACGAGGCGCTGTCCCCCAGCAGCACGACCTGTTCGACGGTGACGGGGAAATCCCAGTCGACACCTTCGAGTTGCGGCACGTAACCGACACCGTGCGGTGCCCGACCGCTGCGCACCGGGGACCCCAGCACCTCGAGGTGGCCCTGGTGGCGATCGGCGCGCCCGGTCAGCAACCGCAGCAGGGTGGTCTTACCCGAGCCCGACGGCCCCACGATCCCGGCGAACTCGCCACGCTCGAGCCGCACCGACAGACCGCGCAGGACGCTCTCGCCGCCGTAGCCAGCGGTGACGTCGCGCAACTCGACGGCGGCCCCGGCGGGGTGACGTGTCACGTGATCACCCCCGATCGACGTGGAGCGTTGGCTGGCGGGTCCCAGCAGCTGGCATCGCACCAGCCGGCGCGGTGCTGCGAACGTTTCGCAGCGTACGCCACGGGCCGGCGACCCGCGCCCCTCTCCCGAACCCACCGCGCCCCCCGGTCGGCGGATCTGCGTCGTCAGGTGACGCAGATCCGACACGAACCGCGGCAGCGTCCCTCGGCGATGCGGATCCACGTACCTGAGCGACGCAGATCCGCACCAGCAGCAGCACCAGCGTCGGCGGCCGGAGACCGGCGGCCAACGGAGGCGGCCAACGCCACCTCCAGCCCCACCAGCCGCACGGCCCGCGACCAGGCGATCCGCGATCAGGTGCTCAGCCCTTGACGGGCTTGGGCGCCAGGCGCAGGCCCAACTCCTTGAGCGCGATCTCTTCGTAGGGAGCGGGTGCGTCGGTCAACGGACAGCCGCCCGTCTGCGTCTTCGGGAACGAGATCACGTCGCGGATGTTGGTCGCGTCCGCCAGCAGCATCACCAACCGGTCGAGACCCAGCGCGATCCCGCCGTGCGGCGGCGCCCCGTGCGCCAGGCCACGCAGCAGGAACCCGAAGCGCTCCTCGGCATCCTCGTCGCTGATGCCCAGGAACCGGAACACCCGGGCCTGGACCTCGCGGTCGTGGATACGGATCGACCCACCGCCGAGCTCGTAGCCGTTGCAGACCACGTCGTAGGCGTTGGACAGCGCTTCGCCCGGCGAGTCCTCGAACCGGTCCATCCACTCCGGCGTTGGTGCGGTGAACGGGTGGTGCACCGGGGTCCAGGCCGTCGACCCGACCGCTTCACCCCGGTCCTCCACCGGCTCGAACATCGGGGCGTCGACGATCCAGCAGAACCGGAAGCCCTCACCGATCAGGCCACGTTCCGCGGCGAGGTGGTTGCGGAGCGCACCGATCAGCTCGCGGGCGAAGGTGGTCTCCCCCGCGCCGAAGAAGATCGCGTCCCCGGCGGAGGCGTCCGTGGTGGCGATGACCCCGGCGATCTCGTCCTCGGACATGAACTTCGACAGCGGCGAGCGCAGGGACCCGTCGTCCTCGACGACCCCCCACGCCAGACCCTTGGCCCCACGACGCTTGGCCCACTCGACCAGGTCGTCGAACTGCTTGCGGGTCATGTCACCGCCGGACGGTAGCGCCAGCGCGATGACCGAACCGCCGTCACCCAGCACGCCCTTGAAGACGCCCACCTCGGTGTCGGCGAAGACGTCGTTCAGGGTCGCGAGCTCCATGCGCTCGATCCGCAGGTCGGGCTTGTCGCTGCCGAACCGTGCCAGAGCCTCCGCATAGGTCAACCGCGTGAACGGCGTCGCCACCTCGACACCGATGGCCTCACGCCACACCTCGGCCAGCAGCTCCTCCATGACCGCGATCACGTCCTCCTGGTCGCCGAAGGACAGCTCGACGTCCAGTTGCGTGAACTCGGGCTGGCGGTCGGCACGCAGGTTCTCGTCGCGGAAGCAGCGGGCGATCTGGTAGTAGCGCTCGACCCCGGCGACCATCAGCAGCTGCTTGAACAGCTGCGGGGACTGCGGCAGGGCGTAGCTCTCCCCCGGCTGCAGCCGCGACGGCACGAGGAAGTCCCGAGCGCCCTCGGGCGTCGCGCGGGTCAGGATCGGGGTCTCGACGTCCAGGAACCCGTGGCGGTCCATGACCTGGCGGATCACCGACGTGGCCCGGGAGCGCAGCTGCAGGATCGCCGCCATCTTCGGTCGCCGGAGGTCGACGTAGCGGTGCTTGAGCCGCAGCTCCTCGGAGACCTCGATGCCGTCCTCGACCGGGAACGGTGGCGTCTCGGCCTCCGAGAGCACCTCGATCGAGGTGGCCGCGACCTCGACGTCACCGGTGTCGATCCTGTCGTTGACCATGCCCTCCGGACGGGCACGCACCGTGCCGGTGACGCGCACCACCCACTCGGAACGCACCCGGTGCGCGGCCTCCAGTGCATCGCCGGCCTCCGGATCGGCGACGACCTGGACCAGGCCGGAGCGATCACGCAGATCGAGGAACGCGACCCCGCCGTGGTCGCGGCGGGGG
>Ga0207421_10006356_pt1 | contig 12886 bp, 14 predicted proteins | sample SodLakKL_010_SED_4_FD_187542 | JGI IMG/M metagenome (GOLD analysis project Ga0207421, IMG submission 187542) | Alkaline sediment microbial communities from Lake Tanatar, Kulunda Steppe, Russia - 8KL_010_SED (SPAdes) (version 2) | ecosystem: Environmental > Aquatic > Non-marine Saline and...
TACCTAACCATTGCTTTATTCCCAACTGATTGGTAAAATAAAAGCTGTAATATACACAAGTTTTTATAAAGGCGGACTGGTAGTTAGATGACTTACCGCAGTCTATATCGGCGATGGAGGCCCAACCGGTTTAGCGAAGTGGCCGGACAGGAACATATTACCCGTACCTTGAGCCAGGCCCTTTCCCGGGAAAATATCTCCCACGCTTATCTTTTTTGTGGTCCCCGGGGAAATGGTAAAACTTCCGTAGCCAAAATAATGGCCAAAGCAGTGAACTGCCACTATTTTCCTGGCCAGGAACCATGTGGTAGTTGCAAGCCCTGTGTGGAAATCTCCCGGGGGACTTTTATGGATGTCCTGGAGCTGGATGCGGCATCTAACCGGGGGATAGAAGAAGTTAGAGAACTGAGAGAAAAATCTCGTTACGCTACTTCCGAAGGAAGATACAGTGTCTACATAATCGACGAAGCCCATATGCTTACCCATGAGGCTTTTAATGCCCTGCTAAAAACGCTAGAAGAACCACCTCCCCGGGTGGTTTTTATGTTGGCTACTACCGAACCGTCTAAATTGCCTTCTACGGTGATTTCCCGTTGTCAGAGGTTTGATTTTCGCCTTTTAAGTGAACAGGAAATCACTGATAGATTACAGGAAGTGGCAGAAGCGGAACACTGGGATTGCCGTCAAGAAGCATTACATGTAATTGCCCGACTTTCCGAAGGGGCTATGCGGGATGCCCTGGGGTTGCTGGAACAATGCCAGGCCTATGCCGACGGAGAAATAACCATGGAACATGTCTACGATCTTACCGGGCTTCCGCCGGAGGAAACCCTGGGCAAATTACTTGATGCGCTGGTACAACAGGACATCCCTGCCGGGCTTCAAGCCATCAGGGAAGTAACTTACGGTGGTAAAGACCTGCATCTGTTTGTAAAAGAACAATTATACCTGTTTACTCGCTTGTTAGTAGCTCAAAGTACCGGCGAAAAATCTGTAGACCTTCAGGAAGGAGCATACCGGGAACTGGTTTCCCAGTATTTGAAAAGTATATCCCATGACGCTCTGATGGAAGTGATTTCACTTTTGCATCAACTTTCCAGCGAGTTAAAATTTTATCAAAATCCCCATTTCTACCTGGAAATTGCCTTTATTAACATGATTAAATCCCTGCGCCGGCTGGGGAACGCCTCAGTAGATGATTTGCTCTGGCGAGTAGAACAACTGGAAGAAAAATTGCACAAAGTCACAGAGGCAGGTCTTTCCTGGCAAGAAGCAGCTAGTGAGTCATCACCAGGGAATGCTTGCTCCTTAGAGATAACTACAGAAAAAACAGGCTTTGAAGAAAATTCTCATTCCGAGAAAACCACTGAAGATACTGCTCAGACCGAAAAATCCGAAACAGGTGTACCTTCCTCCTCTTCTCATCAGGAAGAAGATCAGGAAAGCAGCCGGGATATTAAGCAGGAAGTCCGGCAGGATAATAACTCTAGTCGGGAGGATGTAAATCAAGAAACCTGGGCTAAAGTGTTAAAAACGGTAGAAAAAAAACAACCATTATTACTGGGACTGGTGGAAAAAGCTCGGCCGGTTAAACTGGAAAACAGTGCCTTAACCCTGGCATTTTCCAGAGAAGATTCTTTTTACCAGGATATGCTCATGGAGAAAAAAAGAAGATCCACACTAGAGCGATTAGTTTCGGAAATAATGGGAAATAATGTGAGCATAAACACCGTACTTACCTCGGAAGAAAAAGAAGTTAAAGAAACTGATCAGGTCGACCGTTTGAATCATACACTTTCCCAAGAATCCGTGGAAAAATCCAATGGGCAAGATACTATTACTGACGAAAAGCCTTCACCGGTTTCTCCAGGGGAAGAAGAACCTGAAGATTCATCCAGCATGTCTAATGAAGCATTAAAACTTTTTAACGGCAAGGTTATAAACACTGAAGAATAGAATTACGAGAAAAAAATAAAAAGGGAGGATTAGAAATGTCTGGCGGATGGAATAAAATGATGAAGCAGATGCAAAAAATGCAAGAACAGATGGCTAACTTGCAGAAAGAACTGGCGGAAAAAGAGGTAGAAGCAACCAGTGGAGGAGGGGCTGTAAAAGCAGTGGCCAACGGAAAAAAAGAGCTGGTTTCCTTGAAGATTTCCCCGGATCTTTTAGAAGACGCCGATGATACGGAGATGCTGGAAGATATGGTTATTGCCGGGGTAAACGAGGTTATGAAAAAGGTGGATGAAATGACCTCCGAAGAAATGCAGAAAATAACAGGAGGAATGGATTTACCACCGGGACTATTTTAATAAAGGTGTAATGTTAAATGAATTATCCCAGTTCATTACAAAATTTAATCGAAGTTTTCCATCAGTTTCCGGGAGTGGGGCCAAAGACAGCTCAACGTCTTGCTTTTTATCTGATTTCTCTTCCTGAAGCAGAAGTTGAGCGAATGGCGGAAACTATGAAAAAGGCCAAAAAGACTTTGCGTTACTGCTCCGTGTGTTTTTCTTTTACTGATAAGAACACTTGCACCATATGTGCTGATGCTAAAAGGGATTCTTCCCTGATTTGTGTGGTTCAACATCCCCGGGATGTGCTTATCATGGAAAATACCGGACAGTTTTCTGGAAAATACCATGTGCTGCACGGGGCTCTCTCCCCGGTGGAGGGCATGGGACCGGAAGAATTAAACATTCCCGCACTTTTGGAAAGGGTTGAACATAATCAGGTAAAAGAAGTAATTATTGCTACCAACCCTAATATTGAAGGCGATGCTACAGCGGCGTACTTATCGCAAGAGATCAAACCCTTAAATGTTAAAGTCAGCCGGATAGGTTTCGGCCTCCCCGTAGGAGGTGACCTGGAGTACGCAGATGAAATGACGCTGGGACGTGCACTGGAAGGACGAAGGGAAATAGAATAAGTCAAACAAATAATCACACCAGGGAAAGGTTGCCTGACAATGATAATAGGAGTTCCTACGGAAATAAAAGCAGATGAAGGCAGGGTTGGGGCTATACCTGCAGGAATAGAAATGCTTTATGCCGATGGGCATCGGATAGTGGTAGAAAAAGGAGCCGGAACCTTAAGCGGCTTCAGCGACCAGGAGTACCAGGAGGCAGGAGCAGAACTGGTTGATAGTGCCGAAGAAGTATTTTCCCGGGCTGAACTTATACTTAAAGTTAAAGAGCCTCTTCCCCCCGAATACGAGTTCATCAGAGAAAACCAGATTATCTTTACTTATTTGCACCTTGCACCCTTAACCGAGTTGGCAGAGGTGCTTAGAAAGAAAAAAGTAACTGCCATAGGGTACGAAACTGTTGAATCAGAAGGGTACCTCCCTTTGCTGACTCCCATGAGTGAGATAGCAGGTAAAATGGCGATTCAAACAGGAGCGCGCTTTATGGAAAAAATTCATGGCGGAAGAGGTATTTTAATCGGTGGTGTTCCGGGAGTTCCTGCCGCGGACATTGTAATAATTGGCGGAGGAGTAGTAGGAAAAAATGCAGCTCGTATAGCCCTGGGGATGGGGGCACAGGTTACCGTGGTAGGTAGAAGTCCCCAGAGACTAAGAGAACTATCTGATCTTTTCGGAGGAAGAATAATTACTTTTGTTGCCAATAATTTTAACTTGACCAAAGTAGTTCAATATGCGGACCTTTTAATATCCGCAATACTGATACCCGGGGCAAAAGCACCGCAACTGGTTACGGAAGATATGGTGAAGAAAATGAAAAAGGGTTCGGTTATCCTTGACGTGGCCATTGACCAGGGTGGTTCCATAGAAACCATAGACCGTCAGACCACTCATACCAGTCCTACTTACCAGAAGCACGGAGTAATACATTATGCCGTACCTAATATGCCCGGGGCAGTACCACGCACAGCGACTGTAAGCCTCACTAATGCTACTTTGCCTTATGCTCAGGAACTGGCAGAAAAAGGAGTTCAAGCCTTTAAAGAAGATTCTCATCTGGCCAACGGTGTTAACGTATTCCGCGGAGAAATAACTAACCTGGCGGTTGCAGAAGCCCTGGAACTTCCCTTTGTTCCCCTGGAAGAACTCTGGTAAATTCCTGCTTTAATTCGATTTTTCCTGGTTCTTTTCATAAAAGCGTAAAAAGGAGTGGACCAAATCAACCACCGTTTCAAGGTGGTTTTTTTATATGCAGGGGATTAATCGCCGTATAAGAAGGAAGTTATGAGGGTAATAATATTTTTAAAATCATAATATGTATAGAAAACGGGGGGCAATAGCAATTTGAAGAGCATTAATCGCCTGGTTAGGGAAATAAACAAAAAACGTAGTTCTCAGCAAAACCAGGAAAAAACTAAAGACTACCATGATTTACTCAGAGCAATAGAAAAAGCACATAAAGAGTGGCAGGACGCACGCAAAATGTTTAACCAGGTCCATGATCCTGACCTGATAGACCATGCTATTTATACGGTAGAAGCAGCAGAAAAAAAATACGCATACCTTATTAAGAAAGCCAAGAATGCAGGTTATCAGCATATCTGGGATAATAAAGCTTTTAATGGAGAAAGAATTTAACATAAGGGTGGTTGGTTATGGATAACGGTCTGGACATAAATTTAATTATAGCAGCAATTTTCGGACTAATTATAGTATATGTACTGTTCCGCTTGCTTACGTTCCCTTTTCGCCTTTTTCTATCTTTAATTAGCAAAGCAGCGGTAGGAGCAGTTATACTGGTGATATTTAATCTGCTAGGCGCCTGGTGGGGTATAAGTATTGGCATAAATCCTATTACTATATTAATAGCTGGTATACTAGGAGCACCGGGAGTTTTAATGATGGCAGTCCTGCAGTACCTTTTGTAATGATTTTCAATTAAATATAATAATAAAGTAAAACTCCTTCTCTTGGTGATTTGGTTATAGGGAAGGAGTTTTTAATTTTTTTTATAACTGTCCAGCTTCCAAGATTAAAGAAGAGCGGAACCACGGGAACGGTTGGTGAGCTTTCTCAAGTGTTGCAGAGGACCGTTATGGGAAAGCAAAGGAACCGAACCTGTGGCTAGCGTATTGGCCCAAGCAGTTACGTTTATTTTTGTTAATGAGAGTTAAAACAAACTTTTTACCCACCTAGATTCTTTTTTGCATCTCTCCAATAACAAGCCCGGGGATATGAGCATAATCCTCTGTGGGAAGATAAGAATTAGCCCGGGCATCAAAAAGAATGGTACACGAAGCTGCTATTTCCTCATCTCCTGGCGAAAGCACCATGGCCAGTGGAACCCGGGGTAAAACTGGTATAACCATACAATATTCCCCGAAACTATGTTGGAACCCTCCCAGCTGGCGGGCGGCTTCTATAAATTGTTCCGGTGTCTGGCTAAAAGCTTTTAAAAAAGGTAATTGTGCCCTTTTATAAAATGCCTGCTGATAAATTTCTCCCCCCTGTAGCTCTTTAAAAGTGACCCAGTTCCCGGAAAGAGGGGTGCCGTCAGCTGTATTTAGGTAATGGAGAAAAATGATAGACAGATAGAGAAAAACATTCTTTCCTTCGGTATCAGTTACTACTCCTGAGGGGTAATGAACGTAATAGCTACGATCAAGGTAAAAAACATTAAAGCAGCTGTTTTCATGATCAAAAGTAGTAGCGCTATTACGGGCTATATCATCAGGATTTTGCTGAACCAATTTGGATACTGCCTGTTCGTATGTGACTTCAATATTTAAATAACCTCTGGCTTTATCCATTCGTTCCTCCCTCTTTTCCATGATATGATAACCTATATATGTTAAAATAATAACACACCGGAACTTTAACTGTAAACTTTATCACAGCAGGTTCTTAAGCTAGAAGGCATTTGCGGAATTCCTGGCACGGAAACGATCATTGTTGACACCTGTAGACAGGTTTGTTATGATAGCTTAAATATATCTAGCAGACACCTTAGGCAAATAAGCGAGGAGGAAGCCCAATGGTTAGTGAAAGGTTTTCCCTGGAGGGAATAACCTTCGATGATGTGCTACTAGTTCCTGCCAAGTCCAAAATAATGCCCAGGGATATTGAAATTAACACCTCTCTTACCAGGAGCCTCCGTTTAAATATTCCTATCATGAGTGCAGGCATGGATACGGTTACAGAAGCCAGGATGGCAATTGGAGTAGCCCGTGAAGGCGGCATAGGCGTCATACATCGGAACATGAAAATAACAGAGCAGGCTGACGAAGTGGATAAAGTTAAACGTTCGGAGCACGGTGTTATCACCAACCCATTTTATTTGTCTCCTCGCCACACGGTTAACGACGCAGCAGCTTTAATGGAGCGTTATCGTATTTCCGGAGTACCTATTACCGTGGATGGCAAGTTAAATGGAATTATTACTAACCGTGATCTGCGCTTTGAAGATGATTATACCAAACCTATTGAAGAGGTCATGACCAGAGAAAGCCTGGTTACTGCTCCGGAAGGAACCAATCTTAACCAGGCCCAGGAGATACTTCGAAAACACAAGGTGGAAAAATTACCCATAGTAGATCAGGACTTTCGCCTTAAAGGATTAATTACTATTAAAGATATAGAAAAGGCTATCCAATTCCCCCGTTCAGCCAAGGATGCCGGTGGAAGATTACTCGCTGCCGCTGCCGTAGGGGTAGGAACTGACACATACCAGAGGGTAGATGCCCTGGTGGAAGCAGGAGTGGATGTTATTGTTGTAGATACTGCTCACGGTCATGCGGTTCCGGTCCTGGATACCATTGATTATATTAAAAACAGGCACAAGGAACTGCAAGTTATCGGGGGCAACATAGCAACCCGGGAAGGAGCCCGGGACTTGATCAAGGCCGGAGCAGATGCTATTAAAGTAGGAGTAGGGCCTGGATCTATTTGTACTACCCGGGTTATTGCAGGTATAGGAGTCCCTCAAGTTACTGCCATAGTAGAAGCGTGTTCTGCCGCCCGGGAAGAAGGAGTACCGGTTATTGCCGATGGAGGTATCAAGTTTTCCGGGGATGTAACCAAGGCGTTAGCTGCAGGAGCAGATGTGGTTATGATAGGGAGCCTGTTTGCCGGCACCGAGGAAAGCCCCGGCGATTTTGAAATATTCCAGGGACGCAGTTATAAAGTATATCGGGGTATGGGTTCCCTGGGAGCCATGAAAGAAGGCAGTAAAGACAGGTATTTTCAGGAAGATGAAAGCAAACTGGTGCCTGAAGGCATAGAAGGAAGAGTCCCTTACCGAGGCACCGTGGGTGATATAATATATCAGTTGACAGGCGGAGTAAAATCCGGAATGGGATACTGCGGAGTTAAAAATCTGGAAGAGCTTAAAAGTAAAACTCGCTTTGTTAAGGTGACCAGCGCCGGCTGGAAAGAAAGCCACCCACACGGGATAAACGTAACTAAAGAGGCCCCCAATTACAGCTTTTAATTCTCACTAAATCATATATCATTTAAAGGAAGAGGTTTTCTCTTCTTTTTTTGTATGTTGTTTTATATGAAAGGAGCAGTGTTTTGAAAAATCGGGATTTCCCTCTGGAAAAAGCATTGCGGGAAAACGAAAAAAAGGCACGCTTTCGCTTTCATATACCGGCAAGTTCTCTTTTTAACAGGCGAACTAAGCTGAAAGACTACTGTTATGAATTGACTGAACTGCCAGGGCTAGATGACCTTTCACAACCCTCCGGAATTATTGAAAAAGCACAAGAGCTGGCGGCTTTCCATTTTAGTGCCGGGCGCACCTTTTTCCTGGTAAATGGCAGCACTGCGGGTATCGTTGCCTCCATCTGGGCAACCTGCCAGGAAGGGGATAAAATATTGCTGCCCCGCAATATTCACCGCTCGGTAGTAGCCGGGCTAGTTCTTAGTGGTGCCGAGCCTTTGTTTATTCCCGTAGAATACCTAAAGGATTGGGGTATACCCCTTAACGTGCTTCCACAGAGATTGCACTTAAGGCAAAATTATGGTGCTGCCTTAATAACCAGCCCCTCATACGGTGGTATAACCACAAATTTACAGCAGATATCTGCTATTTTAGCGGAGAGGAGTTCCTTCTTTTTGGTAGATGAAGCTCACGGAGGTCACCTGGTATTCCACGAAGCTTTCCCCCGGGGAGCATCGGCAAGCGATGCGGATATTTGGGTAAACAGCGCTCATAAAACCCTGGGAGCTTTAACCCCGGGAGCTTTTTTACATCAATCCGGCGAAAGGGTTGACCCCAAGCGTTTGCAATTTATCCTGAACCTCTTACAGACTTCCAGCCCTTCTTACCCGGTCATGGCATCTTTGGATAAAGTTAGAAGTCTAAAAAAGGAAGAATGGAATCGGCTGGTTCAACTGGCCGGCTATGCCAGGGAAAAAATTAACCGGGAGACTGGCTTTTATTGCCTGGAGGAAAAAGATTTGCCGGAAGAGTTTGGCATGGATCCCCTGCGCTTAACTATTCTGGTAGACCAGGTATCTTTAAACGGACACCAGGTAGGGAATATCCTAAGAGAAACATACGGGCTGGAGTTAGAATTAACCGATGTGAACTATTTACTGGCTATTATCCAGCCGGGCGCAACCATAAGAAGCGTAAAAGTCCTGTTGAAAGCGTTAAAAAAGATTTTCAAAAATTACTATTGTAGAGGCAAAACCCGGGAACTCAATCATAAGTTTTCTATACCCCCCCTGGAAATTATCCCCCGGGCAGCAGCTACCAGCGCCTGGAAAGAAGTTTTATTAGATCAGGCTGTTGGTGAAATTTCAGCGAAAACTGTAGCCCCCGTCCCACCAGGGATACCACTGTTAATACCCGGAGAAAAAATCACCCGGGAAATAGTGGAAGCCATTAAGAAGTATTTAAAGCAGAAGGTTAAAGTATCCGGTTTAAAGAATAATAAAACATTGGATGTAGTTGATAGGCAGGGGAGTGCATAATGATGGATACAGGGTTATTTATAGTGTTAGAGGGCATAGATGGAACTGGAAAAACAACTCAGGCCAGGATGCTGAAAGAAAGACTCCAGGAACAAGGGATACCGGCAACTACTACCAGGGAGCCTGGTGGAACCGTCCTTGGAGAGAACATACGACAAATCCTGCTTTCCCCGGAGCAGAGCATTTGTGCCTGGACAGAAATTTTGCTTTATGCTGCAGCCAGGAGGCAACTGGTGGAAGAAGTAATATTACCTGCATTACATTCGGGACAAGTAGTGATTTGTGACCGTTTTGTCCTGTCCAGCCTGGCCTACCAGGGATATGGGAGAGGGGAAGATCCGAAAAAAATCCTGGAGTTGAACCACCAGGCTACCGGGGGCCTTTGGCCTGATCTGACGGTGGTACTGGATATGGAAGTCGACCGGGCCCTGGAACGTTTGGAAAAAAACAGTTCTTTACCGGTCAAAGACAGGTTTGAAAGCATGGATGCTGTTTTTTATCAACAAGTTAGAGAAGGCTACCTTGTCTTTGCACAGAAATACTCATCAGATATCCGGTTAATCCCCGGTGACAGTACACCTGAGATAGTTCATACAAGAATCTGGCTTCAGATGGAGGGCTTGCTTTAATCTTTTGTAGGGAGTAAGATAATAAAGGGGTATGATCTAGTTGACGTTAGAGGAAATTAAAGGGCAAGAGATCAACCTAAATGCCATAAATAAAGCAATTAAAAGTAATAGCCTGGGACATGCCGTATTGATTACCGGGCCTCCAGGCAGTGGCAAAAGGACACTGGCAAATTATTTGGTTCAGGTATTAAATTGTGAAAGAGAAAAATCAACTCCCTGCAACTTATGCAGTAACTGTTATAAAATTTATAACGGGACCTTTCCTGATCTCATCAGGGTAAGCTCCGAAGGGCGCTGGATAAAAATAGACCAGTTGCGGGAAAGCAGAAAAAATTTCTCTTATCATAACCAGGAAGGAAAATTCCGTATTTGTGTCATTGAAGAAGCTCACCGTCTTACTTCAGAAGCTGCAGCTTCCTTGTTAAAGTCGCTGGAAGAACCGCAAGAAGAGGTGAAATATTTTCTTACTTCCTCCATGTCTTCCTGGGTGTCCCCCACCATTGTGTCGCGATGTGTGCAGTTTAAGATGAGACGACTCAATGTCAGTCAGATAAAAGAAATTTTAAACAACAGGTTCCCCGAAACACCTCCTGAGAAAATAGATCTGGCAGCACAGATAAGCAACGGTGTTCCCGGGAGAGCCATAGAGTTTTTAACTGATGAGAGCTGGAAAGAAAGGTTAGATGTCGTAGAAAGATTGCTTGAAATAATTATTTCAGAAGATGCAGGTGAAGCAGAACTATTTTGGGAAGCCAAAAAGTGGTCAGAAAGAGAAGATTTACCACATTTGTTGGAATTATTGCTGATTTGTTTTAGAGATGGTTTGTTATCCAGTTTCTCGGGCAACCAGGAATTGCTGGTTAATCCCGGTAATTTGTTATGCGGAAACAAAAACAAGCTTACTCCATCTTTTTTCGAAGAAGCCATGAGTTTAATCGGTGAACATCAAAAAATCATTATTACTACTAATGCTAATCTGCTCTTGACTCTGGAAATGATGTTTTTAAGTATTAAGGGGAGGATAAAATATGTACCACGTAATTGGAATCAGGTTTAAGAAAGCTTGTAAAATATACTACTTTGAAGCCGAAGACATCTATAAAAAGGGTGAAAAGGTAATTGTAGAAACTTCTCGCGGACAAGAGATAGGAGAAGTAGTTATGGAAAACCGCGATGCTGAAGAAAAGGAGATAGTGCACCCTTTAAAAAAGGTGCAGCGCAGGGCGAACCAAGAAGACCTGAAGCACCAGGAAGAAAACCAGAAGTTAGAAGAACAGGCTTTTAATAAATGCCTGGAGAGAATATATGCTCACAAGCTGGATATGAAGCTGGTGGGTGTAGAGTATACGTTTGACCGTAGCAAAATCATATTTTATTTTACTGCCGAAGGAAGAGTGGATTTTAGAGAGCTGGTTAAGGATTTGGCAGCTATCTTTAAAACCCGCATTGAATTACGGCAGATAGGAGTCCGTGATGAAGCCAAAATAATTGGGGGTATGGGGCCTTGTGGCAGAACCTTTTGCTGTGCTACCTTTATAGAAGAGTTTGAATCGGTGTCTATTAGAATGGCTAAAAGCCAGAACTTGTCTTTAAATCCTACTAAAATATCAGGAGTATGTGGCAGACTTATGTGCTGTCTCAAGTTTGAAATGGACACTTATGAAGAAGTTTCCGAAGCTTATCCCGACACGGGAGACCACGTCATTACTCCTGATGGTGAAGGAAATGTAGTCTCCGTTAATATAGTCAAAAATGCAGTTCAGGTTGAATTAAAAGATAGTACCCGCATCAAGGAATTTCCCCTGGAAGAAGTAGATCCTATCATGAAAGAAGAGGAGTAAAAAGATGTTTTCTCATCAAGAAGCTGAATCAAGAAAGAAGTCTTCTAACAGGGGAGAGATTTTCGTTTGTGGTACTCCTATCGGTAACCTTAAGGATGTTACTCTCCGGGTTTTAGACTACCTGGATGATGCCGATATCATAGTTTGTGAAGATACTCGCAGAAGCCTTAAATTTTTAAATTATTACCGCAAAGCTGAAAAACAACTTATTAGTTTACACCGGCACAGCCATCCTGGCAAACTGGAAAAAATAAAGAAATTGCTGGAGCAGGGCTATAAAATTGCATTGATTGCTGATGCTGGTATGCCGGGCATTTCCGACCCGGGGAGCCAACTGGTTCGCATGGCCAAGGAAAACCAGTACAGCGTAAAAGTCATTCCCGGACCTTCTTCCGTAACTGCGGCCTTAAGTATATCAGGTTACCCTGCCGATAGTTTTTTATTCTGGGGGTTTTTAAGCAGTTCTGGCAAAAAGAGAGCCCGGGAGCTTTCTGTTATTGCCGGTTATGATAAAACGATAGTGATATTTGAAACTCCTCACCGAATTAAAAAGACACTTAATGCACTAAAAGAATACGTAGGAGACCGGGAAACAGTGCTGGCCAGGGAATTAACCAAGAAACACGAAGAAATTTTACGAGCACCCCCGGCAGAGCTTGTTGATAGTTGTGAGCAGAAGTCTCCCCGAGGGGAATATGTTTTGGTGCTTTCTCCCCTTGAAACCAAGGAAACCGGAGCTAGTAAAGCTCAGCCGGCTCAGGAAGTAGACCTAAAAGAAGATATAAGGAAACTATTGGCAGCCGGCATTCCTCCTGCTCAGGCCGCCAAATCAGTTTCCTTATTAAGAAATGTAGACCGTAATAAAGTTTATCAGCTGCTAATTGACATGAAAAACCAGGATTAAGGTACAAAAACCAGCTTAAAGCACTGATTTTATTTCTTGTGATAACAGTTTTCTCAAGTTATTCTGCCATTTTTTCGATGCATTCTCGGCAGATATTTCTCCCCATGTAAAGCTTTACATCGTCTGCGTTACCACAAAAGATGCAGGCCGGTTCGTATTTTTTTAGAATTATTTTTTCTCCATCTACGTAGATTTCCAGTGCATCCTTAACTTCAATACCCAAAGTGCGCCTCAATTCAATCGGAATTACTACTCTACCTAACTCGTCTACTTTTCTAACTATGCCTGTGGATTTCAAGGCCCTTCCTCCTTTTTCAACAGTTTTCGACAAATTCAATTTTAGTATACCAGTAATTCCCATGAAAATCAACCTTTTTTTTGTCAGAAAAGTAATCTTTTCAAAAAATATGGTTAATAATTATTATTTACATTTATACCATTTAAGAACCTCGGGAACTGTATTTTTAGCATGGTAAAGGCAAAAATAGAGCATTACTAAAAAAGGGTCTTTTAATCAGGAATTCCGCAAACAAAACATTTGAAATAAGAGTGGAAGCTTTTGGTGAGCGGGTTTGCGGGCGACGGGACGAAGATTCGCAAATTCGAATAT
>Ga0207421_10006357_pt1 | contig 12883 bp, 11 predicted proteins | sample SodLakKL_010_SED_4_FD_187542 | JGI IMG/M metagenome (GOLD analysis project Ga0207421, IMG submission 187542) | Alkaline sediment microbial communities from Lake Tanatar, Kulunda Steppe, Russia - 8KL_010_SED (SPAdes) (version 2) | ecosystem: Environmental > Aquatic > Non-marine Saline and...
GGGTGATATCAGAAACATGGTTGTTGCCCACATTCAAAAACTCTAGATGGATCAAATCTTCCAAGGCAGTGAGGTCGGACACACTATTATTCGCTACATTGAGATGCCGTAGTTTGGTCAAGTTCTCTATCGGGCCAACATCCGTTAGGCTGGTGTTATTGGCATTCAAGTGCTGGAGATCGATCAAATTCTGCACTGGGGATATGTCCGTGAGCGCGTTGTCTTGCATTACAAGCAATTCTAGCATAGTCGAGTCCTGCAACGGGGTTATATCCGACACATCATTGTCTGCGAAGGACAGGCGCAATAACTCAGGCACATCGCCCAAAGGAGTGATGTCAGACACCTGGTTGTCGGGAAAAAACAGGTACTTGAGGCTTTCGAGACCTTTGACAAAGCTGATGTCAGACATGCCGATATCCCAAATGAACAAGCCCTCTAGCTCGGTTAAAGCAGACAGCGGAGTAAGATCATCAGGCCTTGTTCCCGGAAAACCTAGTCTCTTGAGGCTGGTTATACTCGACAGCGGTGCTAAATCCGTGACGTCGGTGTTGTCAAAAAACAGATACTCCAAGTGGGCAAGCTCAGACAAGGGACTTAGATCACTGACGGGGTTATTATGCAGATTGAGGTAACGTAGATTTTCAAGTGCAGCAAGGGGGCCAATGTCCTCAATATAATTGTATGTCCATCCCGAATCATCTTCGCTGTCGCCGTGAGCATGCCGCTTGATCTGCAATTCCTCTAGCTGTTTGAAATCCTGGATACCTTCCAGAGATTCGATTCCTAGGCCTTTTGCATCCAATTCGAGCAGTGTTTCCGCCTCGCTGGCGTATATGGGCCACTCGGGCTTGTTCATGGCGTTCCTAACCGCCTGTTCGAGATTGGCGTCTGCTAGTTCAATGCGATGGTCTCCTTCACGAACAAACACAGCGGTCAATGTCAATGCTCCGTCGGTAGCAACATGTAGCTTTGTCATTTCATTCTCTGGATCATCGACGTCTCCCCGCCAATGACTAAACACCCAGCCTTGATCGGGGATGGCCTCCACAGGCCACGCTCCTTCCCCCAGTGCATGCTGCCCTTCCTTATACGGGTCTACATTACCATTACCAAGCACTTGCACTGAAAGTTCCGTGGAATCTGGTCCGCCACCGGCGCAACCGGCTGCCAACAGCACGAGCAATAGGAGTCCCAACCAGTAGGTCTTGTGCATGGATCAAGCTCCTTTCTGGATTCGAAGTACCGGTGAAAACGATTAAGTTGTCCGGTTGACTTCCTCCTCTCTCCATCCAAGTGGACATCCGTTAAGAAAGGTACCTTCCGCTTCGCTCTATGCGAAGTCAGCTCTTGTGTTGTCCGATGGAGGGAGATCGCCTTTTGAGCACCGCATCCAATGTTTGGAATCCAAAGGATATCTGCCAACCACCTCCGTTTCATTGCCAATCCAGGGTCGTGAGGTTGAAACTGCACCGTACATGAAAGAAGTCAGCATACTAGATTGGGCTAAGCTCCCCATCGGCGCTGGTTGAATAACCTGTTACACATCTTGTGGTTTGATGATTCCTTCAGATAAAAGCTAGCGTTTTACTATTGAAAAAGTTAAATCAACAAGCACTTCTTTCTATTCTGTTATATTCCTGTTTCGTTCTTGGTTCTCTTGATACTGTAAGGTTCGCGCGCCCGTACCTGTTTCACCGGTGTTTTGGAGTATGATGGGCTTGCTCTAGAGTGCGCCGACGGCGAACACTGCTGCACAAGCGTTTGAACGGCGCTTGTGCGGACTGCCAAACTCGGTTTAACGTGTGCGGCCGGTATCACTGTGCTCTTCTCTGTATCCGACAGCTTGCACCATTCGACGCGGATCCTGTGGATACCCAGTGTGTCACACTCTAGATGCTTCCATTGGCACCCATCGGATTTGGTCCTGTGTGACCAGATGCGTAAGATAGTGGACAAGAAATCCGATCACAAGATGGGTTTCTCCACGACCACCCCGCGGCTGCACAGGGAATACAACTGCAAAAAACCATTGCCGTAGAGAAGGAAGGAAGCCTTCGGCGGGCCGTCGGTTGGTGCCGAAGGATCTGCGGAGGTGCCATGGTTCAAGTGCTTTTTCCTAACGAAGTGATATTTGCCTTCCTATCGTTGTCACGGGCACATGGGGTTGTGATCCGGAAGAGTTAATCGCAGGCAGGTTAAGCACATATGACGACCCGGCTGGAACCGCAGGGGCTGTCGCGGCTGACCTTAAGATGCTGTTTGAAAACAGAGAAGACGATACTGGCGGCAAAATGATGCTCTCTGAACTCTCTGCCCTGCTCGAAAACACCAAAGTATCCAAAAGCTCGGTGAGATAAGGAATTACCTTTGGAGACATTACACCCATTGGATCTGGTATATTGGTTACCGGGGACAGCGCCTGCCTTGATGGATACGATGACGGATTGGCGAGGGGCATTTTCCACGCCCTAGCCCATAAGCGACATATGCAGCCAGTGGCATGGACCGGGGGCGGCCGAAAAATATGCAGCATTTTCTGTGTGGGAGGTCCAACGGCTCCTCTTGTTGATGTTTTCGGTACCCGTTGTGACGCGCACATAAGGCCTTATCCATCCATGATTTCCCAGGCAGGAATGAATAAGGCGAGGCTATGAGGAAAACATGTGGGACTTCCATCCAATGCCCCGAAAGGGGCATTGGCGTGCCGGCAAACGGCCCGGTTTATTTCTATACAGTCAAGAACAGATAATGGTTTCGGGATGTGTTGGGTTGGTACGCTGGCGTTTTGGCCCGAGACGATCCCGGCACAGTCATCTGCGGCTGCGTGGTTTCCTATCCCAGCGCACCGTTGCATGAAGCCGCCGTAGTGACAGACGGCGGTTGGGATCAGATTATATGATTGCCGCAAATGTAAGGCACTAAGGAGCGAAGGGATGTTCGATAACAACGCCTGATAGATCTATGTTGCCCGTCTTCGAAACCACTGCACAGATCGCAGACCTTGGTTCTGCCTGTGCGGGATCCGTTTGCTGATTTTCCTGAACCAACCGACGATGGCCATCATCCCAAGTTGGGATTCGGGCAGCCGGACAAGTTATGTATCTGGGCTGGTGAGCAGGTTGCGGCTGGATCTTCTCTGCCATCAATGCATAGATCGCCGGAAGGAACTGGGTGTGCAGTCGGTATGCCGCTTGAAGACGCGGCAGAAGTAATATACGGTGGAAAACCCGCAGGATGCTGCTATTTGACTAACACTTTCGTTCGTATGTATCAAGGCCCGTTTGGCCTGCCCGACACGCATGGCGATGACATCTTCGATGGGGCTGACACCAAAAAACTGCTTGTAGAGAACGGAAAAGCGGTTTTTGCTCAGGCTCATATTTTGCGCCATTGTATCGATAGTCCACGGCGTGGCATATTCATTGGCAATATGCCTGCGAAATTCCAGGAAATTGGCGTAATGCCCGCGCTCTGCTGTGCTGTATTGCTGAAATGTCTCATATAGCGCACTGTATCTGGCAATGGTTAGGAACAGCTGGGCAGCGAGTAGGGAAATGGCTTCTTCATTGTAAGGCTCCCGGGCAAACAGTTCCTGCTGCATGGCTGTTAAAACCGGCGAAAGGACTGCACTTCTACCGGTAGGAATAATCTCGTTAAAGTTCAGTTTGTACCTGCGCATCAGTTCGTCCACACCATCGCCGGCCATATGCACCCAATCATTGCCGAATCCTTGCTTCCTGCCCGGCGGGGTACTGCACCACTGGGGGAAGGCTGCATCATGTATGATACAATCGCCGGCTTTTCCTTCCTCCATGCCGTGCCTGGTCCGGGTGATAAAAGAGTTGGCAAAACACATGACTACATAGGCCGGAAAACCGCTGGGGCGGTCAACAACATGTATGGGAGTATGCGGTGTGCCAAGGCCGAGCATGCTGACTCCTACCATGGGATATCCTCCCTGACTGTGCAAGTATAGTGCAAAACTACAGTGGATTTGTGCATTTTCATCGAGGTGCCCCTTTGCTACAATCAAAGTATGGTACAAATGCACGGAAAGTCAAAATGGAGGAGGCAATGGCATGAGACTTGGCGGACCCATTTTTCAAACGGCAGACAGTCCAGCTGAAGCGGTGGCTTTGCACCGTAAGTTAGGCTTCGGAGCTGCCTACTGTCCTTATGTCCGTGATGCCGGCGCTCGCAGGGAGTACATACAAGCCTTTGCGGATGCTGACATCGTGTTGGCAGAGTTTGGCGCTTACTGCATCAATATCTTGGATACCGATCCAACACTGCGGCAGAAGAACATCGACGAAATCTGCCGCAAACTTGAGCAGGCTGACGAGATGGGAGCTCTCTGCTGCGTGATGCATGGCGGAAGTGTGCAGACGGGAGACTGGGGCGACGCCAACCCGGCCAATATTTCCGAGCAGAGTTTTGCCGACACGGTCACCATCGTGCAGGGAATTCTTGATCGAGTCAAGCCAACGAAAACCAAGCTGGTCTTGGAGACCGAGTCCTATCTTCTGCCCGACAGTCCAGAGGTCTACCTGCGACTGTTGGAAGCCGTTGATCGGTCGAGTTTCGCCGTGCACCTCGATCCAGTGAATATCATTGCCAGTCCTCGCAGGTATTACCGCAATGCCCAGTTCCTGCGGCGCTGTTTTGCTGTACTTGGGAAGCATATTGTCAGCTGCCATGCCAAAGACCTATTTATGCCGCCTAAACACCCCACCGTTCGCATTGATGAAACGTTCATCGGCGATGGAGTCTTAGACTATGCAGTATATCTTGCAGAAATTGACAAGCTCAACCCGGCGCCGCCCCTTATGATTGAACACTTGAATGCATCGCAGCTGGTGCAAGGACTGCGCTTTATTTTTGCCAAGGCCGCTGCGATCGGCATCACCTTTGAGGGCAGCCAGTTTCGCCAAGAGCTCAGCGAACCAACCGATGCCGATGGTGATTGGTCTGCGCCCCACCAGGAATGAGGAAGGAGAAAGATAGATGAAAAAAGCTGTTATCAGCGGGGTTAGACAAGTGGAGTTGATAGATGCCCCTGTACCCAAGCCGAAGGAAGACTGGGTGCTGATCAAGGTCCATGCAGTTCCGCTCTGCACAGAGTATAAGGGGTGGCTGGCCGGCCAGCCCTATGGCGGACATGAAGCCGCCGGCGAGGTCGTGGAAGTGCCGCAGCCCTGCAGTGTCCAAGTGGGTGATCGAGTGGTTGTCATGCCCCAGTTTCCCTGTGGCTCTTGTGCCCTGTGCATTTCCGGAGAGTATATACATTGCCAGAACAACTACGATTATCAGGCGTTCACAGGCAACGAAGGCGACGCGGACACCCACGTACAGTACTTAGTCAAGCCGGCGCGGCTGTTGGTCTCCATACTGGAGGGAATGTCCTATGAGCTTGCTTCACTGGCCTGCTGCGGACTGGGGCCGACATTCGGTGCCCTGGAAAATCTGCAGATAACCGCATTTGATACAGTTCTGATTACGGGAGGTGGTCCGGTAGGCCTCGGCGGTGTTGTTAATGCCAAGTATAGAGGTGCCAGCGTCATCCTGACAGACCCCGTTCCCTACCGGCGCGACAAGGCCAAAGAACTCGGTGCCGATCTTGTGCTGGACTCGCAGGATCCCGGGGTGCTGCCTGCGATCATGGATTACACTGAGTCCCTGGGCGTTGACGCCGGACTCGAATGTGCTGGGGCGGTAGAAGCCCAACGTCTATGCATTGATGCAGCACGGAGAAGGGGCCATATTATGCTGATTGGAGAGTGTTCTGATCCGCTTCCTGCGGAGGCAAGCAGCGACTTTATTCGCAAAGGGCTCTCGCTCACGGGACAATGGCACTACAATTTCAATGGAATACCCAGGATTATGGAGGTCATACAGAATTCTCCGGTGGTCAGCCAACTGATCAGCCACGTATTGCCTCTGCGTCAAATGCAGGAGGCGCTCGAGATCGACAGTCAGCACCAGTCAGCAAAAATTATTCTCAAACCGTGGGAATGAAGCCGCGCAAAAAAAGGCAGCAGTGAAGGGCACTGCTGCCTGGAATTATTTAGGCTACGCTTTCCATAGTCCGTGCAGATTGCAGTACTCACGGGCTGTAACGTTTTGCGCATCCGATTTGCACTGGCAGAATTCCGCCACGGGCGTATCACCGGGATTCAAAAACTGCCGGTGTACTTCGCCGTCGGCGATAATTTCAATCCATTCAATATAGTGTTTTTCTTCCATGGGATGGAGCGTGCTGCCTACGGATACCTTGATGCCGTTCGCTGTGCGTTCGATGACCGGAACGTGTTTTTCCTTCGCCGCATCCACCGTGTTTTCGTTAAGCAGTTTCATCGGTTCGCCACAGCACACCAATTCGCCGGCGCCACCGTCTAGAACGCTGACAATGATACCGCATACCTCACACTTATACACTTCGTTTCGCTTTGCCAATCAATACAACCTCCTTATGTCATAGGAACACCAAGCGTTGAGCACCAACAAGAGACAGGAAAGGGATATACTGCAGCCAAAGGCCTGCATCCTCCATGCCCAGTACACCTTTCGCTAGTACTATATTCCCTGTCGTATCGCGAATTCCTTCTTTATAGTAGTTATTTTTACGAGCCATCCCGATCATTTCTTATGCCAGCCTTTTCCTCATGGGAGCTCTATCTCCTATCTTCTGACACCGTGGATCCTGACCGCAGCGATATTTTGCATGTCGCACCAGCCCCCGCAGCGCCTAACCAGTCTTTCTGAATCTAGGTTTAACCGCTTCAGGCTGCAGATGTTGCCTGCGCCGGCTTGTGTCGATCGTTATACGACAATTTCATCGCCCCGTTTCGAGCAGTGAACATTCCCTGTCAGCCAAGGTCAGAGGTTTTAAATGTAAGGTTTGCATGCAAGCCCTGTATGCTGCGGCGCTGGAACAACGCTGTGCGATGCACATACGATGGCGGGTTCGTCGGCTCAGCGCCGCAGAGCGCTTCTTCCCTGCTGGTCCGGGAGAAACTTGTCGGCAACCCTGGCCGCGCTGGCCAGAGAGGCTTACGGCGCGGTTCCATGAATTTGCCCGGAATGAACAAACGGGGTTGCCGATCATCGTTGCCGAACACGGATCAGGACGATGTCAGCTCTGGGCCGAATTCGGTAAAGGAGTAAGTGCTGGCGGCCGTGGCAACAGCGCTTAAGGTTTGGCGAAACACCGCCGGGAACACACTACTCCGAGGCACGCGGGGGCGCGGCCTCAGGCAGGCGCAAGGCAAACAACAAGCCGCTGCCGGTAAGCACAACCGTGACAATAAAGAGGAGCGGATATCCCAGCTGTTGCAGCAGCAGGCCGCCTAGAATGGGGGCAAGGGCCACGGGGACGTTGCCAACACCCATAAGGCCGGCATAGAGGGTGCGCTGCCGCTCGGGAACCACTGCGAGCATGTAATTGATAAACGGCGACCATCCCTCCAAGAAAAAACCCAGCGCGAAGAACAACAGCGAAAAGAATACCATGTGAGGGATCCATGTATTGAAGACCGCCATGACAAGCGCTAAGACCGGCGGAACCATACATGCTGCCGCCACACCGCGGATGGCCCAATGATGGCCGTGTCTATCCCCAAGCCAGCCCCACGCTGCAGCCCCCAGAATGCGGCCTGCGATCTGCAGGGGAATCAACAAGCCCAGAGCCGCCTCTCCGATACCAAAGACGTGACGTCCAAACACAATGTAGAACGGCAGGCTAAGCCGCGCCAGGTTAACGCATAGAAAGACCAGCATCGTCAGGGCAAATGCGGGACTCCGGCGCAGATAGTCCGGCAGTGCCGGCAGCAGCTGCCTCACTGGGAGCCGGGGTGCGGTGTTTCCTTTTCTTTCGATCAGGCCCACAAAAGTGCCGACATTGGCGGTATACAGCAGTGCCCCGATAGTGACAATGACGCCGTAATTGGCCGGAAAAGCGAGCTGATCCCAGCCGAGTATTCGGGCCACTAAAGCGCCGCCCAGCACCGAAATGAGGCCACCAACCACTTGCCGGGTGGCAAAGAAACGGCCTCGCCTGTCGTCGGGCACAGATTTTCCGACCATGTCCATCCAGGCTGGATCCCCAGCGGAATCTCCAATCCAAAACAGGAGTTGGACCGCTAAGAGCAGTGCTGCCCAGTACAGCGGGTTGGCCGGCGTGATCCAGATGAGGCTCAGTCCCAATATCCAAAGCGGCAGCCGCCCCACCGACATGGCCGTGACCAAAAATCGCTTTTTGTACGGCAGGGAGTTCACCCAGTTTCCTGCCAGAAGGGGGATCAACCCTTTGGCGAACGGCTCCACCGCACCGACAACGCCGATCAAAATAGCCGATGCCGTTAAGCGTTCCATCAGCAGCGGCAGTATGGTATTGGGATCAAAAAACACGAGGCCAACGGTAAACAAAATGCCCTCTGCCACAAGCAGGTTGTAGTTTCTGCGGGTTTCTCCGCCCTTCCGTGCATCGGCCACTTCATCGGCTCCTTTTGATCCTTCTGCACCGGAACACGCGCTGTCTGCCGGCCAATACGGGATAACCGCGTGGGCCGTGGAGAACATAGTTCCGGGACGCCTGCTGGCGGTCGCAAAGGTTTGCGCCAGTGCGTTGGCTTGGTTGCAGAGCTGCCAGGGTCAGGTAATTGGCGTTCCTAATCTATTGAGCACTGTGCGGGTGCTTGCCCTAGAGAAGACGAGCAGCGCACCGTGTTTTTCGCTGATCGGCTGAACAAATCGAGCGATCATGCTTCGGGGACCGCCTGCAAGGTGCAACTTGGGGCGCGGTGGCCACGGCCTCGCTGGCATTACTCCCGCACCGGTCGCGGGCAACGGATACCCACTGTTGGGCAAACCAGCCCCTGCCGTCTCCCATCTCCTGCTGGGTGAACGGCGCCGGGGTCTATCGTGACCCCCTGCCAGACAGAAAAGGAGCCAGAGCCTAAGCCTGGCCTGGACGGCGGTAAGGGGCCGTATCCGAGTATGATAGTCTTCGTGCTGCCAATGGCTTCCCATGCCGGGTCCTCCAGTGGATGTACATATCTCCTGGTATTGGCTTGCGCCAACACCGCCCAAGCGTAGACCGGAGCACCGTATATCTCCCCTTGCATTGGTCCTTCTCAACATGGCCCCATTCTGCCATGGAAAGAACCGCAACATCGTTCTTGTTCGCTGCAGACAAACCATTTCCTCCAAATCTGAGACAACAGCTTACGCTGCCAGTGAATCAACTGACCGAGAGTCTTGGAATAACACAACAACCGCAGCCGCATGGACCTGGCTGCCGTTTCCGCCTCAAAGTTGGCACCGATTTCCTTGGGGACAGTGCCGTCAATTCCTTGCTGTCCGGCCTTCCCATCGCCTAAATGTCCACTCTAAGAAACCTAGCGCCGGGACGGCAAGGGTACCCTAACCTTTGCCTTATCCGGGAATTCCTACTAGTACCCTTCTAGTCTTCTGGCCATTAAGACCGATGGCCGATATTTAGGGTCTGTTTTTGTTGATAGCGTTTTTCAATGCTTTGGTGGTGCTTATGCGGGCGTGGGTACAAGGAGAACAACGGCTGGCTGCCGAAGATGACGGCAAACAATTGCTACTAGACGCCGTCTGTTGCCCTGAGCTTGGCACCAATCTTGCCGGTGTGTCTTTGTTCGCTGGACCCGGGTTCGGATACATGTCGAGGCTTCGGGAATTCGCTCCGTGTACACGGTATGCCGAATGTGATGAACACCCTTTAGGAGGTGCGGTATGCAGTTTCTTATGCATGGTTTGGACAATAACAATAAAGCGCAGTCCTTAAAAAGGCTGCAGGACATGGGTATTCGCGGCATTGTTTCGGGCTTCGACGAAGAGGCGATCGCACTGGCAGCTGAACAAGGCATGAAAGCCTATGTCTGCACCCATGCCTTTACAGCCGAAGGCCAGTTTGGTGAAAACCCCTATTTGGCTGAAGACGTCCATGGGCAAAAGCATGTTTGGTTCAACTCGGCCTGTCCCAATCACCCAGAGATCCAGAAAGACCATCTGCGGCGGATTGACACCTGGTCCCGGACCCCGGGTGTTTCTGGTATCTATGTAGATGGGGCGCGCTTTTCATCGCCATGTTCCAGCGCCGATTTCCGCTCCTTTTTCACCTGCTTCTGTCCGCACTGCGCAGAGAAAGCCGCTGCCCTTGGCTTTGACTTTGAGCGCATGCAGCATGATGTCCAAAGATTGCTATCCGTATTCGAAGGCCGTGAGTCTTTGCCCTTAGTAAACAACCTGCCCTATGGCGGTGTGGATCTGCTTGTTTTGTTGAATGCGCTGCCCGGCGTTGGGGATTGGCTGCGTTTCCGTGCCCAAAGCATTGCCGAGCACATGGCCGATGCGGCAGCAACACTGCGGGCTGCTGATCCGGACGCCGTGTTGGGCATGTACATTTTTTCACCCAGCATTGCTCCGTGGGTGGGACAGGACTACAGTCAATTGCGCCAGCACGTAGACGTCTTTGCTCCCATGATCTATCGTTCGCTGCAGGCCGGCGAAGGACCGGCTTGCCTAAACAAAGAAACTAGCCGGCTCGGCCGCGAGCTTGTGAACCATGACGTCATGACGGATGAGAATGCCGTCGCCTTCCTGCAGACATTGACCGGCTTTCCCTTGTCCGAGTATGCGACCGTGGTCGAGGTGGACCGAGAACTGCCGGTCGCCGCTGTCCAAATGGAAACGCAGCGGGCCCGCAACCTGTTGGGGAGCAGGCACCCTCTGCTGCCCATTATCCAGCTGGACGATGATGGGCTCGCCCAGAGCACTGCGGCGGCCCTCGCCGGCGGTGCAGACGGGGTCAATTTCTTTGTGTACATGGCGGAGCGTTTGCCGCTGCTGCAGAAGGTACTAAACCAGCAGCTGCGCCGGGAGTCGTGATACGCCCGGGTGTGTGACGTGGCAAAATTTCATCCGCTGCGCAACGTGAGAGGCCAAAGGCCGGAGCATGAACTACGGCCTTTGGTTCCTCTCTCGTCCCATCTTCCTATGTCGTGATCCCATTTGCTTCATTCCTCTCAATCTCGTATCCTCTTTTTGATCCGTTGGACAGCGGTTTATGGGCTGCCTTCAGCATTTCGGCACGATCTATGTCTGCATCGCCCTGCAAACTACCGATAACCTGCACCATGCCATGGCCTTCGCAGGCCTTCATGTTTTAAGCCCTACTCCGCGCCCATGGCAATGCCGCCAGATCGCAAATCTCCCTGTCCGCTGCTGTCTCGTCGCGCCCTTTGGCCTGAACCATAGGTCATTACCCGTCCAAGCGGTGTCAACGAGGTTGATGATCTTAGTCCCGGCTGCAACCCAGAAGCCCATAGGCCCGTACTCTAACTTCTGGCAATCCCAGGCTGGTTGATCCGAAGCTGGCCACGGATACATCCAGGGCAGTCCATCCCCATGTCTTGCCGCCGCACTGTGTTCCTATCAAGGCAAACGCCTTTAGAAGTTTGTGTGGATTTGCTTTAGCAATTGGTGCCTATCCTGAAGAGACACGCTATGTCTGCGGGTAGTTGGAACAGGCCCCGGCCCAGCGTTTCCGGCGGATAACCAGCCCGCAATTGGCTGACGGGTGCCCCCTTCAGGCTATGGCATGCCGCAAGAGTATGGTATAGTTAGAACAAATCCTCAAGGAGGCTGAACCTATGATCTATGAACTGCGTATCTACCATATTCATGAAGGCCGTATGGATGCTATCCATCGGCGTTTTTCCGAGCACACGCTGGATCTTTTCGCCAAACACGGTATGAAGGTGGTCGATTTTTGGGAAGACTTGACGTCCAATACCCTGTACTACACGATGGAACATCCGGACAAAGAGTCCCGGGACAAGAACTTTGCGGCTTTCGTTGCAGACCCGGAGTGGATTGAAGTCAAGAGTGCCTCCGAAGCCGACGGCCCCATTGTGCAGCAGGTGGAAAGCTTTCTGATGCAGCGTGTTCCTTATTCGCCCTTGGCCTAGCAGGTTAAGGATATCGACAGGGAGATTCGGTTCGAGCAGGCCGTGCTTTTTGGCTGGAAACATAGTCTTGCGATCGCGTCTGGCCTGAAACCGGCCCACATAAAAGAACTAGAGCCTGCGGCTTTTTCAGCTGCAGGTTCTTTTGGATGATCGAAATACCCAGAGATGTTGGTCTGTTCGGGCAGGGGCCGTTGACCAATGGGAAACGGTGCCCCGGGGATTAGGCGTTCGAATCTCTGGAGTTTCGGGCACGTCTGCATCACCGGGCGGCATCGTCTGTGGGCATCTAAAGAAACCAATGCGCCGGGGTTCGCCAGCAAACTCGGCGCGTCTAGAACGCGCGCAAACAACGGAGTTTGGCTTACGCTACCCTTTCAAACCACCCCGTGCCCTTCCCGTTACAATCCTCCTCCCGGCAAACAAAACCAGGATAATGACGGGTAAGACAGTGATAGGGGCAGCAGCCACCAGTCGTTGGTAACGCAACCCGCCTTCGGTAAGGAACGCAAAGAGACCAAAGGGCAATGTCCGTTTGCAGATCGAGTTAATAACAATGGGCACAGAGGGCCGCCGGCATGCAGGGTTGTCCTCGGTGCCTTAGCCTCTAGCCCATTTTTTGCAAGTTTATCAGTTCCTCGGACATTTTCTGCAGCTTCGTGGCATGGCCGGCAATTTCTTCGATCACACTTGATTGCTGTTGGGTCGCCGAGGCAATGGACTCACTGTTGCCTTGTAGAGAGTTAACACTGGACACGACACCCTTGATGTTCTCCGAAATCCTGAGAAACTCTTCAATGAAACCCTGGATAATCAAATCTGTTTGTTTGACAGCCTCCAAGGTGGCTTGCGCCTCGTTGGAACCTTTGGTCATCTCCTCCACAGAG
>Ga0207421_10006358_pt1 | contig 12883 bp, 8 predicted proteins | sample SodLakKL_010_SED_4_FD_187542 | JGI IMG/M metagenome (GOLD analysis project Ga0207421, IMG submission 187542) | Alkaline sediment microbial communities from Lake Tanatar, Kulunda Steppe, Russia - 8KL_010_SED (SPAdes) (version 2) | ecosystem: Environmental > Aquatic > Non-marine Saline and...
ACGTCGACCGCGCCGAGCAGCGCCTCGACGTCGCTGATCGCCACGAGCCGCGCGCCGCGCCCGGCCAGCGGCGCGACGAGGTCGGCCACATCACCGTGCGCCCGCCCCGACGGCGCGACGAGCACGACGGGGAAGCCCTCACCGACCACCGCGACCGGGCCGTGGCGGAAGTCCGCCGCAGACAGCGGCTCGGCGACGAGCCCCGAGAGCTCCTTGACCTTCAGCGCCACCTCGAAGGCCGTGGCGTAGTGGTAGCCGCGACCGACGACGACGCTGCGATCAGCACCGGCGAGCAGCTCCGCCGCCTCGGCCGCCGGGCCGGCGGACGCCTCGAGGGTGGCCGCCAGCGCCTCGGGCACCGCCCGCAGCACGTCGAGGTCGCCGGCGTCGCCCCGCAGGCCCGCCGCCAGCAGCGCGAGCGCCCCCAGCGAGCAGACGTAGGTGCCCGTCGCCGCCACCGAGCGCTCCTCGACGTGCAGCCCCAGCACCCAGTCGGCCTCGGCCGCCAACGGCGAGGCCGCGTCGTTGGTCACCGCCACCGTCGGGCGTCCCTGCGCCCGCGCCTGGGCGAGCACCGCGACGATGTCAGGCGACTGCCCCGACTGGCTCACCCCCACCACGAGCAGGCCGTCCATCGCCACCTCCGCGCCGTACAGCGTCTGGATCGACGGGGTCGCCAGCGCCACCGGCAGGCCCGCCCGCACCCCCAACAGGTACTGGGCGTACCGCGCGGCGTTGTCCGAGCTGCCGCGCGCGGCGATGAGCACCCCCGAGATCCCCGCCAGCTGCGACCCCAGCTCAGCAGCGCGGCCGGCCTCAGCGTCGAGCATCCGCGCCAACGCCTCGGGCTGCGCCGCGATCTCCGCATCGAGCAGTGACATCGGTGCCTCCTCCCGCCGGGCGCCCAAGCCTACGGGAGCGGCCCAGCGACGGCCTCGACCGTGGGCGTGGCCTGCGCAGCGAGCGGAGGGGCATGCCGGCCACGGCGACGACACAGACCTGGTCTGGTCAGGTCTATTATGGGGCACGCTCGTCGTACCAGGGTCGGGACGAGCAGGGGGCTGGTGGCGGTGGAGCGGATCGTGACGATCACCGAGGCCAAGGCGCAGCTCTCGCGCCTCGTGGAGGACGCCGTTGCCGGCGAGCGGATCGTCATCGGCAAGGCCGGCAAGCCCATGGTGGTGCTCGAGCCGTACGCGGAGGACCCTGCCCCGCGGACGCTCGGGGGCTGGAAGGGCAAGGTCTGGATCGCCCCCGACTTCGACGACCCCCTGCCGGAGGACCTCCAAGGGCACTTCGAGGGTCCGGACTCGTGAGGCTGCTCCTCGACACCCACGTGCTGCTGTGGGCGCTCACCGACGACCCCTCGCTCTCGGCGGCGGCGCGCGCGGCGATCGTCGACGGCCGCAACCGGGTCGTCGTGAGCGCGGTGAGCGCCTGGGAGATCACGATCAAGCGGTCGCTCGGCAAGCTCCGGGCACCCGCGGACCTCGCCAAGGAGGTGGCGGCCCACCGGTTCACGCCCTTGGCCGTCAGCCTGGAGCACGCGCTGGCGGTCGGGGCGCTGCCGGACCTCCATCGGGATCCCTTCGATCGTCTGCTCGTGGCCCAAGCCGGTGTCGAGGACCTCACGATCGTCACCCGGGATCGTGCGATCGCCCGGTACGACGTCGACGTCCTCGGAGCCTGAGCGCGCAGAGGACGGCCCTGCCCCGCGGGCGTGACCGCCGGGGCCCGGCGACGGCGACGAGCCCGAGCCGCTCAGTCCCGCTCGTCGGCCGGGCCCGGGCGCCACGCCCCGAGCTCCGGTTCGACGCCGTGGGGTGAGGGCTCGTAGATCTCCCCGGGCTCGAGGCCCTCGGGCAGGTAGCGCTGGGCCACCCAGCCGGTCGGGTCGTCGTGGGGGTAGCGGTAGCCCTCGCCGTGGCCGAGGCGTGCTGCGCCCTTGTAGTGGGCGTCGCGCAGGTGGGCGGGCACCGGAGCGTTGCCGAGGCGGGCCACCGCGGCGTCGGCTGCGGCCAGCGCCCTGGTGACGCTGTTCGACTTCGGCGCGAGCGCGAGGTAGGCGGCGGCCTCGGCCAGGGCGTAGCGCGCCTCGGGCAGGCCGACCACCTCGAGGGCGCGGGAGGCGGCGACGGCGACCTCGAGGGCACGGGGGTCGGCGAGGCCGACGTCCTCACCGGCTGCGATGACCATGCGCCGGGCGAGGAAGCGCGGGTCCTCCCCGCCGGCGAGCATGCGCACGAGCCAGTAGATCGCCGCGTCGGGGTCCGAGCCGCGCAGCGCCTTGATGAACGCGCTCACCTGGTCGTAGTGCTGATCGGCGGCCTTGTCGTAGCGCAGGTGCGGCTGGCTGAGCGCCGCGGTGACGTGCCCTGGGGTCACCTCCTCGTCGCCGGCGAGGCTCGCGGCGGCCTCGAGCCCGGCGAGGGCCACCCGCGCGTCGCCGTCGGCGGCGGCGACGAGCGCGTCGGTCGTCTGCTCGGCGAGGACGGTGCCCGGCAGGCCCCGCTCGTCGGTGACCGCGCGCTCGAGCAGCGCGGCGACGTCGTCGGCCTCGAGGGGCTCGAGGCGGTAGAGCAGGCTGCGTGAGAGCAGCGGGGCGTTGACCTCGAAGGAGGGGTTCTCCGTCGTCGCGCCGATGAGGGTCACCGAGCCGTCCTCGACGCCGGGCAGCAGCGCGTCCTGCTGGGAGCGGTTGAAGCGGTGGATCTCGTCGACGAAGAGGACGGTGGGCCGTCCCGCACGGTCGCGTCGGGCGCGGGCCTCCTCGACGACGGCGCGGACGTCCTTCACCCCGGCGGTGACGGCGCTGAGCTCGGTGAACGCCGCGGAGGTCGTCTGGGCGATGACGTGGGCGAGCGTCGTCTTGCCGGTGCCCGGCGGACCCCACAGCACGACGCTCGAGAGGCGGTCGGCCTCGATCGCGGCCCGCAGCGGCGCGCCGGGGCCGATGAGCGCGGCCTGGCCGACGACCTCGTCGAGGGTGCGCGGGCGCATCCGCGCGGCGAGCGGGGCGCCGGGGCCAGCCTCGCGCGTGCCCTGCGCGGCGTCTGGTGGCGGCTGCCCGCGCTGGCCTCGCCCGCGCGGGCTGCGGTCGGGCGCGGGCTCGGGCTCGCCGGGATCGAAGAGATGCTCACTCATGCCCACCGACGGTAGCCCACCCGCCCGATGCGCGAGTGGCGGATCCGTGCGCTCACACCGCCCCCAGCCGCCACTCGCCGCCCGAGCGGGCCGGCGCGGCCCCGCGCTACCCCCCGGCGAGCGCGGCGAGGCCGTCGAGGTGCTCCTCGACGCAGGCCTCGCCCACGGCGATGAGCTCGACGACTGCCGAGAAGTCGAGCATGCGGGTGCGCGAGGAGAACGCCGGGCGCAGCACGAGGTCGGCGTGGCGGAAGCGCGACTCGGCGAAGGCCCGGTGGCCGGCCTCGAGGGCCTGCAGCATCGCGCCGGACCAGTTCTCGGCGGGCTCGTCGCCGGCGGGCAACCCGACCTGCACCGCGACGACGACGTCGGCACCGAGCTCGCGGGCGACGTCGACCGGCGCGGGGTCGCTGAAGCCCCCGTCGACGAGCGCGGCGCCGTCACGCTCCACGGGCCGGGCGAGCCCGGGGATCGAGCCGCTCGCGAGCACCGCGTCGGCGAGCGGCCCGGCGCGCAGGACGACGCGCTCTCCCGCGCGCAGGTCGGTCGCGATCGCGGCGAAGGGCAGGCGGCAGTCGGCGAACGTCGTCTCCTCGCCGAAGAGGTCGACGAGCGTGGCCCGCGCATCGCTGCTGAAGCCCTTGCTCGGCGTCCAGTGCGTCATCGTCGGCGCGAGGCGGCGCAGCGTGCGCCCGTAGGCGGAGACGCGCTGGAGGAGGTCGCCCTCGAGCGCCTCGTTGACGACCGGCAGGCGGCTCCAGTCCTCCTCGCGCAGCGCCGGCGACCAGTCCTGCCGCACCGCGTAGGTCGCGCCGATGATGGAGCCCATCGACACCCCGACGAGGATGTCGGGGGCCAGGCCGGCGGTCTCGAGGCGCTCGAGGACCCCGATGTGGGCGAGGCCGCGGGCGCCGCCGCCGCCGAGGACGAGGCCGAGGGTCCGGCGCTCCGCGTCGCTCACCGTCGTCTCACTCGAGCAGCGTGCGCAACGCGTCGCGGACGGTGTCGCTGACCGCCGCCGGACCGCCGATGATCTCCGCGCGCTCCCAGCCGGCGTTGCGGACGACCCCCACCGCCGGGTCGTCGCTGCCGAGCCGCTCGGGCGGCACGAGCAGCAGCCGCCCGCGGAGCCGCGCGGCGAGCGCGCCGGCAGCGAGCGCGTCGGGGTAGTCGCGGCCACTGGCGACGAGCAGCGGACCCTCGACGCCGAGACCCCCGGCGAGGAGTGCGCTCGTGGCGTAGCGGTCGGCCCCGGCGATGCGTGAGAGGCGGGGCACGAGCGCACGGACCTCCTCGGCGACCGACTCGGCGATCGCCTGCTCGCCCCCGATGACGAAGACGCGGTCGGGCTCGAGGTCGACGAGCGCCTCGGCGGTGGCCTCGGGCAGGCGGTCGGCGCGCGTGAGCAGCACCGGCGTACCTGGCCACGCACCCTGGAAGGTGCCCGCGGCGACGGCGTCGGCGAAGCCCTCCCCGCTGACGAGGACGACCTCCTCGACGTCGCGCCGGGCGGCGCGCCGGGCGATCGCCGCGGCGGTGGCGTAGCGGTCCTCGCCGGCGAGGCGGTCGACGTCGAGCCCACGCTCCTCGAGGACGTCGGCGACTGGCGCCTCGATGGCTGCCTCACCGCCGAGGAGGTGGACCCGCTCGACGCCGAGGTCGACGAGGACCTCCTCGAGGTGGGCCGGCACCCGCCGGCGCTCGGTGAGCAGCAGGGGCGCGCGGCGGCGCGCGGCCAGCGCGGCCCCGGCGAGGGCGTCGGGGAAGTCCCGGGCGGTGGCGAGCACGACCTCGCGGGTGGTGCCCTGCGGCCAGTGCGAGCAGCCGACGGCCACAGCGGTCTCGACCCGGCCGACGTCGTAGGCGCGCACGACGGTGCCGGGGTCGTCGCTGCGGCAGCCGAGCTCAGGGGCGGCGCGCAGCGCCTCGACGGGGTCGACGAGGCCGGCGCCGACCTCCTCCTCCGCCGCGGCGAGCTCAGCGGCGGAGGCCGACAGCCGCCAGGCGAGCTGGCTCGGCAGGGCCCGCGGGTGCCGCGCGGCCAGCAGCGCCGCGGTCCCCGAGACGAACGGCGCGGCGAAGGACGTGCCCGAGGAGAAGAGGTGGTAGCCGTCGGTACAGCGCTCGGTGAGGCCGATGGGGCACGTCGTCGTGATCGCGGTGCCGGGCGCGACGAGGTCGAGCCAGTCGCCGTAGCTCGAGAACACCGCGCGCTCGAGGTCCTGGCCGACCGCGCCGACCGCGACCGTCGAGGGCTCCGCCGCGGGGTAGACGACGGGGTTGCCGCGCTCGGCGCTGTTGCCGCTCGAGGCGACGACGAGCGAGCCCTGCCGGCGGGCATGCTCGATCGCGAGGCTGAGGACCTCGTCGCGCCCCACCCCGCCGAGGCTGAGGTTGATGACGTCGGCTCCCTGACCGGCCGCCCACAGCACCCCGTCAGCGATGCTCGCGCCGTCACCCTCCCCGAAGTCGTCGAGGACACGCACCGGCAGCAGCTCGGCTCCCGGCGCCATGCCGGCGATGCCGATGTCGTTGCCGACCTCGGCGCCAGCCACGCCCGCCACCCTGGTGCCGTGGCCGCGCTCGGAGGTGTCGGCGGTCCCGTCCCCGTCGGCGTCGAGGGCGTCGTAGCCGTCGCCGAGCACGCCGACGAGGTCGGGATGGCTGCCGTCGACGCCGGAGTCGAGCACGGCGATCGTCGTCCCCCCGGCGGTGGCGAGCTCCCAGGCCTCCTCGGCCCGCAGGGCGTCGAGGCCCCACTGGGTGTCGCGCTTGGGGTCGCCGGCGTGGCTGCGGACCTCCGCGGCGACATCGGCGGCGGTGACGTCGCCCCGAGCCTCGAGCTCGGCGACGAGGGCGCGCGCCTCGGCGGCGTCAGCCACCTCGTGGCGCTCGATCGACGGCCCGGACGGACCCTCGACGAACGCCGAGACGACGACGCCGGGGTCGCCCCCCGTCGCCGGGGACCCGGCGACAGGGGCGTCGGGGTCAGCGGCCTGCGCGGTCGACGAGGGCGCGGGGACGAGGGCGCCGACCACTAGCGCGACCGCCAGCGCGGCGGCGAGGGCTCCGCCTCGGGTCACCGAGCGAGGAGCTCCTCCACCCGCACGACGACGTGGCTGGCGAGCGCGTTGGGTCCCCCGATGGGCATGGCCGCATCGTAGGCGCTCTCCGAGAGGTGGTCGACCATCGAGGGGGCATCGTCGAGGTCGGTGGGGGGCAGGACCGCCAGGGCACTGCCGCTGCGCGCGGCGGCGGCGCCGGCTGCGAGCGCGTCGGGGAAGTCCCGACCGGTGACGAGCAGCAGCGATCCCGTCCCGCCAGCGGTGGTGGCGAGCACCTCGGCGGCGAGGTCGTAGCGGTCGGCGCCGTCGACCTCGCGCACCTCGTCGACCTCCTCGGCGATCGCCGCGGCGAGCGCCGGATCCGTCGCGCCGTCCTCGGCGAGGAGCACCGCGCGCTCGGCGTTGGCATCGGCGAGCGCCTCGGCCGTGGCCTCGGGCAGGGCGTCGTCGCCGGTGAGCAGAAGCGGCACCGGCTCCCCGCTGCGCGAGAGCGCGCCGGCGAGCACCCCGGCCGGCCACGCCTCGGCCCCGCCGGAGGGGTGGCCGGGGGCGAGGGCGACCTCGCCGACCTCGCCGATCTCCTCGGCGATCGCCGCGGCGGTGCCGAACCGGTCGGGCCCGGCGAGGCGCTCGGTCGTCACCCCCAGGTCGGCGACCTCGTCGGCGACCTCGTCGCCAAGCGCGGCCGGGCCGCCGAGCAACCAGACGGTGTTGGGGTCGAGACTGTTGAGCGCCTCGACCGTGGGCTCCGGAAGGATCGTCGGGGTCGCCAACAGCAGCGGCGCGTCGAGGTCCGCGGCCAGGGCGGTGCCGGCCACGGCATCGGCGTGGTCGCGGCCGGTGGCGAGGACGACGTCGTCTGCGCCGTCAGGCCAGTAGTGCCCGGCGAGCGCCGCAGCCGTCGCGACGCGCTCGGGTCCAGCGAGCCGCTGGTCGACCTGGTCCTCGAACTCGTAGGGGTCGAAACGCTCCGCGCCGGGGAAGTCCCCTCGCGACTCGGCGTCGCGGAGGCTGAAGTAGGGGTTGATCCGGGAACTGCCGTAGGGGTCGGTGACGTCGTCGTCGCGGATCTCGAGGTGGAGGTGCGGCGCGCTCGCACTCGCGTTGCCGGAGGAGCCCACGTAGCCGAGGTGCTCACCGCGCTCCACGCGGCTGCCGCAGGTGATCCCGTCGGCGTAGGCGCCCGAGGCTGGACCATCCTGCTCACCGAGGTGGATGTACCAGTACTCACGACCGTCATCACCGGTGACGATTGCTGCGTACCCCCAGCCCGGCGGATTGTTGAGCGAACCCGAGTTCGACCAACCGCAGCCCATGCCGGTGACCTGGCGCACCGTTCCGCCAACGACGGCGTGCACGGGCGTGCCCGCGTCGGCCATGATGTCCGTCGCTCGATGGCGCCGCGGGCAGCTCGATCCCCCTCGACATTGATAGTAGTCATTGGTGTAGCGGTAGGAGCCGTCGTAGTACGTCGCGTCCTCGGCCAGCGGGAACGTGAGGTCGACGACCTGCTCGTAGTCGCTCGCGGCGGCCGGCAGGGCGGGCAGGAGGAGGACCGCCGCGGCGAGGATCGCGACGGCGGGGCGTAGCAGGGGTCTCACTGGAGCTCTCCACAGAGTTGAAGGCTGACGCGCTGCACGACGCTCGTTGCGCTGCCGACGAGCACGGCATCGCCATAGGTCACCGACGGGTCGCGCAGGTGCGCGACGAGCTCGGTCGAGCGCTCGAGGTCATCGGGCGGCACGAGCAGGAGCGGGCCCCCGCGACGGCCGGCGACACCGCCGGCGACGAGGGCGTGGGTGTAGGACCGCCCCGAGGCGAAGGTCACCCGGGGAGTGGGGTCGTCGAAGCGGCTGAGGGCCTCCTCGGCGACCGCGACACCGGTGGCGTAGCGGTCTCGGCCGGCGAGGCGCGCGACCTCGAGCCCCTGGCCGCGCAGCTCGGCGAGCACGGCGTCGCTGACCGCGGCGGAGCCCCCGAGCACGTGCACCCGCTCGACGCCCAGCGCCTCGAGCGCGGCGAGCGTGGCCTCGGGGACGCGGTCAGCGTCAGTCAGCAGCGTCGGGACGCGGTCGGGCGTGGCCGCGAGCGAGGCGGCCCCGAGCGCGTCGGGCCAGGCGCGGTCGAACTCGGCGTGGCGCCCGAGGGCGATGGCAACCTCGCCGGTGCCTCCGCCGACCTCGGCGGCGACAGCGGCGGCGGTCTCGAAGCGGTCGGCGCCGGCGACGCGCTCGATCGCCACCGCCGGGCCCGAGGCGCCGTGCACGGCGGCGATCGCGCGCTCGACGTCACGGCTGACCGCGGCGGGGCCGCCCAGCAGCCACACCGTCCCGATGCCCTCCTCGGCGAGGAAGCGGCGCACACCCGCCGAGAGGCCGTCACTGTCGGTGAGCAGGATCGGCGCGCCGCGCTCGGCGGCGAGCACCGCTCCGGCTAAGGCGTCGGCGTAGTCCTCCCCGCTCGCCACGACCGCCTCGTCGACGCCTGAGAAGTACCAGCGCCCCGCCGCCCAGGACAGCTCGTCGGCGGCGGCGTGCGCGATGCGGGAGAGGCCCTCGGGGTTCGGGCAGCCGTTGAGCAGGCTGGTCTGGCGCTCGTAGACGTCGTCGCGCACCTGTCCGCGCAGCCAGTCGAGCCGCGGGTAGTAGGCGTTGCCGGGGCAGGCGGTCAGCCCGACGTCGCGGTGGCCGATGATCGTCGGGATCCGCACCTCGGTGCCCGAGGGGTACTTGTTGCTGCCGCCGCTGCGCACGGTGATCTGCCCCTCGGGGATGATCCCGTGGAGGTCGAACTTCCACGACAGCACGTCGGCGACGGCCTGCTGGGCGGCCTGCGGGGGCGCCGAGCCGGTGAAGTCGCCCATGATCGACACGCCGATCGACCCGGTGTTGAAGCCGCGGGCGTGGGCGCCGATGACGGGACGGTGCAGGCCGCCGGCGCGCCCCTCGTAGATCGTGCCGTAGCGGTCGACGAGGACGTTGTAGCCGATGTCGGACCAGCCGAGGGTGCGCGCGTGGTAGCTGTAGATGCCGCGGACCACGGCCGGAGCCTGCTCTCGGGTGTAGCCGTTCGAGCCAGCGGTGTGGTGGACGACGGCGTAGCGCGCGAGGCTCGCGTAGCTCGGGCTGCGCCGCCACGACTCGTCGGCGCCCCACTGCTCGCGGCTGACGATGCTGGGGCGCCCGTCGGAGGCCTGCGCCACCGCGGGAGTGGCCACCGCGGCGGCGACGCCCTGCGCGGCCCGGCTCACGCGCGCGCCGAGGGACTCCGAGAGTCCGTCGGAGTCGATGAGGTGAACCTCGACCTCACCGGGCTCGGCGCCGCGGGTCTGGATCCAGGCGGCCTCGCCCACCCAGGCCGGCTCGGTCTTGCGCTGCCAGTCGCCGGCGTCCTCGTCGCTGCCGGCCTCGGGGCCGTCGTCGTCGACGCCAAGCGCCTCGGCCTCGAGCCAGGGCGTCCAGGTCTCGCCGTCGACGGAGGTGCGGTACTCGAGGCCCGTGCCGTCGGGGACGGTGAATCCGACCATGCTGAAGGGGATCGGCGCCTCGACCGGCGCGGAGGCTGCGTCGACGTCGAGGGTGCGGAAGCCGGCCTGCTCGGGCAGACCCTCGACGGTGGCGTCGACGACCTCCGGGGGCGGGGCGGCGGCCTCGAGCGGGAGCGCAGGCAGGAGCAGGAGCACGGCGGCGGTGAGCACACCGGCGAGGAGCACCGGCCTCACCGAGACGCTCTCTGTCCGCATCAGCAGTCCTTGCCTCGTCGGCGGCGTTGCACCCGGTCTGCCTTCGCGACGGCGCATCGGTGCCGCTCCAGGGGGTGTCGGCGCGCCGTGGCGGCTCCTGTAGCCCCAACGGCCAACTACAGCCAACGCATGTGCCCTGCGACGGTCTCGCGTGCCCTCGACCCGGGCCCTCGCGCACCGCCGTCCAACCTTAGACGTGCCTCGACCCACGCCTCGTACGGGTCCGCTGGGCCGTTGACCTGGCCAATCGGCCGGTCGAGGGCGTCAGGTCGCCGCCAGGCCGGACACCTGCGAGCACGGTCCGTGGCCGCGCGCGCGACGGCGCCGCCGAGGCGCTGGAGCCGCTACGGGTCGAGCAGGAGGTCGAGCTCGTGCACGGTGAGCGGGCTGAGCGCGGCGGTGCCCCCGAGGGCGAGGCCACGCTCGAGGCTCACGGGTCGCGTCTCGAGGAACGCCTCGAGCGGCGGGTCGTCACCGAGGCCGCACTGGGGCGCGAGGACGACCGGCCAGCCGGTCCGACCGGCGAGCGCGCCGGCGGCGAGCGCGTCGGGGAAGGCCTCGCCGGTGGCGAAGATCGCGCCGTCGCCCTCCGTTCCGCGCTCGAGGGCGGCGCCGAGGACCTTCACGGAGGTCTCCCAGCGGTCCTCGCCTGCGAGGCGTTCGACCTCGGAGCCGAGCGCCTCGAGCGCCCGCTCGACCTCGTCGCTGACCGCCGCGGTGCCGCCGAGGAGCAGGACCCGGTCGGCCTCGAGCTCGGTGAGCGCCTCGAGGGTGGCCTCGGGCAGCTCGTCAGCGCGGGTGAGCAGCAGCGGGCGGGCCTCGCCGGTGGCGAGCAGGGCGCCGGAGGCCACGGCGTCCGGCCATGCGCGCCCCTCGTCGGTGGCGTGCTGGCCGAGGGTGAGGACGACCTCCTCGGCGGTCGGCTCGAGCTCGGCGGCGATCGCCGCGGCGGTGGCGAAGCGGTTCTCACCCGCGACGCGGCGCACGTCCTCGACGCCGTCGACGGCACCGGCGGCGTCGAGGACCTCGCCGCTGAGGGCGGCCTCGCCGCCGAGGACGACGACCTCGCGCGCGCCGAGCTCGGCGATCGCCTCGGCGACGGCCTCGGGCAGCCCGTCGGGCGGCGTCAGCAGCATCGGCGCGTCGGCGTCGGCGGCGAGGGCACCGCCGGCCAGAGCGTCGGGGAAGGCCCGCGACGAGGCGAGGACGACGGTGTCGGCCTGCTCGAAGGTCTCGGCGACGGCCACGGCGGTGGCGACGCGGTCGGCCCCGGCGAGGCGCTCGACGTGCTCCGGCTCGCCCGCCTCGGGTGGGGCGAGGCAGGGGTCGGCGGCGAGGTTGGCGTCGACGGCGAAGAGCGTCGAGCGCAGCCCGAGCATCGAGCGCACCTCGTCGCCGGTGAGCACCGCCACCCCGCGGGAGCCGGTGAACTCCACCCCGCCGGCACCGCGCGCGGGGCTGCCGATCCGTCCCGAGGCCCCCCGCGGATCGGGGGTGCGCACCTCGAGGACGTCGCCCACGTCGTGGCCGGCGCCGGCGAGCTCGCGACCGAGCTCGGCGGCGGTGAAGGTCTCCGACCAGCCGCGGTGGGGATTGGCCGAGGCGAGGTCCCAGCGGCTGTCGTCGACCGCGGAGAGGTAGGACACCGAGCCGCCCCAGACGAACGCCGAGGACTCGCTGTGCCCGCCGTGGGAGGACGCGTAGTTGCCGCTGACGACCTGCCCGTCGTAGGTGAGCGCCCGACCCTGGGTCGCCTCGACGGCGTCGACCCAGCCGGCGTGCCGGCTCTGGGCCTCGTAGGCGTAGCCGTACCACACCTGGCTCGTCGTCGAGTCGTAGAGGTCACAGTCGCCGTCGCAGCGCCGCGAGCCGGCGCGCTGGTCGATCGCGTAGCTGCGCGCGGCGATGGCCTGCGCCTCGACGGCGGCGGCGGGCCAGCTCGCGGGGATCTCGCGGACGTTGCGCAGGTAGCGCTCGAGGGAGGGCACGCGGGCGACGACGTGCATGCCCTCGCCGCGCTGGCGGAACCGCAGCTCCCCGTCGCGGTAGGGCCGGCCCTCGGTCCAGCGGCTGCGCTCCTCGCCGGTCAAGGACTTCGCGGGCAGCTGGACGACGGTGCGGCCGTGGACCGCCCGCAGCGTCGTGGCCGAGGGCACCTCGCGGCGGGTCTCGCCGTCGTCGTCGACGAGGGCGAGCCGGCTGCCGCTGACCTTGACGGTCCACGTCGACCCGCCGGGCTGGGTGACCTCGTCGCCGCCGGAGAAGCGCCATGGGATCTCGCCCTCGGCGTGGACCTCCACCTCGCTCGGCCGGGAGCCGCCCGGGCGGTCGGGCAGCAGCCCGACGTCGATCGGCCCGGAGCTGTCGACGTCGGCGACGCGGGTGCCCTGGTAGTAGTGCTCGAGGATCTCGGTGTGCGAGCAGCCCAGCTCGGCAGCGCCCTGGGCGCCGTACTGGCTCATGCCGACGCCGTGGCCCCATCCGCGGCCGGTGAAGACGACCTCGCCGGGTCCCGCCTCGCCTTGGAGGCTCGGCAGCGCGTCCTGCTGGCCACCGGGCGCGGGGCACTGCGCCTCGGCGGTCGGCGCGGTGAGCACCGCGAGCAGCCACCACAGCGCGACCATCGCCGCGACGAGCGGGAGGATCGCGGGTCGGGGGATCGTGCGCGTCATCGCAGGGGCCTTCCGTGCGGCGCGAGGTCGGTGCGCGGTCGCGACCCCAGCCTGCCAGGGAGGCGCGGGTCAGCGCGCCTCGAGGCCGGTGCCACTCTGGGGCAGCGCGTCGTCGTCGGTGGCGTCGTTGTCCTCGGTCGACGGGGCGTCATCGTCGGCGGCGTCGTCGTCCTCGGTCGCGTCATCGCCCTCGGTCGACGGGGCGTCGTCCTCAGCGGCGTCGCCGTCCTCAGTGGCGCCGTCGTCCTCGGTCGACGGGG
>Ga0207421_10006359_pt1 | contig 12882 bp, 10 predicted proteins | sample SodLakKL_010_SED_4_FD_187542 | JGI IMG/M metagenome (GOLD analysis project Ga0207421, IMG submission 187542) | Alkaline sediment microbial communities from Lake Tanatar, Kulunda Steppe, Russia - 8KL_010_SED (SPAdes) (version 2) | ecosystem: Environmental > Aquatic > Non-marine Saline and...
CAAAGAAAACCTTAATACGGCAGTCCGCCGTATCCCAGCCATTGGCGGAACCCTGGCAGATTCTGCCGACAGGATGAAGATGGCCATTAAGTATTCTCTGGTGCCCGGAGTTCTTTTTGAAGAACTGGGCTTTACTTATCTAGGTCCGGTGGATGGTCACGATATTAGTTCCCTTATTTCAGTGCTGGAACGTGCCAAGAAAATGAAAGGCCCTGTTTTGATCCACGCCCTTACCCAAAAGGGGAAGGGTTATGTCCACGCGGAAGAAAAACCGGCATTTTTTCACGGGGTGGGTCCATTTGACATGAGCAATGGTCAGCCGCAATCTTCTAAAAAAGCACCTTCTTATACAGAAGTTTTTGGCAATACCCTGGTAAGATTGGCAGAAGAATTTCCAGAAATTGTGGGAGTAACTGCTGCTATGACCGGGGGCACAGGTCTGAGCAAATTTGCTGAAAAATACCCCCAACGTTTTATAGACGTGGGTATTGCTGAACCTCACGCGGTTACCATGTCTGCAGGAATGGCTTCCCAAGGGTATCGCCCGGTGGTAGCTATATATAGTACGTTTTTACAGAGGGCTTATGATCAGGTAGTGCATGATCTATGTCTACAAAAACTTCCGGTAGTGTTGGCCATAGACCGTGCAGGAATTGTAGGTGAAGATGGAGAAACTCACCAGGGCATTCTGGATGTTTCTTATTTACGTCATATGCCCCATCTTTCTTTAATGGCGCCTAAGGATGAGGACGAATTACAGCACATGTTAAAAACAGCATTACATTACCGAGAAGGCCCGGTGGCTCTTCGTTATCCACGGGGAGCTGGTTGGGGAGTAGAGTTAAGCGAACCCAAGCTTCTGCCTTGGGGAAAAGCAGAGTTACTTCGTGAAGGAGAAGACTTACTTTTACTGGCGGCAGGTACTATGGTCCATCCTTCGCTACAAGCAGCTGAAAAGTTATTTTGGCAGGGAATTAACGCTTCAGTAATTAATGTACGTTTCATAAAACCCCTTGACGAGGAAACCATTTTAAGCCAGGCATCTCGGTGCGGCAAAGTTATTACGGTGGAAGAAAACATTTTAGCCGGAGGAATGGGGAGTGCTTTTCTAGAACTGCTGGAAAGAACCGGAATAAACATTCCGGTGCGTCGTTTGGGGATAGATGAAACCTTTGTGGAACATGGTTCCCGTTCCCGGTTGCTTGAACGCCTTGGACTGGATCAAGAGAGCATATACCAGGAAGGACTTTCATTTTGTCAGCAGAAAAACTTGAGGAGATCGCGTTGAGTAAGAAAAGACTTGATGTTCTTTTATTAGAGCTAGGCTGGGTAGATTGCCGTAATCGAGCTAGAGCAGAAATAATGTCTGGACGTGTTTTAGTTAATGGAGAAAAATGTGACAAACCTGGAGTTAAAGTAAATACAGATGCCGAAATCAAGTTATTGAGTTCGCTTAATCCTTATGTTAGTCGTGGAGGGTTAAAGCTCGCAGGAGCCTACCAAGATCTGGGTTTTTCAGTAGAAGGAAAAATAGTTGTAGACGTAGGAGCTTCCACGGGAGGGTTTACCCACTTCTCCATTTTGCATGGCGCGCAAATAGTATATGCGGTAGATGTTGGTTACGGACAGCTAGCCTGGTCTCTTAGACAAGACTCACGGGTTATCATCATGGAAAGAACTAATGCGCGGCATCTTACTAAGGATATTTTTACTGCAGGAATCCCGGAAGTAGCATTGGTTGATGTCTCATTTATTTCTTTAAAAAAAATCTTACCGGTACTGTCACAGCTTTCGGTAAGGGAAATAGTTGCTTTGGTAAAACCACAGTTTGAGGCAGGAAAAGAAAAAGTGGGGAAAAAAGGAGTGATCAGATCTCCACAAATTCATCGTGAAATTTTGATTGATATCCTTAGTTTTTTAAATACATGCGGTTATGTGGAAAAGGGCTTAACTTTTTCTCCTTTGAAAGGTCCCCAGGGTAACCTGGAATTCTTTTTTTATGCGGAAGCTAACCTGCAACAGGTACCAGAAATTGCCTCTGAGGAGCTAGAGGCAAGAGTAGAAAAAGTAATAGCTTCGGCTTTGAACTTCTGGGAAAGCACGGAACCAGGCCAAGCAGATGAAGGTCATAATTAGTAACCCTCAGAGCCAGACGGGTTCCCCATCAGGGAGGTGCAGGCAGTTTTGCGGTGGCAGGATTATTTAATACTTTTTATGCTTATAGGGGGTTATTTTCTCTACCAAAAATTAAAAACCGGTAAATTTGTGAAAAAACAAACTTCCCGAAGGATTCCCAAACTATCTAAAAAAGAAGAAACCGCATTACAATCTTTACAAGATAAGGGATACCAATTACAAGATAAAAGGCCTGAAATATTACTTAAGATAAATCTGGATGGAAAAGAAAAAACAGTAGATCATCGATCGGGCTTTACAGTAAAAAAAGACGGTAAGTCTTATCTGGTGAAAATGAAAAAAGAAAACACTTCTCCTTTAAGCTCTAAATCACTGAGACAAGAGCTTTTGTTGGACCATTTACTTTTTCAGCCGGCAAAGATTATGTTGTATAACCAGGAAAAAAAGAGCTTTCAAGAGCTTGATTTCTCAGTAGGGGAAGGACATCCATTTGAAAAAATTTGGTTGAAAGTTGCTCTTATAGTATTAATTATTATAGGTGTTGTTTTTTTGGTGGGGCTTTTTTTTGAAGGGGTGTTGCTATGAAGGGTAGTATTGGTTTATTACCTAATTGGGATAAAAAGCATACTGCTAAGATTGTGGAACAGGTATACTATTTTTTTGACCAGGCTGGCATACCGGTTAAAACGTTGCCTCGTGGTAGCCATATATTAACTGACCATTTTTCTGAGCAAATTACTTCTTGGAAAGAAGAAGTAGAGCTTATTGTGGTGGTAGGAGGAGATGGGACCATTTTAAAGGTAGCTCGTGAACTGGTAGAATGGGAAATACCTGTGCTTGGAATAAATGCCGGCCATAAAGGGTTTTTAGCAGAAACCGAAATTACCAACTTGCAGGAGTGTCTCCACTACTTGCTAGAAGGAAATTATTATGTCAATGAAAGAGTCATTCTTCACACTAACGTTAAAAGAAAAGGCGAAAAAGCGCTCGATTTTATGGCAGTAAACGATGTAGTGCTTTCCCGCGGGCCTTTTTCTCGCATTATAGACCTTGATGTATATATTAACCAAGAGTACCTGGAAACCTATTCGGGTGATGGAGTGATATTGTCTACTTCTACTGGTTCTACGGCTTATTCTCTCTCTGCAGGGGGACCGATAGTACATCCCAGTCTCGAAGTGTTGGTTATTACTCCAGTTTGTCCCCATAGCCTCTATAACCGATCAGTTATTGTTAGCGCTTCAGAGGCTATATGCATAAAAGTAGCTTCTTCGCACGCTGACATTGTCTTAACCATGGACGGTCAGGTTGGGTTTAGGTTACAAAAGGGCGATTCGGTTAAAACTTCACGTTCTTCGCATAAGGTAAAACTGGTTAGTTTTCCGTCCAGTTCTTTTTATAAACTGCTTCACCACAAGCTTAAAGGCTAAGGAGAAGGAGGAGAATAAAAGTGCTGCTTCAATTGAGTGTAAAAAATTACGCCCTTATCGAAGACATGCAACTTGACTTTTCGCCTGGTTTGAATGTTCTTAGCGGAGAAACCGGTGCGGGTAAATCTATTATCATTGGAGCCATAGGACTAATACTGGGTGAACGTGCCGCAGCGGAACATGTTCGCGAGGGAGCACGGGGAGCCCTGATCGAAGCTCTATTTGAGTGGGGAGGTGAGCTGTCCTCGCAAACAGAGGAGTTGTTAAAAGAGGCTGGGGTGGAACCTGAAGACACGCTATTAATTTCTCGGGAGGTTTTTCGAGAAGGGCGCAGCGTAGGGAGGATTAACGGGAGGATGGTTCCCGTTTCTTTTTTAAAAAAGCTAGGTGCTTGCCTGGTAGATCTACACGGACAACACCAACATCAGTCTTTGCTTAATCCGGAACAACAGCTTGAAATGCTTGACGAATATGGCAGAGAAAAAATTGAAAAGGTGCGAAAAGAAGTTGCTGGTTTTCATCAAAAAAGAAAAAATTACCTCGATAAACTACAGGAATTAGGCAAGGATGAACAGGAACGAGAAAGACAGAAAGAAATACTGCGTTACCAGATTAAAGAAATAGAAGAGGCCAACCTATCACTGGAAGAAGAAAAAGATTTGCTGTATCAACATAACCTTCTTACCCATGCTGAAAAACTTTATAACCATGTTTCTCTAGCTTATCATGCTTTAGTGGGGGAAGAAGAAGCTGTTAGTGAAGAATCGTTAAGAGATCGCCTTAGCAAGGCGCAGCAGGAAGTTGAAGAAGCTTTTTCTGTCGATTCTTCTTTAGAGGGCGCGAAGCAAATGCTCCAGGATGCCATGGCTCAAATAGAAGAGGCTACTTTGGAACTAGGGAATTATAGAGAAAACATAAGTTTTGACCCTCTTGAACTGGAAAAAATTCAGGAACGTCTGGAAGAAATTAAAAGGCTTAAGAAAAAATACGGTTCTTCTTTAGAGCAGGTCTTACAATTTGCTGAAGCGCGTAAAGAAGAACTGGATAAATTAGAACGGAGCGAGGAAATAGCTCAGGAATTGGAAAAAGAATTGAAAGAAGTGGAACAAAGTTTACAGGATGCTTGTTTTCGACTTACCGAATTACGCAAAGAAATGGCGGAGTTATTGGAGAAGGAGCTAGGGCATGCTTTGCTAGATCTGGCTTTGGAAAAAGCACGGTTGTCTATATCCATAGTGCCAGAAAATACGTTCAGCCCGCGCGGATGGGATCGGGTAGAGTTTTTGTTTTCTGCTAACCCAGGAGAGCCGTTAAAGCCATTAAACAAGATTATTTCCGGTGGAGAAATGTCCCGGGTAATGTTGGCTCTTAAATCTATATTAGCTATGCAAGATCGGATCCCTACCTTGATCTTTGATGAAGTGGATACGGGGATAGGTGGACAAACTATTCAGACGGTGGCAGAAAAAATGGCTGATTTATCCGGTTATCATCAGCTTCTTTGTGTTACTCACAGCCCTCAAATCGCAGCTATGGCAGATAACCACCTGTTATTGTATAAAGAAGAAACAGAAGGACGAACCGTCACTAAAGCTTTTCCTCTTGGCTATGAAGAAAGGAAAAAGGAGTTAGCCCGGATGCTAGATGGAGGTCTTGATCCGGTTAATCTTAAACATGTGGAAACTTTTATGAATAGAGCAGCAGAAATAAAGAAGAAATAAATCTGTTGTGTTGAAGGGCTATAGTTAATGTATCCGAGGGCTCCTTCCATGATAGTCAGTTACCACTCGGATACATCAACCGGATACACTAATTTTGCTAATACCCCTTTAAGCCCAATGGACTTCTGAAGTCGACGAGGGAGTTTGGGAGGCTGGCACGGCTGATTTATGATTTAATCTTATTCGGTCTGCCACCATAGCAATGAATTCCGAGTTTGTAGGTTTCCCTTTTTCAGCTTTTATGGTATAACCAAAAATTCTTTTAATAACATCGGTATTATTCCTTGACCAGGCCACTTCAATAGCGTGTCTAATGGCTCGTTCTACCCTGCTGGGGGTGGTTTCAAATTTTTCTGCTATTCGTGGATACAGGATTTTGGTGATTGATCCCAGTAGCTCTATTTCTTCTACTACCATTATGATGGATTCCCTTAAGTACAGATAACCTTTAATGTGAGCTGGTATGCCTATTTCGTGCAGAGTTTGGGTTACTTCTTCCTCCAAAGGAAATGATTTTTGGTTTTTATTATTTGATTTGTTTATTTCTGGAGTATTAAATGGTTTTACATTTTGTATTTGTGGGGCGGGGTTAGAATTGACAGAAGGTGATCCTAACTGACGAATTCTATCCGCCAGGATATCCATGCTAAATGGTTTTAAGATGTAATAAGAGGCTCCTAACTCTACAGCTTTCTGGGTAATGTTTTCGTGACCAAAGGCAGTAAGCATAATAACATGTGGGTAAGGGTCGAGTTCCATTTCTGACATTTGCTCTAAAACTCCGATACCATCAAGATGAGGCATAATAATGTCTAAAAGTAAAACATCGGGTTTTTTTTCTTTGAGCAGTTCCAGAGTTTCTTTACCGTTAAATGTCGAACCCACTACCTCAAAGTCATCGTGGTTTTCTAAGAAATTGGTTAGGAGTTCGTTAAAGTCTCTATTGTCGTCAGCTACCAGGATTTGAAACATGAATAATTTACCTCCTCTTAGTAAATATTGGGTATAGTAAAATTATTCGACATCTGATTAAATATTCCTCCCCCTTTTTTTAAAAAAATATTTTATTCCAGAAATTATTATTTATTTGAGGTACAGTATTCATGTAGAATCCGATTAACTACTCAGCCTATAACTCTCTACCAGGTCGCTAAGGCTTTGTTCCGGGTCAACTCGAAAGCAAGTGCACGGCTCAGCCTTTACCCCTTAGCAGGCTACTCTCGACAGTCGCCGGCACTCAACTGATTAAAATGATGCAGTTGCAGTACCGGCTCCGGGTCGAGGCGGCACGAAACCATGTGCCGGCCTGCTACGGGACAAAGCTTTGCCGGCTACTTCTATTACTCGTTGACAGTCACTCCGCCATTAGCGACCTGACCGCCTTCGTTTTTTAAGGGCTGAGCAGTTACGATTCCGAGAAAAGGTCAGCTTCTTGTACCATCCATTCCATAAATACTCCGTATCCTTGCCGGGGGTTATTAACGAATACATGAGTGATGGCTCCCACTATCTTTCCATTTTGAATTATGGGGCTTCCGCTCATACCTTGAACAATTCCGCCCGTTTTTTCTAAGAGCTCCTCGTCAGTAATTTTTATAACCAGACTTTTATCACGTGGCATTTCTTGTGGAGATACTCTTTTTATTTTCGCTTCAAACGTTTCTACATCTTGATCTTCTATTACCGTTAGTATTTTGGCCTCACCTTTTTCTACTTCTGAGGCAAGACCAACCGGAAAAGATCTAGTATGTTCGTCTGAAAGCTTATCCGGGTTTTCAATTTCTCCAAATATGCCGTAGGTAGTATTTTTATCTATACTTCCTAAGGGCGGTTCTTCTTCCATAAAAATACCAGTTTTCTCGCCAGGATATCCCCTACGCGCTGCGCTAATGTTAACAATACTGGCGTTTACAATTGAACCCCTGCTTAAATCTACTGGTTTACGAGTGTCTGAATCCATGATCACGTGTCCCAACGCCCCATATCGGCCAGTTTCAGGATGATAAAAGGAAAGAGTACCAACACCTGCTGCAGTATCTCGTATATAAATACCTACCCGGTGTGTATCTTCTTCTTTTAAATAATACGATTTCAGCTGCACTTGTTTTTCTTTTTTATTCCTTTCTATTTTTAAAGTAATTTCTTCTTCATCTTCCTCTCCCTCCTCTCCCTCCTCTGCTGCTCGCTTTAAGAGTTTAGCAGTGTGATTTACGCTGGACACTGGTTCTCCTTCCACTTCCAAGATTACATCTCCTTTTTTAATGCCTGCTTCTTTAGCAGGTGAATAGTTTTCCGTTACCTCGTAATAATCCACCACTATGACCCCATCGGATTTTACTTTAATCCCTATGGATTGACCTCCAGGTGTTACTTTAATCTCTGGCAATACGTTAATAGTAACATTTCTAAGGGGTATTACTCCCCAGAGCGATACCTCAAGTTGGACTTTCCCATGTTTTATGCCCTCAACGTTCAATTTATCACTAATCAGGCTGTATTCTTGGCAGGGAGGCTTACCGTTAAGAGTGATGGTTTCTTTTTCTTTTTCTGTTTTTTCTTGATCCATTTTTGCACGAACATATACAAAGGGGAGATCAATGTTAACATAATGTGTCTGCCCTTCAGAAAGATGGATCTGAGAAGAAAAGCTGCTACGAAAATGGTAATAAGTTAAAGATAAAACCATTATGAGAATTACTATTAAGTTTATGAGTGCCTTTTTGTTAAAGTTTTTTAGTGCTGACAAGATTTATCTCTCCCTTTTGATATTTTTGTCTGTTTTTTTAAATCGGCCTTTTTAAAATAACCGGGAGAGATTATTTTATGCTAAAAAAAGTTTACATAATATAATGTTTTATTTGGGATTCTAGGTGGATAATAATAAAAAATACAATCACGCTTTTTTATTAAAATGGACTGACTCAGGGAATTCTATAAAAGAACATGTTGTATGTTGGTGGTAGCTATTAAGGAGGGTTGTACCATTAGAATTTTAACTGGAGAAAAAAAATCATCAAAAACTCTCATAGATGTCCAGGGAAAAGTGTACAAAGATAACCTTACTAAAGATTTAGTTAGACGTTTAAAGCCTGGTAGTATAGCGTTTATTAACCATCAAAATATTGACGATATGGCCGTTGAATCTTTGATTAGGTCCCGAATAAAAGCAGTTGTGAACGTAAAAAGTTTTTTTACCGGTAGTTTTCCTCTATATGCTCCTGTAAAACTGTTAAATGCGGGAATAGTGCTTTTAGAAGAAGTAGGAGAAGATGTTTTTAAAAAGTTGGAAGATGGGGATTACATTTGGATTAAAGGAAATGCTCTAGGGAAACAAGAGAAACTAGTAGGTAGAGGAAAAATATTTACCAAAGAAGATTATAGAAAAAGATTTGATTATGCCAAAAATAAAGAAGAACAGGTGTGGTCTGATTTTCTGGAAAACACTTTGCGTTATGCTTACCGAGAAAAAAACTATTATTTTAACCTTACCGGGATGCCTCTTTTGAAGACTAATTTAAAAAATCAAGATGTGGTAGTAGTCGCACGGGGGAAAAATTACCGGGAGGATTTAAAAATAATACGTCCTTATCTGAAAGAAGCGCGCCCGGTGTTAATTGGAGTAGATGGAGGTGGAGATGCATTATGGGAAGCAGGTTTCCGCCCTCATATTATTGTTGGCGACATGGACAGCGTAAGCGATAGAGTGTTACAAGTAAGCGACGAAATAGTGGTTCACTCATACGCAGACCATCGAATTTCTCCGGGAATAGATAGGCTTAAAAAGCTTTCACTTCCTTTCCATCGTTTTTCTATCCCCGGTACCAGTGAAGATGTTGCCATGTTATTAGCTTATGAAAAAGGCGCACAGCTAATTGTTGCCTTGGGAACTCATTTTGGAGTTTTGGATTTTCTTGAAAAAGGGCGCCCGGGGATGGCGAGTACGTTTTTGGTAAGATTAAAAGTTTCTGATCGTTTAATCGATGCTAAAGGAGTTAGTAGGCTTTACCAAAAAGGCAAGTCTTTTCGCCTTGTTCCTCTAATTATCTTATCTGCACTTATTCCGTTTTTGGTTTTACTCACTTATTCACCATTGGTACAACATTTGTTTCAATTATTTTTGTTAAGGTTGCGCCTTGCGTGGTAAGTGGCAACAAAATTAACCGGGCAGAAATATTGGGAGGAGTATATGTTTGAGCTGCGTCTTTATTTAATTGCTTTATGTGGAACTTTTTTAGCTCTAGGGTTAGGGCTTTTAATGGGGATATCCTTTGGTGAAGATGTAGTAATTCACAATCAACAAGAGGTTATAAGCCAACTCGAAAAAGAACTTGAAGTGACCTACCATGCCAATCAAAAAAAGACCCAGAAATTAAAAGAATGGCAAGAGTTCCAGTCATATTTTTGGAAAAATATTTATGCGGATCTTTTCAGTTCAGAAGAAAAAAAAGTAGGAATAATTACTTATAGTACCTATCCGTATAAAAAAATGCAAAAGCTCCTGGAAGATTTAAAAGTTAACTACTGGATATTAACCATTAAGCCAAATGTAGAAGATGCTTTACAAGAACTAGCTACCAACGAATTTAACCTGGAGGGAGAGAATAGCAATAAGAACTGGTTTAAGAAGACATGGGAAGAAATGCCATATAATTTTAAAGAAAAAAATGAAACGGAAACTATAAAGCATTTTATTGCTTTATTAAAAGAATATGAAGTGATTCAAATTTATGGGGATTATAATCCTGAAGATACAGTCTTTTTAATGTTGAATGCAGAAGAAGTTAAAATGGCTAATTGGATCTTGCAGAAAGGTGAATTTTTCCTTGAGAAGAATAAAGAAGTAGTAGTGGTTTGGGATGGCGAAGAAGCTAAAACAAAAGAGGAAGTAGTAGAGGAAATAAAAGAAGAAGATAAAGTAACAATTGAACCTTCTCAATGGGATGGAGTAATAGAGGAAACAGATAGCTTTTGGATCAAATTAAATATACTAGAAAAAGTAAGAAATTAAAAATCTAAGTATTAAGTTAACCGGACGATCTGGAAAGGAGCATTACTTTGGATAAAGTATCAGCGATTGTCCCTGCTTATAACGAGGCAGATACTATTATAGCCACCTTAAAGGCATTAGGTCGAGTGGAAGAAATTAAAGAAGTCATTGTAGTAGATGATGGCTCTATTGACGGAACTAACTGGATAGCGGAAAGATTAGCTGACAGGGTGATCAGGTTAGAAAAAAATTATGGCAAAGGTGAGGCGGTTTGGTTAGGAGTTCGGGCTGCAACTTTTCCTATAGTAGCATTACTGGATGCTGACCTTGGTTTTAGCGTTATGGAAGTAAGGCACCTTCTGCCACCAGTCTTAAATGGTGAAGTAGATATGTCTGTAGCAGTATTTCCTAAAAATAGAGCAGGCAGTGGGTTTGGAATGGTCAAAAAGGTGGCTGGTTGGGGGATGTATATTTTTACGCGTAACTATTGCCAGGAACCTTTATCCGGCCAACGAGTACTTCGAAAAGAGATATTTGGCAGAATGAAAACTCCTCCACGGGGCTTTGGCCTGGAAATTGCCCTATCCTTGGAAGCATGGCGACAAAATTTTCGTGTTAAGGAAGTGGGGGTTAACATGTACCACCGGGAGAAAGGAAGAAATATTGCGGGTTGGGTACATCGTAGTCGACAAATGGTTGCGGTACTGCGGGAGTTATTTCGTGAGGCGGTGTTACGTTGAATTATTTGGCCGGGGTAGCGGTTTTGCTGTGCTTAGTGATCGGAGCTTATATTTCTCCCTGGTTGGAAGTGCGTTACCGGGAGGCAAGCTTGACACAAAGCAATTTTAGAGGAAAAATAGTTACGCCTTCTTTGGGAGCGGTGATTCCCTTTGCTTACTTGCCTGCAGCAGCTATTATAGCAGGCACCAACGAAACAACAGGTTTATGGCAATTAATTATTGCCTTACTGGGAATGGGTTTTGTTGGCCTGATTGACGATCTTTTTGTGGAAAACATACGTGGTTATAGCGGTCATATTAATGCCTGGAAGAAAGGAAAGTTAACCACAGGAATGCTTAAGGCCTTATGGGGAATGGCACTGGGTTTATTGTTAATACCCTCGTTAGTGGATTCTTTAAATGAGCTGGTGGTGGGATTGTTTATCTTTCTTTTTTGGTCTAACGGGCTTAATCAGTTGGATCGTAGGCCGGGAAGAGCTTTAAAAGGTTTTTTTTTGCTATGGATAATATTGATAACATTGGCAGACAACATGGAAGAATTATTACTTTTATTGCCCATGGTGGCCTTATTACTAGTTTTGTTACCTGCAGATTTATCTGAAAAAGCAATGCTAGGGGATGCAGGTGCCAATGCTTTAGGAGCTGCTCTGGGCATTTTTTCTTTGTTGGTTCTTCCAAACCATTTACTTCCGTGGTGGTTGGTGGGAGGAGGACTGTTGAACTTGATAGGGGAACGCTACTCTTTAAGTTCCCTTATAGAAAGAAGTACACTTTTGGACTTTATTGATGGATTGGGGCGCGATAAGCAGTGATAAGCACCGAAAAGGGAAGAGTTCTGGCTTTGCTTGCCCGAAGAAAAGGGTTAAGTGAAGTATTAGTTAGTATAAAGGGAAGCCAAGAAAAAGCCAAAGCGTTAAACTTTGAAGAAATCACGGGAAACATTAAGCCGGGAGATCAGGTCATTTTAAATACTACTGCGGTTAGACTCAGGTTAGGAACAGGTGGATATCATCTGGTATGTTTTAATTACAACCAGCCCACCCTCCAGATGAGCAATGGAGGACACATCATGAAATTAAGGTACACTCCTTATCAGCTCAAAGTATTATCATGTGAAGAGGAAGGAAATCATCGTCATGAAATAGAAAACTTTATAAGCCTGGAGGCCAGCCCTATTATCATTGGGGAACTTCACAGCATGTTGGTCCCAGCAGTTTTGTCATTAAAGGAGTTTTGCCCTTCTATTAGAATCGGGTATGTAATGACCGATAGTGCATCTTTATCTCTTTCCATGAGCCGAACAGTTTATCAGCTTAAGGAAAGGAATTTACTGCATGCTAGTATCAGCTGCGGCCAGGCATTTGGAGGGGATTTGGAAGCAGTTAATATATATACCGGTATAATTGCAGCCTTTCAAATAGCACGGGTAGATGTGGCTATGGTTGCTGCCGGTCCGGGTGTGGTGGGGACAGCCACCCGCTTTGGGTTCAGTGGTATGGAACTTGGAGAAAACATAAATCGAGTACATGCTTTGGGAGGTATGCCTATAGTGATTCCCAGGCTTAGCTTTAGAGATAGCCGATTCAGGCATCAAGGTATAAGTCATCATACCCTAACACCGTTGTCTCTTCCTCAAGTTCTGCCTGCCCATATACCCTTGCCTCCCTTAAATAAAGAGGGGAATATGCTAGTAATGGACCAATTGGCGGCTTACAACATTTTTGAACGCCATCAGGTTAGCTCTGTAATTTCGCCAGATCCGGTAAAACTATGCCGTGATAATGATATTCTCATGAAGACCATGGGTAGAGATGCTAGCGAGGATCCTGTTTTTTTTAAAGCGGCCACAGCAGCAGGAAGGTTGGCAG
>Ga0207421_10006360_pt1 | contig 12881 bp, 15 predicted proteins | sample SodLakKL_010_SED_4_FD_187542 | JGI IMG/M metagenome (GOLD analysis project Ga0207421, IMG submission 187542) | Alkaline sediment microbial communities from Lake Tanatar, Kulunda Steppe, Russia - 8KL_010_SED (SPAdes) (version 2) | ecosystem: Environmental > Aquatic > Non-marine Saline and...
GGACGAAATCGTGCCGGAGCTGGCGCGTTGTCGCGGAGCCGAAGGGGGTGGATCCGGCCACGATCTTCTGTCGCATCAGACCTGCGTCTGCGAGTGTTTACCGCGGGACGATCTCGGGCTTCGACTGGCGGGGCTACTCCACGACATAGGAAAGCCCGATACCCTTGCTTACAGTCCGGAAGGGGAGCCAACGTTTCACGGTCATGAGCGTATAGGCGCTGAGCGCGCTCGAGATATTCTGGGGCGTCTGCGCTTCCCCAATGCTGTGATAGACCGGGTCGAGCATCTCATACGGCAACATATGTTCGACTATGAGCCTACGTTCACGGATGCTGCCGTTCGCCGTTTCCTGGCACGCGTCGGGAGAGATCACGTGGAAAGCCTCCTCCGGCTGAGACAAGCGGATGTGGCGGCCAAGTCACCGGAAGACGCGGAGTGGGCCGCGGAGCACGGGCCGGATGAGAGCCCGGAGCAAAGAACTTCCCTCCTTCGCGCGCACATCGAACGCGTTGTCAGGGAGGATTGCGCGCTTACCGTCGGTGACCTGGACACGAACGGACACCAGCTAGCTGAGCTGGGAATCCCTCGAGGCCCGGAGATGGGCGAGATACTCCAGGCGCTTCTGGAGATCGTGATCGAAGACCCGCGACAGAACGAGCGCGCCCGACTACATCAGCTGGCACGTGAGCTGTACACTCAGCGATTCGCGAAGAAGCAAGGGGAACGAGAGGGATAAGAAGCGGGGCCGGCGGTCACGGGGGCTATGCACGGGAGCTGTGTAGGTAAGGCGTGCGCGGGGTGGTCAGTGGCGGGAACGTTCGGCTACTCTGGATCGTTTGCCTTTTTCTCTACTTCCGTCTTTTCGGCGCTCATCGCTTTCCCCGGCAAGTTGGCGGTACGCAAGCTCAGCCGCGTTCTGCTCGGCTTCTTTCTTGTTCTTGCCTTGGCCCGGCCCGTAGACCGTGTCGTTGATCCGTACCTCCATCCAGAAAGTCTTGTCGTGGTCGGGCCCGGTTCTCTTGACCAAGTGGTATTTGGGGTAGGTTTTGAACCGTTTCTGGACGAGCTCTTGGAGAAGGGTTTTGTAGTCCTTCCGATGTCTATTCTCAACGACCTTCTCGATCTCGGGTACGAGGATGCGGAGGATGAAACGCTGAGCAGAACGGAAGCCGGAATCAATGAAATAGGCGCCAATGATGGCCTCAAGGGCATCGGCAAGGATGGCCTTCTTTGAGCGCCCCCCGGAGAACTCTTCGCCCTTTCCGATGAGAATGAAGTTGTCAACTCGCAGAGACCGGGCGATCTCCGCGAGGCTGTCCTCACTGACGACAAACGACTTGATCTTAGCAAGCTCCCCTTCCGCCTTGTCCGGATATGCGTGGAAGAGGTAATCTGCTACAACCAAGCCGAGTACAGAGTCTCCGAGGAACTCGAGCTTCTCATTGTTGCCGATATCGGCAGCGTTCTCATTTGCGAACGAGCGATGAGAGAAAGCAAGATTCAGGAGCTCAGGTCTCCTGAACCTTACTTGAGCGAGTTTCTCGAATACTTGGAGTTCTTTTTTCCGCTCCGTCTCCACCGAAGGCGCGCGGAGCGGGATACGATTCTTTCCGAGACGCACCGCAACCGCTATTTGGTCTGGCTGTCGATGTATTCCAACGCGTCCTTGACGGTCTCGAACTCGTTCGCCTTCTCATCCGGGATAGTGATTCCCAGCTCTTCTTCAATGGCGTATACGAGCTCGTAGGTGTCCAGACTGTCCGCGCCGAGGTCCTGGCGGAACGAAGACTCCAAGGTGATCTTGTCCTCGTCTATTTCCAGCTTCTCAGCGATCAGTTTCTTCATCTTCTGGAACATCTGATCGTCCATGCTATCACTCCTCCTTAATCTTCCGATCCTGCCACCTACCGTGGCTAGTCAAGATCCTGTGGTGAGATTACTTGCCGGCCTTTGTAGAAGCCGCACTTAGTGCATACCCGATGCGGAAGCTTCGTGGAGCCGCAGTTAGGGCAAACCGACAGATTAGAGACGTGCAGTTTCTCATTTATGGAGTGCTTCCGGCGGGTTCGCGCCTTGGACGCACGATACTTAGGAACTGCCATATGTACCTCTTCTTGCTAATTCCTACGTGTCTGATTTGGAGAGTTGAAAGCTATACGATCACACAGGGCTTGTCAAGAACCGCGAAGTCTGGCACGCAGCCGGCGTGCCACCAAACCAGGGACCATGGTCGAGATGTCACCGCCAAGGCGGGCAAGCTCCTTTATTGCCGAAGAGCGGAGGACGAAAAACTCGCGGTCTGTCGGCATGAAAATGGTCTCGATCCGCGGATTGAGCCCCTTGTTGAGCACCGAGAGCTCGAACTCGTACGTGAAGTCCGCCATGGCACGTACGCCGCGTACCAGGATTCGCGCTCCGATTTTCTCGGCGAAATCCACCACGAGCTTGTCCCAGATGTGCACGAAAACGTTCTGATGGGGCGCCAGCAGCTCGGTGAGCATCTCGTATCGCTCCTGGGCAGTGAACACGTACTCCTTGCCGGGGTTGTCGGCAATGACGACATGGAGCTCCTCGAAAAGGTTGCTGCTGCGCAAGACAATATTCAGATGGCCGTTGGTAGGAGGATCGAATGAACCGGGGAGCAACGCTTTTCGCATAGATTCGGATTCTAATTGGGGCATAGACGGTGGTCAAGGAAGAAACGTCGCTCCGCAAGCAAGCGCCAAGGGGGCGCGCTTGCCGCGGCGCTTCCGGATGCCGTATCCAACTGCGTTTGCCCTACGTCGCTGCACGATGCCGTACTCCTTGCCGTTTCTGCTCGGCGTTGCAGTCTGTTGCCGTCCGAAAGCAGTCTTCGTCTACCGGTGAGGGCTTGACAGCTTGACGCTCAAGCTGCGCGCCAGTTGCTCGATGGCAGTCTTCATATACGAGGGGTCCTGAAGACGGCGCCGGAGCTCTTCGGCGCGCTTTTCCGAGATCGTCGCCTCTTGTTGCCCCATCAGTTTGTCCTCTTCAACAAAAATGCCCGTCGAACGCAGATTCCACATATGTAATCGCGTTCGACTTGGCGTCCACAAGCGCCACATCGAACGAGACCGTCATACCGCTAAGCTCCTGGTGTCGAGCCAGGACATAACGCGCGGCGCAGACGACACGCCGTTGTTTATCCCGGCCAATGAGGTATTCCAGGCTCTCTATCCCATGGTTCCGGTACCGTTTGACTTCGACAAGACGAATGAGGTCGCCGTGCACAGCTACTATATCGACTTCTCCCCCCGGACACCTGAAGTTCCGGGCCACGATTTCCGCGCCTTGCCGCGCAAGTTCAGCTGCAACCAAGTCCTCGCCGCGGCGGCCGGCGGCGGTTGGTTGACTGTGGGAGGTTTGCCGGCTATGGGCTTGGCCATCGGCGCGCCGGTCGGTGGGTTCAGTCGGGGTACCTCGTTCCGAAGATGTGAGATAGACGGAAGGAGAGATGGAGTGCCGTTTTCTCTCATCCATGGGCATGGTCCGCTGTGTCGCGTAGCTCCCGCGGATCCACAGCTCGAGCGACGAACAGCTTCTTCTGGGTGGATAGGTCCACAAGTTCGCCGTTGTCGCGCGGATACTCGGTCCCGGTCTCATCGATCATGATCCGGACTGTCGGTCGAAGAGGTGCGTCCGGATGGATGTCCACTACCCGTCCGATGCCGGCGTTGTTGAGCAGGACAACGCTACCGAGAGGATATATGCCCATAGTACGGATGAACACCTTCAGCACGTCAGGATCGAAGCGACGGCCGTTGTCCCCTAGAATCGTCCTTATGGCGGTATATCCGGTCATCGGATCACGGTAGGGGCGTCTGCTGACCATCGCTTCAAAAGCATCGGCAACCGCAACGATGCGCGCCGGGTAGATGATCTTGGTTCCGGACAGTCCCTTGGGGTAGCCCTTCCCGTCCCAACGCTCTTGATGCTGAAGCGCAGTCTGGCCGGGTTCCTCGGGATACTTCAGTTCGCGGCTTATGATCTTGTACGAGTGGATGGGATGCGTGCGGATGCGCTGAACCTCTTCCTTTGTAAGCTTGCCCTTCTTCTTCACTATCTCATCCGGAAGGCGAAGCATACCGACATCGTGGAAGAGCGCTCCTGTGGCCAACTCAAGGATCTTGTGCTGCACCATACCGGCGTTCTGAGCTATGAGGATCGAGAGTATCGCTGAGTTCAGAGCATTCTCCGCAAATCCCGCTTCCCCCTGGAGCCCGTAGAGCACATACTGGACTACGTGGTTTTTCCGGCTTCGCAACTCCTGGAACAGGCGATCGATTATCGAATCGATGATGGTAGTATCCACCGGCTCGCGGTTCTTGACTCGTTGATGGATATCTTCGAGCCGCTTACGCAGGCTCGCGTACGTCGAGAGTACCTTGCGGTACTCCTCGGTCTCGAAGACGGCGTTGAGAAAGCGTGACGACTGTGAGGAGGGAGTAGCCGCGGAAGCCACGTCCTGACGGGACTCCTCCGACTCCGATTGCTCGGTGACTATATGCCCCGTGGTAAGTACTTTGCTAATGCCCCATTTCTGCAGTCGTCTTATATCCCGCTCACGCACCGGTACATTGGCTGGGACGAACAAGCTCTCGCCATCCATATAGACCGGAGCGGTGAACCGCACCCCTTCTGTAAGCTGATCAACCGGTATTTCTCGCATTCGCGCGCTCCATTTCCGGCGTCCATCCGACGAAGACCAACACTTCAGCGACAACGCGATACAACTCTTCGGGGATGAGCTCACCTATATCGACGAGATACAGGATATCCACGAGCTCCTCCCGGCGCTCCACCGGCACGCCGTGCTCCTTCGCCAATGTGGTCATTCGCTCCGCAAGCTCGTGCCGTCCTTTTGCGACGACGTAGGGAGCCGGAAAGTCGGTCTGATACCGAATTGCTACCGCAGTATCCATAAGCAGGAAAACGCCTATACCATTTTGTCCGTTGGAAAGATTATACCGCTTTCTTCATGAACTGAGAACCCATCGAACTCGGCCATGGCGCGAACCGGCAGAGCTACGCGTAGATTGTAGGAGGAGATCGCTCGGTCCAGTCGCCGAAGTGCACGCTCCGGAATCGGGAAGTTCGCGAACAGGGTAAGCGGAAGCGACTGAGTGGAAGCGTCTTCCGACTCTCCGTTCCGTGCGCTTGCGCCGCTCCATCGGAAACGTGTACCGAGTCGGGCGCCGTCGTCGCGCTCGGTATTTAGGACAACAATCGTAGGCTCCCCCCGTGCGTAGGGCACGTACAAACGAAGCACCGCTGAGATCTGCTTCGAGTCATGCTGCATCTCAAAAGGAAAGAGTAGCCATTGACCATCGCTACTCCGAACGTGGTTGAAAAGCTGGAGAGGATGAGTTCCCGTGTCCGCCCCAGCACCGAGCGTCTCCTTCAAACCCTCTACCGTCTTGTCTACCAGTTGCCGGTGAGGCAGTCGGTGCTCCGCCCGCCCTTGATGAGCGGGGTGCCTCCTCGGTGAAGGATGATCCTGCTCGTCGCGAGTTTGGCTGTGCGGCCCCGGAAGCGCGCCCAGTATTTCGTCGAGCAGCGAGGGCTCGAGGTGTCGTTCATGGAGCATTGCGATCAGGCGAGCAGCTTCCAGCTTTCGTCCGGGATGTCGCTCCACGCGGACAGCATCGGCTTGGAGAGTCTGGGCGCTCAGCTCCACCCCGGCCCGGAGCGCGGCCGCGGCAAGAGCTCGACCGGCCGAAATCTCCACCCCGCCGCGCACGGCTTGCGCGCCGGTGCCGAGGGAGGTGAGCTGTACCTTTCCTGTTTCCGGCTGAAGCTCGGTAACCCGCGCGCGGATCATCTGCCCCTTTGTCAGGGCAACCTCCGTCATGGCTCGAAGCTCGAATCCCTTCACGCGGATACGGGCGTGCGTCCCTTCAGATGCATCCTCGATCACCGTGATTCGCAACTCTTCCCCGACCTTCAGCACGAGGTCACGGGGAAGAGATAATCGAAAGCCCTCTGGAGGCTGAACAGGATCCACACACTATCCTCCAAGGTGCGGACTCCCGCGCAGCACGCGTTATGCGCCCTTGGTGCTTCCCTTCTTGCGCACGAGCTCCGGCACCTTTGCCGCTTTGCCGACACGATCGCGGATGTAGTAGAGCTTCCCTCTTCGAACTCTACCACGTCGTACCACATCTATCTTGCGTACCCGAGGACAGTTCAACGGGAAGACTCGCTCGACGCCAACACCGTACGAGATCTTGCGTACCGTGAAGCTGCGCCGTGTGCCTGTGTTATTCTTGGCGATCACCAGTCCTTCATATACCTGGATTCGCTCCGTTCGGCCCTCCACGATACTGAAATGCACGCGGACCGTGTCTCCGACACGGAAGTTCTCATCTACGTTGCTAACGGCCTGAGTGTTCTCCTCTTCGATTTCCCGAATGAGCTGCATTGACATCGTTTCGTCTCCTCTCCAACTAGTCTTTCTCTGCGCCTGAATCAGCCGGCAGGTCGGGCCGAAACCGCCGCGTACGCTCCAGGCTCATCTCGCGTCGCCATTCCTGAATCTTTGCATGGTGCCCGCTCAACAGGACATCCGGTACTCTCAGGCCCCGGAACTCCTCCGGGCGCGTGTAGTGAGGGTACTCCAGAAGTCCGGACTCGTGACTCTCCTCCGAAAGGGAGTGCTCCTTTATCACGCCCGGAAGCAAGCGGTACACTGCGTCGATGACGACCATGCTCGCGATCTCGCCTGAGCTGAGCACATAGTCACCGATAGATACCTCGTCGTCGACAAATAGGTCGACGACGCGTTGATCGATGCCTTCGTAGCGCCCGCATATTAGCACAAGGTCGCCTTCCGATGCGAGCCTCCGTGCGTATTCCTGATCAAAAAGGCGCCCTGCCGGGGTCGGATAGACGGTCCGTCTCCTCTTAGCGTCCACCGAGTCCAGCGCTCTACCTAGCGGCTCCGGCTTCATAACCATGCCGGCACCACCCCCATAGGGCGCATCGTCGCATGTCCGGTGCCGATCGAAGGCAAAATCCCGGATATTGACGATCTTATAGTCTACTAGGCCGCGCTCAACTGCGCGCCCCAGGATAGAGGCACGGAAGTACGCGTGGAGCAACTCGGGGAAGAGCGTAAGAACCGTAAAAGTCACTCGAGTATCCACCCCACAAGCAGCTCGATGGTGCGCGTTTCAAGGTTCACTGAGCCGACGAAACGGTCGGCGAACGGGATCATCTTCGTTCCCTCTTCCGTTTCAACCTCCAGCATATCCGTTGCTCCACTATCCCATACGGATAGAACCGTACCGACTTGCTTGCCGTCGAGCAGCACGGAGCAGCCGCACAGGTCACCGTAGTAGTATTCTCCTTCTCCTCGCGGGCCGGCATGCTCGCGTGCGGCAACTACATCCGCTCCCCGATACCCTGCAGCCTCGGTTCGTTCCTCGATGCCGCGGAGCTTCAACACCACTGTCGACGGCGGCTGCGACTTTACCCACTCGACTGAGAATGCTTGCTCGTGCCGGCCTTCACGGAGCGAAACCCGGGGCAGTTCGTGAAAATGCGCGATCTCCCCCGAAGCGCTCGCAACTTTCAATGCGCCGTTTAATCCGTGGGCTGACAGGACGTGCCCGACAACAAGCCGCTCCGCGCTCATGTAGCCCTCCGCCGCCCGGTATGCTCAGCGTGTTCTTCGCGCCGAATATCACGGACAAGAGCGTTTCTGAGCCCGCACGATTGTCCCCTTTGGGTTAAGCGGACCTGTACGTACCGCGCGAACGGGTTAGTCGAGAATTTCCAGCACCACCCGCTTCCCTGTCTTAGTAGCCGTGGCACTGAGAATTGTCCGAATCGCCTTGGCGATTCGGCCATGCTTCCCGATAACCTTCCCAATGTCTCCGGAGGCCACCCGCAACTCGAGGATGGTCGACTTCTCACCCTCGATCATATTGACCTCCACCCCGTCAGGATTGTCTACGAGAGCTCTTGCGACATAATCCACCAGGTCTTTTTCCAACACGGGGCTGCTCCTTTCGGAAGGCCCTACTTCCTATGGATATTCATGCGATTGAGGATGTTGCGTACCGAGCCGGTCGGTTGCGCGCCATGGTCGAGCCACGTACGTACACGCTCCTCGTCGAGCTTAATCTGCTCTCCTTCAGCTGCAATCGGCTGATACAACCCGACCTCCTCCAGGGCGCGTCCATCGCGGTGCGCCTTGGAGTCCATAACCACGATCCGGTAATGGGGTTGCCTCTTCTTGCCGAAGCGTTTCAGCCGTATCTTCACACTCACAGTACTCCTCCTTACAAGCGATGCAACACGAGCTCAGTTCTGGCCGCCAAGCCTGTTCATGACCTGGGCCTGGAGCTTCTTGTTCTTGCTCATCTTCTTCATCATCTGCCGCATCTTATCGAAGTTCTTCAGTAGCCGGTTTACCTCGTACACCGATGTTCCGCTTCCGCGAGCTACACGCTTTCTTCGACTTGGGCCGACAATCCGGTGATTCTGCCGTTCATACCGCGTCATCGACAGAAGTATAGCTTCCTCTCGCTTGAGGTTTTTACCCTCCATGTCTTCGTCACGGACAGCCCCTTTCATTCCTGGAAGCATATCCATGAGCGAGGACATGCTTCCCATTCCCCGGACTTTCCGAATCTGCTCGAGGTAATCCTCAAGCGTCATAGTGGCCGTAGCCATTTTGCTCCGGAGATGCTCGGCCTCAGCCTCGTCGAACTGCTCCTGCGCTCGTTCTACGAAGCTCACAACGTCGCCCATGCCGAGTATTCGCGAAGCGATACGGTCCGGGTGGAACGGCTCGAAGCCATCCAACTTCTCGCTCGTTCCGATGAACTTAACAGGCCGGCCGGTGACGGTCTTGAGGCTCAGTGCTGCTCCGCCGCGGGTATCGGAATCGAACTTCGTCAGAACGACGCCGGTAAGCGATATCTGCTCCTGGAACGCCTTTGCTATCTCCACGGCATTCTGCCCGGTCATGGCATCAGCTACCAGCAGGCTCTCCGCCGGGTCGAGTACACGCTTGATGTCCGAAAGCTCGCGCATGAGTTCTTGGTCAACCTGCAACCGGCCGGACGTATCCACTATCAGGACGTCGTGCCCTTCTTTCCGGGCGCGTTTGAGCGCGGCTTTCGCTACCGAAACCGGATTTTTAGCTTCGTAGTCGGCGTATACGTCCAACCCCGCCTGCTTAGCCAGCACGTCGAGCTGCTCAATGGCGGCCGGTCTGACGAGATCGGCGGCTACGAGTATGGGCCGGCGGCCCTGTTCGGCCAGTCGCTTACCCAGCTTAGCTGCACTCGTGGTCTTACCGGAACCCTGAAGCCCCATGAGCAAGACCACCGACTGGGTGTCAGGGCCTTTGAGCTCGAGCTCCGCGGTATCCCCGCCCAGCAGGCCCACGAGCTTCTCGTGAACGACCTTGACGAACTGTTGGCCGGGGGAAACCGAGCGAAGAACCGCTTCTCCGCTCGCTTCCTCGAGCGTTCGGTTGACGAACCGGCGCACGACTCGCAGGTTCACGTCCGCTTCCAGAAGCGCGAGCTTGATCTGCTCCACAGAATCGCGGACGTTCTTCTCCGTTATGGTGGACTTACCGGAGATATCGCGTATGATGTCACCGAGCTTGGTCGAGATCCGATCTAGCATAACAGTACCGGTACAGCTGGCGACTTTATACTTGGGAAGGCTTGCTCTGTCAACGCCCGCCTCACGACGGACCAGGGCAAACGCAGTTGGACAACGCGCCTGGAAGCGCGGCGGCGAGCGGGTGGTCGTGGGCGCTTGCCGGGGCCCCTGGTTGTGTGGTGAAATGGGTGAGTACTCGCTTCAGCGGCTTTCGGCCGCCGCCGTCGAACCGTACTGATCCAATTGCGTTTGTCCTGCACGACGGACGCCCTTGGCACGCGGCTAACCGTTCGCCCGCGGCTAACCGTTCCCCCTGTCGGGCGCGTAGAGGACTCTCACCTCCGAGCGGCCTACAAGTGGGTACGCTTTTCCGGCCGGCGCCAAAAAAAGCGCCTCCCCGGGGGGAGGCGCTTCTATAACAATCTGTTCTTCGGTCACCGAAGTATACTGAAGCTAGGGCCTCTTAGAAGTCCTGCTCCATCTCGACGTCGTCAAACTCAGCCTCATCGACAGGCTCACAGGCGACAGCCAAGACAGCAACTGCCGAGAACAGAACCAGAATCTGAAGTACTCTCTTCATAGTTGACGTCCTCCTTTCTAAGGTGTCTGATAGAAAAGTTAGCCTACTCTCGTTAGACTTCTGTTCGGCTTGTGTGAAGAAACAGCAAAGATTCTCGGAGCTTCTAGCGGAGATCGAAAAAGTTCCGCCGGATCAGCCGAGCCCGCGCGCCCGCGTCATCGCGATGGGGACTGCGCGGAAAGTCGTCGTGAACCGTCTCGTAATGCTTGAGGCTTAGCCGCAGGTTTCGTACTGTCTCTACCTCTTCGTAGAGGCGCGCCAGTGTCATGTGGAGCTCCGCATCGGGCTCGTGTTTCGCTACGAATTCGAGCAGACGGATTGCCTCTTCCGCCGCGCCACCTTCGGCGTGACCGTTCGCGATCTCCTGGACGCTATCCACAGCGAATTCAGCGGGGATATCGGCTTTCCTCGCCGACAGCTCATCCACGACTGCTACAGCGCGCTCCGGGGACAAGTGGGACTGCTCGAGCTTATCGAAGAGCTCAGCGTCCGTTAGCTGTGTGACGTCGTCCGCTGCCTCGGAGGTGAGACCGAACGCTTCACGATGCTCGTCGTCACCGGTCGTACGCTCATCCTGCGATTCGTCTTCGCTAGCCGAAGCAGCTTCGGCTTCCTCCTCGGGCATCTCTGGAGAATCCGGTGAGACAAGAACCACTTTGACCTCACGTTCTCCCTCGGTAAGATCCTCTCGTTGGAAGCGCGCTTCCGCCGCCTCATCCGAACGCATCCGAAAGACGAATCGGACACCGTCGGTTCCGGTGGATCGGTCTTGGAGCTCGATGTCGTCGCTTCCGTCTCCGGTGAACACCCACCCGCGACCTTCCAGTTCAACCACAACCGTCCCGTCCGCCTCTGAGGTGACTTCTTTGACCGGCTCGCGGTCGCCTTCACCGGTGTCGCTTGGAGCCGGGGGAGCCGCCCGCTCCGGGTCGGCGACTGCCGCCTTCGCACCATCAACGGATTGTGGCTGCTCTTCGATATCCGGTTGGACCGGAAACCGGCGGGGCTCGTCATCGTGGTCTTCGTCACTGTCAGCGGTGCTGTCGCCCGCTCTTGGCTTCTCTTCCTGCGGAGGGGGAGCGTCGGCGGAGTCGGGATCGACAATACCTTCCCAGTCCGAATCTTGTTCCGAAGGAAGCTCCTGCGGTTGCCGATCGCGGAGAGGGGCGCGAAGCGGATCACGGGCCACGCCCTCCTCCGCAATCAGCGTATCGGGACCCTGCTCCAGCGGAGCGAATCGATCGGGGGGCTCCATGGCTCGTTGGCCGGATGTCGCCGAAGACAAAGTGTCTTCAAGAGCGCGCTCCCGTGCTTCGACAGTTTCCGAAGGTCGTGTAGGAACAGCGAGGTCGGCCCGAGTATCCGCGACGATCAGGCCGTCGCTCTCGCCATCGCGACTCCATTCGCGCAACGGAACCGATATGCTATATAGGCCTTGTGCTTCAGCAACGCCGGACGGACCGACGGCGTCCCCTCTGTCCTCCGCGTCCTCGGCGACGTCGGAGACCCCCGAGGCATCCCCGTCTTCGACATCCTCGACGATGTCCGGCACCGCCGGCGCCTCCTTGTCCCCGGGGGAGTCGGGCACCGGCAGGATATCCCCGTGCTCGGCGGAGTCCGGCACCGCCTGGGCATCCCCGTCATCGGCATCGTCGGCGGAGTCCGGCGCCGCCTGGGCGTCGACGTCATCGGCGATGTCCGGCACCTCCGGCAACGGCGGGAAACCCGGGACATCGGCGCCGTCAGGCTCGGGCGCCCTCGGAGGGTCCGGCCGCGTCAGGGTGGGGCGCGGAGGACTCGGGAGCGGAAGATGCTCGTCGGCCGGAGCTGCGAGTGTTTCTCGCAGAGTGATTCCGGTCCGGGAAGCTTCACGTCGCTGCGTGACTTCGACATTTGTGGGCGAATCGCGTTCTGCAGTGGTCTCGTACTGGCTCTCCGCCATTTCCCGCAGCTTCTCCGTTTCCCGCCGTCTCTCGTCGGCGGAAAGGGCTTCGGTAGGAGATGCAGGCTCTTCGGCGGGCGTGGAATCGCCCTCGCCGCCGGGCAGAGCGGCGCACGAGGCGAGCGCTGCAAGGAGCGTCACAGTCAACAGAGGAGAGTACACGCGAACTCTGATTTGCGATTTGTGGATATATGTCAGGCCTCTCATGGTCCCCTCCCAGTGCCATGATGTCGGCCCCGTTCCAGCTCTGTACGCCGGTTATGGGACGTCTTCGAAGATGCCGTCGAGCATCGCTTCGTTCTTCTCCCTTAGTTTTTCGGCAGCAATGGGCTTCGGGTCAACGAAATAGTGGTCCACGTCTTGACTTGGCCAGCTCTCCATGGGGGGATACGCTCGGAAATACCCGGCAGGCGGGTGGAACCGGCCATCGGGAAGCAACAGATACGACGGGGAAATCGAGTCTTCCCGGCTGAGCGGTTGTCTTGGCTGGGGCTCGCGGTCCGGCTCCGGGCGCCCGGAGGCGATGACGAGCGCAATAGCCACTCCGAGGACGGTAAGAATGGCGACTATTGAGGCCGCCACGCCGACGGAGCGGGGTGTTACGACTCCGGCAATCCAATTTGCAAGACGCTTGCCAAGGAGGCTCCACGGGAGTGCACTTGGCCGGCCGCTCTCACCCGAAGCCGCCGGCCCCTCGGACCCGCCGGCCGGGCC
>Ga0207421_10006362_pt1 | contig 12876 bp, 18 predicted proteins | sample SodLakKL_010_SED_4_FD_187542 | JGI IMG/M metagenome (GOLD analysis project Ga0207421, IMG submission 187542) | Alkaline sediment microbial communities from Lake Tanatar, Kulunda Steppe, Russia - 8KL_010_SED (SPAdes) (version 2) | ecosystem: Environmental > Aquatic > Non-marine Saline and...
GCCCGCGGAAACCCGTGTTGCAGCAAGGCCGCCAGTGCCGCGCCACGGTGGCCGGCCCCGTAGATCGCGAGTCGTGCACGGCCACCGCGCCGTGACCGGCGCTGCGCGCTGCGAACCCGCTCGCGCTGCAACACGCGCACGCCGGCCGACATCGCCACCGCCAGCAGCAGCGCGGCTGGCAGCAACCCCAGGGCCGCATTCCGCTCAAAGAAGGCCAGCAGCACCAGAAACGCCAGCGTCCAGCCGGCAATGCTGGAACGCACCAGGCGCAGCAGGTCACCCACCGCGTAGTGGCGCACCGCACCCTGGTAGCTGCCGCCGATGGCCATCACCGGCAACACCACCAGCGGCATCAGCCACAAGCCGGTCGCCCACACCTCCCAGTGGATGCCGGACGGCAGCCCGTCGAAGCGCATCACGTTGGCGGCAATCCAGGCGAGCTGCACCGCCAGCAGGTCGACCAGAACGATCGGTCCGCGCAGTCGCGCCTGCCGGCGCCAGTCCACGACGCCGGCAATGCTGTACCAGATACCGCGGACGATCCACAGGAGATCGGAAAACGCCGTCGACCGACTGAAATAGGCGATGTCCTGGCGCGCCTTCTGCGGGAAGAGTTCTTCCCGGTAGAAGGCTTCCGGGTCACGGTCCGGCGGGTACATCATGGACTCGTTGCGGAACGCGACCTGGTTCGGGCCGAAGATCCCCGGCAGAAAGTCGTGGACGCGGCGGAACTCGCCCTGAAACAGGTCCCGGAACCGGAGCGTCTCCGGCCGCGGCCCGACGAACGACATCTCTCCCTTCAGGATGTTCCAGAGCTGAGGGAGTTCGTCGAACTTCGACCGTTCCAGGAACCGGCCGAGACGCGTCATGCGCGCATCGCGGGACACCGTGACCCCGGCGCCGCGATCCCCCCAGGTATCGGGAAACTTCCGGAACTTGTGCATCCGGAACACGCGCCCGTGCTGACCCAGCCGCTCCTGGGAAAAGATCACCCGCCCTGGCGAATCCAGCCGCACCGCAATCGCGATCAGCCCCATCAGGGGCGCGGCCAGCACCAGCCCAACCAGGGCCAGCAGCAGATCAATGGAACGCTTGATGTACCCATCCATGTGCCAGACCCCCTGAGTGCCCCATCAATGTCCCCACATCGGCAACTCGCCCCGCTCGGCGAGCTCCTGTGCCTGCGCGAAGTCCTCCGGCCGCCCGATATCCATGAACTGGCCGTGATGCTGGAAGACCCGTGCCCCCAGCCCCTCGTCGAGCATCCGGTACATCAGGTCGTCGAACCCGAACGGCACGCCGCGCGGAATCAGTTCGAGGATCGAGGGGTCCATGCAGTACACCCCCATGTTCGCCGAGTAGGTCAGTGTCGGCTTCTCCCTGAAGTCGGTGACCATGCCATCCTGGCCGAACTCGAACACCCCCATGTTCACCGGCACCGGGGTCTCCTTCACCGCGATCGTCAGTGCCTCCGCGTGCTCGCGATGAAACCGCATGAAGGCCCGCAGATCCAGATCGGTGATCAGGTCGCCGTTCAGCACGAGAAACGGCTGGTCGATCCAGTCGCGCACCAATTGCAGCGCGCCAAGGGTCCCCAGCGGTTCCTTTTCCTCGGTGTACGCGATCTGCATGTCCCAGCGGCTGCCGTCGCCGCAGAGCATGCGCAACAGGTGGCCCAGGTAGCCGGTGGTCACCATCACCTCGTCGACCCCGTTGCGGCGCACCCAGCGCAGCAGCAGTTCGATCACCGGATATTCGCCGACCGGCATCATCGGCTTGGGCAAAATCAACGTGTACGGCTTGAGGCGCGTACCCTTTCCGCCGGCCTGGATTACGGCCTTCACAGCTTCCCCCTTGACGGGCACGCGGGTTGGCGCCGCGTTCTCGCTACGCGACGCAGAGGCGTGCCCCTCGGCATGTCGGATCAACCACCCGGACCCTAACTAAAGTTAAGGGTTGTTTACTAGTAAAAGCATAGCACGCGAAAACGCGTCCGGCGCAACGAATTTTTCGAATCTCCACCGAAACGGCGAGCGCCAGCCGCCGTTCACATGCGCGCGTCGAGGTAGCGGCCGGTTTCCATGTGCGCGAAGTCCGGAAGCAGCGCCTGAAACAGCGCGACCAGATCCGGCTTGTCCCAGGACCCCGCGGCCTTCAGCTCCGCAATGCACTCGACGAAGCCGTCGAGTTCTGCCGCGTCGAACGCCGGCTCGTTCCGGATCACCCCGATGCTCTCGAAACGCGCCATGTCCAGCACCTCGCGCTCGGTGAAGAACTCCTCGAAGTCCTTCTCGCCAGTGGTATTGCTGGGGGCGAAGTAGCAGGGCCACTGCCGGCGCGGGACCAGTTCCTCCACCCGGGCGCGCGCCTCCTCCTCGCTGGCGCAGGGTACCGCCTCGTAGCCGTGCGCGGCCAGGTACTTCACCGCGATGGCATCGAAGGTGGTCAGGTGCAGCTTATCGGAGAGCTTGGGGAAGAAGATGTCGCGGTTCTCGCCGAGCAGGCAGGACATCAGGCACAGCTCGCCGGATTCCTGCGGCGTGACGAAGTAGCGGCGCACGTCGCTGGGCGCGGCCAGCGGCTGCCGCTTGGCGAGGCGCTGGTTGAAGCCGTGCAGCAGGCTGCCGTCGGAGAAGGCCACGTTGGCGAAGCGCGCGGTGGAGATCGGGGTCGCGAGGCTCGCCCGCATCAGGAACCGCTCCATGATGCGCTTGCTCGCGCCCATCATGTTCACCGGATTCGCGGCCTTGTCGGTGGACACGCAGAAGTATTTCCGTGCCCCCTGCTCCTGCGCCCAGTCCAGCGTGCGGTGGGTGTTCAGGATGTTCACGTCGATCAGGCGCATCAGCGTGAACGGGTCCTTCTCGCTGCGCACGTGCTTCAGCGCGGAGAGGTTCAGGATGTAGTCGTAGCCGCCGCTCCAGCGCATCAGGGCGTCGAACTCCACCGAGCCGCAGTCGATCGCGAAGGTGCGGAAATCGCCGTCGATGTAGCCGAGCGTGCTGCGCAGGTCGCGCACGAGTTCGACCAGGTTGTTTTCGCTGATGTCGACCACGTGCAGGGCGCGCGGCTTGCGGCGGAAGATCTCGCGGGCGACGGCCTGCCCGATCGAGCCGGCCCCGCCGATCACCAGAAAACGGCCGCCGGCCACCGCCGCGGACAGCGCCGCCTCGTGGCGCTCGATGTCCGCCGCGAACAGGGGCTCCGAGCGGCCGATAAGTTCGAGAATGTTCATGTGGAAATCCTAACGTTCATGCCTGCGGCCTGGGCAAACGGCGGAACGAGAACGAGCCACGGATGGGCGCGGATGAACAACGAGCCACGGATGGGCACCGATGAACACGGATAGAAAAGCGAACAATCGATTGATCCTCTCGTATCCCGACCTGTCCGTGTTCATCCGTGGCTGAATTCTCACGCCAATCCTGGCCGAGGATCGCCCGGGAGGCTGGCTTCCCACACCCTTGTCCGCGGCTGCAAGGCCATCCTACGAGGCATCGGGCACGCTCGAGGGGAGATTCACCAAGCGCCCCTCCAGCCACTCGGCATTCGCCAGTCCATCCTGCTGGCATCCCCGGAACATGTCCAGCCGGTGCATTGGCCGCCACGCCGGCCGCGTCATGACGCCGCGCGCGTTCGTGTACTCGAGCAGGGCATCCCGCGCCGCGCGCGAATCCAGCAGCACCGCATTCAGCCAGTAGTTCGAGCGGGTCCCCGCGGGCTCGGCGACGAACGCCCACCCGTGCGCCGCACAGAACGCGGCGTAGCGCGCGGCCACCGCCCGCTTCGCCGCCAGCATCGCCGGCAAGCGTTCCATCTGCGCACACCCCAACGCGGCGTTCAGGTTCGGCATCCGGTAGTTGTACCCCACCGCATCGTGCACGAACTCCCAGGGGTGCGGCACCTTTGCGGTGGTCGTCAGGTGCTTCGCCCGGCGCGCGAGGTCTTCATCGTCGGTGAGGATCATCCCGCCGCCCCCGGTGGTGATGATCTTGTTGCCGTTGAAGCTCAGCACACCGAGGCGCCCGAAGGTCCCGGTGTGACGCGCGCCGGCCCAACTCCCCAGCGACTCCGCCGCGTCCTCCACGACCGGGATGCCGTATTCCGCGCAGACCGCCGCGATTTCCGCGATCCGGCAGGGGTGCCCGAAGCTGTGCACCGGAAGGCAGGCCGCCAGCCGGCGCCCGGTCGTCCGGTTGTAGCAGCCGTCCTCGCGCCGCTCGGCGTGGCGTTCGAGAAACGCGCGCAACGCCGCCGGGCTCAGGCCCAGCGTGTCCCGGTCCACGTCCACGAACACAGGCCACGCGCCACCGTAGCGCACGGCATTGCAGGTGGCGATGAAGGTCAGCGGCTGGGTGATCACCTCCTCCTCCGACGCGACGCCGGCAAGCTGCAGCGCCATGTGCAGCGCTGCCGTGCCATTCACGGTCGCCACCGCGAACCGCGCACCGGTGAAGGCTGCCACTTGCGCCTCGAACGCGTCGACCATCGGGCCCACCGAGGACACGAAGGTCGAATCGACACACTCCACCAGGAACCGGCGTTCGTCGCCTGCAAACACCGGCCGGTGCAGCGGCACCGGGCCGTCCCCGTAGATCGCCCGAATTTCGGCCATCAGTGCGTCGAGTTCGCGCATCCCGTTCCTCTTCCGGTCGGTCTGGCGGCAGCGGCGTGCGCCTGCGGCCGCGATTGGCCCCGGACACGCCGCGACGGCGCACCCGGAGTCGCGGCCCGGAAGCCGCTCCTGCCACCCCTGCCCGCGCCTCAGGCCCCGGTGGTCCAGGGACCACGCCCACAATCCCGCGTATTCTTACACCGCCCGCGCCGTCTTGCGCAGTGCCTGCGCGGGCGCGGCATAGCCGTGCGCCACCGGCGCCGTGTCGGCCCGACGGCCTGACCCGAGGACCCGGTTCCCGTACCCATGCCAACCCGCGTCACTGCACTCCGATGCCCGGGTGGCCGGCATTTCCGGAAAGAGTGGCCGGCTTCGCGTGGAATCCACCGACCGCTTCACGCGGAATGGGTGGCCAACTTCCGCGGAATACGCATGGGTCGTCGATCAGGGTGCCAACAACTCGAAGGCATCGCTTCGCGCGGCCTTTTTGTCGAAGGTCACAATGCCGTCACAACCGTTCCGCAGCGCACTTTTCGCAATCAGGAGATCAGGCAAATCCGGCGGGTCGTTCCCAGCCGTCTGCAGCATCGCCTGCACGGCTTCGCGCTGTTCGAATTCGAGAACGGGCAATAACAACAAATCGCTGAATACCTCAATCAGCTCGTTGCGCCCTACCTGGTAGGCGGACGCCAGTACCCAGATGCTCTCCAGCACGACGAGGAGGGGCACAAAATAGGTCGAGCGTTGCCGCTCAGCGCCCGAGAAAAGCTGCCGCACCTGCTGCCCTTGTGCCGGATCATCATTCACCAGAAAGCGCACCAAAATGTTGGTGTCGATCGCTTTCATGTCGCGCTTTTTTTCATCCGCTGATGAATCGCAGCGTCCATCTCCGCCGGGGTCAGCGCCGGCTGTCCCGGCTTTCTGAGCCGCCCGAAGACCTCATCGACCCGACGCGTCACCGGCCTGAGGAGGACATCGCCAGCCTCGGTCAGACTGAAGTTGATCTTGTCACCTGCGTGCAGCAGCAGTTGCTCCCGGATTTCCTTGGGGATGGTGATCTGCCCTTTGCTGGTGAGAGTGGCTGTAGTCATTCCAATGGCCTTACTCATTCGGTGTTCCTTACCTCAGCGTAAGGAACTCGCGTTTAGGCGTCAACGATTGGCGCTGTAATGGATGCCATTCGAGGTCAGTGGACATCTCCCGAGGCGATTCAGCGGCGCATGGAAGGCCAAGTCGGGTGCGCCCCCGTAGGCGAGCCTCGCTCACGACCGCGCCGAAGGCGCGACAACCGCAAGGGCCTCCCCAACGCCGATTCGCGTGCGAGGCACGCTCCTACAAAACCACCCCAGCCCCCCTGTAGGCGCTTGCCTGCAAGCGAACGCCCGCGCAGCGGGCGCCCCCAACGCCCGGCCTCAGACCCACCCCCATTCGCGCACAAGGCACGCTCCAGCATTGCCTTGGTGGACAGTCCGGGTGCACGACCGCACCACCTGCCGTACAATTTTGCGGAACCAGCCGTACCCGAGGAAGCCCCACATGGAAGACAAAAGCACCAAACTGACTGTGCGCCTGCCCAAGCAAGACGTGGAGTTCGCCAAGGCGTATGCCAGGGCCCATGGCCTCACGGTCACCGAGGTGATCGATCGCTACCTCCGTCGGATGCGTTCGCGGGAACCGCAGGCCCTTTCGCCAGAGGTCGAGTTCCTGACGGCCCTGGTGCCAGCGGATGTTGATGCCAAGGCGGAATATCGACGGCACCTGGAATCCAAGCATCGATGATTCTGCTGGATACCAACATCGTTCTGGATGTTATCCAGAAGCGGCAACCCCATTACCAGGCCTCAGCGACCGTTCTGGATCGAATCGTCCGCCGGCAGATCGCTGCAGCCTTACCCGCCCATGCGATGACGACCATCCACTTCATCGTGAGCCGCTATCAGGATCAGGCGACGGCCTCCAAGGTCATTGGATGGCTGCTGGACTGGTTTAACGTCGCGACCGTTGGCAAGGCCGAGCTGATGCGGGCTCACACGCTCGGCTGGCCCGATTTCGAAGACGCGGTTGTAGCGGCCGCTGCCGAGTCAGCCGGCTGTGATGTCGTCGTCACCCGAAACGTGCGCGACTTCCGGGACTCCCCAGTACCGGCCATCACCCCGGAGGAGTATTTGTCTGACCTGCCCGGATAGCGACATCGAATACCCAGTTGACCCTGCGCCGCCTCCTGTAGGCGAACCCGCTCGCGACCCTCCCCGGAGCAGCGAGCCCCGCTCGCGAACGCCGCCTGCGCGACATCGACCGGCGTGTCCCCAGCACCCCGATGCGCGCGGGATCCACCCCCAGCGCCTGCGCCGCCTGTGCGTAACCCTGCGCCGTGCGACAACTGCTAGACTCAGGCGCATGAAGGCAGACAGCGAAATGGCGCGCATCCGAAGCGTGTTGCAGCACCACGCCGAGTTCGAGCTCATCATCCTGTTCGGGTCGCTCGCACGCGATGCCGCCCAGCCGCACAGCGACATCGATCTGGCGGTCAGTACCGGCTCGCCGCTTCCCGCCGAAGCCCGGATTGCACTCATCGAGCAATTGGCCTCCGCCACGGGCCGCCCCGTGGACCTGGTGGATCTCACGCAAGCCGGTGAGCCCCTGCTCGGGCAGATTCTCACTACCGGCATTCGGCTCAAGGGCAGCGACGAAGTCCACGCCCGTTGGCTCACCCGCCACCTGCTCGACCAAGCCGACTTCGTCCCCTACCGCGACCGTATCCTCGCCGAACGGAGGCGGACATGGATCGACGCGTAATCGAACAGAAGCTCGAGACCCTGCGCTACTGCGTAAACCGCGTCGCAGACCGCTGCCCCGAGCACGCCGGCGCCCTCGCCCGGGACCCGGATAGCCAGGACATCATCGCCCTGAACCTGTCCCGCGCTGTCCAACAATGCGTCGACATCGGTGCTCACTTGATCACCGCACTCGACCTGCCACCACCCGGCACCATGGGCGAAACCTTCGACCGCCTCGCCGAAGGCAAAGTGGTCGATGGCGCCCTCGCGGATCGGCTGAAAAAGGCCGTCGGCTTTCGCAACATCGCCGTGCACAACTATGAGCGCATCAACTGGGACATCGTCCACGCCGTATGCTCGCGCCACCTCGACGACTTCCGCACCTTCGCCCGCGAGGTGGCCGCGAAGCTCTGAACGACGCGCAACACCCACGCCCATCGCGCACCTTGCAGACGAGCCCTGACCCCGAACGTCTGAGGCGCGCCGAACGCCCGGGCCTAAACCAATGCCCATTCGCGTGCGAGGCACGCTCCTACAAGACCACCCGCTCCGTCTTGCGCAGGTGGCCGGCCGACGGCACCCAGTACGCCGGCGTCCGCACCCGCTCGCTGCCGGTCTTGAATCCCGTCGGCGCCGGAGTCGGTTCCAGTCCCGCGCGCTCGAAGTGGCGCACCGCACGCCGCCTATGCGAGGCCGACGTCACCCGGAAGAAGCGCTCGCCGTCCGCGAGCACGTCCCGCACCGCGTAGGCCTCCTGCACAGTGTCGACCGGGGTGTCCAGCACCACGATGTGCGCGGGACGCACGCCGAGTGCCTGCGCCGCCTGCGCATAGCCCAGCGCCACCGGCAGACGGCTGGCATCCCGGCTCGCGACACTCACCAGCAGTCGTGCGTCCGGCAGCACCTCGAGGAGGCGGTCAGAGACGAACGTGATCCGCAAATTCGGTCATCCACCTTGGGGGCCTTTCGAAACGGACCTTGGACCGGCATGCGTCTTTTGTACTAACATGGCGGCATTCGTACACCCGATGGAGTCCCGCCATGCCCGCTGCCAACACCACGCATCGCTCCGCCCGTCTTGGCCTGCGCGCAACCCCCGAGCAGGAGACAGTGCTGCGCCGTGCTGCCGAAGTGGCCCACAAGTCGCTGACGGACTTCATTCTCGACGCCGCCTATCAGGCTGCCGAACAGACCTTGCTCGATCAACGCTTGTTCATGGTTTCTGGCAGTCAGTACCAGGCCCTCCTGAAAATGCTCGATCGCCCCGAGACGGTAAACCCGGGGTTGGCGGATCTGTTTTCTCGCCAACCGGTGTGGCCCAGCAAATGAGGTTCTCGGCGCCGCAGGCGCTGGATGCATCCCACCGGCTGGAAAAATTTGACTGCGGCAAACCCGCGCTCACGGCCTGGCTGCTACAACATGCGCTGCAGGCCCAAGGCAGCGGTTCGGCGAGAACCTTCGTTGCCTGCGATTCGGATCGCGTCGCCGGGTACTACAGTCTGACGGTAGGACAGATTGACACGCTGGAAGCCCCCGAGCGGGTTCGGCGCGGAATGGGGCGGTACCCGATCCCACTGGTCATCCTGGCGAGACTGGCTGTTGACCTGGACTACCAGAAGCAGGGCCTGGGTTACAGCCTGCTTCAGGACGCCATCATGCGTACGGTCGCCGTCGCGGAACAGGCCGGAATCCGGGCGCTGCTGACGCACCCGATCGATGCTGAGGCCGATGCGTTTTATCGCCGTTTCGGCTTCGAGCCCACGCCCCTGCAAGATCGGCAACGGATTCTGTTGCTTAAAGACGCGCGCCGTTTCGTTCGAACGCAAAGTTGACCGCACCGCAGGCGCACCCAACGCCCGGGCCGCAACCCAACCCCCGTTCACCTGCGGCGCAGACCCCAACTCTCTACCGTCCCCGGTGATCGAGTTCCAGCGCCAGCAGTCCCAGGTTCTCGTGCACGGCCCGCTCGGTCTTGCGCAGGTTGCCGGCCGATGGCACCCAGTACCGAAGCCGGTCCGGGCCGTCGCCCCCCGTCAAGTAGTGCGTCGGCGAGGCAATGGGTGAAAGCCCCGCGCGCTCGAAGTGCCGCACCGAGCGCCGCCTGTGCGAGGCCGACGTGACCAGCACGAAGCGCGCCTCCGTGCCCAGGAATTCCCGCACCGCATACGCCTCCTGCGCGGTGTCCGTGAGCGTGTCCAGCACCACGATGCGCGCGGGATCCACCCCGAGTGCCTGCGCGGCCTGTGCGTAACCCTGCGCCACGGGCGCCGTGCCACCCGGCGACTTGACCCCGAGGACCCGATTCCCGTAACCATACCCAACCCGCGTCGCTTTGCTCCGATAGCCGGGTGGCCGGCATCCCCGGAACGAGTGGCCGGCTTCACGTGGAATCCACGGCCCGCTACACGCGGAATGGGTGGCCAGCTTCACGAAGCCAATCCCAACGCCCTCGCCGCTTTGCACGATTGCCCCGAATGCCTGCTCAAGGCAGTGCCTTCAGGCGTTGGTAAAGAAGCGCCTGTGGCGTACTGACTTGCAGCACCTCGATACAGCGCGCAAGGCGCTGCGGATCGTCGAGCAATCGCGCGCGTGCCTTTTTCAGCGATTGCAACACGGCCGCGCCGTATGCGTCTTCGGCCTTCCGCACGGCAGCGCTCCAGGTTTTCGGTGTCGGCTGCAGCATCGCCAGATCCAGGATGTCGCGACTCATCACACCGTCATCGGCCCAGCGATCCACGTTGGCGAGCAACTTGCTGGACACAAGATCCACCTGCGTCAGCGTAGCGATGCCGACAATCTGATCCTCGGGGCCGGGCCTGTCGAAGGTAATGCGCGCCTCGAACACGATCTCGAACGGGATCGAACCGGTCTTCAGTGGCAACGCCGAGCGGATCCCATACTGATCCGCACGCACCTCTGGCAGCGCCGCGAGCGGGCCTCGCCCCAGTCCAAAGAACCGCGCCAAGGTGTCGCGGTCCTGCAGCACCCTGCGTAACGCGCGGTAGCGCGTGAGATCCGACACCACGAAGTCGACATCGACGGATTCGCGATACTCATCGCGCTGCAAGACAATCGCCGTGCCGCCACCAAAGTAACACTCGTGTTCGCGCAGCAAGACTGCATCCAGCGCCAGCAGCACTTCGTGAATACGCTGGTGATGCGGTCGGGCAAACACGATCAGGCAAACAGCGTGCGCAGGTTGTCGATCAAGGCTTTTTCCCGCGGCGTCAACGCGGCCACATTCAGATGCCGCTCATTCCGCGCATAGACACCGAACGCCTCGCGCGGCGTCAGCACCGTCTTCTCACCCATCTGCCAGGCAAGCGCCGCAAGCTGCGGATAATCGGCCAAGGCGATTGCCAGCGGGATGGAATCGGTCGGCACAGCCTCGGTTTCCGGCCGATCCAACCCGACACCAAAGCGCAGCCCCAATACCGCGAGCGCGTTGAACCAGGCCGCGATGGTGACCGTCAGCTCGCCGCGCTCCATGCGATACCAGGTGTCGCGAGACATCCCTGCCGCAGCGGCCGCATTCTGGACCGTCACGCCCAAAGCCTTGCGGCGCTGGCGCAACACCTGCGCCAGTTCACGGGCATGGCGCTGCAGCGTCTCTGTCGTCACATGCGGGATGCTGGCCGGCATATCGCCCCCAAAATGTTGCTCATTTCAGTCACCGTAGCTTTTTTGAATGAAATGAGCAACATTTTTTGCGGCGTTCCTCGGGGTTCGAAGCGGGGCCCCAAACCGGGGTCTGACCCCTGCCCTTCATCCAACGCCGATTCGCGTGCGAGGCACGCTCCTACACGGCCTCCTCAGCCAGGGCCGTTTCAAAATCTCTTCCGCCATAGAAAACGCCGATGATCTCCACTCGGTCCTGGTCAACGGCGAAGGCCACCACAACCCGTTTCCGAAAATTGGTGATCCGCAAGCCGGGCCGTATATCGTCCCGCCGCATTCCGCGATGTGGAAACGTGCGCAGACTCTCGCAGTACTCGATCATTCCGGAGACATAGCGCTGAGCCACAGCGGGTGTCGCCCGCGCGGCGATGAAGCGGTAAAGGGAAAGCAACTGGGCCTCGGCCTCCGGCGTGAAGACCACCGAGACCCGCATGTTCAGCCAGACTTCAGCTTGTGCTCGGCATCGAGCCGTGCCCGGACGTTCTCGCTTGCCACCGCCCGAGCCGGGTCCGCACGCAGCGCATCGTAGGCCGGAGCGACCTCTTCACGAAGCCAGCTTTCCACTGCCCGGTCGCGCTCCATCAGTGCGCGCAAACCCTCACGGAGCACTTCACTTTCGCTGGCATACGCGCCTGAGGCTACCTTGGCCTTGACCGCCTTGGCCAACTCTATCGGCAGGGTAATGCTGAGTTGCTGCGTGCTACGCATCGGAGTCCCGGATACGATGAGGTAGGATTAAATCCTACTCGGTTCCCCGGTCATCTGGCAACCGGCGGTGCCGGGCCGATGATCGAGCTCCAGCGCCCGCAGCCCCAGGTACTCGTACACCGCACGCTCCGTCTTGCGCAGCGCATCCGACGACGGCACCCAGTACCTCAGCCGGTCCGGGCCGTCGCGCCCCGTCAGGTAATGCGCGGGCGCTGCAATGGGTGAAAGCCCCACGCGCTCGAAGTGCCGCACCGCGCGCGGCATGTGCGAGGCCGACGTCACCAGCACGAAGCGCGCCTCCGTGCCCAGGAATTCGCGCACCGCGTACGCCTCCTGCGCGGTATCGGTGGGCATGTCCAGCACCACGATGCGCTCGGGATTCACGCCGAGTGCCTGCGCGGCCGCGGCATACCCCTGCGCCACCGGCGCCTCGTCGGCACGGCGGCTGCCGCCACTGACCACCAGCTTCGCCTCCGGGAGCCCCTCGAGCAGCCGCAGCCCCTCCATCAGGCGGTGCAGCGAACGGTCGTTGAGCCGCGTGCCCGCAGGCCAGTCCGCGGCCGGTTCCCAGCCCGCGCACCCCGCGACGAACCCGGCCCGGCGCGCGCCGCCGGCCGTGCGGGAGACGCGGGGAATTTTTCGAGGAAACCGGTGTGCCCTCGCGCGCGCACAATTTGTTCCGCGCGGTGCCTTTCCGAAAGCATCGGTGAAACAGGGACTTGCGAAATCATGGATACCGCAGGTGGCCTCACACGTGGCTCTGTGTGGCTTCAGGCGTGGCTCTGTGTGGTCGCATTTCGTGTCGAACACCCCGGAGACGGCCTGATGATCGGGTCTGTCCGGGGAGAAAACCGGCATCCCGGTGGTTGCCTGCCGGTTTTGGCTCGGCGGCATGGCCATCGTCACGCGTCCGCGACCCCGTTTTTCGTCCCGATCCAACGAGCCTGGGTGTTCCTGATTTTCGGCGAGGTGTGCCATGAATGAACGGGCACTCCACCCGGCTGAAGTTTCCCGCTTTGGGCTACGCAACGAGGTCCATGAGCGTTGCGATCAGGGGATTTCGTTTGGGTTTGTCGGGAACCGGGCATTCGATACCAA
>Ga0207421_10006363_pt1 | contig 12876 bp, 18 predicted proteins | sample SodLakKL_010_SED_4_FD_187542 | JGI IMG/M metagenome (GOLD analysis project Ga0207421, IMG submission 187542) | Alkaline sediment microbial communities from Lake Tanatar, Kulunda Steppe, Russia - 8KL_010_SED (SPAdes) (version 2) | ecosystem: Environmental > Aquatic > Non-marine Saline and...
TACGCCCACCACAACCTCCCCGACACCCTCGCGCCAGGATCGTGTGCACCGGAGCGCGATGAGCTGGTCATGACCTACACCTTCACCGACCACCTCGGTCAGACCGTCATCGACACCTGCGACCACGACGTCTCCAGCGAACCCCTCTTCGACGACCTCGACGCCGTGTTCCACACCAGCGCCTCCTGAGCCCTATGCCCACCAGCCACATCATGCAACCGCAAGGACTCCATCACCGTGACTTCGGGCGGCACGTTGAGAAGCAGCTTCCGCCCATAACAACACGGGCGTTTCCGTACGATCCTCCGTCAGGCCAGGCGGCATACCGCTTCGCTCCGCCCAACCCCGGCTGCTATCATGGTGATAGCGAGCGAAGGTGAGGGCGATGGGTGACCTACTGATCCGAGACATCTCCCCCGAGACGCACGCCGAGCTCAAGCGGCGCGCGCAGGATGCCGGCGTCAGCCTCCAGGCCTACGTGGCGCGGCTGCTCGAACGCTCCACCGCCGTCCCCCCGGTCACCGACTGGCTCGACCAGCTTGAGCAGCTACCGCGACACCGCGGCCTCGCCGGCGCGGCAGCGGTCCGTGAGGCCCGCGACGAGCTCCCGTGATCTACCTCGTTGACGCCTCTGCCGTCGTCGACCTGCTCATCCGGAGCGACGTCGGGGAGCGTGTTCGTCAACGGTTGACCGACGACCCTGACACGGTGCTGGTCACTGTCGCGCACCTGGATGCCGAGGTCTTCTCCGCGCTGGCACGCCTCCACCGTGCCGGGGACCTGACGGCCGGTGAGGTCGACGAACTGCTGCGACGACTCGCAACGCTGGATGTCCGCCGGATCCCCGTCACCGGCGCACTGCTCGACGCCGCGTGGCACATGCGGGACAGCATCGCCGCGCGAGAGGCGCTGTACGTCGCTGCTGCCCGCGACCTTGGCTGCGTGCTGCTGACCACCGATGGACGCCTCGCCCGAGCGGTACCCAACCTCGCGTTCGGGCACGCCGAGTAGCCACGGGATACCTCGACGATGGCCAGTTCAGTCACGGCACCAACCCAGGCGACTCCGGGCGTTGCGCATCGGTCGGACGATCCCAGCGTGCGCGGCATCCAAGAGGGTCAACGAAGCTCGGGGCTACCCCGCGGCTGCGATCTGCCGCTGGTCGAAGTCGACCACGACCGTGCCGGAGACCGCGTTGCCCTGCTGGGCGTCAGCGAGCCGTGCGAGCTCCTCGGCGACCTCGTCGGTGAGCGTGGTCGTCCCGCACCGGTCGCAGACCTGTGTAGGAACCTGGCGCACAACGACGATCACCGCTCGGGTGTCGTCGGTCTCGGTGATGAGTTCGTCAACGAGGTGGCCGCCCAGGTTGCAGACGGCGCACTGAGGTCGCTTCTCGTTCATCGCTTCCTCCGTCTCGTTCGACCGTCCGGGAAGTCCTTGCGGTCCACCTCGTACACGGTGGTGACAGTGTGCAGGGTGTCGCCGGGGTTGACCACCAGGATGATGTGGAACTCCCGCGTTCCGACACGACCGTACAAGCGCTTGCCGATGCGGCCATCGGTTGGGTTCTGCATCGTCTCACAGACATCATCGAGGTCGATGATCCCACCCACCTGGTCGATCGTGAGACCGAGCGACCGGGCCTTGCGGTGAGCATGGAGCGTGATGCGGTACGCCGCCACATGGTCCTCCCTTATCGGTCGCGGTCCTCTGACGTGGCTGCGCGCGGCGTCGCGCGAGCAACTCATGTTTGCCGATGGGTGCGACACGGAAGCGACGCCCAGCATCTGAACCTGACGATGACCAACGCATCGCGCGAGCATGGTCGAACGACCTACATAGGAACAACCGCCGTATGTGCACGATGCCTTCGACCGTCTGGACCGCTGAGTCGCTGCCCTGGGGTCCACGAGCGTCACGATCCCGACCGCGGCCCTCGCGGCGAAGGACCGCGACGCAGGCGCATCGGGCTGCGCTCCGGAACCGTGATTTCGGGCGTCACATGAGGATCGGTGGACCGCTCGAAACTGGTTCAGCCCCCGTAGGTGTTGGTGCGTTCGGTGACCTCCATGTCGAGACGAGCTTGGTCGTGGGCGTGTTCCCGTCCTTGGCGATCGGCCCACCGCCGGGTCTCATCGAGCGCGCCCTCTAGGATCACAAGGGAGCGTCCTGGACGGGTCGTCGGATCCTGACCTTGCGGGGCTCGACTACTACGACGCAGCTGAGGAGTTCGTCGAGCGGATGGGTTCTCATGAGTCGCTGGATGAAGGCCAGGATGCTGTCCGGGTCTTGCGTAACGGGCCGAAGAACGAGGACGCCGGCATGGCTGCCTGGCGGGTAGCGCCGCAGGTCACCGATCCCGCGGTCGAGGGTGAGCAGGAGCCTGCCCTCACCCGTTGCTGCTGCCACGATCACCGGATCGCTCTCGCCGGCGAGTTGCTCGTCAGCGACCGTGTGGACGTCATGGCCCTCGCTACGAAGCGCTGCGGCCAGTTCGTGCGGCAGGTTCTCGTCGAGCTTGGGTCTCACGCGGGCAGCGGGTGGATCTCTTCACGAGCGAGCGCCGCTCCGTAGGCCGCGGCGGCGCGGACACCCTCGACGGTCAAGGTCGGGTACTGCCCGAGGATGTCGGCCTCGCTCAGGCCTGCTGCCAAGCAGTCCAGGACGACGCTGACCGGGATACGGGTGCTGCGAACACGGGCTTGACCGCCGACCACGTCGGGGTCCGTCACGATGAGTCCAGCCTGCTGATCCGTCATGCGGTCAGTGTAAGCCGCGGAGCGGGCGTCGACCACGGTGGCTGTGGATGAAGAGGGATGCTCAGGGTGCCGGCACGCCTCGTGCCGGACAGGAGGTTCTCCCATGACCACAGCAACCCTCGTCCTGCCCGCCGCCGGTGAGCGCGACCTTGCCAGCTGGGCAGCGGTCGCGTTCGTCGCCAGCTACTCGAGCCCCGGAACCCGCCAGGCGTACACCACCCATCTGCGGCTGTGGCTCGACTGGTGCGAACAGCACCACCTCGAACCACTGGCCGACGTCCGACGTCCACACGTGGAGCTCTACGCCCGCGACCTCGAGGCCCGAGGTCTGGCCGCGGCCACGGTCGCGCTCAAGCTGGTCGTGCTCACCGGGTCTACCGTGACTCGCGTCGAAGAACAGCTCCTCGAACGCTCCCCAGCCGTCCACGTCCGCCGTCCGAAGGTCTCCCAGGAGTCCACCCGGCTCGGACTCGACCGCTCCGAACTCGGCGCGTTCCTGGTCCAGGCCGGGCTGTCTGGCGGCAACGACCACGCCCTGGCCTGCTTGCTCGCGCTGAACGCCCTACGCGTTTCTGAGGCGTGCGGCGCCGAGCTGTCCGACCTGGCGCTGGCCAACGGACACCGCGTGGTCCGCATCGTCGGTAAAGGCAACCAACCAGCACTCATCCCTCTCGCACCACGCACCTCGCGCGCCATCGACGCGGCGGTCGGTGAACGCACCGAGGGCCCGCTGCTCGCCCGGGCGGACGGCAACCGACCGGACCGCCACGCCGCCGGCCGCATCGTGCGCCGCCTGGCCAGACGCGCCGGGATCGACAAGCCCATCTCACCCCACTCACTGCGGCACGCCGCGCTTCCCCGCCGCGCTCGACGCCGGCTGCAGTCTGCGTGACGTGCAGGACTTCGCACGGCACGCCGACCCACGACAGGCCCGCCGCTACGACCGCGCCCGCGGCGCACTGGACCGCAACCCGACCTACATCGTCGCGACCTACCTCGCCGGCGCCACCGGAGCCCAGTGAGGTGCAGCATTCCGCCCACGGCTGCCGGGTAAGGCGCGCGGCAGCCGTGATGATGTGCGGCTGGTCCGGAGGCTGTTGCCGCCCGTAACCGACATGTGCTTGCTGAAGCCCTGAGGTTGATGCTCGGCACTGATCTACGGCCAGCACCTCCGAAAGGCATCGTGCGGCGGTCAGGCAGCCGGCAGGGTCCGCCGGTAGCGGACCTCCTCGACACTGACCCCATGGACCTGTTCGACACGGCGTGCGTCGTCGACGCTCCACCCGGCGTGTTCGTAGAACCGGCGAGCTCGCATGTTGCCGGGCACCACCCACAGCACGGCCTGCTCGAAGCCTGCCTCCCCGAGTCCCGTCTGGGCCACCGTCAGCAGCGCCGAGCCCACCCCGCTGCCCCACGCGACCGGATGGACGTTGAGGGCGAACACCTCACCGTGCCCGGCTGCTTCGTCGTCGCGGGCCGAACCGGCGACAACGAACCCGCGGACCCGCCCATCGATCGCTGCGACCTGCAGGACATCCGCATCCCGCTGCAGGCGGGACAGCACCTCGACCCACCACGCGGCGCGGTCCCCGGCGCGCAACCCGTCCAGATACGCATCCGGCATCAACCCCCGATACGCCGCCTGCCACGCTGCGACATGCAGATCGCCGAGCGCTTCCACGTCGCCGAGACCTGGCGAGCGCACCTCCAACGACACCCCGACTCCCTTCGCTCACCCGAGGATGCCACACCCCGACGAGCCATCAACAAGACCCGTATGAGCTCCCCCCAAGCCGGTGATGATGGACGGCCTGGCTCACCTGGCCCGGTCGCGCACGACGTCTGCGGCATCCTGCACCGCGGCGACGCTGGTAGCGAAGTGCTACCGTCGAGGTATGGCCGTGAACATGCACATCCGAGATCTGGACGAGCCCACGCATCGGGAGCTGGTCCGGCGAGCGGACGCTGCCGGGATGAGCCTGCGTTCGTACGTGGTCGAGGTCCTGCACCGCCACGCTGCCCTCCCGACCCTGGAGGAGTGGCTCGACGAGGTGCGAGGAGACCCTCCACTGCCGAGCGACGGCCCGGACAGCGTCACCTTGGTCGAGGAGGGCCGGCGAGACATCGACGTCGCGTGAGCACGCAACTGTTCGTCGTCGACGCATCCGTCGTGGTCGAGGTGCTGCGTCGATCGCACCGTGGCGATGCGGTGGCAGCCAGGATGCGTGGGGCCACGCTCGCGGCACCGGCCCACCTCGATGCCGAGGTGCTGTCCGCTCTGGGTCGACTGGTGTGGGCCGGCGATGCAGAAGCTGCCAGTGCCACTCGGGCGCTCGACCGCCTGGTCCGGCTTCCCGTTGAGCGCCTGCCGATCGCGCCGCTGCTCCGTCGGGCGTGGGAGCTGAGGGACAACATCCCCCTGCGCGATGGGCTCTACATCGCGTGCGCCGAGACGCTCAGCGCAACGTTGCTGACCCTCGACGGACGCTTGGCCCGATCCGCGCCGGTGCCCGTGGAGCTCCCGTGACCTGTGCGGCGTGCACCGCAGCTCTGGCTGGCTGCCGTCACGCGAACCGCCCGCGACATGGGACGCGAAAGCCGTGGCTGCGTGCGGAGGGGCTCGGCTGTCGAAGCGCCCATAACGCGATGGCCTGGAGCGTCGGGCGAGGGGTACGCTGACTACCAATGAGCGAGATCGCGATGCGTGACCAGAGCCGGGCCGGGCACGTGCTCGGCGGTGCCCAGGTCACCGGCCTCGCTGATGAGGTCACCGTCCGCGACATCCTGCGCACCCGGATCCGGGCGGAGGTCGCGACCTACAACGCCGATCCGGGACCGGTGTTCCGCGGTCTCGTCCAGCCCGCGGACGGGGTCCGCCACAGCGACGGGTTCCGGATGCACCAGCCACGCCCGCTCGAGGCGGAGCTCCTCATCGCGGCCGCGGAGGAGGCGACCAGTTTCGGGCTGCTGCGGTTGCGCGTCGACGGTCGCCCGGTGGACCTCGACGAGATCATCACCCCGGCGGATCACGACGAGCTCGCCGCCATCCTGGAGCGCTCGATCGTCGCCAGCGCCTCCTGACCGGCAGGCACACGCACACCGTCAGGGTCACCGCTGCCATCGACCATCACCGATGGGTGGACGAGCGTGAACTCCACCGACAGGTCGTCGCCAGACCCAGCCGCGCTGCCGTCCTCGCCGCCGCGGCGGCAACTCACGCGAGCGATCTCGGGTTCCTCGCCATCCAGACTGGCGGTCATCAACTTCTCATCCCGATGATGTGCCGCAACGTCAGGATCTGCCCCGAGTCCTTGATCAGCGGCGTTCCCGTCGCTGCCCACAACGGGTCAGGGGACCACGGAGCAAGCGGCACTTCATCGCTGCTGCGTGACCAGTGACCGCGGGGTTCGGGCCTGGCGACGACCGGCGTAGCTGCCAGGGTGGGAGCGCGACTTCTTCCCAACGCGATCACATCGGGGCGCGCTGTCGTCAGCTGTCGGCGTCGCTCGAAGTAGACGGCGAGGTGGAGCATCGGCCGTGCCAGCACGCCGCGCTGGCACAGGGAGAGCAGGACGAGCACCCGACCTATCCGGCCGTTGCCGTCCGGGAAGGGGTGGATCGCCTCCACCCGAGGGGGGACCAACCTCGCGGTCTGCAGGGTGGACCCCGGCTGTCCCGATCCGGTTGTGGCTGCGTCGGAACTCGCCGGGCGTCATCGCTGCACGGTTGGAGCCGGCTGGTCCCCGTCAGCCGGTGGACAGCCGCAGTGGCGTCGGTCAGCCTCTTGACCGTCGTCGCCTCGTAGGCGAGCTCCCGTGTCACTGGGCCCGTGAAGAGCGCCTGGTCGCCGTCGAGCGGCATGCGAACGGTCCCCAAGCCGATCGGACGTGACGGCATCGAGGTCCGCTGATGCCGGCTGACGAACCGGAGGATGCTGTTTGGCGGTCGGGGTGACGTCGCTGCACGCCACCGTCCATCGTGTCCGACCAGACTGCTGCCAGCCGACACCGGGTCGTGGCTTTCGGTCGCCGGACCTGCCACAGTGGCGCCTCGTCGACGAGGATGCCTCGATGCAGATGCTTCCAGCGGTCCGCGATCCGGCCTGCACAGCATGCGCTGGGCCGGTCGTGGTCATGGCATGGACGCAACTGTCCCTCCTGCGGCATGCCGGCTACGGCGAGGCCCAGCGGACCCGGCTCGAGCGCTGCATCACCGCGGGGTGCGGATCCGTTCGGCTCGTCGCGGTGGACTCGGTCGATCCGCGGGCCGCCGCCAGCGCCTGACGGCAGAGCTCGCTGGGTGGCGGAGAAGGAGACCTCGCTGGCCAGCGTGCTCGAGGGGATGCTGCGGGCCCAGTTCGCACATCGGCGTCCTGACGCGATGCGCGCGACGAAGCCCTCATGCGCGACCCCTCGGGGGCGGCGCCGAAGTGGTGCCAACGCGGCCGACGGGCGGCCATGCACCGTGATGGTGATCGCCACACCTGCCTGGACGCGCGCGAGCAACTCGCGGGTTGAGTTGCGTAGCTGGCCTGGAGCAACCGTCGCACCCGGGCTACGAGCGCAACGCCTCGTCCAGGGCCCCCCTCGGAGCGCGGGGAGTGCGCTGCGTGGCCGCTTGCCGTTCCCAGGCGTTGCATGCAGGATGACTGCATGGTCACCATCACGATCCGGGACGTGCCCGACGATGTGCGCGACGAGCTCGCGGCTCGCGCGCGACGGTCGGGTCGCTCACTCCAGCAGTATCTGCGGACGCAGCTCGTCGGGTTGGCCAGCCGGCCAGATCCAGAGGTCCTTGGCGCTCGGGCCCGCGAACGCACACAGCGCACGGCCAGTTCCCTCTCAGCGGAGCGGATCCTCGCCCACCGCGATCACGACCGACGGTGATGCTCGTCCCTGACGCGTCGGTGGTGACCGCAGCGCTCGTCGACGGGGATCCCGACGGAGAGTGGGCCACCGCGGCACTCAGCGATCACGTTCTCGCGGCGCCTCACCTGATGCCGATCGAAGCGGCCAACATCCTGCGTCGCGCCGCCCTTGAAGGTGACAGCACGGCCGATGCGGCATCGATGGCGCACGGCGACCTCCTCGAGCTGCGTGTCGAGTTGTGGCCCTACGCGCCGCTGGCTGCGCGTGGCTGGGAGCTCAAAGAGGAGGTGACGATGTATGACGGTGCCCACGTCGCGCTGGCCGAACTCCTCGACGCTCCCCTGGCCACGCTCGATCGACGCCTCGCCGACGCGCCCGGCCCGCGCTGCCGGTTCACGTCACCGAGCTCACGCCACTGAGACCGCGGTGCCGGGCACGGCTGCAGCGGTGTGGTCGTAGCGCGTCTGTAGCCTGCGTCGATGAGCCCGCACACCTCACGGAAGACTGGCCCTGTGCCACCCGACTACGGCACGTTCGCTCACCTCGCTGCGGACAAGCGACATCGCTACCGCGAGGTGCTCGGGGTGTTCGCCGACGCCAAGGCGCGGTTCGTGCTGCACCTGCGCCCGAACGACGTCGTCGCCTCCATGCCCTCCCGCGCCGACGGTGAGGAGGTCGACGCGCTGCTGCGCCAACTGGTGAACTGGGGGAACCTCTCCGCCGACCCGGACACCGCCGAGGTGGCGACGGTGGAGGAGTTCTACCGCGCCCGCTTCCTCTACCGCCTGACGGCGGAGGGCGAGGCGACCGAACGCGCGCTGGAGGTCTTCGAGCAGGGGCTGCGGCGCTCCGGGGAGCTCCAGACCGCCGCGCTCGCCGACATCCGCGATCTGCTGCACGAGCTGCGCGACCACCTCGGCGCAGTCGGCCCGAGGCCACCGGGCGGCACTGCCCCGCACCACGACCTCGACGTGGGCAAGGTGCACCTCACCCTGCGCTCGCTGTGGGACCGGTTCGAGGAGCTGACCGACCGCGCGCAGACCTTCGTGGCCAGCCTGCAGCGCACGGTCGACCTGCACGCCATCGACGTCGACGCGCTGCTGGCCTACAAGGACGCCCTGCTCGACTACCTCGAGCGGTTCATCGGTGAGCTCGTGGTCGCGCAGGCGCACATCGCCGCGCTGCTGCGTGACCTGGAGGGCGCGGCCGTCGACCGGCTGCTCCAGGTCGCGGCCGATCGGGAGCTGACCGACGCCCTCGACCCCAGCGAGGACGACCGTGCCACCGCCCGGGCGAGCTGGCAGGCCCGCTGGACCGGGCTCGTCGGCTGGTTCCTGCCCGAGGGGGAGCGGCCCGCCCAGGCCGAGCTGCTGCGCGCCCGGGCCCGCGCCGCGATCCCCGCGTTGTTGCAGGCCATCGCCGAGGTCAACGAGCGGCGCCTGTCACGTTCCGACCGTGCCGGCGACCTGCGCACCCTGGCCCGCTGGTTCGCCACCTGCGACTCCGATGCAGAGGCGCACCGGTTGTGGCGCGCGGCGTTCGCCCTCTCACCGGCACGCCACCTCACCGTCGACCAGGACACGCTCACCGACCGTGACCAGTCGCCCGTCCCGGCTGCCACCAGCTGGCTCGACGCCCCGCCGGTCCGCATCAGCCCGCGGCTGCGGCGCACCGGTCGGACCACCCGGCGCGGACGGGTCAACGACGTCATCGACCGTACGCGGGAGAAGCAGCTCCTCGCGCGGCTCGCCGCCGAGGAGGCCGCCCAGCTCGCGGCCGCCCGCGCGCAGCTGTGCACCGACGGCTCCGTGCGCCTCAGCCAGCTCGGACACCTCGACCGCCAAGCCTTCGACCTGTTCCTCGACCTGCTGGCCGCCGTCCTCGCCGAGGCCGTCGACCGACGCTCGTCCGTGGTCGCCACCAGCGGGGACGGGGCCATCGAGATCGAGCTGATGCCTACCGACGACGATGCGTGGGCGCGCATCGACACCGCGGCCGGCGCGCTGACCGGGCCCGACCACTGGGTGCACATCCGTGAGACCGCCCGCGTGTGGGCCGCCTCATGAGCGCCGTCGACACGCCCATCTCCGAGCTGCGAGAGCAGCTCGAGGCCGCCGAGCGTCACGAGTTCCGGCTCGCGCTGCGGACCCTGCTGATGCGGCCACTGCTGCCTGCCAGCGACGATCGCTTCCCGGCCGTGCGCCGCCAGGCCACGGCGCTCAGGGAGTGGTTCATCCGGGAGACCGGCTGGGCCCTCCAGGTCGACCGCGCCCACGCCCGGTTGCGCAAGACCCCCTCCCGGCTGACCGACAGCACGCGCGGCGCGCGTGCCCGCCCGGCTGACCCGCTCTTCTCCCGCCGGCGGTACGTGCTGCTCTGTCTCGCGCTCGCCGCACTGGAGGGCGAGGAACGCCAGACCGCCCTGGGGCGGCTGGCGGAACGGATCGTCGGCAGCGTGGCCGCCGACGAACAGCTCGCCACCGCCGGCGTGCGCTTCACCCTGGAGACCCGCGATGAGCGCCGTGACCTCGTCGCGGTCGCCCGACTACTGCTCGCGTACAAGGTGCTGCGCCGGGTCGATGGGGACGAGGCGGCCTACGTCACCGGCGCCGGCGACGCGCTCTATGCCGTCGACCGGAGCGCGCTGGCCGCGATGCTGGTCACCCGCCGCCCGCCCACCACCGTCGACGCGCTCCACCTCGACGACCGCCTGGCGGCCATCACCCAGGAACCGGTGCCCGACACACCGGATGCCCGCAACCGTGCCATCCGCCAGCGGCTGACCCGCCGGCTACTCGACGACGCCGTGCTGGCCTACGACGAGCTCGACGACGCCGAGCTGGCCTACCTCACCTCCCAGCGGGCCCGCATCCTCGGCGCGATCACCGAGGCGACCGGGCTCGTGGCGGAGGTCCGCGCCGAGGGCATCGCGCTGCTGGACGACCGTGGCGATGTCACCGACCTACGGCTTCCCGAGGACGGCACCGACGGACACCTCACCCTGTTGCTGGCCGAGCACCTCGCCGGCGCGCTGCGAGCGCGCCCCGGTGTGCCGGTACCGCTCCAGGAGTTGGCAGCACACACGGCGATGCTCGCGCCTCGGCACGCCAGCCACTGGCGCAAGGACGCCAGCGACCCCGTGAACGCGCCGACGCTCACCGCCGATGCGGTGGGCCGGCTGGCGGCGCTGGACCTGGTGGTCCTGACCGACGCTGGCGTCGTACCCCGCCCGCCTATCGCCCGGTACGCGATCGACGAGCCCATCGTGCCATCGACCCTCCAGCTGTTCGGCCAGGACAGGCCGTGACCGACACCCACGTCGCCGCCACTCCACCCCCCGCGCCCGCCGCGGCCAGCGCCGAGCGTCCCCGCCTGCCCGCGCCGGGCCGCACCCGCTGGCAACCCCTGCGCGTGGGCCTGATCAACCTCTACCGCTTCGATGACGAGACCTTCGCCTTCGAGGACGGTCGGCTGCTGCTGCGCGGCAACAACGGCACCGGCAAGTCCCGTGTGCTCGCGCTGACCGTGCCGTTCCTCTTCGACGGCCAGATGGAACCTCACCGGGTCGAGCCCGACGGCGATGCCGCCAAGCGGATCGAGTGGAACCTGCTGCTCGGCAAGCACGACGACCGTCTCGGCTACGCCTGGCTGGAGCTCGGCCGCCGCAACGATCCGGGGGAGGCGGTGGATGACGGCGAGGTGGCGGACGACGACGCCGCGCCGGGGGAGCGCTTCGTCACCATCGGCTGCGGGATGCGCGCGACGGCCGGCAAGGGTGCACCGCGGCGGTGGTTCTTCGTCACCGACCAACGTGTCGGCGAGGACCTGTCGCTGATCGCCGATGCCGGGCACGCGCTCACCCGCGACCGGCTGATCGAGGCGATCGGTGACCGCGGGCAGGTGCTCGACACCGCCACCGACTACCGGCGCGTGCTCGACCGCACCCTGTTCGGCCTGGGCGAGCACCGCTACGAGGCGCTGGTCGACCTGCTCGTGCAGCTCAGGCGTCCCCAGCTGTCCCGGCAGCTGGACGAGTCCCTGCTGTCCGAGGCCCTGTCGGAAGCCCTCCCGCCCCTGCCACCCGCGGTGATCGCCGATGTCGCGGATGCGTTCCGTGCGCTGGATGACGACCGCGACCAGCTCGCGGGCTACCAGGCGGCACTGGCGGCCACCGAGACGTTCCTCACCGCCTACCGCGGGTACGGGCAGGTCGCTGCCCGTCGCCGCGCCAGCGGCGTCACCCGCGCCAACTCCCGCTACGAGCGGCTGCGAGGAGAGCTGCGCGACGCCGAACGTCAGCGGGACGAGGCTGACGTCGAGGTGGCGCGCCTCGAAGCCCGGCGCGACGAGCTGGCGGACGCGGAACGGGCCGCCGGGGTCGAGGTGCACACCCTCGAGGCGTCCCCGGAGATGGAGGCCGCCCGCGAGCTCGACGCCGCACGGGCGCGCGCCGCCGAGCTCTCGGCCGCCGCCGACGCCCGCACCGACGACCTCGCCCGCGCCGAGCGGGAGGCCACCTACCGCGGCGACGAGCTCGCCCGCGCGGACCGCCGCGCGGCTTCCTCCCGAGCAGAGGTCACGGCTGCGGTGGGCCTCGCGGACACCACCGCCTCGACGAGCGGCCTGACCAGCACGCACCAGCGGAGCCTGCTGCCACTGCCGCTGCCCGACGTGCGGGACGATCAGGCGCTCGCCGCCGCACGCCGCGATCTGGAGTCATCGCTGGCACGGACACGGCAGGCCGCCGAGCACCTCGTCGCCCTCGATGAGCAGGTGCGGGCGCTCACCGGTGAGCTGGCGACCGTGCGCGGCCGCCTCGATGAGCGCACCAGCGAGCTCGACCGTGCCCGCGACGACGCCGCAGCCGCCGAGACGGCGCTGGCACGGACGCGATCGGCGACCGCCGGCGCCTTCCACGCCTGGGCGAGTGGACTGGAGGTGCTCGCGCGTCTCGACGTGGCCTCGGTCCTCGAGGCCATCGAGACCTGGGACGGCGACGGCACCGGACCCGTCTCCGCGGCGGCTGACAGAGCGCTCGCCGAGATCCGCGAGCACGCGACCCGACGCCTCACCGACCTCGACGCGGAGCAGCGGACGATCACGGCGGCGCGGGAGGTGACGTCGGCGGAGCGCGACGAGGTGGCCGCCGGGGTGGCGCTGCCGCCGCCCTCCCCGCACACCCGCGACGCCGCCGCCCGGGCCGGACGGGCCGGGGCGCCGCTGTGGCGGCTGGTCGACCTCGCGCCCGG
>Ga0207421_10006368_pt1 | contig 12869 bp, 6 predicted proteins | sample SodLakKL_010_SED_4_FD_187542 | JGI IMG/M metagenome (GOLD analysis project Ga0207421, IMG submission 187542) | Alkaline sediment microbial communities from Lake Tanatar, Kulunda Steppe, Russia - 8KL_010_SED (SPAdes) (version 2) | ecosystem: Environmental > Aquatic > Non-marine Saline and...
AGGACGTTTCCGGCATGATCCCGGTCCCGGAACACGAACCGGCGGTTTTTCAGTTCAGGCAGAGATACGATGGATTCTGTCATGGCGCTATGGCTCCTTTTTCCTACGTATTTCCCGTCTGACAAAACCCCCAGTCCTCTGTGATTGCTCCTGTCCATCCGCCATTCGCAACCGGTAAACGAGGTGTCACTGCTGATACGGATTTGCGGTTGTGCCGTTTTGTGGGCTCTTCAACGGCTATTGGCTGTGGGCGCAGGCTGCTAATTATATCGATGTTGAAGAGCGTAGCATAGGTGCCGTGCTGAAAAACATTAAAACAGGGTCAGCGCATGCGGCCCCGAAAGGCTGATTCGGCCGACGCGAACAAGCGAGCGGCGGGGGGTTCTGTGTCATGCCCGACCGAATAATGCCGTCATTTCCCGCAATTTCGGCGCGGAAACGGCTCCTGCCTGCCCTTCGGCAAGCCGCCACTGCCAGTTGCCGGACTGGCTGCCCGGCCGGTTGATTCGTGCATCGCTTCCCAAGCCGAGCAGGTCCTGCATTGGGGTGATGCACATCCGCGCCCGCGACATGTAGGCAGTCCGAATCAACTCATCGGGGAACTCCCTGGCCTTGATATGTCTGCCGAAGTACGCGAACACAACCTTTCTGGCTTTTTTGTTGGCTTCCTCCTCAAACCAGCCCCTGGCCGTATTGGTATCGTGGGTGCCGGTATATACTACGCAGTTTTGATTGATTTGATGCGGTGCGTTCGGATTTTCGGCAATATTTTCATCAAAACCGAAAACAAGCACCCGCATACCCGGTATGTCGAATTCCCGGCGGACCTCCCGGACATCCGCCGTGATATATCCCAGATCTTCCGCTATAATCGGAGGGTGTATGATTTGGCGAAACAAGGTGCCGAGCAGTTTCCTTGCCGGCGCTTTGACCCATCGGCCGTTTTCGGCTGTTTTTTCTTCTGCCGGAATTTCCCAGCAGGCGACAAGCCCCCGGAAATGGTCAATGCGCAGATAATCAAACATTTCCAGGTTGTGCCGGATGCGGCGCATCCACCAGTTAAAGCCCGTTTTTTGGTGCATCTTCCATCGAAATACCGGATGCCCCCATCGCTGCCCGGTTTTGCTGAAGTAATCCGGCGGAACCCCGGAAACGGCCAGGGGACGCATATCCTTGTCCAGCTTGAAAAGGTCCGGATGCGCCCATACATCCGCGCTTTCGAGGGGAATATAAATGGGCAGATCACCCAGAATACGGATACCCTTTGCGTGGCACCGCTTTTGCATTGCATTCCACTGCACCGAAAACAAGTACTGTAAAAAGCGGATATATGCGATATCTGTTGCAAGGTGCCGTGATGCCGAAGCCAGGGCGTCCGGTTTTCGGGTGCGGATCGGCGCCGGCCAGCGGTACCATCGGGCGCTTTTAAGTCGGTTTTTCAGGGCGGAAAATAAACTGTAATCATCCAGCCAGTGGGCATTGCGGGCGCAAAAAGCCTCAAACCGGTGATCCGCACGAAAGCGGGAAAACGCTTTTTGAAAAAGAATGTTTTTTGCGCGCCCGCTTTTTTCATAGTCGATCCGACCGGCGGAAAAAACCGGCATATCCCGCAGGCCGCTTTTTTCCAAAAAACCGTCTTCAACCATTGTTTCAGGACTGATCAGCAGCGGATTGTACGCAAAGGCGGAAACACTGTGATAGGGGCTGTGCCCGTTTTTTGCATCGGTGGGGTTGACCGGCAGAATCTGCCAGACTCGCTGGCCGGCTTGATTCAGAAAATCAATGAACCGATAGGCCTCCGGGCCCATGTCGCCGATGCCGAATGCGGACGCGAGGCTTTGGATGGGAAGAAGTATGCCGCTTGCGCGAATCATCATAGCCGGTTTCAGTCCTATTGTTTCGTTGGATGACGGTGATCGTCTTTATTGTGCGTTTTCCGCCGTTGTCTCGACAAGCACCAGCACGATCATGGAATATGGCGCCAAAGTTATTTTTTCATTGGCGGAAAGAAGGTTGTCTTCTTCAAGAAAGCCGCCTTGTGCCGTATCGATCACCCGGCGCCAGCGTGCATTCCATCTTTCGCCCACGACAATGAAATCTGTGGGTTCATGATGGGCGTTGAACATGAGGTAGAAGCTGTCATCGGTTACGGGCTCTCCCCGGGGATTGGGGTTCGGTATGGTTTCGCCGTTGAGGTACACGCAAAGAGAGCTTACATGCCCTTCTCCCCAGTTTTCTTCGGCCATCTGTTTGCCGTCTGGGGTAATCCAGATGATGTCCTTGACCTCGCTGCCGTGGATGCGCCGCCCCAGAAACCAGCGCCTTCTCCTGAATACCGGGTGCTCCCTGCGGAAGCCGATGAGGCGGCGGCAGAAATCCAGAAGCGATTCATCAATATTTTCAAAGTCATACCAGGAGACGTCATTGTCCTGGCAGTATCCGTTGTTGTTGCCCTGCTGGGTCCGCCCGAATTCATCTCCGCCCAGAAGCATGGGCACGCCCTGGGACAGCATGAGCGTAACAAGGAAATTTTTTTTCTGACGGTCCCGCAGGGCGTTTATCTCCGCATCGTCCGTGGGTCCCTCTATCCCGCAGCTCCAGGAACGGTTGTGGTCCTCGCCGTCCTCGTTGTTTTCGCCGTTGGCGTCGTTGTGCTTTTCGTTGTAGGTGACCAGGTCGTTTAATGTAAAGCCGTCGTGCGCGGTGACGAAATTGATACTGGCATAGGGCAGGCGGGCGGTATCTTCATACAGATCCGAACTTCCGGTGAAACGGTAGGCGAACTCCCCCATGGTTTGTTCGCGGCCAGCCCAAAAATCGCGGATACAGTCCCGGTACTTGCCGTTCCATTCCGTCCACAAAGGCGGGAAGTTGCCCACCTGGTAACCGCCTTCGCCGATATCCCAGGGTTCTGCAATGAGTTTTACCTGGCTGATAATCGGGTCCTGCTGGATAATGTCAAAAAAAGACGACAGGCGGTCAACGTCGTGCAGCTCCCGGGCAAGGGTGGATGCCAGGTCGAAACGGAAGCCGTCCACGTGCATTTCCATTACCCAGTATCGCAGCGAATCCATCAGAAGCTGCAGCGCATGGGGATGCCGCATGTTGAGGCTGTTGCCGCAGCCGGTATAATCCATATAGTACCGGGGGTCCTCCGTAAGCCGGTAGTAATAGGCATTGTCAATGCCCTTGAAAGATAGCATCGGGCCAAGGTGGCTCCCTTCGCCGGTGTGGTTGTATACCACGTCGAGGATCACCTCGATGCCGGCATGGTGAAGCGACCGGACCATCTGCTTGAACTCCGACACCACTGCGCCCGGCCGTGTTTCCGATGCATATTCGTTATGTGGGGTGAAATACCCGATGGTGTTGTACCCCCAGTAGTTTCGCAGGCCTTTGTCCACCAGGTGTTGGTCGTGTATGAACTGGTGAACGGGCAGCAATTCAACTGCGGTGATGCCCAGCGTTTTGAAATAATCGATAATTGCCGGATGCGCAAGCCCGGCATAGGTGCCGCGAAGCTCAGACGGCACTTCCGGATGGCGGGCGGTCAGCCCCTTGACATGGGTTTCGTAAATGATGGTTTCATGCCATGGAATTTGGAGCCGACGGTCCCCTTCCCAGTCAAAATGCGGCTGGTGCACCACGCACCGGGGCATGAACGGCGCACTGTCAGAGTCGCTTTTCACTTCAAAGCCCGCATCGAATGGATACGGGAATACCGCTTCATCCCACTGGATCTGTCCTTCAATGGCTTTGGCATACGGATCGATAAGCAGCTTGGCCGGGTTGCACCGGTGGCCGTTTTCCGGTTCCCACGGCCCGTGTACCCGGTAGCCGTAGCGCTGGCCGGGTTCGATTCCCGGAAGATATCCGTGCCAGCAGAATCCCGTGACTTCCGGCAAGTCGATCCGGTTTTCATTGCCCTGATCATCGAACAAGCACAATTCCACCCGCTCGGCGATTTCCGAAAAAAGGGAAAAGTTGGTGCCGGACCCGTCGAACACGGGGCCGATCGGGTGCGGTGTCCCTGGCCAGACTTTCATGGCATCTGCTCCTTTATTGTTTGGATTGCCGCATGATATTCATGCAGCAGAAATACCGCTGTTGTCGACTAAATAAGTAAAGAATAATGGTGCAGATATGGGGATGCCATGCAAATGACGGTATTTTTTGGTCCGGATTGTTTTTGCCGGAACGGATGCGGTCGTCACCGCTCGTTTTTTTTGGTTTCAAGTGGCGGCGCCAGGGTGGCATCATTATTATTAGTATACATTATAGACGACTTCGCAAAAAGTCCAATATCTGCGTTACGTACAATTTTTGAAGAATCTCACGTACGGCTAAGTACTCTCAATTCTTCAGAAATTGCACGCGCCTTGATCTTGTCACGCCATGGCGTGATTCAAAGCCGTCTGAGCACGACTTTTTACAAGCGCATCATTACAAGCGATCTCAAAAAAATCTTTTTTTGAGATCGCTTGTACACCATATAATGATGGTCATTTCTTGGATTGGAAAACAACATGGCCGACCGATTGTTTGACGCCGTCATTTTCGATTTGGACGGCGTTATCACCCACACCGCCCTGCTTCATGTGCGGGCATGGGCGCAGTTGTTTGATGCGTTTCTTCAGGCAGTCGCCGGGCGGAAAAATCAACCGTTTACACCTTTCACCCGAGAGGACTATCTTTCTTTTGTAGATGGAAAACCACGTTATGACGGTATTGTTTCTTTTCTGGGTGCAAAAGGGGTCGTACTGCCCTACGGGAGTCCCAACGATCCCCCTCACAAGGAGACGGTATGCGGGCTTGGCAACCGGAAAAACGACATATTCAACGATCTGTTGCAAACCGAGGGCGTAACGGTTTTTCCCACCAGCGTGAAACTGATCGAAAAGCTCAAAAATAACGGCGTAAAAATCGGGGTCGCCTCTTCGAGCAAAAACTGCCGCAACATTCTGGAAACCCAGGGGCTGCTGGACTTTTTCGATGTCCGGGTGGACGGTGAAGTGTCCGAGAAATGGGGGCTGTCCGGCAAACCCGCGCCGGATATTTTTACCGCTGCCTGCGACCGGCTGGGCGTGGACTATGACCGAGCGGTGGTGGTGGAGGATGCGGTATCCGGCGTTCAGGCTGGGCGAAACGGGCGTTTCGGCCTGGTCATCGGCGTTGCCCGGGAAATTGACGGCGCGGTGCTGTTGAAAAACGGTGCAGACCTGGTGGTAACCGATCTTGGGGAAATCCGCGTGGCTGACATCGAACGGTGGTTTGAAACGGGGCTTGCCGCTGATCAGTGGTGCATCATGTTTCATGACTATGACAAGGAGATTGAAAAAACCCGTGAAGCGCTCCTTGCCGTGGGCAACGGGTATCTGGGAACCCGCGGCGCCATGGAAGAAAGTTGTTTCGGGGGGATCAATTATCCCGGCACCTACATGGCGGGCGTGTTCAACCGACTCACCTCGCGGGTGAGCGGCAAAGACATTGAAAACGAGGATTTTGTCAACTGCCCCAACTGGCTGCCAGTCAATTTCCGGATCGGCGATGACCCCTATATGGACATCAACCGCGTTGCCATTGCTTCCATCTCCAGGCAACTTGACCTGAAAACCGGCATCCTTCACCGGGACATGGTGGTCACGGATGAATCCGGCCGCAAAACACGGATCGTATCGGAACGCTTGGCAAGCATGGATGACCCGCACATTTGTGCACTCAAATACCGTCTGACCCCCCTGAATTATCAGGGTGAAATAACCGTTTCCGCGGCCATTGACGGAACGCATATAAATGATGGGGTCGAACGCTACAGGGACCTGAACCAAAAGCACCTTGCATCCTTGAAACAGGCAGCCATGGAGGGTTTGCTTTTGCTGACGGTCAAAACCTCATCTTCGAATATAGAAATCGCCCTGGCCGCCGGGGTTCGCACAGGCGGCGCACCTGTTGCCGCCGTTTCCCATGAAACCTTACCGGGCCGGGCGGAAATATCGTATACTTATGACGCCCGGGAGAATCAGACATTCTTTCTGGAAAAGCGGGTGGCGCTGTATACATCGCAGGATGTTGGCGTAGACGACCCTTCAGAAGCCGCGGATGCGGCATTGCACCAAATGCCCTCCTTTGATGCGGTGAAGCAGGCCAGCGTAACCCGGTGGGCCGCGCTTTGGGAAGAGATGGATATCCGGCTGACGGGCGACCGGTTCAGCCAGAAAATGCTCCGGCTTCATATGTACCACCTTATGGGGAGTGCCTCGCCCCACAACGTTCAACTGGATGCCGGGATGCCGGCGCGCGGCCTGCACGGGGAAGCTTACCGGGGGCATATTTTCTGGGACGAGCTTTTCATCCTTCCCTTTTACGACCTTCATTTTCCCGCGGTCGCCAGGTCGCTGCTCATGTATCGATACCGGCGCCTGGACAAGGCAAGAATGCTTGCCCGTGCTGAAGGTCGAAAGGGCGCGATGTTTCCCTGGCAGAGCGGCAGCTCCGGCCGGGAGGAAACCCAGGTGATTCATCTCAATCCCATGACCGGTAAGTGGGGGCCGGACCATAGCGCGCGTCAGCGCCATGTCTCTTTGGCCATCGCCTTTAACATCTGGCAGTATTATCATATCACCCGGGATACGGAATTCATGGAAGCCTTTGGCGCGGAAATGTTTTTCGAGATCTGCCGGTTTTTTGCGGACATGGCCCGTTTGGATCCGGATACGGGGCGTTTTCATATCGACGGCGTCATGGGTCCGGACGAGTTCCATGAAAAATATCCCGAAATCGACATCGGCGGCCTTACCGACAACGCCTATACCAACCTGATGGTCCACTGGGCGCTTGCAGCCGCCGGGGAGATTTTTGCAGCCATAAGCGGTCCTGCCAGAAAATCCCTTCATGCGGGGATCGGCGTCGATGCGCAGGAAATTGAGCAATGGCGAAATATCGCAACCAGGCTCAACGTGGTCATGACAGGCGATGTCATGGCACAGTTTGACGGCTATTTTTCCCTTGCGGAACTGGACTGGTATCATTACCGGGGGGTGTACGGCGATATTCATCGCCTGGACCGGATTTTGAAAAAAGAGGGGAAATCGCCGGATCAGTACAAGGCTGCCAAACAGGCCGACGTGCTGATGGCCTTTTTTGTATTGGGAGACCGGAAAGTATCTGAAATTCTTACATCTATGGGATATGAACCGGGAAACGATTTTTTCGGAAAAAACCTGGCCTATTACATGCCCCGTACTTCCCATGGATCGACCCTGAGCCGCGTGGTGCACAGTGCCCTTGCCGCCGCGCAGGGGGACGCCCGAACCAGTTGGCAGTTCTACCAGGAAGCCCTTGCAAGCGATTATTCCGATGTCCAGGGGGGTACCACCGGAGAAGGGATTCATACGGGGGTCATGGCCGGGACCGTTCTTCTTGCCATGACGACATACGGTGGTTTGAGAATTGACGGCGAGGCGCCCCGGATTCATTCGGCACTGCCCGGATTGTGGAAAAGAATCCGTTTCGGTGTATGGTTTCGCAGTGTTCGCTATGAATTTGACATTACCCGAAGTGAAGTGATCATGCGAAAGCAAATGAATACAGACCATTAAAATAAGGATACGCGTCATGCTGGGAGACGTATTGTTAATCGAGGACAAACACCGGGAAGCGGCAAAGAAGATCAAGGAAAATTTGCTGGCAGGTGACGGCCCCAAGCGGGTCGTCGCCATATCCGGGGAATCCGGATCGGGCAAATCCGAGCTTTCCCACTGCCTGGGCAGGGCGCTGAAAGACGCAGGCATACGGGCAAAGGTGCTGCACAGCGACAATTATTACCATGTCCCGCCCCGGGACCGGAACAGGTGGCGGCAGGCGCACGGTCCCGAAAGCATTGGTCTGGATGAATACAACTGGGCGGCTATCGAAAAAACGATTGAAGATTTCAAAAACAACCGGAAGTCTGAAATGCCGTGCATTGATCTCGTAACCGACCAGGTGGACACCCTGATTACCGATTTCAGCGGGATCGACCTTCTGGTGCTTGACGGTCTGTATGCGATAAATACCCGCGGGGTCGATTTACGGGTATTTATCGACCTGACGTTTCACGAAACCAAGAAGGCCCAGTTGCTTCGCGGCAAGGAAAAGATGGACGACTGGCGGATGACCGTCCTGGAGCAGGAACACCGGATGGTATCTTCCCTGCGGGAAAAGGTTGACCTGATTGTGAACAAGTCCTATGAAATCGAGGCTGCAAGGGGGTAGCCGGATGCCATGAAAAAAATTCCCCGGGCCACGTACCGGCTCCAGTTTCACAAGGGATTTACTTTCGACGATGCAGCGGCCGTTGCCGATTACCTGTCTGCCTTGGGCGTCAGCCACATATACGCGTCTCCGTATCTTCGGGCCGCGCCCGGAAGCACACACGGATACGATGTAACGGACCATTCCCGTGTTAACGAGGATCTCGGCGGTGGGGCGGCCCATTGCCGCATGTGTCGAATTCTTCGGGAAAACGGCTTGGGGCAGATTATAGACGTGGTACCCAACCACATGTCCGTTAGCCCCCCCGTTTGCAACCGGTGGTGGTGGGATGTTTTAAAAAACGGCCCCCAAAGCCCCTTTGAGCCGTTTTTCGACATTGACTGGGATCCGCCGGAAAAACGGCTGAAAGGAAAAGTACTGCTGCCGGTTCTCGGCGACCATTACGGCCGGGAGCTTGAACAAGGAAAGATCCGGGCGGCAGTCCGGTATGCGGAAATGATAGTCGAATACAGGGAAATGATCTTCCCGGTGTCACCGACTTCCCATGCCGGACAGGACTTGTACGAACTTGCTGAAAGGCTGTGCGCCGATAGAAAAGCGATGGATAATTTTCTCCAGAAGCAGCATTACCGCCTGACATTCTGGCGGTCAGCCTCCCGGGACCTGAACTATCGGCGCTTTTTTTCCATAAATGACCTGGCCGCCATTCGGATAGAAGGAAACGCCGTTTTTACGGAAACCCACCGGCTGATCTTCCAATGGCTGCATAAGAAAACTATCGACGGGCTCCGGATCGATCACCCGGACGGATTTGCCGACCCGGATCAATATTTCCACCGCCTATCAGCAGCCGCCCCGGATGCCTGGATTGTTGTGGAAAAGATCCTTCACCCCGGGGAAAATCTGCCCGCCGAATGGCCGGTGGCCGGCACCACGGGGTATGATTTTTTGAATCTCACCGCCGGATTATTCATCGATCCTGCCGGAGAAATCCCGCTTACGCGGTTTTATGACGCTTTTACCGGTGAAACGATCGCCTACGACGATCTGGTTTATCAATGCAAGCACCAGGTCATGGACGATCTGTTGGGCGCGGATGTCAACCGGCTGGCGGAGATCATGGTCCGGATCTGTGAAAGACACCCATGTCACCGGGATTATACCCGTTATGAGCTCAAGCGTGCGATAAAGGAACTTCTTTGCTGCATGCCGGTATACCGGACCTATGTACGAAGAGGCTTTGCATTGCGAACAACCGACGCCCGCACCATTGAAGATACGGTATCCATGGCAAAAATCCGGTGTCCAAGGATTGATCCGTCCCTGTTTGACTTTATCGGGGATCTGCTTTGCGGCCGGATAATTGGAGAACTCGAAGAAGAGTTTATGGTTCGGTTTCAGCAGCTCAGCGGGCCGGTAACGGCAAAGGGGCTCGAGGATACGGCGTTTTACCGCTACAACCGGCTCTCGGGTCAAAACGAGGTGGGGGCGGATCCATCGGTTTTCGGGGTATCGCCTGCGGTATTCCACGAAAACATGCGCATGCGGGTAAGCCGGTATCCCGCGGCCATGCTGGCCACGTCCACCCATGACACCAAGCGGAGCGAGGACGTGCGGGCCCGCATGGCGCTTCTTTCCGAGATGCCTGCAAAATGGGAGAAAGCCGTCAGTGACTGGTCTGCCGCAAATGCGGTTTACCGCCGAAACGGCCTGCCGGATGCCAACATGGAATATCTTCTTTACCAGACCCTGGTCGGCGCATGGCCCCTTTCATCGGACCGTGCCGCGGCATTTATGGAAAAAGCGGCGCGCGAGGCCAAGCGCCATACGTCATGGGAGAACCCGGACAGTGCTTACGAAGCGGCATTGCAGGCCTTTGTCACCGGTGTTTTGTCGGATGACGCCTTTTTGTCCGCGCTATCGGCCTTTGTGGTTCCGCTCGTTTATCCCGGGCGGATTAATGCCATGGCACAGGTGCTGATCAAACTGACCGCGCCGGGGGTGCCGGACATATACCAGGGAACCGAACTGTGGGATATGAGCCTTGTGGATCCGGACAATCGGCGGCCGGTGGATTTCCCATTGCGAAGAAAACGGCTCCGGTCGCTTGAAAACATGACGCCGGAGCAGATCATGGCGGCAATGGATACGGGTTTGCCCAAGCTGTATTTGATTTGTCAGGCGCTTTGGCTGCGGAAAAAACATCCGGAAATGTTCGCCCCGTCAGCCGGGTATGCACCCCTTGATATCCGGGGAAAACAGCAAACGCATGCCATCGCTTATCTGCGGGGAGAGCAGGTGGCGGTGATCGTTCCCCGCCTGGTGATGGGCTTTTCTGGGGACTGGGTGGATACGAAGGTCGAGCTGCCCCGGGGTCGTTGGCAAAACCGGTTCACTGGCGAAACCGTCGAAGCGGATGCGGGGGGCCGCTGTCCGGGTGTTTCCCTGGGGCGAATGCTAAAACGTTTTCCCATAGCGATGTTGGTAAAGGAGACATAAGATGATGAATCCCATCCGGGTCTGGGCGCCCATGGCAAAAACGGTGGCCGCCCGCATCGGGGAGCGCATCATTCCCCTTGGCGAAGCTCCCGGCGGCTGGTGGCGGCTTTTAAAACCGCTTCCTCCGGGCACGGATTACGCTTTTGTCATAGACGGTCAATCGCCCGTTCCTGATCCACGGTCCCCGCAGCTGCCCTATGGTATTCACGGGCCGTCCCGGACTGTGGACCATGCGGCGTTTGCTTGGCAGGATGCTAAATGGCAAGCGCCGCCCCTGTCATCCGGTATTGTTTACGAGCTTCACACGGGGACGTTTTCGGAAAAGGGAACCTTTGACGGGGTGATCGAACACCTGGATGACCTCTGCGGCCTGGGGATCACCCACATCGAACTGATGCCGGTAAACAGCTTTTCGGGTATCAGGGGATGGGGATATGACGGGGTCGGTCTGTATGCACCCCAGGAAAGCTACGGCGGCCCGGACGGATTGAAACGCCTGGTGAATGCCTGTCACGGTCGGGGGCTTGGGGTGATCCTGGACGTGGTTTACAATCATCTCGGGCCTGAGGGCAATTATCTTGAGCATTTCGGCCCCTATTTCGCGGACCACTATACATCCCCGTGGGGGAAGGCGGTCAATCTTGACGGCCCCTACAGTTTTGAGGTGCGCCGTTTTTTCATCGACAACGCATTGATGTGGCTGCGGGATTACCACATAGACGGGCTTCGCATCGATGCGGTGCATGCCTTTGTTGACCTCTCCGCCATCCATTTTATGGAGGAAATGGCCTGCGCAGTCAGGCGCCTGGAAGCGGAAACCGGAAGGCACTTCGTGCTGATCGCCGAAAGCGATCTCAATGATCCCCGTATTGTAAAGCCGGTCGAGGCGGGTGGGTACGGCCTGGACGCCCAGTGGAGCGATGACTTCCACCATGCCCTCCATTCGGTGCTTACCGGTGAAAAAGACGGGTATTATTCGGACTTCGGAACACTCGGGGATCTCGCCCGGGCGCTTGAACGCGGTTTTGCCTATGACGGACGGTATTCCGGCTTCAGAAAAAGAATTCACGGCCGGCCGGTCTGTGGCTTGTCCGGAAACCGGTTTTTGGGGTATATCCAGAATCACGACCAGGTAGGAAACCGGGCCTTAGGAGAGCGGATCGGGCACCTGGTCGGCGTGGAGCGGTTCAAGATCGGCGCGGTCATAGTCTTTTTCGCCCCGTTTGTCCCCATGTTGTTCCAGGGCGAGGAATGGGGCGCATCCACTCCTTTTATGTATTTCACGGATCACCAGGACCCGGACCTGGCCGAGGCGGTCAGAAACGGCCGGTGCAATGAATTTGAAAGCTTTGGGTGGCGCCCGGAGGACGTCCCCGATCCTCAGGCAGTTGAAACCTTCGAAAAATCGATTTTGCAATGGAATGAAACAAGTCAGGACCCCCACCGGTCCATTTTACAATGGTACCGGCAGTTGATCACCCTACGGAAACAGGCCCCGGATTTGAAAGACGGCCGCATGGACCGGGTCCGGACCCGTTGGGACGCGTCAGCCCGGTGGCTGGTCATTGAACGCGGGCGGTATTTGCTTGTCTGCAACCTTGGAGAAGCCCGTCAGCTTGTGCCCATAGCTAACAGTAAAGCGGGCTGCTTCGTGTTGTGCTCCACCAACGGTATCGAATGCAGGACCGACGGTTTGCTCCTTCCGCCGGACAGCGCGGCGGTTATGTACTTTGAATGTTGACATCTTTGATCTTCAAAATGTTTTATCCCCTTTTCCGGTTCAAGATCCTTTTGACTTACCGCGTCATTGCCTTCGCACAAGACCACTTGGCTGTCGCCTTCGAATGCCTGGATCCGAAGGCCCCTTGCCGGTGATAAGGCGCAAAAGTAAAGTTTTCCCCGCGCCGTTAAGGCCGGGAACACCGAGCCGGAAGGGCAGCACTGATCATGATACTCATGATTGATGCACTCGTAAAAAGTCGGTTTCAGAAGGCTTTGTAAAAAGGCCAAGATCAAGGCTTGCGCGATTTTTTAAGAATTGAGCGTACTTAAGTGTACGTGATATTCTTCGAAAATTGCGCATAACGCAGATATTGGCCTTTTTACGAAGCCGTCAT
>Ga0207421_10006369_pt1 | contig 12869 bp, 9 predicted proteins | sample SodLakKL_010_SED_4_FD_187542 | JGI IMG/M metagenome (GOLD analysis project Ga0207421, IMG submission 187542) | Alkaline sediment microbial communities from Lake Tanatar, Kulunda Steppe, Russia - 8KL_010_SED (SPAdes) (version 2) | ecosystem: Environmental > Aquatic > Non-marine Saline and...
CCTGTCCGATTGAGGATTACTGATGGTATGATAACGAATAGCACGGAGCAGGCTCATATCAGTAAGATTAAATTTCTTTTCGGCCATCTCAGCAGCAGCAGGAGCATGCAGGAGTCTTCCCGGCTGCCTTTCCCAGCGGTCCGGCTGCCAGCGGGAATCCTGCAGCAATTTCAGCAGCCTCTCCCGGGGCCAGCCCCGGCAGTAATCATGGAGCAGACCCGCCAGATAGGCTTTCTGCGAAGCTGATTGGTGGATCTCCGCCAGCTCTCTGGCAGTTTCTGCCGTCTGCAGGCAGTGCCGATAAATCTCCGGCTTAAGCTCTCCGGCCAGCTGTTTCCTGATGTTAGTAACATTTTTCTCCGAAATTACCATATATCTATCTCCCAATCTACCTCTCAACCCGGTTTTTCATAAATCTTTTGACATTACCTTGATTCTGAATATCACGAAGCTTACCTGCAGTTCATGTATCTTCTCTCACCGTTCATAAAGCCCCTGCTCTCTAATATATTCTCTCACCGGTTCCGGAACCAGGTAGCGCAGGCTCTGCCCCCCGCCCGCCCGTTTCCGGATCTGACTGGATGATATCTCCATCAGCCCGGTATCGAGAGGTACAATATTTTCCCGGTAATCCTGGAGACTTTCCTGCTTTAGCAGCTCCCCGATATCATAACCCGGCCGGGGCGCCACCAGCAGCCGGCTTCTGGCAAGAATAAATTCTGGCTCCCGCCAGGTGAAAATTTCAGCCAGGGAGTCAGCCCCGATTATCAGTAAAACACCGGCAAATCTTTTAAGAAAATGCCGCAGGGTTCTGGCCGTATAGGAGGCACCCGACCTCTCAAGCTCATATCGGGAAACCACCAGTCCGGGATTATCATCGACCGCCCGGTCCAGCATCTCCAGGCGAATCTCAGCCGGAGAAACCGACCCTGTCTGCTTATGAGGCGGGATCCCGGCCGGCATCAGCAGGAGATAATCACAGCCAAGCTGTTCCCGGGCCTGCTCGGCAATAATCAAATGTCCCAGATGGGGAGGATCAAAGGTCCCCCCGAAAAGAATTATCTGGTTATTTTTTTTCTCCTGGCGGCCCATCTCCTGTTTTTCTTTTTCCTGCAAGCTTATCACCTTATTTTTATTTTATGTTCTATATGTTCTCTGGATATGCTCTCTCTGAAAAAAGCACCGCAAGTTCCAAATAATTCTCTGTGTTAAATCATCCTGCAGCTCTCAAATCAGTTTTTTTGTCTCCAAAGCTTATCACAGACCTAAATCCATGGTATCATTATATTAAATCAAAGGTCTTTTATCAAGCAAATTACAATATTTTTCAAGCAAATTACAATATTTTCAAGGAGTGATTCCCGTGACAAAGAATTTTTTAGGACAAAAGCCCCGCTATCCCGAAAGCGTTTTTCTGGCTCCCGGAGTCCAGATTATGGGAGAGATAGAGATCGGGGAAAATTCCAGCCTCTGGCCCAATGTAGTCGCCAGAGCTGATATGGAAAAAATCACTATTGGATCTGGCACCAATATCCAGGATAACTCCACCCTTCACAACGACTTCGACACTCCACTGATTATCGGCAGCAACGTAACTGTTGGCCATTCAGCAATCCTGCACGGCTGTCAGGTTGCCGATAACTGCCTGATCGGCATGAGTGCCACCATCATGAATAACGCCAGGATCGGAGAATATTCCATAATTGGCGCCGGGGCTCTAATTCCAGAAGATACCGAAATTCCTCCCGGGAGCCTGGTAGTCGGTCTGCCTGGCAAAGTTATCCGGGAAACAAATGCTGAAGAGCGCCAGAAAATCGAAGAATCGGCCGAAACCTACCAGAAGATGGCCCGTCAGCACCAGAAATTCCATCGAAATAACCGGGACTCCCCTCGAAATAACCGGGATTTCCCTCGAAATAAATAAGCAGAAAAGAAATAGATATATACTCAAAAAATAAATAAACAGTCAGGGCCTGCCAGTTTCACCCGCATTACAGTCAGCTGTACTGTTCCATGATGGTTTCGTAGGCCGACTGAATCTCGGCGAATTTCTTCTGGGCCGTCTTGACAAACTCCTCCGGCAGGTCCTTGGCAATTATCCGGTCCGGATGATATTTTTTCACCAGTTCCCGGTAGCGCTTTTTAATCTCGCTCTTGCTGGCCTTGGACGATAAGCCCAGCGTCTCATAGGCCTGTTTCAATTTCCTGACCGGAGCCTGCTGACCCGGGCCGTAATTGTCATACCCCCGGCTGCCCTGAGCTCCACCAGAATAGCTGCCCGACTGTCTGCCCTGAGCCCCACCGGAATAATTTCCTGAATAACTGCCTGTATAGCTCCCGGAATAGCTGCTGGAGTAGCTCTGATCCAGCCGGAAAATAACCTCCGCCTCCTCCAGCAGATCCTCCTGCTGCTGGCTCATTCCCTGATTGGCCTCTCCCAGCCTGAGCAGCATCTGATAAACTGTGCCCAGAATACCGGGGTTAAAAGCCACCAGCGAAGCCAACTTTTCAGCGGTCTGGGAAAACACCTGAGAATTCTGCCCCACCCTGTCAAAATAGGCCAGAGCCTGACGGGCAGCCCCGGTTCCCATCCGCAGATCTCTCCGGACAATTTTTTTAACTATTTCCCTTTCTTCTCCGGTTATTGGACCATCAGCCCGGGCAAAGGCTGCCAGCAGTGAAAAAAGCTGGACAAAAAATTCCTGCTGTTTAACAGCAGTGCCGTAGCCCCCGGACTTCCTCCGGTAATATCCCTGGCTGTCCTGCTGATACCGATCGCTGCTGTAATATTCCCTCTCAATTTTTTGACCGGAAAAATAGTAACCCAGCAGCCCTCCCAGAATTGCTCCCGGGATATTAAACAGGATAAAACCAATCAACGCTCCCAAAAACGGCAGACCGCAACCCAAAATAAGTACCTCCTCTAAATTACCTCGACAAAATATACAGCATCAGATTTGAAGATATGAACCCGGATTTGAATCCGATTTGAACCTAGGCATACATTTCCATGTTTATTATAACACATTTGCCGACAATTAAAAAAATTAATTTGCACTATGTACATTTTCTTGATATTATTATTATGTAAGTTTTTTTACCCACTTTTATACTGATTTTTTATTTAAATATTATTAAATATTATTAAATATTATTACTGGAAATTATTGAAACATTTTTTAAATATCAAGCTATTTTCATGATCAATATCTCCCGTGTTTCCTGTCTTCAGAATATTAATTTAAAAAACTAATTGTATAGTGGGGGAAATTGTTGGACTAATTGTAAAAAGCCGGGCTCTTGAGAGGGAGGTTAAAAATTGCTGGTCTCAATTTTAAAGGTTATGCTGGCACTGTCGGGTTTTACTCTCTTCGGCAGTTCTTTATTTTCTCTGTACTTTATTCTCGGCACCAATTTTATTTCCGAGCACTCGCTTATTTATGTTCTCGATATTCCGGAAACATTGGCAGTTGCAGTTCTGGCGATGGCTTCAGTTGTGCTGCTCCTGATTCCAGGCCTGCTGCTGCTTTCGACTCTAAGAATAATAAATCTCCTGGAAGATGAAAACACTGCCGGAAAATGACAGGGCCTGCTATCGTGCTTATAAAAGGGCCCGTAATTAATTTTTATAATTGCCTTATAATTTCCTTTTGATTTAATAAAATTTTATAATTGCCTGTTGAGCAGAGAATATGAACCCGAATATTGCCGCAGGCAGGGAGGTGTTTCCTGTGAAAAACTCTAACAGTAATATGCCACATAACTCTGAAAATCAGCAGCCTGAAAAGGAAATTATCAGCCCCGCCAAGAAGAAAGAACTCTCCCTGGAAAGAGCCTGGGAGCTGAAAAAGAGAATTGAGGATTACCGCCAGCAGTTACCCGAAATAAAAAAGGGCCGGGAGATGAAAAAGATTTTTGTCACCCGACGGGAGAAAATTTTGCGCCATTTTGCTGCCACCCTCGAGGACTGGAACAGCTGGAAATGGCAGATTAAAAACCGCATCTCCACTGTAGAGGAGTTGAAAAACTTTGTCGATCTTTCTTCTGAGGAGATTCAGGAAATTAAAGCAGTGGAAGAAAAATACCGCTGGTCGATTTCTCCCTATTTTCTCAGCCTCATCAATCCCGAAGATAAGAGCTGTCCCATCAGAAAGCAGTCAGTACCACAGGCCCGGGAGCTGCAATCAAACGGCGGCGAGCCCGACCCCATGAACGAAGAGCTGACCAATCCCGCCGGAGTAATTACCAGAAGGTACCCCGACCGCCTGATTATCAAACTTACCAACATCTGCGGCATGTTCTGCCGGCACTGTCAGCGCCGCCGGGAAATCGGCGAGGTTGACCAGCATGTCGACCGCCAGATTATCGAAGAATCGATTCAGTATATCAGAGATAACGAAGAAATCCGGGATGTTCTCCTGACCGGAGGCGATCCCCTGACCCTGGAGAACGGCAGCCTGGAAGAGGTCATCCGGGAACTCCGCTCCATTCCCCACGTGGAAATAATTAGAATTGGCTCCCGGATGCCGGTTACAGTACCCCAGCGGATAACCGAAAATTTATGCGAGATGCTGGCAGAGTATCATCCGATTTATCTCAACACCCAGGTCAACCACCCCAAGGAACTGACCGAAGAGGTTTTTGCCGCCTGCGAACTTTTATCCCGGGCCGGGATACCCCTGGGCAACCAGGCTGTTCTGCTTAAAGGAATAAACAATGATCCCCATGTGATGAAATGCCTGAACCAGGAACTGCTGCAGGCCCGAATCAAGCCCTATTATATTTTTCATGCCAAACAGGTCATCGGCACTTTTCATTTTCAGACTTCGGTCGATGATGGCATTGAAATTATGGAAAAACTCCGGGGCTACACCTCGGGTATGGCCATCCCCCAGTATATCATCAATGCCCCCGGCGGATTGGGCAAAACCCCCGTTTCCCCGGAATATGTCATCTCACGGGGCCGGAACCATGTCACCATTCGCACCTGGGAAAACAAAGTAATAAACTATCCCAACCACCGGTAATTGAATGTAACACAATGTAAGGCAAACCCCCACTGCCCCCTTCGTAGCACAACGAGACATGAAAACAAAACTGCATATTTTCAAAGTAACCCCCATGCCCCTTTTAGAGCACAACAATAGATGAAAATATTACAGCGTATTTTCAAAGTAATCTCATGGATATCCTGTCCTGAAAATATAATGTCACCAGTTTTAAAGTCCGGTTTAACAATCCCAATTAAAGTTTATAATTAAAACAGGAGGTCAATCACAATGAAGGATAAAACAGCAGACAGCAGCAGCTCTTCCCGGTTCCCAGAACAGGCAGTAATTTCACCCAGGCAGCAGCTCCAGGGAACCGTTTCAGTCCCCGGAGATAAATCCATCTCACACCGTTCTCTGATGTTAAGTTCTCTAGCTGCAGGCACGAGCACCATCACCGGCCTGCTGGAGGCCGATGACTGTCTCAGTACCCTGGCAATAATGCGGCAGCTGGGAATCAAAATAACCAGAACCGATAACGGATGCTTTCAGGTTGAAGGTCGGGGCCTCCAGGGGCTCCAGGAACCGAAAGATGTCCTGGACTGCGGCAATTCCGGTACCAGCATGCGCCTGCTGACCGGACTTTTAGCCGCCCAGGATTTCTATTCTGTGCTGACCGGGGACTCCTCTCTTCGCTCCCGGCCCATGGCCCGGGTCACCGAACCGCTCTCAGAAATGGGAGCCAGAATCTGGTCCCGCCGTCAGGGCCTGGCCCCCCTCAGTATCCATGGTGCCAGTCTCAGCGGGATAACCTTTCATCAGCCAGTTGCTAGTGCCCAGGTTAAATCCTGTCTGCTGCTGGCCGGCCTTTACACTGGAGAAAAAACCACAGTTGTTGAACCCGCCCCTTCCCGCGACCACACCGAAAGAATGCTGCAGGCCGCCGGAGTACCACTGGAGATAGAGGAGGGAGTAATCACCCTGGATGCCAGCACTCCTCCCCGGCTGGAGCCCTACAATCTGACCGTGCCCGGAGATATCTCCTCGGCTGCCTTCCTGCTGGCCGCAGCCCTGATGGTCCCCGAAGGCCAGCTGGTAATTGAAAATGTCGGTATCAATCCCACCCGCAGTGGTATCCTGACCGCCCTGAAGAAAATGGGAGCCCGGCTCGAAATTAAGAATGAAAGGGAAATCAGCGGCGAACCTGTGGCCGACCTTAAAATCACTTCCGGACCCCTGCAGGCCATTGAGCTCTCCGGTGAGATCATACCCAGCCTGATTGATGAAATTCCAGTGCTGGCAGTTCTGGCAACCCGGGCTGAAGGAACTACAGTTATCAGCGATGCTGAAGAATTGAGAGTTAAGGAAACCGACCGCCTGGCAGCCACCGCCCGGGAACTCAACCGCCTGGGAGCCGGTGTCAAAGAAAAGGAAGACGGACTGGAAATCACTGGTCCCGTATCTCTGACCGGTGATGTGACCTTGAAAAGCTATCATGACCACCGGATTGCCATGGCAATGGCAGTAGCCGGACTGGCCGCTGATCGGGAGATCACCATTGACAACAGCAAAGTAATTTCCGTTTCCTTTCCCGGCTTCCTGGACCTCCTGGCCGAACTGTAAGCCATAATCACTTCTATAAACCACAACGGATTGTAATTATGGCTGAGGATTGTAATTATGGCTGAAAAAATTGATCTGATAATTGTGAAATTATTAAATAGTCACGCTGATTTTTATTAAGTTCTCACACGTAAAGCCAGTATACGTGAAGCCAGTATACGTGCGAGAAACTTATGTGTTTTGTCTCTGAAAATTTAAAATTTATTTTGGGTTTGAGTCTTTGTTGCCCAGATTTAAGTCTGTGTTGCCCTTTTAAGCCCTCCAACAGTCTGTAAATATCATAAATTATAAATATAGCACACTTTTTTAAGACCTTCGGTAATTATTGCAATATCCTTATTAATATCGTAAATCATAACAAAGAAAATTGACTGGAACAAAGAAATGTGACAAAAAATATAAAAATTCCACCTAAATAATTTGACAAACCAGAGGATTACTGCTATAATCTTTCTTAACAATTTAATTGACTGAATTAAAAACCATGAAGGGGATCAGTAAGCTTGGGAAATACCAGCACAGCTTTTTTAGAGAGCCGGTGGCTGCTGCAAACCGGTTATTTCCTGGCCGAATTACACTCCGGAGTTGCCAGCTGAAAGGGTAAAACCAATTAAGCCCGGCCGTCTTCCGTCGTTACCCGGTGAGGAAGTGTCTGCCCGAAGCACCTGAATAAAAAGTTTCAGCAGCGCTTCCAAAAGAGATGATCTCTTTTCTGTAGCCCGGCTTATTTCTGAGCTTATTATTGAAGTCCGGTCTCTTTAGCTAAATTTTCTCCGGAACTCTGATCGGTTAAAATCCGTCCATTTTTTTAGCCACCCTGCCAGAGTTCGGTCAATGTTATGCTCGATGATCAAATGAGCTGTTCAATGATCAATTAAACGATCAATTAAACTCTTTTCTCAAATTATTCTCTTTTTACCGCTGATCACGGGATCTCATCAAATTAGTTCATTATTGATCATCACTGAATAACATTGGGAATCATTGAGCACCATTAAGAAAATTGGGCATTTTAGCAAAGAGCACCTAAACCTTCAGGAAAATTAACAGGCTCCAGAGCCGGTAGATTGAGAGCTCACTGTTTCATGGCTCGCAAAGAAAAAGAGATCAAAATCAGGTGGTACCGCGACAATGTCGCCCTGGCATAGGGGCGGCTTTTTTTAGTTGATCTGGTGGTTTAACTATTTTATTTGATGGTTGCACTGCGGAAAGTAATTTTTCGTAAATTTTCTAGATGAGATCTCTGCTCTACCAGGGGTCATAATTTAAAAATTTATCCAATTAGACTTTATACCGGGCAATCATTTGATGGTTTATCTGTTTTTTTAATTGTTCATCTTTCTAACTGTTCATCTGATTTCTAATGGTTTATATGGTTTCTAAGTTGGTTTTTAAGGTTGAAAATTTTTCTGAATCAGAGTTCTGAAATTAGCGGCCAGGACAGGAGAATATTAAGCGAAAAAAAGCGAAAAACTAAAAATCAGACAGGGAAAACACAGAAGGAATCCAATCACAAACAAACTCAAAATTAAAAACAGAGGTGATGAAAATGATTGTAGTAATGAAAAGCCAAAGTGATCAGCAGGACCTTGACGAAATTCTAGAGGTAATTAAAGGGGAAGGATTTGAAGCCCATCTGTCTCAGGGAGTCGAAACCACCATTATCGGCCTGATTGGAGACACCGCCGGCAAGGAGCAAGTGCAGAGCCGCCTGGCTTCTTTTCCCTCAGTGGAAAAGGTCATCCCCATTCTCGACCCCTATAAACTGACGGGCTGGAAGTTCAAGCCGGAAAAGACGGTGATTGAGGTCGGTGAAGTAAAAATCGGAGGTGAGAGGCCGGTGGTCATGGCTGGTCCCTGTGCCGTGGAAAATGAAGAGCAGCTGATGACCACCGCAAGAGCAGTTAAGGAAGCCGGAGCCGAAGTTCTCCGGGGCGGTGCCTTCAAACCCCGGACCTCACCCTATTCTTTTCAGGGTCTCGGCGAAGAAGGCCTGAAATTGCTGGATCAGGCCCGCCAGGAAACGGGACTGAAAATTATCACCGAACTTATGGATCTCGACCATCTGGAACTGGTCGCTGAATACACCGATATAATTCAAATCGGCGCCCGCAACATGCAGAACTATCCTCTGCTGTCAGCCATCGGCAAGCTTGACAAGCCAGCCATGCTGAAACGCGGCATGTCAGCCACCATCAGAGAATGGCTGCTGGCCGCAGAATACATTATGTGCGAGGGCAACCAGCAGGTAATCCTCTGTGAACGGGGCATTCGCACCTTTGGCGAAGAAACCCGCAACACCCTGGACTTAAGCTCTGTTCCGATGATTAACCAGCTCAGTCACCTGCCGGTAATCGTCGACCCCAGTCACGGTACCGGCCGCTGGGAACTGGTCAATCCTATGGCCCGGGCAGCCATTGCTGTAGGCGTTGACGGCCTGCTTGTGGAGGTCCATCCCAGTCCCAAAGAAGCTCTCTCCGACGGCCCTCAGTCCTTAAAGCTGAAGAAATTCGCCCAGCTGATGGCAGATATCAAGATGATTCATGAATCTCTGGGAGAAAGCCAGGGCTCCCGCTGGCCTTCAGCGATGTAAGCAAGGGATCCCAATGACACTCAGAAATATAGGCAAATGTTCACTCTGGCTATCGGCAATATTATGGAAAGACTCATGCTTAACACTAAACAATGTAAGCAAAGTCTTAAACTGGAACCTGGCAACTTAAGCTGGTACCTGGAGGCTTAAATAAAAAGAACATGCCGCTTAATTCATAATGCAGCATACCGTTTAATTCATAATAATGTAAGAACGGCAGATCCTTCAATTCACAACAATACTCAATAATTCACAATAATACACAATAATACACATTATTGTACAATAATGTATGAACCGTAGATCATTTAATTTATAATAATTCAGGAATATCAGCTTATTTTAATTTATGATACTTTAAGATAAGCAATTTAAGAACAGCAAAACAGTTAATCGAAACAAAAAAACAGTTACAGTTAGTGAAAACAAATAATGAAGACAGATAATGTAACCAGGGGGAGGCAGTATCAGTGGAAAAAATCTCTCGCACCGCTATAATCGGGGTAGGCCTGATGGGTGGTTCTCTGGCCGGCGCCCTCAGGAAAAACAACATCTGCAAAGAAATCATCGGCTGGGACCGGGAAAAATCTGCCCTGCAGGCTGCCCGCAAAGCTGATATAATAGATACAGCAGCGCCCGGCCTAACTGCCGCAGTCAAACAAACCGACCTTGTTATTATCGCAGTTCCTACCGCTGCCATAACCAGAACCCTGGAGAAAATCTATCCTTATCTCTCCTCCAGTACTCTGGTTATGGATCTTGGCAGCACCAAGCAGGAAATTTTGCAGCAGGCTGAAAAAATATTTATAAATTATCAGAATCAGGAAACTCACAAAGGGCTGGATCACAGTAATTCCTCAACCGATAAGCAGCAACCCGGAAAATCAATGAAACCGGCAAAATCCGTCATCGATAGCTCTGATAGCTCTGAGAAAAGTTCTGCTGATATTCCCGGCCCCTATTTTATCGGCGGCCATCCCATTGCCGGTTCGGAAAAAAGTGGAGTGGAGTGGAGCAATCCTGACATGTTTGCCGGTGCTCCCTTTGTGCTGACCCCCCTGTCCCGGACGCCGGAAAGCAGGGTCAAACAGCTGACAGCAATCCTGGAAAAGCTGGGAGCCCGGGTCTACCGGTTCTCTCCCGCCGATCACGACCGCTATCTGGCCTGGATCAGCCATCTGCCCCAGCTTGCAGCCTCGGCGCTGATGCAGACCATCGCTGAACAGCCGGACAGCCAGCAGGCTCTGGAACTGGCCGGCAGCGGCCTCCGCGACACCACCCGGATTGCAGCCAGCGATGCCGGCATCTGGCAGGACATCGTCTTCAGCAACCGGGAAAATATTGCTGCCATCCTCCAGGATTACATAACCAGGCTGGAAAAGCTGCAGCAGGCGGTGAAAAATTCCAATACCAAAGCAGTCCACCAGCTTATGACCTCAGCCGCCCGGGCCAGAGTAAAACTAGACAATTCGGAATCAGCAGACAGAGATAATGCAGACAGAGATAATAATATACAGGAGACAGACATAGGGCATAAAAAGAACAAAAGACATAAAAAATAAGCAGACACAAAAAGAATGATCAGGCACAAAAAGAACGATCAGGTACAGATAGACATAAATCCATAATAAATCTAACCCGATCAATCCGGTAGTTATCAGACCTGGTTTCAAAAATCCATAAAAACATTTATAATAACCCCAAATATCTGGTTAAATCCCAGGCTCAGCTATTCAAATATCAATCTTAGCTATGGTTGCACTTCGAAAAATGATTAATAGATAAACATATCTATCAAAATAACTGTCATACAGTGGATTATAATTTCTAAATTTCGTTAAATTAGTCTTTCTGCACTGGAGTCAAAGCTATTTAAAAGTTCAATTTAGCTGGATGTTTATTCAGCCATTATATGCTCATTCGATTTTACCAGGAAGTTCATTTTGCCAGAAATATTATTTTTATCTTGAAACTGATTTTACCAGAGAGCTCAATTTCATCAGGAAACTCAATTTTGCCAGAAAGCTAATTGTCCAGAAAGCTTATTATAAAGGAAAGGAAAGATTATCATGTTTGAATACTTAACTGCCGGAGAATCCCACGGACCGGAAGTCACCGCCATTATCAAGCAGCTTCCCGCCGGGCTTAAAATTGATTTCCAGGAATTAAATCACCAGCTGGCCCGCCGTCAGGGGGGCTACGGTCGGGGCGGCCGGATGAAGATAGAGAGTGATCAGGCCATCATCACTTCCGGGGTCCGCCAGGGAATTACCCTGGGCACCCCCCTCACTCTCAGAATAAAGAACAAAGACTGGGAAAACTGGCAGTCAGTGATGGCCATTGAACCAACGGAAACAGAACCAACAGATGAAGCAGCCGACGAAACAGTCGACTCAGATAAAAACAGCCATAAAGTCACCAAACCCCGGCCCGGTCATGCCGACCTGCCCGGAGCCCAGAAATTCAATTTCCGGGATATGCGCAATGTTCTGGAAAGGGCCAGCGCCCGGGAAACCGCCGCCCGCAGTGCCGTCGGTGCTATCTGCCGTCAGTTCCTGGCAGAGTTTGATATCAAAGTCTATTCCCATGTCACCCGGATCGGGCCAATCACCTCAGCTAACTGGTCAGAGATTCATCAAAAAATTTCTCCCGATTCTGCTGATTCTCGCGATAATATTGATTCCCCTGGATCTAAAGATTACGCCGGTTCTCCAGATTCCTCCGATACACATGATAAAACTGATACACCTAATACGGCTGATACACCTGATAACTCTGATACTGCCGATATCAGAAATACTGATTTCACCGGCATATCTACCCCGGAAGAATATTTTGCCGCAGTAGAAAACTCTCCCCTTCGCTGCGGCAGCGAATCAACCACCCGTGAAATGAAGGAGCTTATTGATGCCTGGAAGGAGAAAGACGATTCAGTAGGCGGGGTATTTGAAGTTGTCATCACCGGACTGCCGCCGGGACTGGGCAGCCACACCCACTGGGATCTCAAACTGGACGGGCGCCTTGCCGGAGCCCTGATGAGCATTCAGGCCATCAAAGGCGTGGAAATCGGAGCCGGTTTTGCCGGAGCAGCCCTGCCGGGTTCCGAATTCCACGACGAGATCTACCATGACCGGCAGCGCGGCTTTTACCGCTCCAGCAATCGGGCCGGGGGGCTGGAAGGCGGCATCACCAACGGTGAAATGCTGACAGTTAGAGCAGCCATGAAACCCATTCCCACCCTTTCAACACCGCTCCATTCAGTCCACATTGACAGCAAGGAGGAAACCACCGCTGCCCGGGAAAGAAGCGACAACTGTGCCGTCCCGGCAGCCAGCATAGTGGGTGAAGCCGTCAGCGCCATCGTCCTGGCCCGGACCCTGGCCGAAAAAACCGGCGGCGACAGCATGACAGAGATCAAACGCAATTATAATTCCTATCTGGAGCAGCTCAAAAACTTCTAGCAGTATATAATTTTACTTCTAACTTAATAACCGGCTTTTGCAACAGTCTTCTAGCAGTATATTATCAGCAGTATATAATCTTACCTCAAAAATTTCTAGCAGTATATAATCTGATAAAATTATATTTCCTATCGGAGGCTGAATCATGAAGAAAAACACCAGAAGTGAAAACAATGAAAAATTAAATAACGTAAACCCTAATTT
>Ga0207421_10006370_pt1 | contig 12869 bp, 10 predicted proteins | sample SodLakKL_010_SED_4_FD_187542 | JGI IMG/M metagenome (GOLD analysis project Ga0207421, IMG submission 187542) | Alkaline sediment microbial communities from Lake Tanatar, Kulunda Steppe, Russia - 8KL_010_SED (SPAdes) (version 2) | ecosystem: Environmental > Aquatic > Non-marine Saline and...
GCTTAAACCCCCGCTAATCTAACTTGCAGCGGGGGTTTTTTGCTGCCCGGTTTGGAGAGTTTGTCACCGGCGGAAAAACATAGTATAATGTATAACAGGCAAATCAGTTAAGCTGAAATAATTACTTAACAATAATTGGGAATGTCAGAAGGGAAAAGGATGTTGAACTGTCATGTTGAAGGCCCCTCATAGGGCTCTGGGTTTTGCTCTGGTTTTTCTTACCAGAATCCCTCTGCCGCTGGAAATTGAATATGATGATGCGCTGCCAGCCAGAGCTTCAGTATTTTTTCCGCTGGTTGGCCTGATTTTAGGAGTGCTGCTGATCTTTCTGGATTATCTATTCCGTCTGTTTATGCCTCTGCCGGTGGCAGCGGTATTGCTGCTGATAAGTTATATTTATCTGACCGGTGGTCTGCATCTGGACGGCCTGCTCGACACCATGGATGGTTTATTCAGCGGCCGCAGTGGTGAGGAGATGCAGAGTATTATGAGGGACAGTGTCAACGGTTCCTTTGCCAATATTACAGCAGTACTCTATCTTCTGCTTAAATTCACTATTTTCTGGCAGCTGGCTGGTTCCTGGAGGCTGCCAGGTTTGATTTTTTTTCCGGTTTTAAGCCGATTTTTTATGGTGGTTGCCATGTATCGCTCTCCGGTGGCTGAAGGCAGCAGTCTGGCCAGCAGCTTTGGCAAAAATTATCCCCGGGTCTATCTGATGCTGGCAGCTGTGGTGCCGCTGCTGGTTGGATCGCTTCTCTGGCTGGCAGCTCTCATGCCCCGCTACATATTTTTACTGCAGTTTTTATCCGGCCTGCTGGTCCTTTATGTGATTTCCCGGGTGATTATTACCCGGCTGGGAGGTCTGACCGGTGATGTTTATGGTACGATCAATGAAGTTACAGAGGTAGTTATATTGCTGATTCTAATCCTGTTTCAGGGGTGATAATGTGGAAAAAGAATTGATATTTTTACGACATGGAGAAACCCAGTGGAATAAAGAGAGAAGATATCAGGGCTCATTAAATATCGGTCTGAACGAAAGGGGCCGACAGCAGGCCCGGCAGGCAGCCTGTCTGCTGGAGAACCGGGAAATTAATTTGATTATTAGCAGTGATCTGGATCGGGCCCGTGATACAGCCAGGGTTGTTGGTGAAAAAACAGGCCTTAAAGTCAATCTCCGTCAGGAATTAAGGGAAATGGATTTTGGTATCTGGGAGGGTAAAGATTATCCCACTATTCAGGAAGAATCTCTGCAAGCCTATCAGCAATGGCTGGATGACCCTGTAAAAAATCCGCCTCCCAGAGGTGAAAGTCTCGATGATTTTAGAGACCGGGTGGTGGAGATCTGTCAGGATATTCTTGAGAGAGAGGAAGAGACCGTTTTGATTGTCTGTCATGGCGGAGTTATTATGGTCTATCTTACCCATATTTTAGGAATGGATCTCAGGGATTACCGCCGGCTGAAAGTAAGCAATGCCGGTATCAGCCGGGTTCTCTTTTATGATCGACAGCCGGTACTCCGCTCCTTTAACTGTACCGCCCATCTGGATTAGATAAATACCTTTTCCTCAGCAGGATATCTAATTATTAAGTTTTATATTTTGCCTCAAATCTTTGTTTTTCTTATTTTCTGGAAAGATGGCGGGAGTTGATTTTAATGGAGAATATCAGGCGAATATATCAATATGTAAAACCTTACCGCCGCCGTTTTATGCTGGCCATCATCTGTATGATACTGCATGCCTTTTTAACTGTATTTTTTGTCCGGGTTTTTCAGGAACTGCTGGAGGCAATAATAGCTGATATCTCCGTGGAGGAGGGAGGGCTGGTTACCCTCTCAATAATAGCAGCAGGGCTGATCCTGATTTATTTTTTAAAAGGTATTATCTATTACGGCCAGAAATATCTCAGCAAATATGTCTCCCACAAAGTGATGCGGGATCTGAGAGATGACCTTTATACCCATCTGCAGAACCTCTCTCTCAGTTTCTATAATGCCAGTAAAACTGGAGAAATAATCTCCCGGGTAACCAACGATGTTAAGGTTCTCGAGGATGCTATCGTTAGGGGTACTGTCTCCCTGATTTATGAAATGCTGACTGTTATTGGAGGATTTATCTATCTTGTTTATTTGAATTATAGATTGACTATTTTTCTGGTGATAATCCTTCCTCTGATCATTCTGATAGTCCTGACTTTTAATAAGAAAATTCGAAATAAAAGCCGGGAGGTTCAGATGAAGATTGCCGATGTTTCGGATATCCTCCAGGAAACGCTCTCTGCTATCAGAGTAGTTAAATCCTTTGGCCGGGAAGAATATGAACAGGAGAGGTTTTCCCGAGAAAATCAGGCTAACTTTGAAGCAACCGTGAAAAACTCCCAATACAAGGCGGCTTTAAGTCCGCTGGTGGAATTTTCCTCAGCTCTGGGATTCACCCTGGTTCTCTGGTTTGGAGGGCTGGAAGTTATGAGGGGGACGATGAGTCCGGCTGAGCTGATCGCTTTTTTTACCATGCTGATTACTCTGGGCGGCCCCCTGCGTTCTGTTACCAAGGTCAATGCCACCATCCAGACAGCCCTGGCAGCAGCAGACAGGATATTTGAAACCCTGGACCGCAGTCAGATTATTGAGTCCCCTGAATCTGCCGTTGAGCTTGACAGTATCAGAGGCAGGGTTACCTTTGAAAATGTCAGTTTTGCCTATGAAAAAGAAAAAGTGCTCTCGGAAATTAACCTTGATGTCAAACCCGGTGAAGCTGTTGCGCTGGTGGGCCCCAGCGGGGCCGGCAAATCAACCCTGGCAGATCTGATACCCAGGTTTTATGACCCTACAGCTGGCAGGATTATGATAGATAATCATGATATTCGCCAGGTAGAGCTTAATTCTCTGCGCAGGCAGATTGGAATAGTACCCCAGGAGACGGTTTTATTCTCCGGCACCATCCAGGATAATATTGCCTATGGCAACCTGAAAGCCGGAGAGGAGGCTATCCGGGCAGCAGCCCGGGCCAGCAATTCCCATGATTTTATCCAGGGACTTCCCGAGGGTTATCAGACTGAAATTGGAGAGAGAGGAGTTGGGCTTTCCGGAGGTCAGCAGCAGAGAATTGCCATTGCCAGGGCTATTTTAAAGGATCCGGCTATTTTAATCTTTGATGAGGCAACCTCCTCGCTGGATGCCGGTTCAGAAAAACTGGTTCAGGAGGCGCTGGAGAACTTGATGAAAGATAGAACAACCTTTATCATCGCCCATCGCTTGAGCACCGTTATAAATGCCGACCGGATAGTAGTTCTCCAGCAGGGTAGAATTGTTGAAGCAGGAGATCATAAAAGCCTGATCAATCAGGAGGGGATCTATGCCCGACTCTTTCGCCGTCAGTTTAGCGAAGATATCCTGGAACCAGGAATTTAACCGATAATTTTTGTTTGGTCTTAAGAGGGAATGGCATGATAGAAACTAAAGGCTGTGATTTTTGTGGCAGATATCAAAATATTTATCTATAATTATCTCCATCGATTGATTAAGGGGGAGAGGTCAGGGATTTTAACCTTACCTCTCAGAGCAGCTCTCAGGTTTTTATCCTGGATCTATCACGGAGTTATTTTTCTGAGAAATTTTTTATTTGATTATAATTTATTGAAATCCCGGGGTTTTTCACCGACAGTCTTAAGTCTGGGCAATATTACCACTGGAGGGACCGGCAAAACACCAGCAGTGGCTACTCTGGCAGATTATTTTCAAGAGCAGGGGAAAAGAGTGGTGGTGATCAGCCGGGGATACCGGGGGGAGAATATCAAACCGCTGCTGATTTCAAAGGGCAGGCAGATGCTGGTGGGCCCTGATATAGCCGGGGATGAAGCCTACATGCTGGCCCGGAAATTGGATAATATTCCAGTTGTTATCTGTCGGGATAAAGCAGAAGCAGCTCTGTTTGCCTGCCAGGAGCTGACCCCGGATATTCTGCTGATTGATGATGGCTATCAGCACCGCCAGCTGGACAGAGATTTTGATCTGGTATTAATTGATGCCACCAACCCCTTTGGTTATAATTATCTCCTGCCCCGGGGGCTTCTGAGAGAACCGGAATCAGCTCTGAAGCGGGCGGATGGCATTGTTATCTCCAGAAGTGATCTTGTCTCCCGGGAGAAGATCAAAGAAATTGTTTCCCGAATTCAAATTCATTTTGAATCAGATTTTATCTATCTTTCCCGGCATATGCCATCCGGTCTCCAGTCCTTTCGGGGAGAACGTCTGGATTTGCTATCTCTGGAGAATAGCAGGGTGGTGGCCTTCAGCGGACTGGCCAATCCTGCTGGTTTTCTGGCAACCCTGGAAGAGCTGGGCTGTGAAGTGCTCCGTCATTTTGAGTTCCCCGATCATCACAAGTACAGCCGGGAGGATTTCAGGCAGATAGTGAATTTTTTTCAGCAGAATGCTGCTGTCGATTTTCTGATCACCACCAGGAAGGATATGGTCAAATTTGATCAGCAGCTGATTGATTTTTTGCAAATCAAGCAGATTGAACTTCTGCGGTTGGAAATCAGAATGGAGTTCTCCAGTTATTTTCCTGAAGTCGACAGCTTTGAATCTCGACTGGAGCAGGTCCTGTTCCGAAAAAGAGGTGATTAATCTTGCAGATTGCTGCCATAATACCTGCCCGTTATGCTTCAACCCGTTTTCCAGGCAAGCCGCTGGCACCGATCGCCGGCAGGCCAATGATTGCCAGGGTTTATCAGCAGGTGAGTGCGGCTGAAGTTCTGGATTTGACCCTGGTGGCCACCGATGATCTCAGGATTGCCAGGGTGGTTGAAGAATATGGAGGGGAGGCGGTAATGACCTCCAGCAGTCACAGCAGCGGCACCGATCGTCTGGCTGAAGCAGTTCAAGAAGTGGAAGCTGGTATTATTGTGAATGTCCAGGGGGATGAACCTCTGATTAAACCGAATATGATTGATCAGGCTGTCACCCTGCTGCAGCAGGATAAGGAGGTCAGGATGGCTACCCTGGCTGCTCCTGCTGGTCCTGAGATTGCCAGAGATCCTGACCGGGTTAAGGTGGTAGTGGATAAGCAGAATCGGGCCCTCTACTTCTCCCGGGCAGCTATACCTGCGCTGCGGAAAAATAATTCTCGGGACTCCGGGCCGGAGGTAGAGCCTCGATATCTTCAGCATATCGGTCTTTATGTTTATCGCAAAGAATTTCTCCTGAACTTTGCCACGCTGCAGCCGACCCCGCTGGAGATGAGCGAATCTCTTGAGCAGCTCAGGGCTCTGGAAAATGGTTATAAAATTGGGGTTGGTATCTGCCAGCACCACGGTCCGGGTGTTGACCGACCTGAGGATATTGCAGATGTTGAAGCGATAATTTTTCAGGAAGATAAAGGCGGTTAAGGTTGATATGCTGCTGAATATATATACCTGAGAAAGAGAATTTTCCGAGAGAAGAAAGGGGGAAAGCTCCTTATTAGAAAGGGGGCATTATAATGGCAACCAGCATTCGCTTAAATAATGAAATTGTTTTTGGCAGTCCGGAACAGTCCTTAGTGCTGCTGGCCGGTCCCTGTGTGCTTGAGAGCAGGGAGATTGCACTGCAAACTGCCAGTCATCTTAAGGAGATAACAGAATTTCTAGATATACCCTATGTTTTTAAATCCTCCTATGATAAAGCTAACCGTTCTTCGATCCATTCCTTTCGGGGACCTGGCCTGGATAGCGGACTTCATATTCTTGAGGACATCAGACATAAGATTGGGGTTCCGGTGCTGTCAGATGTTCACACCGTCGAGGAGGCTGAGGCTGCTGGAGAAGTGCTTGATATTATTCAGATTCCGGCCTTTCTCTCCCGGCAGACCGACCTGGTGGTGGCAGCAGGAAATACCGGGAAAGTTGTAAATGTTAAGAAGGGACAGTTTCTGGCTCCCTGGGACATAGAACAGGTAATTGAAAAAATTGAAACCACCGGTAATCGCAAAATCCTGCTGACTGAAAGAGGGGTAAGTTTTGGTTATAACAATCTGGTGGTCGATATGCGTTCGCTGGTCCGGATGAAGGAGACAGGTTATCCCGTGGTTTTTGATGCTACACACAGTGTTCAGCTTCCCGGAGGAGAGGGAGACAGGTCCGGAGGAGAGAGGAAATATGTTCGCCCGCTGGCCCGGGCTGCAGCAGCTCTGGGAATTTCGGCCCTCTTTATTGAAACTCATCCCCGGCCGGAGGAGGCGCTCAGTGATAGTGCCACCATGGTTCCGCTCAATAAAATGGAGGCTCTGCTGAAAGAGGTTAAAGAGTTTGATGCGCTCCAGCGCCGAGGTGGTTTTAGAAATGAAAAATAATCAGAAGCTGAAACAGGCTCTGGATAGATCCCGGCAGGTACTCAGGGTGGAAGCCGGAGCAGTCAGTCGGCTGGCAGAGGCTATAAATGGGGAGTTTCTCAAAGCCCTAAAGCTTATTGACAAGGTCAACGGCCGGGTTTTACTAACCGGAGTTGGTAAATCCGGTTTAATTGCCCGAAAAATTGCTGCCACTCTTTCCAGCACAGGAACACCTTCCTATTTTGTTCATGCCGGAGAGGCGCTTCATGGTGATCTCGGTATGGTTACCGGAGATGATATAATTCTGGCTGTCTCCACCAGCGGTGAAACCCGAGAAATTATGCGCTTGATACCGGCAGTGAAACGCATTGGTGCCGGACTGATAGTAATTACCTCCAACCCGGAATCTTCTCTGGCAGAACAGGCTGATCTGGTTCTTGATACTCTGGTGGAAGAAGAGGCCTGTCCTCTGGGCCTTGCTCCCACTACCAGCACAACCGCTGCTCTGGCTCTGGGTGATGCCCTGGCTATGGCTTTAACCAGCCTTAAGGGTTTGACTGCCGAGGATTTTGCTCTCTTTCATCCCGGAGGTTCACTGGGCAGGAAACTCTTAACCACAGTGGAGGATGTGCTTAAAATTAGAAAACAGAACCCCAGGGTTAAAGAATCCGATACCATCCAGCAGGCTCTTTTTGTAATGACTGAGAGCAGAATGGGATCAACTTCAGTGATTGATCAGGAAGGCAGATTAACCGGTATTATCACAGATGGAGATATCAGAAGAGCGGTCAGCAAACAAGAGGAGAGTTTATCCAGAAAAATTGTAAGTGAGGTAATGACAGACAATCCCAGCCGAGTCAAGCCTGACCTTCTGGCAGCTGAGGCTCTAAAAATTATGGAAGAGAGAGAAATTAATCATCTTCCTGTAGTGACTGAAAGCAGCAGACCGCTGGGCATGGTCAACTTCCAGGATCTATTACGAGCGAGAATCTGGTAATAGGCCGGGGATATTACTGGTTAAGATAAGCTTAAGAAATAATTATTAAAATCTTTAGGATATCAAACTGAAGCTTGAAAAATTACCTGCCAGGCTGCTGGAAATTAATACAATCAGGGATGGAATAAAGATGATAAACAGGCTGAAAAAAATTATTCTACTGGTCATATTTTATTTAATATACTCTATTATTAATCTGCTGCCCAACCTGGTAAACAAATACATAGGTAAAGCTCTGGGGCTTGTTTTTTACCATTTAAAATTGAGAAGAAAGGTCGCTGAGGAGAATCTCACCAGGGCTCTGGGAGAATATTATTCGGGCCGAGAGTTAACTGAGATATTAAAAAATTACTATCAGCATCTGGGGCAGCTGCTGCTGGAATTTTTTCTTATGAACGGGCTGTGGCAGGGGAATCTGGCAGAGTTTGTAGAAATTAGCGATAAATCTATTCTGGATGAGATCTCTCAGAGAGAGCAGGGTATCGTGATTTACAGCGCTCATTTAGGCAACTGGGAATGGCTGGCAGCGCTGCTGGCTCAACTGGGGTTTCCTCTGACTGCTATTGCCAAAGAGCAGAGTCTTAAGAGTTTTGACTTTGCCCTTAATAAATTCAGAGAGAAGGCCGGGATTAATATCACCGATCACCGCATGGGGGTAAGAAAGGCCTATCAAACTCTGCGGGAAAATGAACTGCTGTATATCTTAGGTGACCAGCATGCTCCTGGAGGTATAGTTCTGGATTTTTTTGACCGCCCGGCCAGTGTCTTTAGAGGTGCTGTCCACCTGGCATCCAGGACAGGAGCAGCCATTCTTCCTGTTTTTTTAATCAGGCAGGATTTTGCCAGCTATCGGCTGGAAATTGATTCTCCGCTCTGGCTGCCGGAAGAATTATCCAAGGCAGAGGAGAAAAGGTGGTTAAAGAAATTGGTCAGGATTACAGAAAATAAAATAAAGGAATATCCCGAGCAGTGGACCTGGACTCACAGGCGCTGGAAGGCAGACCGGGGCAAATGAAGGCAGAATTTATCAAAGGCTGGGAATTAAATGAAATTATTATATCTTTTTTATAATCTAATAATGATACCGGTTTTAATTTTTGCTCTCCTTCCCTATTTTTTTTACCTGCTAATCAAAGGGCGGGGCAGAGAGATCTTTGATAGGCTGGGTTTTCTTGCTGCTCGTGATTTCAAAAAAGCTAGAGGGAGAAAGGTGATTTGGCTGCAAGCGGCCTCGGTAGGAGAGGTCAGAGTTGCCCGTCAGGTTATTGACTGGTACAGCAGCAGAGATGACAACTTCTTTTTCCTGCTGACTGTTATGACGCCCCAGGGGCGAAAGCTGGCGAAAGAAGAAGTAAATCGAGCTGATTTAATTTCCTATTTGCCGGTGGACTGGGGCCCTTTGCTTTTAGTTTTTATAAAAAAAATCAAGCCGGATCTGCTGCTGCTGATTGAAACAGAACTCTGGCCGGCATTAATAAGAGAATCCTCACGTCAGAAGGTGCCGGTGGCTGTTGTCAATGGGAGGATCAGCCGAGGCAGTTTTGGTAAATATAAGTTTTTTTCTTGTTTTTTCAGGCCCTTTCTGGAAATGGTTAAAGCTTATCATATGCAGAGCCCGCTGGACCAGAAGAGAATTATTGAGATGGGTGCTCCCTCTTCCCGGGTTTTTGTCTCAGATAATATCAAGCTGGCTGAGGTGCTGCAGGATAAAGAAAACATGAACTATCCTGAGAGAGACCATTCCAGTTATAACTCCAGCCTGCTTGAGATTGAAGGTGAGAGAAAAGTAATTGTCGCCGGCAGCACTCACCCTCCAGAAGAGGAGAAAATTCTTGAGATTTTTAATTCCCTGAGATCTGACTTCCCTGAACTTCTATTGATACTGGCTCCCAGGCATATAGAGCGGCGGGAAGAAATTAAATTTATCCTGCAGCAGAGAGGACTGAGCTATCAGCAGAGAAGTTCCGGTACTTCGGTGATATCACAGGAATCTGCTGTATTTTTGCTGGATACCCTAGGAGAGTTGCGGGGGGTTTACAGTCTGGCTGACCTGGTTTTTTTGGGCGGGACCCTATCTCCGGTGGGCGGACATAACTTTTTAGAGCCGCTAGCCCGGGAGGTGCCTGTTATTACAGGACCCCAGGTAGACAATATTAAAAGTCTGCTGCCGGATTTTCAGAAGAGCGGGGCAGTTATAATTTTAAAAAATATTGAGCAGATAGAGGAGAGCTGCCGGGAACTTTTACAGGACCCTCTAAGAGCAGAACAGCTGGGGAGGCAGGGCTATGAGCTGCTGGTTAAAAAATCGCAATCAGCTCTGGAGCAATTAGAAGCAGCTGAAAATTTAAGGCCGCTGGCGCCAGCCAGCCGCAAGGTGCTCTTTGTTCGCCTCAGTGCTCTAGGTGATGTAATCCACACCCTGCCTGCGGTAAACTGGATGGCAAAGCTCAGGCCGGAGTATGAAATCCACTGGCTGGTGGAGCCCTTGGCTGCACCACTGGTTAAGATTGACCAGTATATTGACAGAGTTCATGTCCTGCCGAAAAATCGCTGGAGAGGGAATGATCGCAAAAAAGGACTGGAACTTATCAGGGATATCAGGGCCTATTTTTCCTCCCTGGCTGAGGAGAATTTTGATTTGAGCCTGGATTTTCACGGGCTTTTTAAAAGCTCCTTTTCAGCTTTTTTAAGCAGCCCCGAAATTCGCTATGGTCCGGAGTCTGGCAGAGAGGGCAGCAGAATTTTCTACCAGCGCATGATAGCTGAAGACAATGCTGGAGATTATGAATATTATAACCCTGAGCCCAAAACTGACTGCAGCAGTTCTCCCGAAAGCTGGCATTGGCAGCGCCCCAACCACCGGGTTTTTAAAAATCTCAAGCTAATGGCTTCAGCGCTGGGGAAAAAGCTGCCCGGGGATTTAGAAATTGATTACGGCTTATCCCTGCCTGAAGACTGGCATAATCATCTTGATAGAGAAATTCAGAGTTTTTTCCTAAATTATGAAGAGATTCCTCTGATTGTGGTGCATCCTCTCACCAGCTGGCCGAGCAAAAACTGGCCGATTGAAAAATATCGTCGGCTGATCAGTTTGCTGGCCGGTCTGCCGGTTAAAATTGTAATTAGTGGAGCACAGGAAGAAAGAGAAAAATTAGAACAGGTCAAACCGGGAACCAGCAGCAATATTATCATGGCAGCCGGCAGGCTTGAACTTCCAGAACTTTATGGTCTGCTGTTAAACTCTGACCTTTTCTTAGGAGGAGACACCGGACCTCTTCACCTGGCTGCAGCAGCCGGTACAAAGGTCGCTGCAATTATGGGGCCTACAGATCCTGAAACCCACGGCCCCTTCACATCCGACCATAAAATCTTCCGTAAAGATGAACTTATATGTTTAAACTGCTGGGAGAAGAAATGCCCCTATGGTCACCATAAATGTATGGAAGAGCTCACAGTCAATGAAGTGCTGGCAGAACTAGAGGAAATGATTGAATTGCGGCAATACTAGAGCCGGGCAGAACAGCTCTTTTAGATTTAGCGGTTTTATAGCAGGAGCTGGTTATTTTGAATTATTTCAAAAAATATTACCAGTGATAACTGACAAATTTAGCGCTTAAATAACCTAAACCAGCTCCTACAATTACATCGCTTGCCCAGTGATCATCGCGATAAATTCTTGAAATCCCAACCATTATAGCTATTGAATATGACAGCATCCTGTAATTATCGCAGTTTTCTCCTATGCTGGCAGCAAGGGCAAAGGCAGCGGCTGTATGACCGGATGGCATTGAATGATATCTGCTGTTAAATCTAAAGGGTTTAAATATTACCGGGTCTGCTTTTTCACCGGAAGGCCGCCTTCTGCCAATGAGAAATTTTAGAAAATTTGTTGACACTGCTGCGACTATTTGAGTTTTTATGGCATGTCTCTGTAATTCTCGATCAGGTATTGATAAAGCTATGGAGCCGGTAAATGTACCATCCCCCATATTTGTAACTGAATCCATAAAATAATCCAGGCTGTTAGTTCTACTCTCCTGAATATGTTCTCTAATTCTGACATCGAAGGCTCCGGCAGATTGAGTCTGGCTGAAAAATATTAGCATTACAATTATAAAAATAAGAGCAGGAGAAAATCGATTTTTCATTGGCAAACACCCTTTGGAGAATTTTAGTTATTGTGCTGAAAAATCCCGGCAAATTATAATTGATTTTTCTCTGCCAAATTGGTTTTAATAGTAGGCATAAAAAAATATTGAATTTTTTCTGAAATTCAAAAAAGGAAGGTATTGATGAAAAAACTATAAATAGAAGGGTTTAAAGCAAATAACTAAGTAAAACACCAATATCTTTTTAATATTATATCACTTTATTTTCATCTATGTCGAGGCAATAATAAAGATTATCTTGTATATACTGCATTTTTGATTGATAGAAGAGTATTTTATAGAACAGCAGAGATTTTTTTGAAAAGTTTGCTGTTATCTATAATAAAGGGTGATTTATATCCTATCTCAAAAAATGGCTGAAACAGACAGTCTGGTAATTATTAATTTACTATATCTGGGCGATCTGATATTTTCTCTGCCTCTTCTGGCTGAGATTAAAAGACAGCGGCCGGGGGTAAAACTTGATATAATCGTAAATAGTAAATTTGCCAGCCTGCTTTCAGGGGCAAATTTTGTTGATGCTGTTTATCCCTTTGACAAAAGAAGTTCGTTTCTTGAATCGCTCCATTTTGCCGGCAAAGCAAGAGAGAAAAACTATCCTGTGAGCCTGAATATTCACGGCAGCTGGCGCAGTGCTCTGCTCCAGTTCCTTTGCTGCCGAAAATATCGGGCAGGCTATACACGATCCGGTCAGAAAATCTTAATGCATTATAATGTTAAGTGGCAGCCGGGAGATCGTCATATGGTAGATTATTATCTGGAATGGCTTGCTCATCTCAAGCTGGATTTTCCCTCTGAGCCAAAACTTCCAGAAGTTGCAGTTCCCGAGGAAGCTTATAGTTTGCTGACCGAAAAACTAAAGGCTGCAGACCTCTACTCTGCTGGAAATCACTCTGGAAAATATTTAGTGCTCAATACCGGAGGAAGCTGGGCAAGCAAACGCTGGCCGGCTGATAATTTTGTTGAACTGGCAGGGTTGATTCTGGAAAATACTGATCATAATATTGTCCTTAGCGGCAGCAGTGCCGACCGGGCTAGAAATGAAAGTATCAGAGCAGGAATTAGAACAGTATCAAAGAATAAAGATAATAGAAGAGTCTGGAATGCAGCCGGCAGGACTTCTATTCCAGAGCTGCACGCCCTGATTTCCCGGGCCGAGCTTGTGGTAAGCGGAGATACCGGGCCGGCTCATGTGGCAGCACTGGCAGAGACTCCTGTTATATCATTATTCGGTCCTTCCGATGAAATTATGTACAGGCCCTATAACTATAATTTGAGCAGGGTTATTAAAAATGAGAAACTGGCCTGCCGACCCTGCGGGGAGAAAACCTGTCCGCCGGGGCATCATCGCTGTCTCAGGGAAATTTCTCCAGCCCGAGTCTGGTCAACAAT
>Ga0207421_10006371_pt1 | contig 12869 bp, 13 predicted proteins | sample SodLakKL_010_SED_4_FD_187542 | JGI IMG/M metagenome (GOLD analysis project Ga0207421, IMG submission 187542) | Alkaline sediment microbial communities from Lake Tanatar, Kulunda Steppe, Russia - 8KL_010_SED (SPAdes) (version 2) | ecosystem: Environmental > Aquatic > Non-marine Saline and...
GACCGGATCGTCACAAAGCCTGATTACCGTGCAGTTGTTCGCGCAAATCCGGGGTGACGTGTTGCAGGACCCCAATCTGGGCTATGCTATCGCCTTTGGCATGATCGTCATCACGGCGGTCGCCAATGCCATCTATATCGTGCTGCGGACACGCGCGGAAAGGTGGCAGAAATGACCGATCAGGCCGCGCTGAACACATCCACAGTCACCAACCCACCCAAGGCACGGCGCAGCGTCGGGTCGTTGTTTTCATGGGCGATGTTCACCTTTGCGGTGCTTTACTTCGCGCTGCCGCTGATCGGCATGTTCGAGTTTTCGCTGCGCAAAAGGCGCGGCACTTATAGTTTCGACGCCTATACCACCGTGCTGCAAGACCCGCAGTTTCAGGCGACCTTTACCTATTCAGTGGTGATGTCGCTGGTGACCATCGCGCTCGGGCTTGCGCTGGTGCTGCCGGCGGCGATCTGGGTGCGCATCCGTCTGCCCAAGATGCGTCCGGTGATCGAGTTTATCACCCTGCTGCCACTGGTCATTCCGGTGATCGTGATTGCGTTCGGCTATCTGCGGATGTTCAACACCTCGTCCTTTCTGCCGATGACAGGGTCGGCCAGCGCGACGAATGTGCTGCTGGCCTTCGGCTATGCCACGCTGGCGCTGCCTTACATGTACCGCGCCATCGACAACGGGTTGCGGACACTGGATGTGCAGACGCTGACCGAAGCAGCACAAATCCTTGGCGCGGGCTGGTTCACGATCATTTTCAAGATCATGCTGCCCAATGTGTTCACCGCCCTTTTGTCTGGTGCGTTCCTGACCTTTTCCATCGTGCTGGGCGAATATGTCTTCGCCGCATTGTTGGACCGGCCCGCATTCGGCCCGTACATGATCTGGACGGGGGGCAACCGCGCCTATGAACCAGCGGCGCTGGCCGTGATCGCCTTTACCATCACCTGGGGCTGCATGGGCCTGATCCAGCTTGCCGGACGCCTGTTCCCCCATACGAGAGCGAAACGTTGATGCCCTATCTGACGATCAACCACCTTGAAAAATCCTTTGGACCAACACGGGTGGTCAAGGATTTCAACCTGTCAGTGGACAAGGGCGAATTCATATCTTTGCTGGGGCCGTCGGGCTGTGGCAAAACCACCGTCTTGCGGATCGTGGCGGGGTTCGAGGAACCATCCGCCGGATCGGTCCAGATCGACGGGCGCGATGTGACGAACCAGCGCCCGAACCAGCGCAATATCGGCATGGTTTTTCAGGCCTATGCGCTGTTTCCCAACCTGACCGTAGCGCAAAACGTCGGTTTCGGGCTGAAGATCGCAGGCATCGGTCGCGCCGAGGCCGCGACGCGGACAGCCGAGATGCTCCGCCTGATCGGTCTGCCCGATCTGGGCGGGCGCTATCCGTTCCAGCTATCGGGCGGGCAACAGCAGCGGGTTGCCTTGGCGCGGGCGCTGGCCCCCAAACCGCGCGTGCTACTGCTGGATGAACCGCTGTCGGCGCTGGATGCCAAGATCCGCGTGTCCTTGCGGCAGGAAATCCGGCAGATCCAGCAACAGCTTGGGATCACCACGATTTTCGTCACCCACGATCAGGAAGAGGCGCTGTCGATGTCCGACCGTGTCGTCGTGATGAATGGCGGGATCGCCGAACAGATCGGCACACCTTTCGACATCTACAACAAACCCGCCACGCCCTTTGTCGCTGGCTTTGTCGGCAGCCACACAGGGTTTGACGCGCAGGTGATCGACCCCGCCGCAGGCATCGTCGCTATCGACGGCGCGCAATTGTCGCTGGGCCAGCAACTGACCGCACTGAAAGGTGCCACGATCCGTCTGGCCCTGCGGCCCGAGGCCGCACGCCTTGGCCGTGCCGACGGGCGCGAAACCTTGCTGAAAGGGCGCGTAGTACAGGTGCAGTTCATGGGGTCCATCATCCGGCTATCCGCGATGGTCGGTGATACGGCGCTGACGCTGGACACATTCAACCGCCCCGACACACCGCCCCCGCCCCTTGGCACCGAGGTCGAGATCAGCGTCGCCGCACGCGATTTCATCATCCTAGGCGGCGCGGGCGACGGAATCGCCACAGAACAAACCCCCGAAACACAAAGGCTCGCATGACCGCCTATCCTTTTGATCTGCCCGGTCGCTTCTGGCGCGGTAATCTGCATACCCATTCCACCAATTCCGACGGTATCCTGTCGCCAGAAGAGGTCTGCCGCCGCTATCGCGCCGAAGGCTATGATTTCATCGCCCTGACCGACCATTTCGTCGGCTTCTTCGGCTATCCGATCACTGACACCGTGCCCTTCCGGCATGATGACTTCACAACGATCCTAGGGGCAGAACTGCACAGCGGTGCCATGGAAAACGACGAAATCTGGCATATTCTGGCCGTTGGCCTGCCTGCCGGTTTCACGCCACCCGATGCGCCAGACTTCACAGCGCGTGACCACCAGGAAACCGGTGCCGCCATCGCGCAGCGCGCGCGGGATGCAGGCGCTTTCGTTGCTATTGCACACCCTGAATGGTCGCAATTGTCGGTCACCGATGCCGAAACCATCGACGCGGCCCATGCGGTCGAAATCTATAACCACGGCTGTGTCACAGGCTGCGACCGTGGGTCCGGCGTCTATGTCCTTGAACACCTGCTGAACGCAGGCAGGCGCGTCACAATCTGCGCCACCGATGATGCGCATTTCAGCGAACCAGATCATTTTGGCGGCTGGGTCATGGTGCGCGCCGAACACAACACACCCGACGCGTTGTTGGCAGCGTTGAAATCAGGGGCTTTCTATTCCTCGACCGGCCCGGACTTTCACAATGTGATCTGGGGCGACAAAAACGTCGAGATTGAATGCAGCGCCACGGTGACCGCCGTGTTGCAAGGGCAAGGCACACGTACGTCCGTCAAACACGGCCACAGCATGTCGCGGATCACCCTGCCCTACGGCCAGCTTGCCACGTCACCCTGGCTGCGCCTGACGATCATAGACGCAGCAGGCAAACGCGCCTGGACGAACCCGATCTGGCGCACCGCATCGTCATAAACAGAAAAAGTGGTGAGCCGGTCGGGATCCGAACCCGAGACCTACTGATTAAAAGTCAGTTGCTCTACCAACTGAGCTACCGGCCCACTGAGGCGCTACTTAGAAAGCTGGTGCAGCGCGGTCAACCCCCAAATAGCATCACCGCTGGATAAGTGGTTTTGCAATGGCTATATGGGCGAACATGACGCAGCCAGATCAAACCACCCTACCCTTTCGTAAGATGCACGGGCTTGGCAACGACTTTGTCGTTGTCGATGAACGCGGGGTTCAACCGCGCGTCAACGCGGATCTTGCACGCAAAATCGCAGACCGGCACCGCGGTGTGGGGTTTGACCAGTTGGCAGTGATCTCTGACAGCGATTCTGCAGACCTGCACCTGACATTCTGGAACAGCGACGGATCGACCGCCGCCGCCTGTGGCAATGCGACACGCTGCATCGCGCGGCTGGTGATGGACACCACAGGGCGCGACAAGCTGACCATCACAACCGACCGCGGCACCCTTCAGGCAATGGATGCCGGGGCGGGGCTGACATCTGTCAACATGGGCCTGCCACAGCTGGAATGGCAGGATATTCCGCTTGCAGAACAAATGGATACGCTACATCTGCCGATAGATGGCACACCGACGGCGACAGGCATGGGCAACCCACATTGCACGTTTTTTGTCGATGACGCCGATGCCGTTGATCTGGCGGGACAAGGCGCACTGATCGAAAATCACCCCTTGTTCCCGCAGCGCACAAATGTGCAATTCGCCAGCCTGATTGGCCCCGATCACCTGCGCATGCGGGTCTGGGAACGGGGCGTGGGGGTAACACTCGCCTCGGGGTCGTCCTCTTGTGCGACGGCGGTTGCTGCCGCACGGCGCGGGCTGACGGGCAAATCTGTGACCATCACGCTGGACGGAGGCGACCTGCAGATCGACTGGCGCGATGACGGTGTGTGGATGACTGGCGCCACCGCCTATGTTTTCGACGGGCAATGGCGGCTATGACACAAACCGCACCGATCTTTTCGAATCACGGCTGCCGCCTGAACGCCTATGAAACCGAGGCGATGAAAGAACTGGCCGCAGACGCCGGCGTGCAAAACGCGGTGATCGTGAACACATGCGCCGTTACGTCAGAAGCCGTGCGCAAAGCGCGTCAGGATATCCGCAAATTGCGCCGCGACCATCCGGATGCCAAGATCATCGTGACGGGCTGCGCCGCCCAGACCGAACCCGGCACATTCGCGAAAATGGCCGAGGTTGATCTGGTCATCGGCAATACCGAAAAGATGGACCCTGCGACATGGGCTGGCATGGCCCCCGACCTGATCGGCCAGACAGAGGCCGTGCAGGTCGATGACATCATGTCCGTCACCGAAACCGCAGGCCACCTGATCGACGGTTTCGGCACCCGCAGCCGCGCCTACGTGCAGGTTCAAAACGGCTGCGACCATCGCTGCACCTTTTGCATCATCCCCTTTGGACGCGGCAATTCACGGTCCGTGCCTGCCGGTGTCGTCGTCGATCAGATCAAACGACTGGTTGACCGCGGTTATGCAGAGGTCGTGCTAACTGGCGTGGACCTGACCAGTTGGGGCGCCGATCTGCCCTCGGCACCAAAGCTGGGTGATCTGGTGATGCGCATCCTCAAACTGGTGCCCGACCTGCCCCGTTTGCGGATCAGCTCTATCGATTCGATCGAGGTGGATGACAATCTGATGCAGGCGATCGCAACCGAACCACGCCTGATGCCGCATCTGCACTTATCATTGCAACATGGCGACGATCTGATCCTGAAACGTATGAAACGCCGCCACCTGCGCGACGATGCAATCCGGTTCTGTCAGGATGCACGCGCCCTGCGCCCCAACATGACCTTTGGCGCTGATATCATCGCCGGCTTTCCGACCGAAACCGAAGCGATGTTCGCCAATTCGCTGGCGCTGGTCCAAGACTGCAACCTGACCTGGCTACATGTCTTTCCCTATTCCGCGCGCCCCGGAACGCCCGCCGCCCGGATGCCTGCCGTGAACGGCCGCGCGATCAAGGACCGCGCTGCGCGCCTGCGCGCCGCTGGTGATGCACAGGTCAGCGCGCATCTGACCGCCCAGATCGGCCAGTCCCATCACATCTTGATGGAAAGCCCGCGCATGGGCCGGACCGAACAGTTTACCGAAGTCGTCTTTGGCACCGACCAACCCGAAAGCCGTATCGTGACCGCCCGGATCACCGGCGTCGCCGGAACGCAGTTGACCGCCTGACATCGTCAGAGCTTAAATATCCCCGCCGGAGGCATAGAATCTTTTGCAATCCCGCCCCATCCTCTGGACCTTCCGCCGCTGCCCTTACGCCATGCGTGCCAGGCTCGCGATCCACAGCAGCGGTTTACAGGTCGAGCTGCGCGAAATCCTGTTGCGCGCCAAACCGACAGAATTTCTGGCGACCTCGCCCAAGGGAACGGTGCCGGTGGTGGACGTTGGCGGTCGCGTCATCGCCGAAAGTCGCGACATCATGCTTTGGGCACTGGCCCAGAACGACCCAGAAAACTGGCTGGATATGCCGCAGACGGGGCATGACTTGATCGACACATCTGACGGGCCGTTCAAGACCGCGCTTGACCACACCAAATATGCCGTGCGCTACCCCGATCTGGACCCTATTGCCGAACGCGCCAAGGCACTGGATTTCTTGCGTGATCTTGACGCACGGTTGACCATCACACCGTTCCTGCTCGGGCCGCAACGCCGGATGGTAGACATAGCGATCCTGCCTTTCGTACGGCAATTCGCAAACATCGACAGGGCGTGGTTTGACGCCCAAGGGCTGGATGGCGTCGCACGCTGGTTGACCGCATTCACCAGATCGGAACGCTTTGTGCAGGTGATGCAGAAATATCCGCCTTGGCAAAGCGGGCAGGATCAGGTCTTGTTCCCGTGATTTACAAATGGACGCCGAAATGAAACTGCTGATGTCCCCCGCATCCCCCTTTGTGCGCAAAGTACGGGTTGTGTTGCGCGAACTCGACCTGCTGGGTCAGGTGGAAGAGGTCAATGTCACGACCACCCCTCTTGCGTCTGATCCTGTCGTAATCGCGGCCAATCCGACCGGAAAAATCCCCGCACTGACCCGCGACACCGGACCCGCGATCTATGACAGCCGCGTCATCACGCGGTTTTTGAATGACCACGCCAGCGGATCACTTTATCCGCAATCGCGCATCTGGGACATTCTGACGCTGGAAGCCACCGCCGACGCGATCATGGAAGCAGCCGTGCTTATGACTTACGAGGCGCGTTGCCGTCCCGAGGCGCAGCAATCATCTGACTGGGTAGAAGCGCAATGGGGCAAGGCCAGCCGCACGATCGCCGCGGTCAATACCCGTTGGCTAAGCCACCTGCACGGACCGCTTGACATAACACAGATCGGGATTGCCTGTGCGTTGTCTTACATTGATCTGCGCCACGACGCCCGCGGCTGGCGTGACGGAAATGCGGACCTTGCCACATGGCATGCCACATTCATGCAGCGCGATAGCATGCAAGCAACCGAAGTCTGAACATCAAAAGTTAAAGCTGACCCCAACATTGACGGCATTTGTGAAAACATCCGTGGCCAGGGTGCCGCCGCTATCAAGATCAGCCGTGTTTGAAGAAAACGTGCCTTTGTATTCACCAAAAACTGACCATTGTTCGTCAATCGGATATGAAGCACCAGCAATCCATGTCGCCGCAGGGCCAGTCACTTGATACCCAAAGGTTCGTGACGTGCCGCTTGTCACCTCGACATGCGGGATGGACACACCAACGCCACCGCCAACATAGGGCGATACGTCCCCCAGCAGATTCGGCCAGCGGCGATAGGCATTGACTGTCAACGTGTTCAACCCGTCGGTGAATTCCAGCACGTCAAACCCGTCAGCTTTTTCATCGTCCTTCGGGTAAATCTTGTTGTGTGCGAAATCGAGACCGTATCCGAAGGTGGGCGATTGCCAACGCGTTGCACGGATGCCGTAATAAATTGGGGCACTGAAAGAACGCCCTTCCCAGCTTTGCGTGAAATCCTGGTCATCAATGACAGGGTCATTTCGCACAGACACGTCCGACGCGGGCGCCGACTGGACACCGCCGTAAAAGCTAAGCTCGACCTGGGCGAAGGCCAGCGTCGGGGCAAAAAGCATCCAGCAGAATAAAGCAACGGCGCGCAACATATCAGAATCCCAGCAGCAGAGAACAGGAGCGTTCCCTAAAGACTGACATGAATATTGACAACAAACCATTAAGTGATGTGCCGCTTTTGATTTTTTTTTCGTGGCGAACGCAACACAACGATCGCGAAATTAAAGAATATGTAGCGAATCAATGTAATGATGTCGGCAACGGCGGTGCTGGCAACATGGGCAATTAAAACCGTGGAATCAGGTCAATGTTTGCGCCAACAGGCAACGCTGGTTGACCCTGCGCCCGAATGTCCGCTGGACGGCTGGGTTTTTGGGGGCTAAACAGCGGCAGATTGGACGGATTGCGACATCGGTCTAAACTTTATGTGGGCGATATGCCTGATAACGAATCGGAGATGCACCCAGTGTCACAAGTAGAAGAACATCAGGGAACACGCCGCGACTTCCTTTACTATGCCACCGCCGCTGCCGGCGTTGTCGTGACAGGTGCCGCGGTCTGGCCTCTAGTCAACCAAATGAACCCCTCTGCAGACGTTCTGGCGCTCGCCTCGATCCGCGTTGACGTCAGTGCCGTATCGCCGGGGACGCAGCTTACCGTTCTTTGGCAGGGCAAGCCGGTTTTCATCCGCGCCCGCACCGAGGCGGAAATTGCAGCAGCGAACGATGTAGAAATGTCACAGCTGCCCGACCGCTTGTCGCAGAATGCCAACCTGCCTGATGACGCTGATGCCAGCGACCAGAACCGGGCCTTGTCCGAAGATGGCGTCTGGCTGGTGCAGATGGGTATTTGCACACACCTTGGCTGCGTGCCGCTGGGCCAGGCCGGTGATTTCAACGGATGGTTCTGCCCGTGCCACGGTTCACATTATGACACTGCCGGCCGCATCCGTCGCGGTCCTGCACCGCGGAACCTTGATATTCCTGTCGCGTCCTTCGTGGACGAGACAACCATTCAACTCGGTTAAGGAGAGCGAACCATGGCTGGTATCCCCCACGACCATTACGAACCAAAGTCAAACGGCGAAAAGTGGCTGCACAAGCGGTTGCCAATCGTTGGCCTGATGTATGACACCCTGATGTTGCCAACCCCACGCAACCTGAACTGGATGTGGATATGGGGTATCGTGCTGGTGTTCACACTGGTGCTTCAGATCATCACCGGCATCGTGTTGGTTATGCATTATGTGCCGCATGTCGATATGGCCTTTGCGTCTGTCGAACACATCATGCGTGATGTGAACGGCGGCCATATGATCCGTTATTTCCACATGAACGGCGCATCCTTGTTCTTTGTTGCCGTCTACGCGCATATGTTCCGTTCGCTTTACTACGGGTCGTACAAAGCACCGCGCGAAGTGACGTGGATCATCGGTATGCTGATGTATCTGCTGATGATGGGCACCGCGTTTATGGGCTATGTGCTGCCATGGGGTCAGATGTCGTTCCACGGCACCGCGGTTATCACCGGCCTGTTCGGCGCGATCCCGTTCATCGGTGAAAGCGTGCAAACATGGCTTTTGGGTGCGTCTGCTGTTGGTCAACCTGCATTGAACCGCTTCTTTTCACTGCATTATCTGCTGCCCTTCATCCTGCTGGGTCTGACGATCGTGCACGTTTGGGCGTTCCACACTACCGGCAACAACAACCCCACCGGCGTCGAAGTACGCCGCACGTCGAAAGAAGATGCTGAAAAGGATACGCTACCTTTCTGGCCGTACTTTGTGATCAAGGATCTTTTCGCGCTGGCCGTCATTCTGGTCGTGTTCATGGCGATTGTTGGCTTCATGCCAAACTATCTGGGCCACCCGGACAACTACATCCCAGCGAACCCGCTGGCGACACCGTCGCACATTGTTCCTGAATGGTATTTCCTGCCGTTCTACGCGATCCTGCGGGCCTTTGACGGCGATGTATGGCTGGTGATTGCAGTACAATGGATCACGTTCGGCATTGTCGACGCCAAGTTCTTTGGTGTTCTGGCGATGTTCGGAGCGATCGTTGTGATGGCGCTGGCACCATGGCTTGACACATCGACAGTACGCTCTGGCCGTTATCGCCCGATGTTCAAGTACTGGTTCTGGCTGTTGGTCATCGACTTCTTTGTCCTGATGTGGGCAGGGGCAATGCCAGCAGAGGGTATCTATCCCTACATCGCGCTGGTCGGCTCGGTCTATTGGTTCGCCTATTTCCTGGTGATCCTGCCGCTGCTTGGCGTGATTGAAAAACCGCTGACGCCACCGGCGACAATCGAAGAAGACTATAACGCGCATTACGCGCCGAAAAGCGACGGTGCACCCGTTGCCAACCCGGCCGAGTGAGGAAGACTGATGAATATGATCCGTAAATTCACACTCGCCGCAACTGCTGCGCTTGCCCTGACATCGGGGCAAGCGATCGCGGCAGGCGCGGAAATCGAAGTGACCGATTATGCATTCTCTTTCGAGGGTCCGTTCGGGCGTTTCGACCAGATGCAGCTGCAGCGCGGCCTGCAAGTCTACACCGAGGTTTGCGCAGCCTGTCACGGACTGGAATACTTGTCGTTCCGTAACCTTTCGGACGCTGGCGGACCTGCGATGCCCGAAGATCAGGTCTTTGCTTATGCCGAATTTTATGAAGTCTTCGATCAGGCATTGTTTGACGGCGAGGGTGACTTCCGCCCCGCAACACCGGCAGACCGTTTTCCGGCATCGAACCTTGCCAATGCGCCTGACCTGACATTGATGGCCAAAGCACGCGCCGGTTTTGAAGGCCCCTATGGCACCGGCCTGGCACAGCTGTTCCGGGGTATGGGGGGTGCGGAATATATCGCATCCCTTCTGACCGGTTATCATGATGAACCTGAATGCGCGCTGGATGGCGAGCCTATGGATGGTTACTACAACGTCGCATTTGCGGCGGGTGGTTTCCCCGAAAGCTGCATTGACGAAAAAGGGTACCACATGGTTCCCGGCAGCTGGATCAACATGGCACCGCCGCTTTACGGTGACGACCTTGACTATGCTGACGGCAGCCCGACCGACGTGGAATCCGTTTCCATGGATGTCGCGGCGTTTCTGATGTGGACAGCAGAACCCAAGATGATGGCGCGCCAGCAGGCTGGCCTGACTGGTGTGGTGTTCCTGTCAATTTTGTCGGTTCTTCTTTACCTGACAAACAAGCGTCTTTGGGCACCATACAAAAACAAGAAAAAGTAACGATCGCTTATTCGTTCAAAGCAAGGCCCGCCATCTCGGCGGGCCTTTTACGTTCAGCCCAGATAAGCGGCCAATGCAGGTGACGGATCGTCGAAAAACGCTGCGGTCGCAACGGGCGACGATACCGTTCCGTCCGCGACGAAAACAGCCTGATCGGCAATCCGCTTTGCATCTGCCGGGTCATGCGTGACCATCAACAGCGTTCGTCCTGCATCCGCAAGCGTCGCCCTGACAATATCCAGCATGTCATCTTTCAACCCCGGCCCAAGCGCTGCAAAGGGTTCGTCCAACACCACAATGGGCCGCTGCGCCAGCAATACGCGCGCAAGCGCAGCACGGCTTTGCTGCCCGCCCGACAATGCGCCGGGCTTGCGGTTGCCCAACCCTGCCAATCCAACAGAGGCAAGCGCTTGATCCACGGCTGCAACCTCGCTTTGCGAAAGCCGCAGGGCGGGGCGCAGGCCCAGACCGACATTTTGCGAAATTGTCAGATGTGGAAACAGGTTATTGTCCTGAAAAATCGCAGAAATTGGTCTTGCACCGGGGGCAAGGCCAGTCAGGTCTTCACCCTGCCACAACACCCGCCCCGCAACCGGCGTCAGGAAACCAGCCAAGGCAGATAGCAAGGTGGATTTGCCCGCGCCTGATGGCCCGATCAACGCCGTGACCTTGCCACTGGCGAAAGCGACGTCGGCTGACAGGGTGAAATCATCCTGGCGCAACACCAGATTGTCACAGATCAGCATTGCCGCGCCCTCCTTGATCGCACAGCCAAAAAGCGGCAAGGCTGAGGCCCAGCAACAACAATGCTGCTCCAGCAGCCGCCTCCATCCGGTAGGCACCCATCAGGCGATACATGGCTAGCGGCAATGTCTGTTCCGCCTCGCCCGCGAACAGCGTGATGACGCCAAGGTCGCCCATCGACAAAGCCGCTGCAAGCCCCGCACCAAAGCCCAAAGGCCGCCGGATTCGCGGCAGCACGACGATGCGCACCCATGCCCAACCGGACAGGCCCAGACTAGCACCCAAACGCCCGAAATCGCGGTTGATCCCGTCCACCGCCTGCCCGATGGCGCGCAAGGCAAAGGGCAGGGCAAGCGTGGCATTCACCAGCACCGTGATCGGCAGGGCAAGGCGGGCAGGGTTGATGAATTGATAGACCAGCAAAAAAGCCCCCGTGCCCACGACAAGTCCAGAGGCCGCCAGCGGCATCACCCCGACAACCGCAGCCATGCGACCGCCGCGCATCGCTAGCGCCAGTGCCATGCCGACACAAAGCAGCGCCGAACAGATCGCGACGACGACCGATCGCCCCGCAGCGGCCCAGATCGAATCCGGCATCAACGCCAGTCCCGGCACACCGCGCCAGACCACCATCGCCAAGGGGGCCAGCAAAAAGGCGGCGACCAGCCCGATCATCAGGTAATCCAGCGCAGGCCAGCGCAGATCCCAGCGCTGCACCACGCGGTCAAGCCCCGCACCCATCCCGCCCAGCGCGGTCAGCCGCCAGACGACGACAGCAGCCACGACGCAAAGCCCGAACTGCACCGCTGCCAGCAAGGCCGCACGGCCCAGATCGAAATCGAACCGTAGCGCCTGATAGATCGCAAGCTCAACCGTCGTGGCACGCGGCCCGCCGCCCAGCGTCAGGGCCACGGCAAAGCTGGTCAGACAGATCAGGAAGATCACCAGAAACACCCCCGGCACTACGGCGCGCAGCATGGGCCATTCCAGCAAACGGCCCACAGGCATGTTCAGTGATGCGGCAAGGCGGAACCGTTCCGCAGGGATCGCCAGCCAACCTTGCAGGATCAGCCGGATGGCCAACGGCAGATTGAAAAACACATGCGCCAGCACGACGCCATGAAAACCAAAGATCGTGATCGTCGGCAGGCCCAGCCATGCCAGCGCCCCGTTTACCATGCCGCCGCGCCCGAACACGGCCAGCAGTCCGATCACCGCGACCACGGTCGGCAACAAAAACGGCGCGCCCATCAGCGTGATCAACGCGCTGCGCCCACGGAACTGTCGCCGTGCCAATGCGCGCGCAACAGGGATCGCCAACAGCACGCTGATCCCCGCAGACACCAGCGCCTGCGTCAACGTAAACCGGATCGCCGCCCAATCGGCAGGGGACAACCCGCGCTGCCATTCAGCACGCCAGCCGACAGCGGCCAGCGTGCCGATCGTCAGCACCAACACCAGCGCCGCAGCAGCGGCACCGGGCCAGCGCGGTGCTATTGCGACAGCGCGTTGCGCCATTCGTCCAAGGCCTCGTCACGGATTGCCGCGGCATCCTCGGGCGACAGCAGCAGGGCTGTTTCGGGTGTAATCAACGTCTCGAACCCGGCAGGCAGACCGTCCGCCGGCACCACGGCGGGATACATCCAGTTGGTTTCAGGGATGATCGACTGGAACGCATCGGACACCATGAATTCCAGAAATTGCGCC
>Ga0207421_10006372_pt1 | contig 12864 bp, 12 predicted proteins | sample SodLakKL_010_SED_4_FD_187542 | JGI IMG/M metagenome (GOLD analysis project Ga0207421, IMG submission 187542) | Alkaline sediment microbial communities from Lake Tanatar, Kulunda Steppe, Russia - 8KL_010_SED (SPAdes) (version 2) | ecosystem: Environmental > Aquatic > Non-marine Saline and...
GGTCAACCTCGGGATGATCTTCATCGACGACCAGGTGCTGAAACTCCTCGATGAGGATTTCGTCACCAAGGCGAAAATCATGCCCGTGAACATCAGCGGTCGCCGCCTCGTCATCGCCACGAACGATCCCCTCGATTTTCCCACGATCGAGAATGTCCGCCTGAAAACGGGCATGAACGTCGAGACGGTGCTTGCGACCACAAACGACATCGAGACGGCGATCGCCCGGTATTACGGTTTCACGAAAACCTTGAAATCGCTCGGCATCGAGGTCGAACCGCAAAAGAAGGACACCGAGAAGTATTACGAGGAGATGATCCGCGAGCCCGACCAGGACGCTTCCGAATCCCCCATCATCCAGCTCGTCAACCAGATTCTCCAGACCGCCGTCAAGAGCGAGGCGAGCGACATCCATATCGACCCCACCGACATCGAGTTCAAGATCCGCTACCGCATCGACGGTGTGCTCTCGACCGAGAGGGCACTGCCGAAAGTGATTCTTCCGAAGCTCATCTCGCGGATCAAGGTCATGGGCCACATGGACATCACCGACACCAGAAATCCCCAGGATGGCCGCATCAAGACCATCATCGAGGGACGGCCGATCGACCTCAGGATTTCCACCCTGCCCACAGTCCGCGGCGAGAAATGCGTCATGCGCGTGCTCGATATCTCGCGCGATTCCAAAGGCATCGACCGCCTCGGTTTGAATGAAAAGGAAAAACAGGTCTTCCTCCGTCTCATCAAACGCCCCAACGGCATCGTCCTCGTGAGCGGTCCCACGGGAAGCGGGAAGACGACCTCCCTCTATGCCTGCCTCGACCAGCTGAACAGCCCCGACGACAACATCATCACCGTCGAGGACCCCGTCGAGATCGAACTCGAGGGTATCAACCAGGTGAACATCAACCCCGATATCAACTTCACCTTCGCGAACGCCCTCCGCTCAATTCTCCGACAAGACCCCGACATCATCATGATCGGGGAGATCCGGGACGTCGACACGGCGCAAATCTCCGTCAAGGCCGCATTGACGGGCCATCTCGTGCTTTCCACCATCCACACGAACAGCGCCGTGAAGACGATAAGCCGGCTCGTCGACATGGGCATCGACCCCTTCCTCGTCGCAAGCTCCCTCTCGGGCATCGTCGCCCAGAGACTCGTCCGGAAGGTCTGCCGCGCCTGTGCGCGGAGCGAGACACCGACGGAAAACGAAAAGGACATCTTCAAGCGGAACGGTTTCGAGATCGACAAGGTCAAGAGAGCTGTCGGTTGCTCCAGCTGCAGCAACAAGGGCTATCAGGGCCGGACGGCCGTCTTCGAGATTCTCGATGTGAACGAAAAAATCGTCCGGATGATCTCGAACCACGAAAAGGAATATACCATCCTCGAACAGGCCCGCGAGGACGGCACCCGCCTCCTTGTCGAGGCGGGTCTCGACAAGGTCAAACAGGGCGTCACCACCGTCGAAGAGATCTTGAAGCTCGGACTCGACTAGGGGGATAGCCATGAAAATCCACGACTACAAATACAAGGCCAAGCGCATGCGGGACGGAAAAGTCGTCAAGGGCAAGACCGAAGGCCCCTCCAAAGCCATCGTCGACCAGTTTTTGTTCGAGAACGGGCTCAGGGCTCTGGAGATCGAGAAGTACCGTTCCCTCTACGGTCAGCTTTCCCGGGTGACGCTCTCTTCGGTCGTCAGCGAGCGCGAACTCATCTTCTATCTGAAACAGATGGCGGCACTACTGAAAAGCGGTGTGAAGATGAACGAGGCCTGCGAGATCCTCGCCGCCCAGCAGACCAACAAGAACATCCGCCGGATCCTCTTTTCCGTCTATTTCAACGTGAACTCCGGCATGACGCTTTCCGAGAGCATGAAGGAACACCCCCGGGAATTCCCGAAAGTCCTCACCTCGATGATCGCCGTCGGCGAGAGCACGGGCGATCTCGACGAGGTCTTGCGCGAAGCCGTCGACTACTTCGAGAAACAATACCGCCTGAAGAGCTCGATCAAATCGACGCTCATGTTGCCGGTGATCTATCTCGTCGTCGCCGTCTTCGTGGCCATCTTCCTCATGGTCGGGGTGCTGCCCCAGTTCGAATCGATGTATGCGGGACTCGGAGGCGACCTTCCCGGCGTCACGGTCTTTTTCATGAACATGGGCGCTTTCGTCCGGGGGAACATCCTCTACATCATCGGGGTCGTCATCCTCGTCATCGCCGTCTTCCTTCTCGTGAAGAAGCGTTCCCGGCGCTTCCAGTTCTTCCTGGGGGTAGTGGCCATCAAGCTGCCGCTTTTTGGCGCACTCGTGAAACTGAACAACCTCTCCCGCATCTCCTCCACCGTCGCGGAGATGCTGAAGAACCACATCCCCTTGCAAGAGACCCTGAAGAACACCTATGAAGTCATCGACAACAAGGTCTACCAAGAACTTTTGATCGAGGCCAGAAAGAACATCACCCAAGGAGACTTCATGTCCAAGGCCTTCGAGCATCATTATGCCAGTGAAGTCGTCTTCAACCGCATGATGCATGTCGGGGAGCGTTCGGGAGAACTCGGCAAGATGATGAAGAGCCTTTCCGACTTCTACGACGAAGACAGCGAAGTGAAAATCGAGCGTCTGAAGAAGGCTTTGGAGCCCTTGTTGCTCATTTTCATCTACGCCCTCATCGTCGTCATGATCCTCGCGGTGATGTTGCCGTCGCTCGCGCTTTCCGACCAGTTGATGTGAACATGAAGGCTAGCACACGAACCATGAACCGTTGATCGCACCGATACGACACATTTGTCGTTGACACTTCATGAAGGTCGTGCTATATTAAAGGCGATAACACGAAATGAACAAATAATAAGCTAATGGAGGCAAAAAAATGTTGAAAAACAAACAGGGTATTACACTTGTGGAACTCCTGATCGTCATTGTCATCATGGGTATCATCGCCGCGATCGCCATTCCCGCCGTCGGCAATATCGTCGAGAACACCCAGAAAGATGCCGTTCTTACAGATGCCCAGACCATCGCCAACCAGGCAAGAACTGCGTGCTTGACGGAAACTTGGCAGGCTTGTGATATTGATTGGGATGATTATGATTCTACAGACGAGGGCTGGGCTGGAGATGGAGACGGGGTCTTGTTCTTGTCGAGTACAGAACTCGGTGATTATATCGAGGGTATTGATGGCGAATACCAAGCTTGGCGACATGGAGGAACTTGGTATGTGGCAATTCTGACAGATGATTGGGCTTTCGTGGGAGTCCCCGGAGATTCCGAGCGTGGTGACGTTGTAGAAGCTGACGATAAGGAAATCGGCGATATCGATGAGGATCAAATGTCTGTTGGAGACCCCGAATGGCCTACTACTGCTGAATAAAACACAACGTCTTTTATTTCTTCATTGCTTTTCACAACCTTTTTTACAAAACCTTGTAAAATTGAACTGCACCTCATTTTTGGATATTACTTATCCATTGTGAGGTGCAGTTTTTCTATGGTTGAGGTGGCCTTTTGCGCGTTTCCGTTTTATAATGTCCTTAGGGTGATTGCGTGATGGTAGTCCTTTACGGCTTGTACATGTTTGTCATCGGAAGTATTCTCACTTCCTTCTACACATTGGTCGGCATGCGGGTGCCGAGAGGAAGAAGAATCTCCGGCAGGAGTTTTTGCGACCATTGTGAGATGGATGTGCCTTGGTATGGTCTCATTCCCGTTTTGGGATGGTTCTTGGTGCGGGGAAGATGCGTCCATTGCGAAAGGAAGGTTTCGCCCAAGTATCCTTTGTTGGAGTTTTTGGGCGGTCTTTTGTTTTTCCTCGGATATTTATATTTACAGGACAATGTGATAGAATACGTTATAACCATGGTGTTCGTCTCGCTCATGCTCATCGTGACGGTGAGCGACATCGAATACCAGCTTGTCCCCGATAAGATTCTCTTCATCTTTTTGCCGATTCTCCTGGGGCTTCGCTTGGCGTTTCCCATCACCGTTTGGTACATGGTGTTTCTCGGGGGTGCCGCGGGATTCCTCTTCATGTATCTCATCGCGCTTTACGGGAAGAAGCGCTTCAAGCAAGACGCTTTGGGCGGAGGGGACATCAAGCTCTATTGTCTTGTGGGGATCTTTTTGGAACTCGAACTCGTCTTTTTCTCGCTCTTCCTCGCCGCCGTGTTGGCTTTGCTTGGAGGAAAACTGTTCCTCAGACACATGAACCCCATCCCCTTTGTGCCCTTCATCTTTTTGGGAAGCTTGTTGGCCTATATCTTCGGTCCTTCCCTTCTCGAGTGGTACGCCTCGCTATTCTAGAAAGTGGTGGTTGCATGGCCAGAACCACATTGAACATCTTTTTCACCGACAAAGAGGTCTCTTTCATCGAGAAGCCCGACGGCTACGCGATGAAGAGACTGAAATACAGTTCCGTGGAACTGCCGGCGGGCATCATCGAAAACGGCGTGATCTATCGGGACGAGAAGCTCTTGAAGATATTGAAAGACACCTTCAAGCTCTTCAAAATCCGTTCAAGGACCGTCAATCTCGTCGTGCACGAAGAGCTTTTCACCTTCCGCAAGATCGAAGTCCCCATCATCTACAAGCCCAACGAGATCGGCGACTACATCGAACAACAGATGCAAAAGACGATCATGGTCCCCTTCGAGGACATGAAGATGGACTATGTCATCCACTCGAAAAGCGAGGACCATTACGAGGTCATCATGTTCTATGCGCCCAAACACGAACTGAAGTCCTATGTCTCGCTTTTCTATCATATGAACATGCAGGTCACAAGGACGGACATCCCGCCCTTGGCTTTACATAGACTCTATTACTACCACAAGCACGAAAACCCCGATCTCGAGTTCGAAAACGACATCATGTTCATCCCCGTCTTCAACGAGACCTACTCCCTCTACATCTTCGACGAGGAGATCCCGGTCTTTTCCCTCATGCAGAACGTGCAGGCGAAGAACCTCTCCGCCGACCGCTATCTCGATGTCATCGACACGGAGATCGTGAAAATCGCCAACTACTACAAATACAACCTCCACAACGGTGATCGGAATATCAAAAAAATCGTCATCTTCAACATGTCGAGCATCTTTTCCAACGAGGACCTCGAGGAGTATTTCATCGAAGAAGGATCACTGCTCAATACGGAAATCTTTTCGATGAAGAGGGTGAGCAAGATTGTCGACACGTTGATCGACAGGGACTGCTACATCCCGCTTGCCGCCTCCTTGATCGAGCGAAGGGGATGGTTCTGATGCCGAGCAGAAAGTTCAAAGAACGTGATTCCTCGGATTTCATCCATGTCGACCTCCTTCCCGAAATGAAACGGCCCAGACAATTCAATGTGAACATCGTCTTCATCGTCCTTGCGACCGTGGTCTTAACCTGGCTCATCATCTACATCCCGCTCTCTTCCCGTCAAGAGACGCTTGACAGTGTCCTCGAGAGAAACAACGAGCTGACATACGAAAGAGACTCGCTCAGGGGCATCATCAGCGAAAACCGGATTGAAGAGGAGCGCGTCGAACTCGCCGAGAGCATCGAGGAGATCGCGGCACTTCAACAGGACTATGACTTCTACATCGACGATTTCGAGAACGCGATCGTCTTCATCGACTCTTCCGGTCTCTTGACCACCTTCCGCTACAACGCCGTGACGAACGAGGTCGTCATCGGGGTGGTCTACAGGATCAACGTCGACGGCTACAATCCGTTCCGCAACCTCGAGTTCGAACTGCTTTCCATCCCCTATGTCGAAGAAGTCAGCCGCACGCCGAGCTCCCAGGTCGCGCCGGGCTCCACGAGATATTTCAGCCGCTTCACGGTGGAGGTGAGCCGCCTTGCTGAGTAAGAGAGCGAGCGACATCATCATGGTCGGCATCATCGCCGTCATCGCCATTGTCATCGTCGTGGTGCGTTTCCAGGTCATCGGCGCCTTCGATGAACGCATCGAGGAGGCCGAAGAGAGAAACGCCGGCATCGAAGAAGAGATCGCCGGCCACACGCGGATCCTCGAGACCTATTATCGCGACGAGGTTCTTCCCGGCTGGAGCACGCTTTCGAGAAACGTGCCGGCCGTCTATACGGAAGAGAGCCTCCTCACCTATGTCTACGGCATTCTCGAGATGGAGGGGATCAACCGCCGCGACGAAGACAAGGATCTCTACGTGAGAGTCTATGAGAACGTCACGTTCCCCTCGGGAAGCGCCTTCCATTCCCCGGCCCGGGGACTTGTCGGCCACCGCGTCCATATCGATTTCTTCAGCGCGGATGTCGAGATGGCCCACCGGGTGGTGGAGAGTTTCCACGATCTGGACCACCTCTTCGTGCTCATGGATGTCGAATTCTCCATCCCCGAAGAAGGGGAGACCACCCGCATCCGCTTGAATTTCGCCACCTTCTACCAAAACCCATAAAAAAATAGCGCATGAGCGCTATTTTTTTCGGGATTCGATCGCTTCCACCAGAGCCTCGAAGAGTCGTTCTTCGGGGACTTTTTTCAAAACCTCGCCCTTCATGAACAAAAGACCCTCGCCCTTGCCGCCGGCGATGCCGACATCGGCCTCTTTCGCCTCTCCGGGCCCGTTCACGGCACAACCCATGATGGCCACGGTGAGGTTGGCCGGGTTTTCTTCGAGATAGACCTCGACCTTCTCGACGAGGGGCCGCATGTCATAGGCCAAGCGGCCGCAGCCCGGACAGACGATGAGTTTGCCCGCTTTGGCGAGGCCGAACTCGGCGAGGATCCTCTTTCCGAGGCGGAGTTCTTCCGCCCGGTCGGCCGCGAGCGAGACGCGCATCGTGTCACCCAAGCCTTGGTGGATGATCGCTCCGAGGCCCAAGGAAGAGGTGACGGTGCCCCCTTTCAGGGTGCCCGCTTCACTGATGCCGATATGCAAGGGATAGGGGAAGGTCTTCGCGGCGAGCATGTTGGCCGCAATCGTCAAAGGTACGCTTGAGGCCTTGAAGGAAAGGACGATGTCTCGGAAAGAGCGTGATTCGAAGAAGGCGACATGCCTTTTTGCGCTCTCTATCATCGCTTTCGGGCTTCTTCCAAAACTTTTCTCGATGTCTTTTTCCAAAGATCCCGCATTGATGCCGATGCGGATGGGAACGCCTTTTTCTTTCGCGGCACGGATGATTTCTTCCAAGTGTTCTTTCTTGTGGATGTTTCCGGGGTTGATGCGGATCTTGTCGGCTCCGCAATCCAAAGCCGCCAAAGCGAGGCGATGGTCGAAATGGATGTCGGCGACAAGCGGGACATCCGTCTTCGCCTTGAGTTTTGGGAAGGCTTTCGCATCAAGCGTGTCCGTGACGGCGAGTCGGATGATTTCGGCGCCCTCATCCTGCAAGCGCGCGATCTCGGCCAGGTTCTCTTCGATCTCTTTGGCGGGCTTCTCGAGCATCGTCTGCAAGACGATTTTTTCTTGTCCGCCAAGTTGGACGTTTCCCACCATGACGGCTCTTGTGTCCGTTCGTCTCCACATGGGTATCACCGCGTCCATTATACGTCATAAGCGTTCTTTTTGCACGTTTGTAACTTGATTTTTCCCTTCAAGGGTGGTAATATGGTCTCGAAATTCCTTGAGGAGGATAGACAATGAGAGTACAATTCACCTTGCGCTGTGAGACGTGCAAATCGGAAAACTACCAGTACACGAAGAACAAACAGACCCATCCTTCCCGCATGGAAGTGAAAAAATACTGCAAACGCTGCGACAAAGTCACCATGCACAAGGAGAAAAAATAAAACTTCTTGCCCGACCAAGAAGTTTTTTTATGGAGGTCAGATGATGGAAAGAAGGCTCATCGGCGTCGATATCGGCGGCTCGAACGTGAAAATCGGCATTTTCACAACCGCAGGCGAACTTGTCCGCCAAAGCAAGTTCAAGACCCCCTTGGAAAGAAATGGCGAAAGCATCATTCCCGCGACTTGGGAGATGGTGCAAGCGACCCTTGAAGCGGAAGAAAGCCCTGCGGGCATCGCCATCGGCGTGCCCGGCCCCGTGAAAGCGGGCACGGTCTATGGCGCCGTGAACCTCGGCTGGAAGACTTTCGCGGTCAAAAAGGCCTTTTGGGAGGTTTCCCAAGGAGCTTGTCCTGTCATTGTCGGCAATGACGCCTCCTTGGCCGCTTTCGGCGAATTCAAAGCGAGAGAGAGCGCGCAAAGCCCCTTCATCCTCTTGACCTTGGGCACGGGCATCGGCGGCGGTATTGTTGCTGACGGGAAGATTCTCGAAGGGAAGAACGGTTTCGCCGGCGAGTTCGGCCATATGAAAGTCCATCCCGGCGGTTCCCTTTGCGGCTGCGGGAAAAAGGGCTGTCTCGAAAGTTTCGCCGGGCTCAAAGGTATCCGTGAACGCATCAAGGAAAAGATCGCCCGCGACCCCCAAAACCCCCTGCACAAGAACCCCTTGAAAATCGAGGACATCCTCGCCGCGGAAAATGAGGGCATCGCCCCGGCCGTAGAGGTCCTCGAAGACGCCGTGGAAGCTTTGGGCCGCGCCGCGAGCATCATCACGACAGCTTTCGACCCCGAAGCCCTCCTTTTCGGCGGGGGATTGACCGAAGCCTGGACAGAGCTTCTTCCCCGCATCCGCGAGCGCTATTTCCGTTATGCTTTCAAAGAGACGATCCACACGCCCCTCGAAAAGGCGCGTCTGGGGAATGAGGCGGGCATCCGGGGCGCCATGGAGGTGTTGCGTCATGATCAAGCGCTACGTCAATGATTTCGGCCAAAACACCTATCTCCACATCGAAAAGAAGGAGGCCGTCTTAATCGATGCCGCCTCTCGAAGTGCTGCCGTCAAGAAGGACCTGAAAGATGCGGGAGCCACGCTCAAGGCTGTCTTTTTGACCCACGGCCATTACGACCACATCGCGAACCTCGAAGAAATCCTCGAAACCTTCCCCGTGAAGGTCCATATCCATGAAGAGGACGAGGATTTCCTCTTTGCCCCTTCGTTGAACCTCTCCCAACTTTTCGGCAAGTCCTTCGCCCTTGCCGACAAAACACGTATTGCGACCTTTGCAAAAGACGAGGAATTCTCTTTTGGCGCTTTGCGCGTGCTGAGCCATCATACACCCGGCCACACGAAAGGAAGCGTCATCTATCAGATTGGTGATGCCCTCTATACGGGCGACACCCTCTTCAAGGGCTCTGTGGGCCGCACGGACCTTCCGGGCGGCGACCAAGAGACGCTCGCTATGACGCTTGCGCGTCTGAAGGGAAATTTCTCGGAAAAGCTCCGGATCTTCCCCGGACACGGCGAAGAGAGCATGCTCAAAAAAGAGCGGCGAGAAAACCCGTTTCTCTAGGTTTTTTTCGTGCCGAGAAGTTAGCACTCATCTCTTGACAGTGCTATCAACATGTTTTATAATACTTTTAGCAATCGGTGGCATCGAGTGCTAAAGGGGTGAGGACATGCTCACGAACAGGCAGAAAAACGTGTTGAAACTGATTGTCGAGGAGTTCGTCAGGACCGCGGAACCGGTCGGTTCCCGGAGTCTCTCGAAGGCACTCGGTTTCAGCCCGGCCACCATCCGCAACGACATGGCCGACCTCGAAGAGGCCGGCTATCTTGAAAAGACCCACTCCTCGAGCGGCCGTGTGCCGAGCGAGAAGGGCTATCACTACTATGTCGACACCCTGATGAAAGAGGGGTTCGACACCGATGTCGACCTCACCCTGATCGACGACCTCTTTGAGAGGAAGATGAGCCACGAAGAGACGATCGAACGCGCCATCGATCTCTTGAGCCAGCTCACGAACTACACGAGCATCGCGCTCGGTTCCTCGGGCGAAAACGCCCGGGTCCGAAAAATCGAGCTCGTGCCCTTGTATGGTGATACGAGCATCATCCTCGTCGTGACGAACCTCGGTCATGTCGAGAGCAAGAACATCCAGCTCCCGCAAGGCACCGACATGGAGGAGTTGAAACGCATCATCCAGATTTTGAACGACATCCTCTATGACGTGCCGATCACGAAAGTCGCAGAAAAGCTCCGCTATGATGTCGACCAAGAAAGGATAAAGGACATCCTCACCTACAACCAGCAGATCATCGACGCCTTCCTCGAGGCTTTCACCCGTTTCACCCAAAGCAAGTTCTACCTCTCCGGCCAGAGCAACATCCTCTATCAGCCGGAGTTCAAAGACCCCGACCGTGTGCGCGAGCTCATGAACTTCTTCGAAAAGAACGAGATATTGCAGCTCGTCGAACACGGAGGCGGCAACGGCCTCACGGTCCGCATCGGCCGCGAGAACCAAATCACCGCCATGAAGGACTGCAGCGTCGTCATGGTCCCCTATGAGGTCGATGCGGGAGAGAGGGGCACCATCGCCGTCGTCGGACCCACCCGCATGGAATACCGGAAAGTGATTCCGCTTTTGCAATATCTCGCCGCGCATTTGAGCAAGCTCTGACACCGGGAGGATGAACATGGAAGAAAAGGAGAAGAAGATGCACGAAGAAAAGAAAGCCCAAACAGAAGAGAAACCGCAAGAAGAACAACCCGAAACGAAAAAGAAGGAGCGGAAACGTTCCAAGAAGGACGAAGAGATCGCTTCCTTGCGGGAGGAAGTCGCGAGCCTCAAGGACCGCCTTCTCAGAAACCAGGCGGAACTTGCCAATTTCAAACGGCGCATGAACGAAGAGCGTTTGAAAGACTTGAAATACGCGAACGCCGAACTCGCGAAATCGCTCCTTCCCGTCATCGACAGTTTCAAAATCGCCTTGGAGAAAGAAAACGACGGGCAAGTGAAGCCTTACCTCAAAGGCTTCGAGATGATCCTCCGCGACCTCGTGAAAGCTTTGGAGGAAGCGGGCCTCGAAGAGATCGAGGCCGAAGGGGAAGTCTTCGACCCCTCCCTCCACCAGGCTGTCGCCAAAGAAGAAAGGGACGATTTGGAGGAAGGCATCGTCGTCGAAGAGTTCCAAAAAGGCTATATGTTCAAAGACCGCCTCTTACGGGCGGCCATGGTCAAAGTCAGCGAACGACCCGAAAAAAGCGCTGAAGAAAAAGACCCCACGCAAGAAGGAGAGTGTTAACCAATGGGTAAAATGATCGGTATCGACCTCGGCACCACCAATTCCTGTGTCGCTGTCATGGAAGGCGGCGACCCGAAACTCATCCCCAACCCCGAAGGCGGGCGCACGACCCCGAGCGTCATCGCTTTCAAGGACGACGAGATCCAAGTCGGCGACGTCGCCAAGCGGCAGCTCGTCACGAACCCCCACACCGCGAGTTCCGTCAAGCGGAAGATGGGCACGAAAGAGAAAATCAAGATCAAAGACAAGGAGTACACACCGCAAGAACTCTCGGCGATGATTCTGCAGCACTTGAAGAAATCCGCCGAAGAGTATCTCGGCGAAGAAGTGACAGAAGCCGTCATCACCGTGCCGGCCTATTTCAACGACGCCGAACGGCAGGCCACGAAAGACGCCGGCAAGATCGCCGGACTCGAAGTCAAACGCATCATCAACGAACCGACCGCCGCGAGCCTCGCCTACGGCATCGACAAGAAGGACAAGGACCAGACCATCCTCGTCTACGACCTCGGCGGCGGCACCTTCGACGTCAGCATTCTCGAACTTTCCGAGGGCACCTTCGAAGTCATCTCCACCGCCGGCAACAACCGTCTCGGCGGCGACGACCTCGATGAACGTGTCATCGAGTATATCGTCAGCGAGTTCAAGAAAGAACACGGTGTCGACTTGAAAAAGGACAAGATGGCCCTACAAAGGGTCAAAGACGCCGCGGAAAAAGCGAAAAAGGAGCTCTCGAGCGTTACCCGGACCTCGGTATCGCTACCCTATATCACCGTGGGAAGCGACGGACCGCTCCATCTCGACATGTCGCTTTCGCGCGCCAAGTTCAATGAACTCACGAACGACCTCATAGAGAAGACCCTCGGCCCCTTGAGAAGAGCCTTGAAGGATGCCGACATGAAACCGGAGAACCTCCACCAGATCCTGCTCGTGGGCGGCTCGACCCGCATCCCCGCCGTGCAGGAGCTTTTGGAGAAAGAACTCGGCAAGAAACCCTCGAAAGGCATCAACCCCGACGAAGTCGTCGCTTTGGGCGCGGCCATCCAGGCCGGCGTGCTCCAAGGCGACGTCAAGGACGTCCTCCTGCTCGATGTCACCCCGCTCTCTTTGGGTATCGAGACCCTGGGCGGCGTCTTCACGAAACTGATCGAGAGAAACACCACCATCCCCACGAACAAATCACAAATCTTCTCCACGGCCGAGGACAACCAGCCCGCGGTGGACATCCACGTCCTCCAGGGTGAGCGCCCCATGGCGAACCAGAACAAGACCCTCGGCAAATTCCAACTCACCGACATCCCCCCCGCACCCCGGGGCGTGCCCCAGATCGAGGTCACCTTCGACATCGACGCCAACGGCATCGTCCACGTGACGGCCGAGGACAAGGGCACCGGCAAGAAACAAAACATCACCATCAAGAACAACGAGGGTCTCACCGAAGATGAGATCGAACGCATGGTCAAAGAGGCCGAAGAAAACGCCGAGAAGGACAAGAAGCTCAAAGAGGAGGCCGAATTGAAAAATGAGGCCGACCAGCTCGCCTTCCAGACCACGAAGGCCCTGAAAGACATCGGCGACGAGATCGACGAGAACGAGAAGAAAGACATCGAAGCGAAAGTCGACGAACTGAAAGAGGCTTTGAAGCAAGAAGACATCGACCTTGTCAAGCAGAAGAAGGAAGCCTTGGAAGAAGTCGCCCAGAACCTCGCCCAGAAGGCGTATGAAAAGGCCCAGAAAGAAAAAGAGGCCCAAGGACAAACACAAGAAGACGAAAGCGGCGAAGACGCCGAAAAGAAAGATGACGACGATGT
>Ga0207421_10006373_pt1 | contig 12864 bp, 11 predicted proteins | sample SodLakKL_010_SED_4_FD_187542 | JGI IMG/M metagenome (GOLD analysis project Ga0207421, IMG submission 187542) | Alkaline sediment microbial communities from Lake Tanatar, Kulunda Steppe, Russia - 8KL_010_SED (SPAdes) (version 2) | ecosystem: Environmental > Aquatic > Non-marine Saline and...
CTGAATGCCAGGAAGGTAAATTTTCATGTGCATGCTCGCGGCAATAGTCCTGTGTCCTTGGCATTGAAGTCAATTTCATCTACGGGGTTTCCTTGAGCAGACTACTCATGGATATTTCAACCTCCAGTAAACAACGACCTTCAGGCAACATGTTTGATTTCCATTTGTGCACCAACTCCTCAAACTGTTTGAGGTGCCGGTCTATTTTTGGGTTTTTGGTTCGTGTTGCTGTCCCGGCGCACTGGACCAGCAGAATCTTCAGGAATTTATCGCCATGGGTTATTCGTGTGCTTTTTTTACCGGCTGACTCATAGCTGCCCGGCGACATGCCCACCCAGGAAGCCATTTGCTGCTCATCGGGAAACTGCTCCTTATTATCGCCTATCTCGGCAAGGATGTAGGCTGCAGTATCTTTCCTGCTCCCGGGATGGTAGCCAGTAGGTCCGCAGCATAAACCGGTGGTGATCGGTCAGCCGGCCCTGCAGCGAGGCGGCCAGCTTCTAAGGACTACACAAGACTCGCCCGGTGACTGGTCAGGCCTTGCAGCACAGAATTGGGTACCTGCATGCATTCTACGAAAGGTTTCAAAGAACAGTGCTAATCCCTCCTATCACGGGCTTAGCTTGGCGCCAAATATAGCCAGAATAAACTCACAAGACAGGATTCAATTATGCCCTTGTGTGTCAGCCGATCACTGTCATGTTCGTTTCATGATATTGCCTTTACATTATTGGCAGGGTAATGCAAACAGCCCTCATAAGAATTGTATCAACCATTCCCGCAGTCAATCACAGGATCGATATACTGGAAGATATAACTTGATCTGCTGCAGAATTCAGAGATTTAGTTCGCAGATTGAAATAGTCCATTGATATGGAATCTGAAAGATCGCATAAATGACGTACATTCAGAATTATTCTGATACAGGTAAATTCAGCAGCAACCAATTATGGTTTAAGTAGAATGTCAGCCTGCTTTCTTCATTATCACTATATCTTCAGCCATTCGGTGTGGAATACACCGTCCTTGTCTACCCTTTGATACGTATGTGCACCGAAATAGTCACGCTGCGCCTGGAGAAGATTCGCTCCGAGGCGTGCTGAGCGGTACGAATCAAAGTAACTCAGTGCAGAACTGAAAGCAGGAATAGGAATACCAATTCTGGATGCCTCAGAAACCACATGCCTCCAGGATGATTGCACATTCTGGATAGATTCATTGAAGAATGGATCCAGCAACAGGTTTTTCAGTTTTGCATTGTTATCGTATGCATCTTTTATCCGTTGCAGAAACCTGGCCCTGATAATACAGCCCCCACGCCAGATCATGGAAATCTCGCCTGGCTTGAGATTCCAGTTGTACTCATCACTTGCAGCCTGCATAAGTGCAAATCCCTGGGCGTAGGAACAAATCTTTGAAGCATATAACGCATTTCTTACCGCATTTTTGAATCCTTGGGCATCCCCGCCGAACTGGGCATCTTTCGGACCGGCAATTACTTTTGAGGCTTCAACTCTTTCCTCCTTGAGTGACGATATGATTCGTGCAAAAACAGCCTCGGCTATGGTTGGTGTTGAAACACCGTAATCCAAAGCTGCTCTGACAGTCCATTTACCTGTACCTTTTTGACCAGCGGTATCCAGTATCACATCCACGAGGGGCTTTCCGGTATCAGGATCTTTCTTTCCTAAAATATCGGCTGTTATTTCAATCAGGTAAGAATCCAGCTCTCCGGAGTTCCACTCCGAGAATGTCTCATGCAACTGCTGCGCGTCCATTCCCAGCACATGCTTCAAAAGCACATATGCCTCCGTAATAAGCTGCATATCACCATACTCAATACCATTGTGTACCATCTTCACAAAATGTCCTGCGCCACCAGCTCCTATATGGGTACAACAGGGTTCACATTCCACCTGGGCAGAGATCTTTTTAAACAACGGTTCAACCAGGGCATAGGATTCTTTTGAACCGCCGGGCATAATGGATGGACCTTTCAGTGCACCTTCTTCGCCTCCACTGACTCCGGTACCTATGAACAACAGACCTTCTTTTTTCAACCACTCCGATCGTCGCTCAGTATCCAGGTAATCTGAGTTGCCTCCATCAATGATCAGATCCCCTTTTTCCAGCAAAGGCAACAAGGACTCAATGGATTTGTCAACCGGAGCGCCGGCCTTTACCATGAGCATGATTTTTCTTGGACTTTCAAGAGACTTTACAAACTCCTCAAGTGTATAGGCCGGAAAAATATTTTTTTCCTTGGCTTTGGATTCTGCGAATGCTTTGGTTTTCTCAGCTGATCTGTTGTAAACAGCGACGGAAAATCCCTTTGACTCCATGTTCAACACCAGGTTTTCTCCCATTACGGCCAGACCAATCAGTCCTATTTCATATTTATTCATAATCTTATTTAGTTAAGTTGTCAGTTATACTTTTTCAAGATGTCCGGCAGATACAAATAGCCATGTTGGAAATCTATCTGGTATCAAGGTTTTTCCGGCGGCGGGTTCAGATCTTTATGTTGTCTCTTATTCCTTCAGCCGATAAAGAATTTCACCTGCTTTAGGAACAAATAGGATCCCCTCATTTTCCCGGTTTTTAAAGCTATCCATATTGATGGAATCCGGATCCATATAACCCAGATTGATTTTTTTACACCGCTCCTTTGGGATTCCTGTTGCCAGAACGACATTGACATTCGGCGTTTCAACACCATTTTTAAATGTTCCGCTGCCTTTCACGTGGGTTGAGTGTGCGAGCACACCTCGCGGTATATGACGAAATTTATCCATCTGCTTATTGAAATAGTCCCGCACATGATAACCGATTTCATCGATATACCGTCCATGTGTGTAAGACACTTCGGTAATATGAGGTGCGTAGATGATCAAACGCCCACCCTTTTCTATCACCGGTTCCAGCTTGTACATGCACTTGCCGGCCGTCCAGACATCCTCATACATAGTTGGTGCAACAGAAAGGACATCCTTGAACGGTTTGTCAACATATCGGACGTGTTCTTGGGCAGACAAGTCGGCAGCCTTGGCCCAAGCTTCCTCAGGTTTTCCTGCAAATATACCCTTTATGCCATTCCCTTTGACAACCATACTGAAGCATGTCTTTGGAAGATCAATTTTGGCAGCGGCATAATCCACTACTTCACGGATAGGGGTATATTTTGTGCCAATAACCTCCCTGTTGGTAATCACGGCTCCCAGCCAGTGAAAGAAGTTCAGAATGACTGGTCCCGAGATTCCCGGAAAGAAATACTTGTTTCCCCCTGAGAAACCTACCACTTCATGAGGAAAAGTTGGAGCCAACACTAACAAATGGTCGTAGTCATAAATCATTTTGTTGATGTGAATGGGCACCTTCTCGGAGAAGAGTCCACCAGAAATCCTGAAAACTTCCTCCTCGGTGATTTTTCCGATTTCCCGCATCTGCGACGGATCATCCCACCTGTGGTTAAAAACCTTGTATTCCGGAATATGGCTCTCTTTCCGACCGAGCATTCTGTCAATAGCCTCATCGGACATCGGCTGGTGTGTCCCCAAGGCAATCAGATAATTGAGCTTGCTTACGCGCGTCCCAAGTTGTTCGTGTAAAAGTTTGTAGAAAATATTCAGTGGCATGGTTCTTGTGCTGTCTGGGATGATGACAAGAACTTTCTTTTGATCAACATCCAGAGTTGACAAGGTGTCTGCCATAAAACTTTCGAGTTCTTTTAAGGCAAGATTGTCTTGGGTGGAAATCCTGGTTTTTTCCATGTTTAGTTCGCTTTGTATTTAGCACCCTCATGAATGATACTGCTGAACACTGGAATACTTATCTCCGACCGGCTTCTTGGTATTCCTATCTCCAGGGAGGAGTCTCTGGAAGCCGGTTCAGAAACTTCTTGATCAGGCCTTCTTCATAACTGCCTGTATATTCACCATTTAGAAACACATCTGCTGCTTCTTCATAGAAAAGCTGCCATGACAGATCTTCATCTCCCGGCATGATCGGAAAGAAAAGTGCGTTGGTTTCCTTGGCAGCCCTCAGATCACCGGGAGCATCACCAATCATCAACACCCGGTCTTTTCCATACTTGCTGCCTGCAGCTAAAGTAAGGTGCTCTTTTTTGGAGCCCATCTCTTGGCCGGCAATAACACGTACAAAATGATCAATTTTGTTCTCGCTCCACTCTTTGATGAGTGCTTCTCCCGGTGTTGCAGAAACTACCAGCATGTCTACCGTATCGGAAAGCTTTTCAAGGCTTTCGCGAAGAAACGGGAAAGGCGGTATGCCTGACACCATGTCATCAATGGTACTGTTTACTGCATTGCTCCATTTTAGCGCAAGAGCAAGTTCTTCGGATTCTTCATTCTCACTGATATAATCTTTCAGCGATGGATTGCTCAATGGCTTCCCTGAATCTATGAATGCTCGTACCTCGGGAAGCTCCGGAATTGTGATTCCCCGTTTCTTTACATCTTCCATCTCACGAAGAAAATCCAGACTCATCACAAGTGCGGGGAAACGATTAATGCCTCTCCATCGGGAATAGAGATTTACAAACTCCGCACTTTCACGTACATACTTGGAGACTGCCTGAAGACCCCAGTATTTAATGATGTTGGGAATGAAACATTCCTTGTGCTTAATCTCCATGGTATCAAAAACGCAACCATCAGAGTCAATGCCTATGAAAAAGTCATGTTGGGGCTCCAGATTCTTTAAAACGTTATTTGGGCTTTTTGCACTCATTTTATAAAATTATTTGATTGTCTTTTGCAGAGTCGCAAACGTATGTTTAGCAACTCGGTATTCTTCAAACTTTGCTTTCGTTTATTCCTGCGGTCTGCGTCATCGTACTTTTCGGCAGTCTTTCGTACGAAAAATATCGCAATGCATTGCTGTAACACAGTTTGACGATCAGTTCGCCGAGCAGCTTGTCATCATCCGGTATCAGCCCGCTTTCTACATCGTTACCTAGCATATTGCAGAGAATTCTACGGAAGTATTCATGCCTAGGGAACGAAAGGAAGCTTCGTGAATCAGTTACCATTCCAATAAACTGGCTCAATAAACTGATATTGGAAAGCAATTGCATATGTTCCTCTATCCCGTTCTTCTGATCATGAAACCACCATGCGGGACCATGTTGAACCTTGCCTTCAATTCCATCTCCCATGAACGTTCCAATCATGGATGCGATGACTTCATTATCGCTCGAATTCAGATTATATAGAATGGTGCGAGGCAGCTGACCATTACTGTCCAGGCGGTCAAGGAACCGAGCAAGCGGTTTTGCAATCTGTAAATCTCCGATTGAGTCAAAACCTGTATCCGGACCCAACTTCCGGAGTTTTTTCGAGTTATTATTCCGGAGTGCCCCTATGTGCATCTGAAAAGCCCATTCTTTTTCATGATCCATAACGGCAAATTCATGCATCAATCCGGATTTGAATTTTAGAATATCCTTTTCTTCAGGCTTTTTGCCCGTCATGACTGAGGCAAAAATGGACTCTAGTTCCTTCTCTGTGAAAGGTTCCGCATAGGGTTCTTCAATACCATGATCAGAAGCCCGACACCCCATCTGGTTAAAGAAATCATGACGTTGCCTGAGTGCATTGAGAAAACTGACATAGTTGGTGATGCTGACATCCGATATCTGCTCAAGTCTGAAAACGTATTTCTTGAAAAAAACCGGATCTTCAACTCTCATAGCGTTATCGGGTCGAAAGGTTGGGAACATTACAAAGTCATCAAATCCCTCATCCGCAAGAAGCTTGTGGTGCTCCAGCGTATCTGTGGCGTCATCTGTTGAACAGATCACATGCACGTTCATTCTGCTTAACAGATTCCTGGTTGAAAACTCGGTTTGTTGCAGCATCTCATTGGTGAGTTCCCAAATGGCAGGAGCAGATTTTTTATCCAGGTACTCATAAATGCCGAAGTATCGTTGCAGTTCCAAGTGCGTCCAATGGAATAAAGGGTTTTTAAGTGTGGCTGGAACAGTTCTGGCCCAAGCAAAAAAAAGCTCACGATCGGTAGCCTGTTCTCCTGTAATAATATCTTCCCTTACTCCGGCCGTACGCATGGCACGCCATTTGTAGTGGTCTCCTTTCAGCCAGATCTCGGTAATATTCGAATAGTTAACATCCGCAGTAACATCAGCTGGAGGCAGGTGGTTGTGGTAATCAATTATTGGAAGAGATGCTGCATGGTCGTGATAAAGTCTTCTAGCTGTATCGTTTTGCAACTGAAAGTTTTCATTGAATATTGAATTCATAATACCGCGTATTTTAGATAGTCATAGCTGTGAAGCCGCCATCCACCGATATAACTGCTCCCGAAACAAAGGATGGGGCCTTATCTGATGCCAGCCATAATGTGGCGTCGCATAACTCCTCCGGGTCACCGTAGCGCTTCATAGCAGAATGACTGGTTATAGCCTTCCTACGCTCTTCAGAAAGTATCTGACGATTCTGTTTCCCTCTAAAAATAACCGACATGATCGCATTCACACGTATATCCGAAGGCCATTTACGTGCCAAATAGTGAGTCATGTTATTCAAAGCTGCTTTTGACATGTCGTAAACGAACACTTTTGACAATGGAATATCTGATGAAACAGATGTTCGATTGATAATACTTCCTTTTTTTTCCTGGGTAACAAGTTTTTTGCCACGTAACGACTTGTTATATAGACGCCACTCAAGTGAATATCCATGACCCTGTTTCACTCTTTTCTGAAATATTCATAATAGGGGTGGCAGAATTAACACCAGAGGCATTTATAAGCACGGAAATGTTATCCCATTCAGAAGATATTCCCCGAATGTTTTTTTTATTCCTGGCTTCGTCGCTGACATCGATTTTCCAGGGCAATGCTTCACATCCTTCACCAGTAAGTACATTACAAACTTTTCCAGTTTTTAACTGGTTTTCCTGAAAAATGGCGACAGTACGTGCACCAGCCTTTGCCAGAGCTCCAGCTCCAGCCACAGCTCTGCCCGAGGCCCCCATCCCTTCCACAACTGTGGCAATTTTTCCATATAGTTGAAACATTTCCTTTAAATAATTCATGGAAAAAAGTCAGTTAGCTTTAGTTGAATGATCTGCTGTGATTGACGATTTTCCACCTGGATGCTGCATCTGCGAACCCTAGACGCCACTGAATGCAGAGAACCCGCCGTCTACCGGTACAACAATGCCGTGCACGAAACGTGATGCCGGTGCAGTCAGCCAAACTACCGTGGAAATGAGGTCAACTGGGTCTCCAAACCGGCCGGCAGGTGTATGATCAATGATGGTCTGGCCTCGCTCAGTCAGACTGCCGTCACTTTTATTTGTAAGCAGAAATCGGTTTTGTTCAGTCAGCAGAAATCCTGGTGCTATGGCATTCACCCTGATTTCTGTTGAATAGTTATGCGACATATGGACAGCCAGCCATTGTGTGAAATTACTGACTGCGGCTTTTGCTGCCGAATAAGCCGGGATTCTCGTCAATGGAGTCAAGGCATTCATGGATGAAATGTTGATAATATTGCCGCTTTTTTGTTCGGCAAACAGTTTGCCGAACACTTGACAGGCTAGAAAAGTACCCATGAAGTTCAAGTCAAACACCCACTTGACGGCATCATCGGGGATGTCGAAAAACAGATTGTCCGGACTCGTGGTTGCCACCGGTTTGTTACCACCGGCACCATTAATAAGAATATCAACCCGGCCAAAATGTTCTACTGCATTCCGGGCTGCCTCTTTCAGACTCGATTTGCTCATTACATCAGTTTTGATGGCAAGATGATCCACATTCATGCCAGCAAGATCTTGAGAAACTCTGTTCATGCCCTCTTCACCTATGTCCAATAGCACAATTTTTGACCCTGCTTCACCCAATGCATAAGCCATTTCGGCACAAAGCACTCCTGCTCCGCCTGTAATTACGGTGACCTGTCCTTCCAAATTTCCCAATTTGTAACTTCTCATATCTGCTCAACTATTTTGTTATAATTTAAAAAGGAATCCTATACCTCAAACGGTTTGATATGCCGACGAAAATGGCTGTAGAGACATTCTTCATATATTTCATTATGGGTGGCAAGAGTCTGCATGATGCGTTCTTTAAACAAGAATCTGCCGGTAGTATCTTTCTCCGTTAAAACCGATCCGAACGTTACGTGAAAGACCTGTCTGGCATGATCGTCATTCAGCAAATCGGCCAGTGACTGGTCCGAGTAGCTTACTGGCTCTTTCAGCAAAGACGAATCTGCTGAAATATGGTAGGTTTTCTTGTCGGTTTCGAACCTTTTGAGAGAGAAGGCAAATATTTCTTGGAACAAAACCGGGGCGGTCATGGCTATGGCGCGTAGTGCCTCCAGATAGCTTGTGCCGGCGGTTTTTATGTGAACCGTGCCTACATCGAGGCTACCAATGGCTTCATAAACTCCGAATTTATCACTCCCCGAATGGATACTTAGTTTGTATCCACCATAATTTGCAGCAATGGCCTGGTGTATGATATACTCTGACTTGAATTGAGCCATATCCCCCTTGAAGTCCACTCCCTTCTCAAATTCGCCGCTGAATCTTGGAGCCAGGCTGACCAGTTCAACGTTCAGACGTTTCAGTTCTGAAGCGATAACAAGATGCTCTTCAGGCGTGGTGGGATGTGGTGTCTCATCGACTGATAGTTCCACCTCGGTTGCAATGTCCTTGTGAGCATTCTTCAAATACTGGAACATTTCCAGTGTATGCAGCATAACACGTCCGTATTTCACGGCTGCTTTCAAAATTGATGACCCAGATGGTTTCAGACTAATGCCGGGTGCAAGTTCAAAAGTTTTATCGACATACCTGTCAAGGAACTTGCCAGGTTTGTCGTTTAGCCGATCCCATGGCAATTCCTCAAATACCTTCTTCAGCACTTCGTTCTCCAGTTCAACCACTCTGTTGTCTACATGATCGCTTGGATCAATGGTATACATGGTAAATCCGGCATCTGCCATTCGGTCAATATCCTTAAAGGTCTTCAGATGATCCGCATCTGCACCAAACCCGTCTTTGTATCCCACCTGAAGAATTGCCCAGGTAGCCGCGTCCATCACTTCTTGGGCTGTACGGCCGGTACGGTCCAGCTCACGAATGGATTGTTGGGCCAAGATTGGCAAAAAGTTTGAATTTTCCAGTGACCGCAGGTGTGTAACACCAGCGTTGCCGAGTCTGTCTCCAAACCCGAATGAGTCTTTGTTACCGATGGGCACCGGATTCGTGAATGGCAAAACCGATCGCAGCGCTTGTGCGTTTTGGGCTGAAAGCTCGCATATTAAAAAGCCAGTTGCTCCATTCTCAAAATTGACTCCGTTAAATCTGTCGCACAAGCTGTTTATTTTATCTGTTCCGACAATCAGTGATTTCCTGTCGTCCTTGATCAGCATGGCAAATTGACATCCATCCTGGTCAATGATCGGTGATATGACTTTGCAATCATGAAGAACAGCAGGTAGCGAATCCAAATAAGGTTCCATTATTTCATCATATTAGTTGTAATAAAATCATTAGCATGGTCTTCTTACACATCATTGGACGTAGGAACAGCAATAAAAACGCGACAGGAGCGCCCAGAAATTTTCTTCGAAACCTGTTACTTCTTATATGAAGCCGAAGAGTCTGGGAATAAAGAGGCTGAGTTCTTCAAAGTAGGTTACCAACAACAGTGAGAAAAGCATTGCAAGGAAAAAAGGAATCAATGGCCTTACTACTTGGACTATGGACAGGCCGGCCACACCACATCCAACAAACAGCACGGTTCCTACCGGGGGGGTGCACAAACCCACGCTCAGATTTAGGATCATCATGATACCGAAGTGAACCGGATCCATTCCCAGCTCCAGGGCTACCGGCAGAAAAATGGGTGTGAAAATAAGCACTGCAGGAGTCATATCCATAAAAACACCTACTGCAAGCAGAGTCATATTGATAATAATCAGAATTAGAAACGGATTGTCACTGAGCGTAAGCAGCCCGGCTGTAACAATCTGTGGAATATTTTCGTAGGACATTACCCACGACATCCCAAGTGATGTGCCAATGAGCAGAGCCACTATTGCGGTAGTGTTGCAGCTGTCCAGAATAGCCTTGGGCAAATCCTTGAATTTTAATTCACGATTGATCAGGCATGCGAGAATGAAGGCATACAGAACGGCAATAGCCGAAGCTTCTGTAGCTGTAAAAATACCGGCAATGATTCCGCCAATTACAATGATGATCATAAGAAGGCTGGGAATTGCACGGGCAAATTTTCGAATGACTTCCTTGACTGGTATTCGGTCCGAAACCGGATATTTTTTACGAAAGGCATAGTACCCTGCAACCAGCATAATCATCAAACCGGTGAAGGCTCCGGGCAAATAGCCCGCGAGAAACAAAGCAGCTATGGAAACACCTCCACTTGCCAGAGAATACACGATCAGGATGTTACTGGGCGGAATGAGCAGTCCGGTGGTCGATGATGTGATATTGACGGCCGCACTGTAGCCTCGATCGTAACCCTGTTTCTGCATTTGCGGGGTCATGAACGTTCCAACTGCCGAGGCAGCAGCAACGGCAGAACCCGAAATGGAACCAAACAGCATGGCGGCCACCACATTCACATAGGCCAGACCACCTGGAAGCATGCCAACAAGTGCTTTTGCAAAATCGATCAGGCGTTCAGCTATGCCCCCCTTGTTCATTAGTTGCCCAGCCAGTATGAAAAATGGAATTGCAAGCAGCGTAAAACTGTCTAGACCTGTACCCAGGCGTTGTGCAACAGTAGTTGCTGCCGGGGTAAAGTCGACACTTACCAAAAGTGTCAGAATGGTTGCAATGCCAATGCTGAACGCGACAGGCACCCCTATTGCAAGAAGGATCACGAATGTGATGACCAGTACCAGAATTCCAATAATATCCATGATATTTTACTTTTAAACCGACAACATTGAAATGCCGGCCAATATAGTCAAGATGCTACATTACTCAGCGAGTACCTGATCTGATTTTCTAGCAGGATGAGCAGGGGCCGCATCGGTTACCCGTTTACGCAAGCCTGACTCCTGCAGAATGAAGTCCAAAGCATAGATGATTATGGCAGATCCACTAATGGGCAGTACCAAATACACATATGACATGGATACACCCAAAGCTGGTGAAAACTGATTCAGCACCCATGTTAGCACAACAAGCTGCACTCCCCCATAAACTAAAACCACCGCTGAAAAAAGGGCAATGAGGGAATGTATGATGATATTCAGGATGTTTCGCCTTCTTCCTTCAAGCTTCAATATCAGCAGGTCAAGTGCCAGGTGCATGCGTTGGCGATAGGCATAAGATGCTGCCAGCAAGCCCAGCCAGATCAGAAGAAAACGGGAGAGCTCTTCCGTAAAAGTTACAGGTGAGCCAACAATATACCGCATGAATACCTGCAAAAGCACTGTTAAAACCAACATTGACATTATGGCAATGGACAAGCGCGACAGTATGTAATCGAGAACCTTAATCAAGATATTCATTACCAATCTCCTGAATCTCCAGCAACAGTTCATACAGCGCCGGTTGCTGTTGTCTCATTCTATCATAAAAAGGTTTGCTGGCCTCCATAAAAGGAACTCTGTCGGGAATTATGATCTCCACCCCTGCCTCCTCTACGGCTTTAAGCGCGGATTCAGTGGCTTTCCGCCAAAGCTCTCTCTGGTATGGTACCGATTCCAGAGCCGACTGCATTATGATTTCCCGCTGCTCCTCATTCAGCACGTTTTGCCAGGTATGGCGGGAGATCATGAGGATGTCCGGAACCGCGGTATGTTCATTCAAAGTGTAATATCGAGATACTTCATAATGCCGTGAGAGATAAAAGCTGGGGGGATTGTTTTCGGCGCCGTCAACAACTCCCTGCTGTAATGCTGTATACAGTTCTCCCCAGGATATAGGAGTAGCAGACCCCCCAAGCGTGTTTACCATCCTGATTGCGGACGGGCTTTCCTGTACCCGTATGCTCAAGCCGGCTAAGTCCTCAGGAGAGTGGATCGGCCGCCTTGTAGTATAGAAGCTTCTGGTTCCTGCATCATAATAACAAAGCCCAATGATCCTGTATGGCTCCCCTGCATCCAGGATTCTTCTTCCTATTGGACCATCAAGAACAGAATGCATGTGTTCATTATTCACAAACAGGAAAGGCACGCTGAATATGGAATAAATGGACGTAAAGCTCTCCATTACAGCAGATGATACTTTGGTAATATCCAAACTGCCAATTTGCAAGAGTTCAAGCGTTTCTCTTTCTGTTCCAAGTTGTTCGTTTGGATAAATATCGATCCGCATGGATTCATTGGACTTTTCTTTTACCAGCTCTGCCATGCGCACCATACCCTCATGAACCGGATGGGATGAATCCAGACCGTGACCGAGCCGAAGAACCAAGGTATCATCTTTCGATCCGCATCCTGAAAAAAACAACAAAAGAGTTAATAAGCAGTATGATTTAGTTTTCAAGCGCATCTAAAGGAAAGCAACTTTACCGTTTAAGTTTGCATCAGGATAATGATATATGCATTTAAATTCAAGTCTATTCAAACTAATTAGTAAGATTTAATTGGAAGCCAGGATGAATTTTTACAGGTTCAAAATAATAACATCAACAGCAGTAGTGTCCGGTTACATGATAAGGAGCCCCAAATGGTTAGAATTTGATGCCATGCTTTCCGTGAGTTCGAGTTGCCGCCAGGTCGATCTCACCCAGCTGAGCCAGGGCCATCGCACGCATGAAAAGGACTTCATCGTCCATAAGTCTTGGGAACTCCGTCATAAAGCGATTGGTATATTCAACCGCTTCATCAATAC
>Ga0207421_10006375_pt1 | contig 12861 bp, 10 predicted proteins | sample SodLakKL_010_SED_4_FD_187542 | JGI IMG/M metagenome (GOLD analysis project Ga0207421, IMG submission 187542) | Alkaline sediment microbial communities from Lake Tanatar, Kulunda Steppe, Russia - 8KL_010_SED (SPAdes) (version 2) | ecosystem: Environmental > Aquatic > Non-marine Saline and...
AATCCGCAGATGTTCCGAAACGGTCGACTGTGCCAGCCCGACCTCGTCCACGATATCGCCGCCGATGCAACCGGGTTTTGAGAGCAGGAAGGCGATGATGCGCACCCGCGCCGGGTGCGCCATAGCCTTGGCGATCATCGCTATGCCCGTAGCGTCGGTTCCAGCGCCTGTGGAGCGTGAGGCTGTTTCATGATCCAGCATCCTGATCACCATATGTATCGTCATTAATCGATCCATATTCATCGTCGAACGACGATGCAAGTAAAAACACGACACCAAGACCAGGTTGTTCATTTCCGACGAATGGAAATGCAATTTCCGAAAACCCGAAAATTCCGTGAGCGGTTATGAACAGACGAGGCGCTTGAATTGCGGAAAACAGGATCCATTGCCTGATGAGCTTGTTGAAAGCACCTGTCTAACTCTGAAAAAAGCGGTAATCTCCGGTACAAGTCAAAGAATGACGGAACCTCAAAATCATGCCCGACTTACTGAGAACTCTGCTTGACCGGTCCTCTGTCGGCCCGCGTCATCTAACTGGTCCGGCACCGGAACGCGATGAATTTTTGCTTGTTGCCACTGCCGCCGCAGCCGCGCCTGATCATGCATCGCTTGGACCGTTTCGCCTTATCCATATTGCTGATGCGACACGGGAGCGTCTGGCCGATGTTTTTGCTGCGGCCGCATTGGAAGCGGAGCCCGACGCCGACACCAAGACGATAGATAAGGCCCGCGAGCGCGCGCTGGCTGGGCCGGGGCTTTTAGCTGTGGTCGTCGATCTGAAGGAACACCCAAATGTCCCGGCCGAGGAGCAATGGGTTTGTGCAGGGGCCGCATTGCAAAACACGCTGCTGGCGTTGGAAGACCTTGGCTACCGCGCCAAGATGCTGTCGGGCGCGCGCGTCCGCTCGAAAGCTCTGCGATCCGCCTTTGATCTGGATGAGAACGCACACCTTCTGGGCTTCATCGCTGTGGGACGCCATCAAGGCGAGGTGAGGCGTGCGCCCCGGCGCCTGCCGGAGCAGGTCCTATCGGAATGGACCCCTCAGGAAGCATAGTTCACTCCTGTCCGCCTGCCTCAGCGGCAGCGATCAGTCGCGCGGCAAGCCGGCCATAAGCCTCGGCCACAGGCCCGTCCCCGGCCGCAATGGGCGTGCCGGCATCCCCTGCCAGCCGAACATCGATGGTGAGGGGAAGCTCTGCGAGAAGCGGAAGCCCCAGTTTCCGCGCCTCTTTCGCAACACCACCATGTCCAAAGATATGCTCTTCATGGCCGCAGTTGCGGCAGACATAGGTGGACATGTTTTCAATCAGACCAATCACTTCGGTCTTGAGTTCCTTGAAAGCCGTCAATGCCTTCTGCGCATCAATCAACGCGACGTCCTGCGGCGTCGACACGACCAGCGCGCCAGTGACATCGAAATGGGTGCAGAGCGTCAGTTGCACATCGCCCGTGCCGGGGGGCATGTCCACGATCAGCACATCCAGATCACCCCAGCGCACCTGCATCAGAAGCTGCTGCAACGCGCCCATCAGCATCGGCCCTCGCCAGATCACCGCCTGTCCTGCGGGCAGCATGTTGCCGATCGACATGAATTTCAGCCCATGCGCCTCAAGCGGGATGATCGTCTTGCCATCGGGCGAGGCAGGGGCGCGGCTGATACCCAGCATAGTGGGAACGCTCGGTCCATAGATATCGGCATCCAGTAGTCCGACCTTCCAGCCCTGCCGCGCCATGGCGACCGCCAGATTGGATGAGACCGTCGATTTCCCCACACCGCCCTTACCAGACCCGATGGCGAGGATGCGCTTGACGCCGGGGATGCGGCGCAGCTCGGGCGCGCCTTCGGGATGGCGACCTATCGTAAGATTGGGCGGTGCCTTCGGGCTGGCATGGGCTGTCACAGCGATATTGACGGCCGTGACACCCGGAAGTGTGCGCAAGGCGCGCTCGGCCGCCGCGACGCTCTCGGACAACCCCTCCGCCTCAGCAGCATCCGCGGCCTCGATCACGAACCGCACTTGGCCGTTCTCGAATGCAAGCGCCCGCACCCGATCAGCGGAGATCAGGTTGCCGCCATTCGGCACGGCGATTTTCGTCAGGCAAGCACGGATCGCTTCAAGCGTGGGCTCAGGGGCATTCATCATCATTGGTCTTTCAAAATTTCAGGAAATCGATATGCGCGCCCGGCTCCAGCCGGTCGGCATCGGCCGGGATCAGCGCCAGGCCATCGGCACTGGCCAGAAGGGCGATGCGCGCGGCGAAGTTCGGGGCCATCAGTTCGACCAGCGGCAGCCCATCTGGACCAGCAGGTTTAAGGCAGGCGGGGCGAAACTCGGCCCGGCCCGGGCGGCGGATCAGCGGTGCCGACAGCCGTCCGGTCTGGAAGACAGGCAGCGGGTCGGTAAAGCCTGCAAGTTTCCGCAGCAGGGGCGCGCCCAGCATCGACCAGGTCACAAAGGCCGCGACCGGATTGCCCGGCAAGCCAACATAGACTGCACCCTCCAGTTTGCCGATGCCCACCGGCTTGCCCGGTTTGATGGCGACCCGCAGCGCGTGAACCGACCCGCCGTTTTCCCGGAGCAGACGCGGCATGTGATCCTCGTCGCCATCCGCCATACCACCCGTTGAAATCACCAGATCGGCGGATGTTGCAGCGCGCAAAAGTTCTGCCGCAAGTTGGGCCGGTACATCGGGAACGGCCCCCAGATCCACAAGCTCGACCCAGGGCGCGGTCAACGCAGCCGCCAGAAGAAAGCGGTTGGCATTCCAGATCTGACCCGGCGCAAGGGGTTCGCCGGGTTCACGCAGTTCCGAGCCCGAGCACAGGAGTGCAACACGCACTTTGCGGCGAACCGTAACCTGTGCCTGACCCATGGCCGCCAGAACGCCAAGCTCCCGTGGACCAAGCGCGCGGCCCGCAGGAAGCACTTCGCCCCCAAGCGCCAGATCCTCGCCCGCGCGGCGGATGTTGATGCCGGGTGTGGGGCGGTCATGGATGATGACGTCAGAGCCATGACAAAAGACATGCTCTTGCATGATCACGGCATCCGCGCCGTCGGGGATCGGCGCACCAGTCAGGATGCGCAACGCGGACCCCTGTGGCAGGCTGCCGCCCGTATCCCCAGCAGCGATCCGACCCGTAACCGGCAAGGTCCAGGGGCCGGAGCCAATCAAGCTGGATGTGGCCAGCGCATAACCATCCATTGCCGAATTGTCGAACAGAGGCAGAGCCACTGGTGACGCGAAGGGCATGGCAGTTACCCGCCCCACCGCCTGCGCGAGAGACAGGGAAACACCTTCAGCAACCGGGTTGGCCAAAGACAAGCCGATGGCGCGGGCCTCTTCCCAGTCCATGAGCGGTGCAGGTCCTGTTGATGTACAGTCGCTTAATGCGTGTGCCTCGATTACCATCGCTTCCTCCTCCAGAGCCAGCCGCCCAGACCAACCGCCACACCTGCCACAAGCACCAGCGCCCACTCCATCCGGTTTCGATCAGGATGCCGGGCCGCCAAATGGCCGATTATGAGCGCGCGTTCGCCTAGCTCGAGCCTCGCACCATTCAGCCACTCCATCCGGAGGACGGTGATCGTCCAACCGGGTGTGCCAAGGCTGGTTCGCTCAATCTGCCCAACGTCATGACAGGACAGACAGCGCGCCTCTAGCAGCTGTTCACCCAATGGCCGGGCTGCGCGTTCTGCGGCGATGCGTTCGGCCTCGAGCAATGCTTCCTGTCGCGCGGTTTCGTCCCGCGCGCGTTCGGCCGCAATCTCGGCTGCGATCCTTTCGCGGACTTCGGCAGCTTCATCCGGGGGCAAGACGCCCATGTCGGTTTCAAAATCGCCCCAATCGGTGTTAGCCTGCGCGCAGCGTAGCGCCGAGAGCCCCAAAAGACATGCCAGCGCCAGATGCCGCGACTTGATCACGCTACTCGGCCGCGAGTTCAGCCTCGCCACGGGCACGACGCGCGGAGAAGACCGCATCATCCCAACCGTCATTCTGGGCAACATGGTCCCAGGCAAGACCATCGCGCTCCAGCCTATAGGCAATTTCGGCCAGATCCTCGGCTGTCAGCGCACCGATGCCGCGGGCTGATCCGCGCGGTAGGCTGTCCATTCCGGCCTTGATGACTTCCGCCTCGGGGCTCGCGACCGACCCTTCAACGGCGAGCCAGACCAAGCGGGCCAGATGCGCATAGACCGGATTGACACCATGATCGCGGCTGGCTGTTTCAAGATCGCGCAGGAATGGAGTGATCCAGCGGCAGACATAGGCTGCCAAAAACGCCTCTGCCTCGGAATTCCAGGCCCGGGCCTCTACATCTTCGCCCGCGCGCGCCCTCTCACCTGCTTTCTCGAACAGAAGCGCCAGAAACTCTGCCTGCACGGCGGGTGTGTCGTTCAAGTCGCGGAAATGCTGGTGGCGTTCGAACCCGTGGCGAGCGTAGGCCGCAGCGATACCTTCCTCGCTATCGCCCATCACTGCGCCGTCCAGATAGAAGCCGGTATTGACCATGACCGGCGTGGGTGGGGATAGGAACAACCCGGCATACAGCCGTTGCAGGTCCATCGGGTCGGTGATGGCAGTTGCCGCTGCGCGCAGATCAGCGATCTCGGCGCCCAGATGCAGTCCGATTTCTTCTGAAATGGTTTCCAGATCATCGGGCAGCGCAGTCTGGAACGCCTCCAGATAATCGGCGCTGGTGGCTGGCGGGGCGAAGGCGCGGGCCATGCACAGCCAGAAGTCGCGTTTGGACCAAGCCAGAAGGGCAGTGTCTCGATGCATTCTTTCACTCCAAATCAGCGCCGGGGCAGTATCCTGCCCCGGCGACGCGGTTCTCAGGCCCGATCCTCAGCACCCAGTTTCCATGCAGCGAAGGCATAAACCGTGTTGGCCAGTCCCACAGCAAGAACCAGAAGCGCCCATTCGCCATTCGACGGGGAATAGTGCAGCAGGTCCGTCGCCCAGGTGCCTTTGAACAACGGGACCATCTGCCCACCGATGATGAACTCATACCGGCTGATCAAAAGGCCGATCATCACCAGAGCCGCCGCCAGGATCTGCATCAGCCCGTTCGACCTCGTTGCAGGCAGGACCATCAGCACGAAAGGCAGCGCCACACAGCCCCATAGCGCGAAGTGAAACAGTGGTTGTGCAACAAGATATTCCCAGACCTGCATCCCTTCGGCATTCGACCAAAGCCCCGTCAATGCGCGCCCTGCATGCAGGATGAAGTGCAGACCGATCGAGATGGCAAACATCCGCGCCAGCGTGCCCTCAAACAAAAGGCGTGTCTCGGGGCGCATATTGGCGTGGTTGAAGCCGTTCTTCAGATGCGAAAAGAACATGGTGAAGGCCAGCGCACCCATGAAGCTTTCGATCAGGAACACCACTGGCACCTCGCCGCCGAACCAGACCGGGCGCATCGCCATCATGCCATAGACCAGCCCCGCAACCAGCGTCACCGCCAACGCCAGCAGGCCCACCAGCATCATCAGCGGGTTGCGCCCTGCATCTGGTTTGTTGATCATGCCGAGCAGAACAATCCCCAGCGAGACAGCATAGGCCCCGACAAGGAGCACCTTCCAGAACAGGGGCGAGGATGTCTGCATGTTCAAAGGTGTGGCCCAAAGCGCAATCCACGGATTGCCAAGTTCCAGAAATAGAACAACCACGCCGCCCATAAGGCCTGCCATAGCCAGCCAGAGCGCGCGACGGGCGACGGGTTCAAACTCCTTGATCCCGAAGACGTGCCAGAGTGAGGCGACCATCGCCAAACCTGTCGAGGTGAGCAGGAAATAGTCATAGGTGACAATCGCCATCCCCCAATGGATGCCCGCATTGTTGGTGTTGAACTGCACCTTGCCGAATTGCAGTATCTCCCAGATCACATAGCCGCCGCCCAACGCCAGAAGGACCAGCGCCGCCATCAGGTGAAGAAGGAAGTGGTTGCTGCGCCCCTGCTCAGGGGCCGTATCTGTCATCATTGCCATGGTTCATTTCCTCCCATCACGACCGACGCGACCGGCTGCCCGGCACCACCGGAGAGCCACCGCCGGACAGGTAATAGACCTGTGGCTTGTTGCCGGTTTCTTCCTTCAGCCGCACACCGCCCTTTTCGGCGATAAGCTGGTTCACATGGCTGTCGGGATTGTCGAGATCACCGAAGAACCGCGACTTGGGCGCGCAGACGCGAACGCAAGCCGGGGTGAATTCGCGGGTCTCGGGGTTGTCCTCGTCCAGATCGGCCACGCCTTCGGGAGCCTGGCTGATTTTATGGTAGCAGAAGGTGCATTTCGACACGACGCCCTTGGGCTGGATCCCGATGCCCTTGGAGGCATCCTCGTATTCGTCGGGCATCTTGAAGGGCGGGTTCCAGCTTCGCCGCCCACTGGCGGGAAAAGCCTCACGCACGTCCGGCTCCACGATCGGCGCTTCGTCCATGTAGAAGCGAACGCCATATGGGCAGGCGATCATGCAGTATTTGCAGCCGATGCATTTGTTCCAGTCGATCAGCACGACGCCGGTGCCCTCGTCCTTGTAGGTCGCCTTGGTAGGGCAGACAGACACGCAGGACGGATTCTCGCATTGCATGCAGGGTCGTGGCAGCCAGCTGAGGTTCAGGTTCGGGTATTCCCCTTCCGCATAGAACAGAACGTCTTGCCAGTTCTCGCCGGGCAAGCGGTTGTTTTCCATTGCACAGGCTGTGGTGCAGGCTTGGCAGCCGGTGCAGGTTTCAAGGTCAATGACCATTCCCCATTTGGGCATGTCGGTGTTCCTCCCTTACGCCTTGGCCACACGGACCTTGGTCGAATAATACATGCACTGCCCGGTCACCCGGTCAGACTGGTTGACGGTGCAGTCGCCCGAATGGCCCGTGGGCACCGCCTTGGACCAGCGGCCCGAAGCCCAATGCCCGTATTCCATCGGCAATACGATCGTGTCAGGTCGGGTGCCGTGATAGACACGGCAGCGCGCCTCGATGGAGCCCACATCCGAGGTGATGCGCACCATGTCGAAATCGCGAATACCGCGAGCGCGGGCGGTTTCAGGGTGGATTTCCACGAAAGCCTCGCCGCGCCCGCCTACAGTGGGTTGCAGATGTGCAATCACCATCGGGATGTTCGAGCCACGCCCCTCGGCATGCAGCGCGACCTTGGGCGTGCTGAGATAGAGATCGCCCCCGCCCGGATGAACCGGAGGTTCCCAGATCGGGAACATCACCGTGGCCGGGTCGCGCCCAGTCATCTCGGCAATCCATTCGGCATGCTCTTCCAAACGGCCTGAGCGGAATTCGAACCTGCCTGATGGGGTGCGCAGCAGGCGTGTTTTCACCTCTTCCGCGTCCATCGGCCGGGCATAATCGATCCCGTCCCATTCATAGAACGTGCCGTCGCGCAACTGCCACATGTAGGGCTTGCGGTACCAGATACCCTTCTCGACCCAGGCATCCCAACCATCGACCCCGTTGTCTCCAGGATTAGCCTCGAATCCGCGGGCCATGTGGCGCAGCACGTTTTCCGAATTGTCGAGGATCTCGAAATACTCGGCCATGCGCCCGCCCATGCGCTTGCCGATCTCGATCAGCACATCGCCGAAATACTTCGTGTCGTGGATCGGATCGATGGCTGGCACCCGCAGATGAGCGTGGGCATAACCCTCCAGCGGCATCGGGCCGCAATCCTGATAGCGTTCCAGATAGGTATGATCAGGTAGGATCAGATCCGCGAAATGCCCTGCCTCGGACGGGAAAGGCGAGGTGTCGATCACAAACACCTCTTTCATTGCCTCTTCCCAGACCTGCCCGTTGGGCGCGGTCCAGATGGCGTTGTTCTGGTAGAACAGGATCGTGTCCAGCTTGTAGGGCGTGCCCGCAAGGCTGTTCGGCCCCACCTCCTGCTGCATGTTGCGCGCCAGCAGGTAGCCGTCGCGGTTGCCCTGCATGTCGATGCGGGGCTGCTGGCGCCAGGGGCCGTTTTCGGCATAGTCGTCGCGGTAGTCCGCGACATTGGCAGGCAGTGCGCCATAGCTGGGACCCATCTGGTACATCATTCCGCCTTTGGCGAAAACCGCACCGACCAGACCATTCAGCGCATGGATCGCCATAGCGTTGAAGACGCCGTTGGTATGAGCATGCGCGCCACGCTCGAAGATCGCCATGGCCGGGCGCGTCGAGCCGAACTCGCGCGCCACGGTGCGGATCATCTCAGCGGGGATGTCTGTGATCTCGGCCGCCCATTCGGGGGTCCGGTCCTTTAGCTCGACATTCCACCAATCCACCAGCCCATGGGTCCATTTCGGCACAAAGACCGGCCCCTCGGCAGCCACCGGCACCATCTCGCCGGTTTCCGGGTCTTCGATCGGCTCCGCGGCTATGGCTTCGGTGACCGTTTCACCCGCGATGAAATGGTTCAGCCTGTCGGCGAAATCACCGACGAAGCTTTTCTCCCACAGACCTTCGGTCAGAATCACATGGGCCATTGCCAGCGCCAGCGCGCCATCCGTTCCGGGCTTGATCAACAGTGCTCGGTCAGACGCGGCCAGCGTGGTATTCATATGCACGTCAACTGCTGTCACCCGGGTCTTGGGTGTCTTGCGGCCGCGCATATAACCCCACATCTGCATGTTGTAGTTGTAGGGGCGGAAGGCCTCCAGGAAGCCGCAGCCGAACATCATCAGATAGTTGCAGTTGCGGTAGTCATGGGCGTTGTAGCTGTCGTTGCCATCGGTGAAGAAACGCGCCTTCATCGACCCGTCCGAGCACATCGAAGAGTGCCCGATATTGGCGTTGGGCGTTCCGTAGAGCGACCCGAACTGCCCCATCATGCCGATATCGGTCGTGCCCCAGCCCCGTCCAGAGAGCATTGCGAAGCGGTGGCTTTCACCACGCTCGCGCAGACCCTTCAGCCGTTCGGCAACCATATCCAGCGCCTCGTCCCAGCTGATTGGCACGAAACCCGGATCGACATCGCGACCCTTCTGCGGGTTGGTGCGCCGCATCGGGCCACGCCAGCGGTCCGGGTCATAAAGAATATAAACGCCCAGCGGGCCCTTCGGGCATAGCTTGCCGTTGGCGATGGGGTGATCGGGGTTCCCATGGATCGCATGCACGCGCCCATCGGTCGTGTAAACGTCAATTCCACAGCGCGCCGGGCATTGGTGGCAGATGTTCTTGGTCACAACTGTGTTCGGTTGGCGCCTTGCAGTCTGCGCCTCTGCGGCCCCGGTTTCTGGCCCTGCCCCGGGCACGGTCAGCGCCACTGTTGCAGCAGCGCCGGTCACTCCGGTTGCCTGCAAGAAGCGCCGCCGACTGACATTGGTGTTGATTTCGTCCATCAGGTCTTTCCTCCCCCTCGCGGTGGTCGTTTCAAGTTGTGTACCGCCTAAGCCCATGCGCCAAAGCGGCGAGTTCAGTGTCACGCGCGCAGCCTTCGCATGTGGCTTCCTGCGCGCGTGGTGAGAAGCGGACCTTGCAACGCGTGCAGGTGGCGCTCGGTCGGGTGATCAGAGTTGTCGGGCTGTCAAGACACCCATGTGGCGAGAGATCGAGAGCCAGCGCCCCGCTGCGCGTGCAGTCGCCACAGGCGATGCAGGCGACCGCGTCAAATGTCAGCGCCACCTCCTTCTCGGTTTCGACAACGCTGAGAGCCCCGGTCGGACAGAGTCGGGCCAGCGCGCTCAGGTCGCGTGGTTGCCCTACAACGCGCAGCGCTGGAAAAAGGGTCGCAGGCAGGGCCATAGCTCCGGACAACGCGGCGAGCTGTGCTGCCCGGTGACGGGGGCCGGGCGTCATGACAGGGGTAGGTAGCCCAGCCAACGGGTCTGTCGCAGTGCCGCGCTGCCCCGCCTGTGCCATGCGGCTGAACAGTGCTCGGCGGGCTGGATTGTCGCTGCGCTTGCGGGGTGCTGCGCCGGCGCGCCAACTGGCCAGCGGCTCGTGGCGCACCTGAACGCGGGCCTCAATGCCCAGTATCGCGGCCTCCGAATTAACCGAGCGCACTATTGTTTCCCACGGCGCTGCCTGCTCGCCTGATACAGGGCATGCGGCGCACCACCCCCGATCAATCAGCGTGACATCGCCGCCCGCCAGCGCATCGCGCAGGGTGGCAGCGCTCAGCCCTCCGAGGCAAGGCACAAGTTGTGCCCCAACCTCGGCCCTGCGCACCCGCGCACATTCGTACAGGCGGGATGACGGCACGGCGGAAACAGAAACTGCGCCGGTCGGGCAGACCGTTGCGCAACGACTGCAGCCGCTGCAGGCGGCGGGGTCGATATGTACCTTGCGTTCGTTGACGACGATCGCACGCTCTGGGCAGGCGTCAGCGCAGGCGGTGCAAGGGGTACCTGGGCGGCAGGCGGACAGGCAAGCTTCAGGCGTCAGACGGGCAATGCCCTGCTGTTCCGCTACTGCTCTGCTGACCATCATCAATTTCACGTCGCCCCCCTGGCTGCAGTGCCCGCATTGTTTGCGGACGCGGCTGGCTCGGTCTCCTCCAAGGGTGACAATATCAGATGGTATGCTATGCCATACTGGGATTCTGAGGCATCTTCCGCTGCCTAAATATATGTTGAAAAAGAAGAATTTCTGACGTCCGGAAAGCCGAACGCTTGACGTAGGGCTTTGTCCGGATTTCCGGACAGCGCGCTAATCAGTCAGCCGCGCCCGTCGATGCCCAGTTTCTGCATCTTTTCCCAAAGCGTCGAGCGACCGATCTGCAACAGCTTCGCTGCCTCGGTCAGCGATCCGTCTGCGCGAGTGAGCGCGCCCTGGATATGCGCGCGCTCCGCCGCATCTCGCACGTCGCCCAGTGGCAGAAACTCAGCCGTTGTGTCCTGCACCGCGCCCGGCTCACCCTCGGGGAAGAGATCGACAGGCAAGATCGTATCGCCCTTTGCCATTGCCATCGCCCGCATCATCCGCGCACGCAACTCGCGCCCGTTTCCTGTCCAGTCATGGGCGCGCACTGCCTGCTCGGCCTGTGGCGAGATACTCCGGACAGGAACAGATCGGCGCGCATTCATTCCCTCGAAAAGCCGAAACATCAACCAAACAGCATCCTCGGGCCGGGTTCGGAAAGCAGGGATGGTCAACGCCAAAATAGACAGGTGGAAATAAAGGTCCGGGCGCAAGCTATCAGGCTTCAGATCAGGGCCATCGGTTGCAATCAGCCTTGGCATCGAGCGGCCGTCGTTGGCCCACAGGGCAGCCAAAAGGCGGGCCTGCAAATCTTCCGACGCGCGACTGATGCGCTCAATCAGGACAAAGCCCTCACCCGCCCGGGCAAAGGCGCCAGTCTCGGGGTCGAGGACTTCCTTTGCCATCTCATCAGGCAAAAGGCGCGTGAGATCAACGGCGACAAACGGCGCGGCTTGCCTGTCCGAAAGACTGTGCAGACGCTGCGCAACCAGACGTTTGCCAGTCCCACTGTCTCCAAGGATCAAAACTGGCTCTGAACGCTCGGCAATACGAGCCAGATCGCTATCCAACGCTTTCGCTACTGGAGAAATTCCGAACCACGGTCCCTTTTGAGATGGGTCCTGCGGCGTGATAACCTGCGCCAGGCGCTCAAGAAACTGCCCCATGTCAAAAGGCTTGGTCAGATAATCTGCTGCACCCGAGCGCAGCAGGCGTACGGCCTGATCAGCGGTTGCCTGACCGGTCATGAATAGAAAAGGCGGTGGCGCACCGTGGACGCACAGCTTGTGGAACAGGTCCTCACCCGATCCGTCCGGCAGGCGGATATCACAGATCACGGCATCAAACGGCTGCCGCGGTGTGCGCAGCGCGCCCAATGCGCGGTGTATGGTTTTTAGCCAGACCACCCGCGCACCCTCCAGTTCCAGCCGCTGAAGAATCGAGCTGCCCATGATCTCGTCATCCTCGACCAATGCGATATTCAGCCCTTCAAGCATTCTGTTCCTCTTTGCGGGGAACCCGAACGCGCACCTCGTTGCGCCCGTCGGGCGACAGTCCCAGCTCGATGGTCCCGCCAAGTGATTTCACCAGATCTCGTACCAGACGTAATCCCAGCCCACCACCAGGCTCAATCAGATCATCCGACATGAGCCTAGGCCGCATCGCCTCAGTAAAGCCTGGACCGGAATCCCAAACACACAGACACAGGTATTCGCCATCCGGGCAGACCCGCAAGCCAAGCTCTTCACCCGGCGGAGTTATCGCAGCGGCATTCAGCAGCAAATTCAGTGCGATCTGGCGGACCGGACCAGCAGGAAGGCAGTCGCAACAAGACATGCCGTTCTCGATATGCCAGTCGAGACTTTGTGCCTTGCGCTCAATTTCCGGGCGGATCAGGAGATTCAGATCATCAAAATCCTGCAACGACAGCCGTGCCGCGCTTTCTGCAGAACCGTCGCCACTGCGGTGCAGGTCAAGCGTTGTGCGTGAGACATCGCGCAAATGCTTCAGGCCGCGCTCCAGAAGCTCGGCGCTGTTGCGCACAACATCGGGGCGATCCGCGTATGTCCGGATGGTATCTACCGTGTTCAGCAGCCCGCCAAGCGGGTTGTTGATCTCATGCGCCAATCCGCCTGCCAATCGACCAAGGCTGACAAAGCGTTCCCGCTCGGCCAACCTGCGTTCGGCGGCGGTGCGCGCCTGCACAGCACGGATCAAGCCGTTATAGGTCTGATATAGTTGCGCAAGTTCCGCGTCCTGCATCGGTATCATGTCATCGGGCATCAGTTGCGGCGTGCCGGCTGGTTGCGTCATCTCTCGTGTCAGGTGCCTGACCGGGGCAAGGACGCGTCGCATGACTGCATATCCGGCGATCGACAGCACCATGATTGCTGCAGCATTGCCCAAAAGAAGGGTCCACAAGGCCCGGTTGCGCTCGGCGGCA
>Ga0207421_10006376_pt1 | contig 12859 bp, 14 predicted proteins | sample SodLakKL_010_SED_4_FD_187542 | JGI IMG/M metagenome (GOLD analysis project Ga0207421, IMG submission 187542) | Alkaline sediment microbial communities from Lake Tanatar, Kulunda Steppe, Russia - 8KL_010_SED (SPAdes) (version 2) | ecosystem: Environmental > Aquatic > Non-marine Saline and...
CTCCGGCGTGGCCCACGCGGGCGTCGCCCAGGATCGCTACTGCATGGTGACCACCTCGTCCGAGGCGGCCGAGAAGTGCAACGACGGCGACGTGATGGCCTTCTTCCCCGAAGAATTAAACGGCCAGCGCGACCTGATGGGGGCGATGGCGGCATTCTGTGACACCAACTACTCCATCGCGCACGGATATGAAGGGGGCTTCTGCACCTACACCGGTAATCGCGCCGCCTTGCTGGACGAGATTCCGGAACGCGAAAGGTTCCGGATCCACTGGCCTGAACCAAAGGGGGCAAATGGACTATAATGGTAGTCCAAATGACCCTGTATGGAGGGTGCCCCCTATGACCGCCACGGCCGACAATCGCCCGGAACAGGCCCCGGCGTTTCGTTTCGACACCAAGAAGGCGCGCCAGCGAGTGACGGTCTATGGGCTTGTCGCTCACATGATGGGGATCACGTCCGAAGCTCACCGCACCGCAAGTGAGGACGGGGCCTACACGCTCATCATCGAGACGGTACGTTCCGGTCTGCCAGCACGCCGCCTGGAAAGCCTGGGTAAAGCCTATGGCATTCCTCGCGTGACGCTTGCACACCTGGCCGGGGTTTCCGAAACCACTTACAAGCGCCGCTTGAGAGCCGACGATCGGCTGGACCCCGAAGCCTCGGATCGCGCCTACCGGGTGGCGCGCATTGCAGCGCTCGCCGAAACGATATTCGAGGACCACGACAAGGCAACGCGCTGGATGAATACCTACAACCGCGTGCTGGAAGAGGTCCCGATCAATCTGCTCGATACTGATGCCGGTACCGAGATGGTCGAAACCGTCTTGCACCGCATCGACCACGGAGTCTTTAGTTGACCCGTGTCTTTCGACTGCTCCGGGGTGAGCGCGCCTCATCCGCCTTCACAGGCCAGGGCGCAGCGCGTCGGGGCGGGCGTTGGAACCCGACCGGGACCCCGGTCGTCTACACCGCGCAATCGCTATCCCTCGCCACTCTCGAGGTCCTGGTCCACATGGAGGCCGAGGACTTCGGGCGAGCGTTCGTCTATTTCGACATCGAGATCCCCGACACCATCGGATTGCTATCGGTCGACCCGAGCGACTTTGCCGCCGTCGAGCGCGAGGGTCTGGACTTCCCCGAGTTGCAGGAAATCGGGCGGCAGTGGGTGGAGAGTGAGGCGAGTGTCGGTTTATGGGTGCCCTCTGCCGTCACGCCCAGCGAGCACAACCTGATGCTCAATCCGGCCCACCCAGAATTTGCTGCTCTCGTCATTTCTGATCCAAAGGCGTTTTTCTTCGACGTCCGCCTCGATCCCAACAAGGTGTAAACGGCCGATGGGGGCAATGGAGACAGGCCGGTAATCGAGCCGATTGTCGGCGATGGCGAAACCCACTTCCTGAAGTCCGCGACACTGGAAGCGAACGGGGGTTCTCCATCTGCGCTACGGTTCGTTCGGCGTGGAGTTGGGCTCCATGGTGGACGCCCCCATCACGCGGATAGGGAAAAACGAAATCTGGTTCGAGGAATCGGGTGAGACCGGGCGGATCGTACGCTCGCTTTTTGCGTAGCGGACGATCCGTCGGGCCTCAGTTCGAGACAAGCAACTACGGAATTGGCACGATCGAGTCGCCGCCACGGTCGTCTCAAGCAACCGCCAATCGTCGTGGCGGAAGCCCGTCCTGTTCGCAGCGCCAGAGCATGGGGTTGAACCAGGTCATGTCGGGGCTGAATCGAGCCGCACCCGCCGCCTGGATGTATTCGAGCATCAGATCCGTCGCAACCCACTCCCGCCCCAGGCGTTCCTCAACCGCGGGGACGGTGGCGCCGCCGGCGAACGGATCGGCCACCAGTTCGCCGGCTTGGGTCAGAAACTCGATGAAAAACGCCACCAGACGCTCCGGGAACATTGCGCCGTGTGGTGGCAGCCCATGCGCCTTGGCGTAACCCTGAACCCGGTTTCGGCCGACACAGACGTGTCCGGCCTCGAATACGTTGCCAGGGATTCGGCCCGCCGTGCCCCGGGCGTAGCTGCTGCCCGGACGCACCGTATAGGCGCCATCGCCGGAAGAGCGGGCACGACGCTGCTTTCCGCCCCTTCGGGGCCGGTTTTTTCGGCGGCAGGTGGCTACCTGCGTCTGAGCGCCGGGGTGCCGGGTTACGACCCAGAACTGCCGCCCACTCATTGTTCGCGAGCGACCTGTTGCTGATCGCCAGCGGACGCACGGGAACCTTTTTCACGGGCATCGTTTTTCGAAGGCCGGAGGGCCAACACGGGCGGTGTCAGCGCCTGGAGGTCTGACCAAGGTGCCCTGACCCACGGCAATCGACCTTCGGGAAACCCGTGGCACTTCGTCGGTGTCGGATAGTGACGACCCATATTGAAGTTCCCCGGTTCGTTCTGCAGCGATTCCCAGACCGTTCCAACCGAATGCTAGCTTTGGCGGGCGTCAAAACGGTCGTTCGCTTCGACCTGTGAAGAATGCCGGCTGACCAGACGATAGCCGACCAGGATGCCCTGACGGCCAGCCGCCCCGGAGTCGGATCGCTACCACTGCTCGCCATCGGGCATCACAGCCGAACCCGAGCGGCCTCGCAGGCGGTCGGTGTGAGAGGCCGAAGCCGATACGCTGTCGGACACTCCAACGGCAAGATCGTTGGGAATGCGAAATTGTGATCTTCAACCGCAACCGCCATGAAAACGGCGTCAGGAATTACGCAGCGCATGAAAACCGAAACTCTGCACCGCCGCGAGATCTGGAGTAAGTGGCTGCGCCTGTCGCATTGGACGCTGGCGCTGTCGACACTCGCACTGATGGCTACCGGTTGGCTGATACACCACACCCCGAGCGTGGCTCAGGCGGCTGCCGACTGGCACTACATCGCCGGCAGTATTTTCACTCTTGGGCTCGCACTGCGTATCTGGGTATTGTTCAGCGACAAGCTCATGGGCCGCTGGCAGTTTCTGCTGGCGGATCTGGAGCCGAAAAAAATGCTGCAGATGCTGAAGTTCTACCTCTCTTTCGGCAAAGCAATCCTGCCACGCTGGTACGCTCACAACCCTCTGTGGTTACCCATTTATCTTGTCTTGCTGCTGCTGATGGTCCTGGCTGCCTTCACCGGACAAATGCAAGGCTCTCATCCGATCGTCTTTGGCGTTTATCTGCCGACATTGCATGCTGGCATTGCCACGGTCATTTCATTGTTCGTCCTGGGGCACGTCATCGCCGTGTTCATGCACGATCTCAAAGGCGGTAGCGACGACGTGTCAGCGATGATCAATGGCAAACGCCTGTTCGAAGTCAAACCGATCCCGATCCAGGAGATCAGCGGCGTGCACGAGGTTTCCCTCGACAGCCTGAAGTCCGGTCTGAAAAAACCCGCCGTACCCGGCAGGCAGAAAGACGATCAGGACGACTAATTGGCATCTTCGATGTGCTCGTGGCTACTGCCGCGTCGCGTAAGCGGCTCTCGGCCGCAGGGTGCTCTTGCGACCGTCGAGATCAGGGTACCGACACCCGGGTCTGAACCGACCGTGCCAGCGACCATTTGGTGATCGGACGCAACCGAGTGAATCGTTCAGATGTTCCCGACACGACCGGAGCGCACATGACGCAAGCCCTGAACCTGGATCTGGAACAGTTCGTGGTCGTCGATACGACGGCACTGCCCTGGAGTGGTAGCCGTGCCGACGGCGTGGTACGCAAGCCGCTGGAGCGAGAGCAAGCCGAGTCCGGTCGTGCCACCAGCATCGTCCAGTTCGAACCCGGTGCCCGTTTCCCGCCGCACACGCATGCGCGGGGCGAGGAGATCCTGGTGCTCGACGGCGTATTCTCCGATGAGACCGGCGACTACCCGGCCGGAACTTACCTGCGTAACCCACCCGGTTCCCGCCATGCGCCGCGCTCGGGCCCGGGTTGCACGTTGTTCGTTAAGCTTGAGCAGTTCGCGCCTGGAGACCGCGAGAAGGTGGTTCTGAACACGCGCTTAGCGGCTTTCCAGCCGGGGATCGGGGGGCTGCGCGTGTTGCATCTGCACAGCTTCGAAAGCCAGCACACGGCGCTGGTGCATTGGCCGGCAGGAGAGCGTTTCCAGCCGCACCGACACTGGGGTGGCGAGGAGATCCTGGTGTTGTCGGGCGAGTTCATTGATGAACACGGGCGCTATCCCACCGGGACGTGGATGCGCAGTCCGCACCATAGCCAGCACAACCCCTGGGTGGAGCAGGAGACCCTGATCTATGTGAAGACCGGCCACCTGTGATTCCGGGTGCCTCGATCTACGCTGCAAGGTGGGGACCGATGTTGGAACCGCCCAGATTCGGGACGTTCGGGTGCAAAGGGAATCGCGAGGGTGTGGTCAACGGCATGCGGGGACGGTTTCCGACCCTGAACAGCCACCGGAGCGATCACCGGGTGTGGCCGCTTCGGTATGAGGACAGGACGCAGAGGGTTGGGCAAGGCCGCCGCTGGCCAGCAGCATGATGGTTCGCCCCGCGAGACTCTACGCACCAATCCTTTCTGGCATCGCTGGCATCGACTCAGCCGGCATTTAGATACGCGATGTCGCTAGTTCGCGCAGGCGCTGTACCATGCTGTTCGCGACCACCTGGCCGAAACGTTGTTGGTATATTTGCGCCCCAGATAACTTGATTTGGCGCGGCATCGTGTGATGCCGTTTGTGCCATGAAAGGAAAAGCCATTTGTGCTCGAAGATATTGAGTGCGGCAGCTAGATCCCATATTGGTGGCAAGATCAGAGTCACGTGCTTTCCAACCCGGTTCAGTTCCGCCCAAAAAGCGTCCGGGTCGTCAACGTGCTCAATGGTGTGTGAGCAGAGTACATGCTCAAACTCGCCATTCTTGAACGGTAGCCGGTAGATATCCGGCGTCAGCACAAAATTCGGCACGTCCTGCGCCACAATGTCCGCATTCACGCCGCCACCGTCGATATCGCCGCAACAGATATTTAAGTCCCATTTCTGACGCTCCCGGATAATTCGGGGTTTCAAGATGCGGTAACTGAGAAGATTCAGCAGAAAAAGGGCCGCGATGCCAGCGGCGACGGCAATGATAATGTCCATGCGGCGACCACACGAGCAATGGGAACGCGAAGGGTCGCAGATCATTGTTTCAATCGGTTTACGTCAGCCCGTGCCGGCTCAGAAACAGCGGAATCGAGATCACTACGCCATTCTGCATCAGAATGAGCGGCACGAGATGAATTGCTGGTGTCAAGGCCAGAGTCTACATGAAGGGTCGATAACCTGATGGCAGCCCGATGCACGACGCTGCCCTGTGACCGGCAGCCGTCGCTGACGAGTGACTCGCAGTCTGCATCGTCTGGCGGGAGCGGGTGACGACCCAGAGCGGGCACTCGGTTTCGATAGATGAGGGGTGTAAGTCGTGCCTCAAGCGGACAGTCGGCACCCGCCCTTTAGTGTTGGGAGCAAGCGGGATCGGGCTCTCCGGTTTCGTGGGGCTTGGTATCCTAAAGAGTAGGAGAATCTCGCACGGATGCGATCATGTTGCCATTGGCAACTGGTGGGGAAGCCAGCGAGGGTGCGGATGCGCCGACTTACGTGCGTCCCTGTCCGGAGTGTAGCCTCCTTTATCCTACCGGTTAGGAATCGAGTGCGTAGGGGGCATATGGCCGCAAGTGGCATGGCCCTGCCGCCGCTTGTTGACCAGGAGTTCGAGGCCTACCTTCTGTGCGGCCGCCTCGAGAATTGCTTCGCGTGCCCCCAGTAACTCACAGAAGGGTCCCCTCGCGGGGCCTTGTTTGCGTGAGAATCTGATCCCCCTGCGGAACGAAGTGCTGCGTTCGCGCTGTTGGGTCATCCATTGTTCACCAAACTTTCACCCAAGCGAAATAATTGGGGGTTACGGTGGCGTCACGTTTCAGCCGGAGGCGACCATGCTCCCCTGCGAACGGCTCTACCCCCTCGCAATCCGTGAGGCTGAAAAGCGCCACCGGCCCCGGGTCGCTGAGAGCCCGAGCCCGGGCTCCTCGTCCGAAGACAGGACCGGTCGGCGCGCCCCCAGAGCAAAGCCTTCTCAGACATCGGTCTTGGCCGTTCGTGAAGGGCGGCCCGCGAACGGTCGCGGACGTCCGTGGCTCCCGCCGGGCACGGTCCGGCCATCGGCAGCCGTCGTACTCCCGCGGGGGAAACTCCTGAAATCGTACCTGGACGCGCCGTTTCGCGTCGGCGAAGCAATCTTCCGGCACCGCGCCCGAATCGCCGGCCTCGATCCCCCGTCCCTGCAACTCATCGCGCAGCGACTGTAGACCACGGCGCCTCGCAGGCACGCTCGGGACATCCGCTCCGAACTGTTTCCGGATCCCTTGTCTGTGCCATTCGGCCACCACCGGGCTCACGGCTCCCATCCGCGCCACTTTGTCCTCACCCCGATTACCACTTCCCCGGAGACGCCACATGGCTGGGGGAGCCGCTCCACCCAACAGAGAGAATCGATCGATGAACACGAATTCATCCCCGAAGACGTCACATTGGAACCTCATTGTCGCAGCCATGGTCGCGGGAGGCTGTCTTGCGTTGTCGCCGGCATCCGCGTCCGACTCGACGACGGCCCTGATCAACAAACTGATCGAGCGGGGCATTCTGACCCAGGATGACGCGCGCGAACTGCTGGAAGCCGAAAGTTTCGAGCGACGCGCCGCGGAGGAAGATCGCTACCCGGGGCTCGAGTACGAGCCCACCCTCCCGCTTGAAACTGTCGACGATCGCATTCAGGCGCGCAAATTCCGCGTAGAAAGCCAGGACGGAAAAAACCGCTTTGGCCTGCGGGGCCGGCTGATGGTGGACGCGGAAGTAGCCAATTGGGATGACAACCTTTCCGAGGCAGCCAATGAAGCCGACCCGATCCCCGAGCGTGGCACTTACCTGCGCCGGGCTCGCCTCGGGGCGATTGGTGTCTACGACAACCTCTGGGAATGGCAACTGGAAGTGGACTTCCGCGACAGTGACGTTCGGTTCGCCAACGCCTATTTGGCACGACTCTTCGATCAGGGGCGTCTCGCGGTCGGCAATTTCAAGGAGCCCTTCTCCCTGGAGAGTTCGACCAGTTCGCGCCGCCTAACGTTCATGGAACGCGCGACCCCGGTCGATGCTTATCGCCCGAGCCGCCAAATCGGTCTCATGTACGAGACCCTCGTCCCTGACTGGTATTTCGCGGCGGGCGTCTTCGGCGGCGACGGTACAGACCGTGATCGGGACGTCGAGGAAGGCTACAGCCTTGCGACTCGAGGGTCCTTTGCCCCGTACATGTCCGACGACACCTTCACGCACCTCGGGGCCTCGTTCAATCACCGCGTCAACGCGACGGACGAAGGTACCCTGGAAAGGGTACGTTTACGTTCACGCGAGGGGGCACGTGCCATCGATGTTCGACTGATCGGCCGGAATGACCTTGAAGGCGTCGATTCCTACAACCGCTATGCGCTGGAAGCCGCCTGGGGAAAAGGGCCATTCTCCCTGCAAGGCGAGTATCTTCGCGTCGATCTTGACCTCGACCGAGAGCAGGTCCTTGATGCACATGGAGGCAACGCAACCGACAAGAGCAGCCTCACACTGGATGGTTACTACGTTCAGGCGAGCTATTTCCTGACCGGCGAACAGCGCAACTACCGCCCGTTCAGCGGGGACTTCGGCGCCGTTCGTCCGAATTCCGTGTTTGGTCACGGGGGCACTGGCGCTTGGGAAGTAGCCGCGCGCTATGCCCACGCCGATTCCATGGAACACACCCGCGTGGGACGCGGGAACAAGATGGACCACTACACCCTCGGCCTGAACTGGTATCCCAATCAGGACATGGTGTTCAAGCTGAACTACATGTACTTCGACTATGAGGGGCGCGGCGGCGAATCGAACGGGAATCAGGTGCTCGCAGCCCGTGCCCAGTTCGAATTCTGATCGGAACGCCGGAAGCCAACGCACAGGGATGTGCGACTCGGTTGAGCGATTTTGCGCGTTGGTCCGGGGGGCAATCCGGGTGATCCCGACACTCTCGCCGGTGGACCATTCGTGATGGGCCGGTTGAGCCAAGCTCTTCGGTTCTTCCTCTGCCTTTGTTCGAAGGCCGGTCAGTGCGCGTGCTGGGCCTGGTTCCTCGCCGCAGCTCTGCTGGTCCTAGGTCCCGGAAGTACCGCGGGCGCGCAGGATGCGCCACAAGCGGATGTGTTGCCGGAACTGGAGGATTTCCCGAGGCAGCCGATCCGGATAGTGGTGTACACGAGCCCAGGAGGCCTGATCGACGTGACCGCCCGACGCTTTGCCCGCCTCGCGCAGGAGCATGCCGGCCATCCGTTCGTCGTGGTCAATCGCCCGGGAGGCGGTGGCATCGTCGCGTTCGAGCAGGCGCTGCGCGAGCCTGCGGATGGCCACCAGATGCTTGCGGTAACCCGGTCCAACATCTCCAAGATGTTGGCGACCGGCCGCGAGGATCTGATCCGGGATCTCCATTGGCATGCCTATATCATGGACAACGCGCATGTGGTGATCACCAATGCGAAGGAGGGCCCAGCCGGCTGGGGGGCGCTGCTCGAGGCCGCCGATGCCGCGGAGCGTGGCCAGATCTGGGTCGGCGTGGATATTGGCGGGGTCAAGCACGTCTCCGGGGTGAAGATCGCGGAACAGGCGGGAATCAATATGCGCTGGATTCCCTTTTCATCGGGTGGCGAAGCCATAGCCGCTCTACTCGGTAACCTGGGCGTGGCGTATCTTGGAAACCCGCGCGATGCGCTTGTCTCCGACGACCTCAGGATCGTTGCCGTCGCGGCCGAGGAGCGCCTGGAGCGCTTTCCGGACGCCTCGACATTCCGGGAGTTGGGGATCGACGGACTGGAGGGGGAATCCATCTGGCGCGGCTTCGCGTTCCGAGACGGCGTCCCTGAGGCTGTTCAGCGTTGGTACGACATTCTGATTCAGCGCGTGATCGAGGATCCGCGTTGGAAGGCGGAGTGGGAAGGGGAGGGCGTGGAACTTCGGTATTTCGGCGCCGACCGGTTTGCGGAGATCGTCGAAAAGGATCGGCGGGAGTATGCGCACTACCTCGCGCAACTGGGGCTTCTTCCCGAAAACGATCGCGCCGCCTCGCTGGTCACGGCTCTAACGCGGCCCCACAGTGTGTACTGGCTGACCGGCGCAGTGGCGTTCGCGCTGCTGGCTGGCGCAGTCCTCCTTGGAAGAACACGCTGGCGTCATCAGAGAGGAGACCTGACCTTTCTGCTGGTCATCATCGCCCTGGCCGTCGTAGTCTTCATGATGACGGTCGATCTGCCGCCTCGTTCGACGATTGATCCGGTTGGCGCCGCCGGCATTCCGCAACTCCTGATCGCGTTGTTGATCCCGTTGGTGCTTGCACAGCTCGCGCTCAACCTGGCGCAGGGCGGTTACTCGCCGCCGCCCGTCACCTCGGCCCGGTTGCCGCTCGCATTGGGGCTCATTCTCACCTACATGGTTCTGGTTCCGATTCTCGGATACCTGCTGGCTTCGGCGCTGTTCATGCCGGTGATGCTCTGGTATCTAGGCCTCCGACGCCCGATGAGCGTCGCCATCCTGACCGGGTCCTGGTTGCTCGTCTCGGAATTCGTCCTCCGGCGCCTGCTGATGGTCGATCTTCCTTCGGGATTCGTTTTCAACTGACTTCAGGATGGGCCTCGGATCATGTTAGAGCAACTCGCGTCCGGATTCGGCGGCATGCTGGCGCTCGCGCCGCTGCTCGCCGTTGTTACGGGGATCGTACTTGGCGTGCTGATCGGTGCAATGCCGGGATTGTCTCCCTCGATGGGGGTCGCGCTACTGGTTCCATTCACCTACGGCATGCCGCCCGTGATCGCGCTGATCATTCTGGTCGGTGTGTACATCGGCGCGAGCTATGGCGGCTCGATCACGGGAATCATGGTCAACGCGCCGGGTACGCCGTCCGCCGTGGTGACCGCAATCGACGGCTACGCGCTGACGCGCAAGGGGTTTCCGGCACGTGCCCTGGGGACATCAATTATTGCCTCGTCGTTCGGAGGCATGTTCGGCACCCTGATCCTGATCGCCTTTTCGGTTCCGCTGGCGGCAATCGCAGTCGGCTTTCATCCCGCCGAGTACTTCGCGTTCGCGGTATTCGGGCTCGCGACCGTAGCCTCGCTGGCCGGGGATCACTGGCTCAAGGCCCTGATCGCGGTGCTCATCGGCCTGCTAATCGCGACCGTGGGCACCGACCCGATCTCCGGGGCCGAGCGGTTCACTTTCAATGTGTTGGCGCTCTCCGACGGGTTCATGCTCGTGCCCGCACTGATCGGGATTTTCGCGCTCAGCGAGGTGTTCATGGGCATCGAGCGGGGCGACTTCCGCGTTACCCGGTTCGCCGGTTCGCTGGATCGTTGGCCGCGCATCCGGGATTACTGGAAGTTACGCTGGGTCACGCTGCGCTCAAGCGTGATCGGGACACTGGTCGGCGTTCTCCCGGGCGCCGGGGCCACGATCGGGTCGTTCGTGAGTTACGGCATTGCCAAGCGTGTCAGCCGGAACAACGACGAGTTCGGGAAGGGAAGCACCGAGGGCATCACCGCTTCCGAAGCGGCCGACTCCGGATCAGTGGGTGGTGCAATGGTTCCGCTCCTCGCGCTGGGCATTCCCGGAAGCGCGACCACGGCTGTGCTGATCGGTGCAATGATGATCCACGACGTCACCCCGGGCCCACAGCTCTTTCATAACGACCCGGGGCTTATCTACGCGGTGTTCGCCGCGATGATCCTCGCCCAGTTCGTGTTGCTTTTCGTCGGCCTTGCCGGAGGCCGCCTCTGGGTTCGCGTGGCGGCCATCCCCAAGGAAATCCTCTACGTGCTGATCACCATGTTGGCGCTGGTCGGTTCGTTCGCGGTGCGCAACTCGATGTTCGACGTGTTCGCCTGCCTGGGCTTCGGAATCCTGGGATGGATCCTCCGCCGATACCAGTACCCCTTGGCCCCCGTGATTCTCGGTATGGTGCTGGGACTGATCGCGGAGACCAATTTCCGCCGGGCGATCATGATGGACGGTCCGGGTGTGTTCTTGGAGCGCCCGATCACTGCTACGATCCTGGCGTTGGCGCTGCTGTCGTTCATCGTGCCGCTGGTCGGTGCAATGAGAGGTACGAAGTTCTTGAATGGCAGGCCGGCATGACCTCGAAACAATGGGCAAGGCCTCGGAGAGTACCCTTGGGTAACCGTCAGACGCGCTCCTCCCCGGGCTGGAGCGTTACGTGTCTCCTGTGGGTCGGCCTTGGCACCAAACCCGAAACACCCTTAGTAGCCTCTAACGAGCCGCAGGCCAGAATGCGCATGTTCAGGTCGCGCTAAAGCTAGCAGGCCCGCAACTAGAGACCACCATCTGTGGTCGAGGTGGGCGCTCTAAATCCGCTTCGCGAGAGTCCGCAGTATCTCGGCAACGGGTCGTTCGTGAGCAGCGAGTCGGCGTCGGCTCAAGGCCGACGAATGCCACCATCGGACGCGGGGTGTCTCTACCCGACCCTGACCAGAGACCGGAGCGCTGCCCGAAGCTGGCTGGTCATCGACGAATGACGGACACTGGGTTTGGGTACACCTGATCGATGGGCCGAAGCATCGGGCGCGACGGGTAACTGCATGTCAGATGATCGCCTCTAATCCCTTGCGCTCGACCAGGTTCAGTAACTTCAGAGAAGGCCCGCTCGGCTTCTTGTCGCCGACCTCCCACTTTTGCACTGTCGAGACGCTGGTGTTCAGCACAGCGGCAAACACCGCTTGGCTTACATGCGCCTGTTCCCGTAAGGCTTTGATGTTCTCCGGCGTCATCTCTTGGACATCCAGGTGACAAAGGGCGTCGAACTCGCCCATGCGCCGCTTGCTGATCAGACCCACCCGGTGCAGCCCGCGTGCGGTTTCATGCATTTCGTCCAGAATTCGGCTCTTACGTCGGTTTGTTGCCATGGCATAACTCCATAATCTCACCAGCGCTCAGCGCAGTGGCCAATTGTTGATCATCGAGCTCGAGAAGCTCCTTCGCCACTTCCTGCAGCATTTTCAGCTCGTCCCGATCAATGCTGGCGCGTTCATTCTTGCGAAATCCGTAAAGAAAGAACCAATGAGACTCGATCTTCGTCGCCACAATGGTCCTTGCCCCACCACGCTTGCCTTGCCCAGGCAACGCGATCCGCTTCTTGATCACACCTCCGCCCAAGTCTGCATCAACCAGCCCTCTGATCATCTCCGACACGGCATCGCAGAGCGCATCCTCCGGCAGGCCCGTCTTCCGCATCCAGCGGTTGAAAGTTCGCGTTTGGAAGATTCTTCGCACATCCCTACTATACCACTTAGTGCAATATGGCACCAAGCCACGACTGAACTTGCTACTGTTGGGGCCAGCGTGACGTGATTGGGGCGGCCGCTCTGCGACCCCACCTAGGACAAGCACGCGTTCGACCGTGGGCCTCGTATGGAAGCCCACGGACAAGGCGGCAGAAACGATGCCGCAACCAGCTTATTCCCCGCGGAAGCGCCCTGGCCGTGTGTTATCCGCCATTGAACACGCCGGGCACTTCTGCGTATCCAGGGTACGGTGCCGTTCGGCGTGCGCGACAGACGCTACGCCTGCCTGATCCAATCACTAAAAAGTTGGGTCACGGCTGTCCGCTTGAGGCACGACTGGAGACCCTTGTCCATCGAGACCGAGTGACCGTTCAGGGCCGTGACGAAACATGAGCATGGTTGGTTCGGCCCGGCGCGGTTGCAACGAATCGGCTCGAGAAACCGGGCTTGCCAGCCTCTGGAGGTAATGACGAGAGCGCACCGGCGTATCAGGCTGGCCGGCGTAACCGAGCGCTTCGCAC